>Ga0080004_1111314_pt1 | contig 156080 bp, 125 predicted proteins | sample WasSprMetagenome_FD_69207 | JGI IMG/M metagenome (GOLD analysis project Ga0080004, IMG submission 69207) | Sulfidic aquatic microbial communities from Washburn Spring, Yellowstone National Park, USA - WS (SPADES assembly) (version 2) | ecosystem: Environmental > Aquatic > Thermal springs > Hot...
GGTAGTTGATCGTCTCCGGCTTGGTCCCCTCCCCGTGGGACCAGCTCCGGATCTTCTCCGGAGAGGCCAGCGAGATCCGGATGGCGTCGAAGTCAGCGATCAGGTTCGCTCGATCGTAAGGTGACGAACGGTACATTCCAGCTCCTTCCTGCTGCAAGCAGCTTCGGGAACAGCCCCGGCTGCGCGATCCTCCCGCTGGATCGTCAGCCGCGGGCCTTCCCGATTCCGCCCTGGTTCATCCCTAATCCGCCGCGAGAGCCGTTTCCAGATGCTCGCGCGGCTTCTTGATCAGCTCCACATCCAGGCAAAGCGCCTGCAACTCGCGAATCAGAACGTTGAAGGATTCGGGCACGCCCGGCTCGACCGGGGCCTCGCCCTTGACGATGGCCTCGTAAATCTTGGCGCGCCCGTAAACGTCGTCGGACTTGGCGGTGAGCAGCTCCTGCAAGATGTAAGCCGCCCCATAGGCTTCCAGAGCCCAGACCTCCATCTCGCCGAAACGCTGGCCGCCGAACTGTGCCTTGCCGCCCAGCGGCTGCTGCGTGATCAGCGAGTACGGCCCGATGGAGCGGGCATGGATCTTGTCGTCCACCAGGTGGGCCAGCTTCATCATGTAGATGTAGCCCACGGTGACCGGCTGCTCGAAGGGCAAACCCGTCATGCCGTCGTACAGCGTGATCTTGCCCGACACGGGCAGACCCGCCTCCGCCAGCTCGCGCTTGATGTCGGCCTCGCGCGCCCCGTCGAAGACCGGCGAAGCGTAGTATCGCCCGAGCTTGTGCCCTGCCCAACCCAGGTGGGTCTCCAGAATCTGACCCACGTTCATGCGCGAGGGCACGCCCAGCGGGTTGAGAATGATCTCCACCGGCGTGCCGTCGGGCAGGTACGGCATGTCCTCCTCGGGCACGATCTTGGCGATCACGCCCTTGTTGCCGTGCCGACCGGCCATCTTGTCGCCGACCGACAGCTTGCGCTTCATGGCGATGTAAACCTTGACCAGCTTGATGACGCCCGGCGGCAGCTCGTCGCCCTTCTTCAGCTTGGCGATCTTTTCCTCGGTGATCTTCTCCAGGACCTGGATCTGCCGCGAGGTCATCTCTTCGATCTCGTCAATCTGGTCCTTGAGCCGCGGGTCGGGATCCTTGAGCTTCATGCGCTTGAGATCGCGCGCTTTCATGCGCTCGATGATCTCTCGCGTCAGCCGCGTGCCTTTGGTGAGCAGTCGCTTGTTGGTCTTCTCGTCGTGCAAGTCGGCCACCAGCTCCTTGCCCTCCAGCAAGGCCGCCAGACGCTTGACGCGCTCGTCGTTGAGAATGCGCTTCTCGTCCTCGAGGTTCCGCTGCAAGCGAGCGATCTGCGCCTCCAGAATGGCCTTGGAGCGCTCGTCCAGCTCCGCGCCCTTGCGCGAGAAGATCTTGACGTCCACCACCGTGCCTTCGATGCCGGGCGGGCAGTACAGCGAAGCGTCCTTGACGTCGCCCGCCTTCTCGCCGAAGATGGCGCGCAGCAGCTTCTCTTCCGGGGTGAGCTGGGTCTCGCCCTTGGGCGTCACCTTGCCCACCAAAATGTCGCCCGGCTTGACGGTGGCGCCGATGCGCACCACGCCGCTTTCATCCAGATTGCGCAGGAAGCTCTCGGCCACGTTGGGAATGTCCCGCGTGATCTCCTCGGGGCCGAGCTTGGTGTCGCGGGCTTCGATCTCCAGCTCTTCGATGTGAACCGAGGTGTAGTAATCCTCCTTGACCAGCTTTTCGCTGACCACTATGGCGTCCTCGTAGTTGTAGCCGCGCCAGGGCATGAACGCCACCAGGACGTTGCGCCCCAGCGCCAGCTCGCCGCGGTCCGTGCAGGGACCGTCCGCCAGCACGTCGCCCTTGCGCACCCGCTGCCCTTTCTGGACGATGGGCTTCTGGTTGATGCACGTGTTCTGGTTGCTGCGCTTGAACTTGATGAGCTGGTAGATGTCCGAACCCACCTCGCGCGAGAGGGCGCCCTCGTGGACGTTGCCCTCCACACGCACGATGATGCGCTCGGAATCCACCGAGTCCACGATGCCGGAGCGCTTGCAGATGACCACCGCCCCGGAATCCCGCGCCGTCACCGCCTCCATGCCCGTTCCCACCAGCGGAGCCTCCGCGCGCAGCAAGGGAACCGCTTGCCGCTGCATGTTGGACCCCATCAACGCACGGTTGGCGTCGTCGTTCTCCAGGAACGGGATCAGGCTGGCCGCCACCGAGACCAGTTGCTTGGGGCTGACGTCCATGAACTGCACTTCGTTGCGGTGACGCAGCGAGGTCGTGCCGCCGTGCCGGCAGTTGACCAGTTCGGGAATGATCCGGCCCTCTTCGTCCAGCTCCACGTTGGCCTGCGCGATGACGTACTTGTCTTCTTCCCACGCCGACAGGTAGACGCAGTGCGCTTCGTACTCAGCCGGTTGCTTGCCCGGCGGCAGTTCACGGTTGATACGCTCGACTTCGGCCCGCAACATCACCTGACCGACCCGCAACCCGGTGTCGCCCGGATGGACGATCTTGACCTCGTCCAGCACCTGCCCGTTGACCACGCGCCGGTACGGGCTCTCGATAAATCCGTACTCGTTAATGCGCGCGTAGGTGGCCAGCGACGAGATCAGGCCGATGTTGGGGCCTTCCGGCGTCTCGATCGGGCAGATGCGCCCGTAGTGCGTGGGATGAACGTCGCGGACCTCGAAGCCCGCCCGCTCGCGCGACAACCCGCCGGGCCCCAGAGCCGACAATCGCCGCTTGTGCGTGATCTCGGCCAGCGGGTTGGTCTGATCCATGAATTGCGAAAGCTGGCTGGAGCCGAAGAATTCACGGATGGCGGCCATCACGGGCTTGGCGTTGACCAGGTCGTGCGGCATCGCCGTGGACAGCTCCTGGTAGGCCGACATCTTCTCCTTGATGGCCCGCTCCATGCGCACCAGGCCGATGCGGAACTGGTTCTCCAGCAGCTCACCCACGGCGCGCACGCGCCGGTTGCCCAGGTGGTCGATGTCGTCAGCCGCCACCGACGGCATCTTGCGCATCTTCAGCAGGTAGCGGATGACCGCGTAGAAATCCTCCGGATCCAGCGTCCGGCGATCCAGCGGGGTGGCATCCTCCCGGTCATAGAGCTTGATGTTGAACTTCATTCGGCCCACGCGCGAGAAGTCGTATTTGCGCGGGTCGAAGAACATGCCCTGGAAAAGCTGGGTGGCCGTGTCCAAAGTGGGCGGATCGCCTGGACGCAGCTTGCGGTAGATCTCGAGCAGAGCTTCGTTCTGCGTCTTGACGGGATCCTTCTTCAGTGTGGCCGAGATCACCGGACCCACCTCGTCCTTCTCCGGGAAGAAGACCTCGAAGCTGGGGATCCCCGCCTCGATCAGCTTGTTCAGTACGGTCGGCGTCAGCTCCTGGTTGGCTTCCGCCAGCACCTCGCCGGTGCTCATGTCCACCACGTCGGCCACCAGGTAGGCCCCATCCAAGTCGCCGGCGGAAATCTCGACCTGCTCGACCTTGGCTTTCCAAAGCTCGCGCACGATCTGCTGCGTGACCTTCTTGCCCGCGGCGACCAGCGTGTCCCCCTTCGGCCCCACCACGGGCTGGGCCAGCTTCACGCCCAGCAGATTGGTCTGCACCGGCTCGGCGTCCTTGCCCTTCTCCTTGCCCGCCGCGGCCTCCTCCTTGGGCGCCGGCGGGATCGCCCAGTACAGACGGTTGTCACGGATGAAAATCCGGTCCACCACGTAGAAGCGGCGGAGAATTTGTTCGTCCGTCTTCAGGCCGAGGGCGCGCAGAAAGACAGTGCCATAGAACTTGCGCTTGCGGTCAATGCGTACGTAGAGCAGGTTCTTGGCGTCGTACTCGAATTCGACCCAACTGCCGCGGTAGGGGATGATCTTGCCCAGGTAATAGCCTTGCTGCGGGATTTTTTCGAAGAAGACGCCCGGCGAGCGATGGAGCTGGGAAACGATGACGCGCTCGGTTCCGTTGATGATGAACGTCCCGTTGTCGGTCATCAACGGAATCTCGCCGAAGAACACTTCCTGCTCTTTGATGTCGCGGACCGTGCGCTGTCCGGTTTGCGGATCCTTGTCGTAGATGGTCAGCCGGATGGTGACCTTCAGGGGCGCGGCGTAAGTCATGCCGCGCTCCTGGCACTCGTTCACGTCGTACTTGAGCTGAAGGCTGACCGGATCGCCGCAGCGATTGCAGAAAGTGACCACGTTGCGGTTGAAGGTGCCGCACTTGGGACAGAGCACGTCGCCCGGATGGTAGGGATCGGTCTTGATCGTGGCGCCGCAGCTCGGATTGCGGCAGGTGGAGCGCAGGTGGTGCAGCCCTTTGAGGTTGCCGCACTTGCACTCCCAGTTGCCGATGGAATAGTCCACGAAATCCAACTGGCTCATGCCGCGGAAGTCCGTGATCGGGAAGACGCTGGTGAAGACGCTTTGCAGGCCCACGTCCTCCCGCTCGTGCGGCAGCAGGTCCATTTGCAGGAAGCGTTCGTAGGATTTCTTCTGGACCTCGATCAGATTGGGAATCGGGATCGCGGTCTTGATGCGGGAAAAGTCAATTCGCTCCCGTACGGCGCCATCCGTTTTCTGCATGCTTCTAAACTCCTCGGAACCTGGAAGCTGGATACACGTTCCGGACGATTGCGTTCAAACCCAAGACACCTCTAACGGTGCTGCACGAGATCCGGCCGCCCCTGGTGCGCCGGAGCACTCGGCGGGCGCGGCCGCCCGCTGCCAGGGTCTCGCGGCGCCGGAAACATCGCCGTTCGCGACAACCCGCAAGGCGCGCGAACACACAGGGCGGCTGGGGAAACGGGTCAAGCAAAATCGGGATAGAGTCGGGACAGGATTACCCCTCACTCGGTTCACGGGCGCTGATCGCTGCTTGGGGATTGCGTAACGCAAGAGGCCCGCATCGTAGTTTAGCAGACCCGACCACCGCCCGTCAAACGCCGGGCTCGCGCACGGTAGACACCCCACCCTGCACGAGCCGGCAATCCTTAGAACACGGGCCCTACTTGATTTCTACGGTCGCTCCCACCTCGGCAAACTTCTGCCGGATCTTCTCCGCCTCCTCCTTGCTCACCCCTTCCTTGATCGGCTTGGGAGCGCTCTCCACCAAGTCCTTGGCCTCCTTGAGACCGAGGCTGGTGACCTCGCGCACCGCCTTGATCACGTTGATCTTGTTCGGCCCAACCGAGGTGAGCACGACCGTGAACTCAGTCTGTTCCTCAGCCTGCGCCGCCGGAGCCGCGGCCGCAGCCGCCGCAGGTACGGCTGCCACCGTCGCGGCGGCCGCCGAGACTCCCAGCCTCTCCTCGAGCAGCTTCACCAACTGGGATGCCTCCAGCAGCGTCAGGCTTTGGATCTGATCGGCAATCGCGTTGATATCCGCCATTTCTCAAACTCCTGCTGATAAAACTCGGATCGGGCGAGGACCCGTTGTTCGGCGCCTCAAGCCCGAAACTTTTGCTCCTTGACACCCTGATCCAGCACCACCGCCAGATTCCTACCAACCGCCTGGAGGGCGGTGACCAACCGCTGGGCGGGCGCCTGGATCAGGAACAACAGCTTGGCCATGAGCTCTTCGCGAGGCGGCAGCTCGGCCAGTTGCTGAATCGCGCTGACGTCAATGACCCGGCCTTCGACCATCCCCGCCTTGAACGTCAGCACCGGATTTTCCTTTGCGTACCGGGTCAGGGCCTTGGCCAGAGCCACCGGATCGCCGTCCGTGTAGGCCAGCGAGTTCATCCCGGTGAGCCCTTTTAAAAGGCTGGCCGCCGGTGTCCCTTCCGCCGCCCGCTCGGCCAGCGTGTTCTTGATCACGCGATAGCGACCGCCGGCCGCCCGTACCGCCTTGCGCAATTCGAAATCCTGGGCCACCGTCAGCTTGTCAAAACCGGTCAGAAACACGTGGGGGCAGCGCTGCAATTCGCGCCGCAGACTCTCTACTTCCTCTTGTTTGGCTTGCTTGTTCTTCATGACGCCCCTCGTCGTCCCTCAAGCGGCACGCACGTTGTACGGCGTGGTGTCGAGCGGGATGCCCGGCCCCATCGTCGAGCACAGCGTCGCGCTGCGCACGTACTTGCCCTTGGCTGCCGCCGGCTTGGCCCGCAGCACCGCCTGGATGAGCGCCTGCGCATTCTCGACCAGCTTCTCCTCAGGGAAACTGGTCTTGCCGATGGGCGCGTGAATGATACCGGTCTTGTCCACACGGAACTCGACCTTGCCGGCCTTGATTTCCTTGACGGCACGGGCCACGTCCATGGTCACCGTTCCCGTCTTCGGATTGGGCATCAGGCCGCGCGGACCCAGAATCTTGCCCAGCCGGCCCACGGACCGCATCATGTCCGGGGTGGCGATGACGGCGTCGAAGTCCATCCAACCCTCCTGGATCTTCTGGACCATCTCTTCGCCGCCCACGTAGTCGGCGCCAGCTTCCTCAGCTTCCCGCTGCTTCTCGCCGGAAGCAATCACGAGCACGCGCTTGGACTTGCCCAGGCCGTTGGGCAGGACCACCGTACCGCGCACCATCTGGTCGGCGTGCCTGGGATCCACGCCCAGCCGCAGATGCAACTCCACGGTCTCGTCAAAATTGGCGAACTTGATGCGCCTGACCAGCGCTACCGCCTCTTCCAGCGTGTGCGGCTTGCGCGGCACCTGTTGGGCGGCAGCCTGATACTTCTTGCCTGGTTTGTGAGCCATGATGACCTCGCTGGTACAAACGGTGACGCCCGCCTCGGGCATCACCTCCCACGGAGGGTTTCTCTCACTGCGGGTGAAACACACAGTGTAGCAAACCGCTGGTGCCGCCGTCCAGTGCGGCCCAACCGTTTCGCTCTGAGATCCGGGCTACCGCCCGAAAGTACTAGTACCTGGTGCCTTAATCTGATCCTTGCCCAGCGCCAGAAAGAATGTTAGAATTCCGGCGATGCAAGTCCCGAAATCCGATACCAGCCCCGAGAGAAAGCACGAGAAGAGGCTCTTTGCTTATGCGCTGGCGGCAGGAGCGGGCATGCTGGCGGCCGGCGCCCCCGCCGAAGCCGGCGTGATCTATGTCAACCCACCTGATCACACCTACACCAACAACGGATTTCAGTTGGACCTGAACTCCGACGGTAGCCCCGACGTCACCTTCACGACAGCGGCCAGATGGGTCACCTACAGTTGGTACATGCGGCAACTGCGGGTGGGCGCCAATGGCGTCGTGGCGCCTGGGTTTCAGGTCAGCCCGTTGCCGGCGGGCTACTCGGTCGGTCCGGCCGCCCCGTTCGGTGCCAGCGGACTGATGGCGGCTGTCTCCTACTATCGCTACTATGGGGGGCGGTACATATGGGGGCCTTGGGCGAACGTCCGTGATGGCTATCTGGGCCTGCGGTTTTTGATCGGATCCGACACCCACTACGGCTGGGTCCGCATGGATGTTTCGGTTAACGCCGATCTCCTGACCATCTCTGCAACGGTCAAGGACTAGGCCTACGACAGCACGCCCGGCGCAGGCATCCGGGCGGGCGACACCGGCGTTGTTCCCGAACCCGACACTCTGAGCCTGCTCGCTCTTGGCTTTGCGGGTCTTGCCCTCTGGCGCAAGCGCAAGGCGCAATCGCGCGCGGCCTGAGGGCAGTGGATGAGCGCCCGCAGGCTCCTGCTGATCGGCTGGGACGGCGCGGACTGGCGGTTCATCAATCCCCTGCTGGATGCGGGCTTGATGCCCGCGCTGGAACGACTCATCCAGCGCGGGGTCATAGGCAATCTCGCCAGCATCCGGCCTCTGCTTTCGCCCCTCATCTGGACCTCAATCGCGACGGGCAAGCTTCCCGACAAGCACGGAATTCTCGGCTTCATCGAGCCGGATCCGGTGAGCGGAGGCGTTCGGCCTGCATCCAGTCAATCCCGCAAGGTCAAGGCCGTCTGGAACATCCTGACGCAGCAAGGCCTGCGCACCCACGTGGTGGCGTGGATGGCCACGCATCCGGCCGAGCCGATCCGCGGGATCGCGGTTTCGCCCCTGTTCCAGCGCGCCACGGCGCCCCATGGGCAGCCTTGGCCCTTGCCCTCGGGCTCGATCCACCCGCAGCAACTGAGCGAAACCTTCGCCGCTCTTCGCGTTCATCCGGGCGAATTCGGGGAAGAAGAGATTCTTCCTTTCATCCCTCGTGCTGCCGAGATTGACCAAGACCGTGACAGGCGACTGGCGGGCTTCGCCATCATCCTGGCCGAGTGCGTTTCGGTGCACAACGCGATCACGTGGATCCTGGAGCACGAGGACTGGGACTTCGCCGCGGTCTACTACGACGCGCTGGACCATTTCTCTCATGCCTTTGCCGCCTACCATCCCCCGGCAATGGAAGGCGTGCCCGAACGCGACCGCGAGATTTACCGCGACGTACTGGCCGGGGCCTATCGCTTCCACGATATGATGCTGGCACGCCTGCTCGAACTGGCCGGTCCGGAGGCCACCGTCATGCTGGTCTCCGACCACGGCTTCCACTCGGGTCGGCTGTTGCCACGCCGCATCCCGCGCGAGCCCGCCGGGCCTGCTGTCGCCCACCGGCCGGTGGGGATCTTCTGTCTGGCCGGCCCCGGGATTCGCCACGACGAACGGATCTACGGCGCCAGCGTTCTCGACATCACGCCGACCGTGCTCGCTCTGTTCGGCTTGCCCGTCGGGCGCGACATGGACGGCAAGGTTCTGTTGCAGGCCTTCGAGAAGCCTCCCCGCCTGGAAACGATCCCGAGCTGGGAGGAGGTTCCCGGCGAGGGAGGCATGCACGGCGCCGATCAGCGGGTGGATCCCGTAGCGGCACAGGCCCTGATCCAGCAGTTCGTGGCCCTGGGCTACATCGAACCACCGTCGCCCGAACGCTCCCAGGCCGTCGCGATGGCGGTCCGCGAGTCCCGATTCAATCTGGCCCAGGTGTACCTCGATACGCAGCGGCCGCGCCTGGCCTTGCCAATCCTCGAGGAACTTGTGCGGGACCACCCCGGCGAGCCGCGTTACGTGGTTCCGCTGGCCCAGTGCCTTCTGTCCTTGGGGGAGCGCGAACGCGCCCGCCAGCTCCTCGGAAGCCTGCTCGAAAGCGAGGAGCGGAGGCCGTGGGCTGAATGGCTGCTGGCGATGACCGATCTGCTTGAGGAGCGGGCGGACGAAGCTCTGGAGCGGCTGATTCGCCTGGAAAAGGACGAAAGCAGGCTGCCGGCTCTCTACGTCCGTCTAGGCTCGGCCTATCTCAGACTGGGTCGGCTGGAGGATGCCGAGCGCGCCTTCCTGAAGGCTGTGGAGCTGGACGCGGATTTGCCCGCCGCCTACCTGGGTCTGTGCCGCGTGCGCTTGCGTCAGAAGCGCTTCGAGGAAGCTGCGGAAGCGGCCTTGGAGGCCGTGGGGCTGGAGCACTTTCTGCCCGCGGGCCATTATCTGCTGGGCATCGCGCTGGCGCGTCTGGGGCGTTACGAGCGCGCCATCCAGGCTTTCGAACTCGCCCTCTCCATGCAGCCGGGTCTGGCCGGCGCGCATCGCTGGCTGGCTGCGCTCTACGGGCGTCCGGGAGGCGATCCGGGCAAAGCGGTCCAGCACCGCTTGCGCTATGATCAGCTCTTGCGAGAGCGACAGGAGAGCACTCGGACGTGATCGTCGTGGTCTCGGGCCTTCCCCGTTCGGGCACGTCGCTGCTCATGCAGATGCTGAAAGCCGGCGGCCTGCCCGTGCTTACCGACGGGCTGCGCGTGGCCGACGAGGACAACCCGCGGGGCTATTTCGAGTGGGAGCCTGCCAAACGCCTGCCACGCGAGCCTGAACTCATCCGGATGGCCGAGGGCAAGGCGGTCAAGATCGTCTCCTCGCTGCTGTGGGCGTTGCCGCCAGGGTACGAATACCCCGTGCTGTACATGGAACGCCCGTTGGCGGAGGTGGCTGCCTCCCAGGTAGCGATGATTCGCCGGCATGGCGGGGCTGCGCCGCTCGAAGGCGAGGCCCTGGTCCGAGCCCTGGCGGCTCATCAGCAGCAGGTGCTGGCGCTGGTACGCCAGATACCAGGGGTCGCTCTGTGCACGGTCCGTTATCACGACGTGCTGGCGGACCCGTTCCAGCAGGCCCGGCGGATTGCGAACTTCCTCGGTATGCCGCTCGATTGCGAGCCCATGGCCCGCCAGGCGGACCGCCGCCTCTACCGGCAACGCGTCTGCCCTCCTCCCGAAGCGGCGCTTCGGGATTGAATCCGCCAGCACGCCGCAGTCTAGCCGTCTAGAAGTGGTAGCGCACGTTGAATAGCATGCTGCGACCGCCCACGTCGGTGAAGCCCAAGTTCATGAACGTGGTCGGATCCGTGTTGGCGCTGACCGTGTTGGCCGGAATCAAGACGAAATTGCGATGGTTCAGCGCGTTGAAGACCTCCCACCGCAGCTCGAGCGCGTGACCGCGGTCAGCCCAGGTGGTAATCCGTTTCGACAGGGCTGCGTCGAAATTCACCGTCCTGCCCACGCGCTCCGTGTTGGCGCCCAGGTTGCCCACGATCCCCGAGTTGGCGGGATTGGCGATGAACCGGGGCGTCGGTATGGTCGGGTTGGTTCCGGTCTTGGGAGGGCCGGCGGGGTTGTAGCTGGCGCGCTGGGACAGATGGATCGTTGTGATCTGGCCGGGCAGAATCCCAAGAGCGTTGAAGCTGTTGAAGATGCTGTAGGGTGTTCCGGAAGCCACGGTGGTCACGCCCGACAGCGACCAGCCTCCCGCAATCCTGCCCAGCACGCCGCGACCCTCGCGGATATTGGGGAACTCGTAGATGTAGCCGGAGGTGAAGCGGTGTGGCTGGTCATAGCCTGAGCGGCCACGGTCGTGGCGCAGATTCAGGGGATTCGACGGCAGGGTCCGATTGGCCTGGCCTCCCAGGATATCGTCCGAGTCGTTGATGAACGAGCTCCAGGTGTAGCTGTTCTGGAATTGCAGGCCGCGCCGGAACCGCTTGTCGAAACTGACCTGCAAGGAGTGGTACACGGATTGGGCGTAGCCGTCGCCCACCAGGATCGAGCCGCGGTCCGGATCACGGCGATAGGCCGTGATGACGCCACCAGCGCCCAGCACCGGCTTGAGCGTGGGCAGCACGCTTTGGTAAACGGACGGGTTGGCGTTGATGGCTGCGGCCGTGAAGCCCAGATTGGCTTCGACTTCGCGTACCAGCTTCACGCCCCGCGAGCCAACATAGAAGATCTTGAGCGCGAAATCCTGGAAAAGCTGGCGCTCGATGCCAAAGGAAAACTGTTGACCGTAGGGCTGTGCGACCCGCTTGTCCGGCGAGTACAAACGGACAGGAAGCAAGTTGGGATTGCCACCCAGCCGGACGAAATCCTCGGGCGTGGGAGGAGACGGGAAATTGGCCGGGTCCCACAGCCGCCGGCCACTGATGCCGTCCAGGGTCACCGTAACTCCGCGCGGATAGTTACGCGAGTTGTTGAGCAGGATGTTTTGGAAGATCTGGTCATAGGAGATGGCATAGCCGCCGCGCACGGCCAGTTTGCCATTGCCCGTCAGCCAGCCGCCGCCGCGGGGCGACCACGCGAAACCGAACCGTGGCGCCCAGTTGTTGATGTCAGGCCTGGCGTTGGAGAAGTAGCCGAACGGCGTTCCGGTGTACTCGTAGCGAATTCCGAGGTTTAGCGTCACGCTCGAGGTCACGCGGAAGTCATCGCCAAAATAGCCCGCAAACTCGGTGGTGCGAGCCGGCGTCAAACCGGTTCCTGCGTATTGAGAGAAGGAAGCATTGCGGTCGAAAAGGAAGTCGGAGAAGCTCGGGTAGGTTACCGTCCCGCGAATGTTCGGTGCGAAGAAGGAATTCAACTGGTAGCGCAACACGTGAGCTCCGTAGCGGAAGCTGTGGCGCCCGCGAATCCAGCTCCATGTGCTGCTGAATTCGTACAGATTGTCCGTCCGATACTGCGGGAAGTTCGCGTTGCCTAGTACGGGCAAGCCGCTGCCCGTGATGCTGAACTGGGGCGGAAGGTTCTCCGGGAAGTGGAACGAGCGACGGCCGTAGACGGCGCGGTTCTCCGCGATGAGTGTAGGTCGGAAAACCCGCACGTGGTGGATCGCGCCGTTCTGATTGCGCCCAGCGCTGCCGATTTCGTTGAACTTGAGCGCGTTCGGCGCGCCCGGGTCGAAGTCGTCGTCAATGGCGTAACGAACGCTGAGGCTGTCGCTGTCGGTCAGCTTGGAATCCACCTTCATGAAGCCGCGGTGGAAATTGCGCGCGTAAGGAAGCGTGCCCTCAGCCGAGGCCCGGTTGTACTGCTGGAGCGGAACCGTGATCGTGCGCCCGTCCGGCAGCCGCACACTCAGGCTGCCGCGTGGCGTCGGATCGTTGGCCACCGGGTACCACTTCTTCAGGAACTCTACTGCCCCGGGTGCGAACGCCGCCCGATTGGCTTCCAGCGCGGCATAGCCCTCGGGCGAGATGGTGGTGACCACAGGCGAGGCGCTGCTGCGCCGCAGGTCGAAATCGTAGCTGGTGAAGAAGAAGGTGTGGTTCTTCTTGATCGGCCCTCCGCCGCTGGCTACGCCCTGATTGCGCACCAGCACTCCGCGCGAACGGCGCAACGCGTCGTAATCCGAGCGCCCGGCGGCTTTCTGCGCGTTGAACGTCCGCTGCTGGCCCGTGGTCAGCGCATCCAGCCCGTTGCCCAGCCAGCTCCACCGCAGGATGCCGTGATACTCATTGGTGCCCGACCGCGTGATCTGCTGGACCACCGAGCCCGAGTTGCGCCCGAATTCCGCCGAGAAGTTGTTGGTGATGATGCGGAACTCGGCCAGAACTTCGGGAGCCACGGTTTGCCGCGGCGTCGAAAGCGACTGATCGTTGTTGTTGGCCCCGTCAATCATGAAGTTGTTGGACCGCGAACGGGCTCCGTTGACGACGAAGCCCGACCCCGGACGGCCCTGTGAGTTGGGCAAGGTGCCGGGAGCCAGCAGCGCCAGACCATTCAGCGTGTTCAAACCCGGCAACGCCAAGATCGCGCTTGAATCCACGCCGCGGCTGAGCTGCGCTTTGGTGGACTCGATCAAAGGAGCTTCCGCCTGTACGGTTACCACTTCCGTAGTCTGGCCCGGATTCAGCGTGAGGTCCACCCGGCGCTCGACCGTAGGTTCAACCAGAATCGGCGAGCGGACCAGCGTCTCGAACCCGGGCGCAGAAGCCTCGACGGCATAGCGTCCCTGGAGCAGTGCGGGCACTCGCCAGAAACCCGCCTCGTCCGTGGTCAGTTCCCGCTGCCAGCCCGTGTCCAGGCTCCGGACCACGACCTTCGCCTTGGGGATCACGGCGCCGGTTGGATCAAAGACCGTGCCCGCCAGCGATCCGTAGATGGTTTGCGCCGACAAACCTGCAGAGCACAGGACCGCTGCCAGGAACAAGTTTGCAATCCGATTCGCTCTCTTCGCCATGACTGCTTCTCCTGACTTTACCGAGTGGTAGCGAGGAGCTACCCAGCTAGTTTCACATTCCGCAATCGAGCGGCCAAACGGCTCCGCGCGCCCGGCAGCCGGGCACGGCCGGGGTCGCTGGCCTATCATGTTGATTCCTGAGCCAGTTACCTGCCGGGGACCTTGCGGGTTCCAAGCCGGCTGGCCCGGATTATATCACCAACTCCGCTTCTTCGAAAAGCGCAATCCAGACTTTCATAGATCGGTCCCGCGGCCAGCTCGGAGTTCGGCTTTTCAGGCAGCGGGCGCGCCTTGCGGATGCCCCGCGCAGCCTTGCACCGCAACGGCTTGTCATCGGCTCGCCGATCCGCAGTGCGGCGCCCCGAAGCGCGCGAAGCGTCGAGCCTCAGATTACGCCACCGCCCAGAATCAGGCGCAGCGTCCCGAACACGACCGCCAGCGCGCACATCACCAGACCGGCGATGGCCGGTCCCTTGCGCGGATCGCGCGTGGTAGCCACCGTGACGATGCTCAAGACCAACCCGATCGCCGAGAACGGAATGTTGATCCAGTTCAGCGCGCCCAGACAGGGGAAGAACGCCACAACCATCCCGAGCAGGGCCAGGATTCCCCAGACGAGGCACAGCACTTGCACGCTTCACCTCCGCGCTGGCGGCATTGCAATCCCAACAAATTTATCCCAAAACCCGGGACGGCACAAGCTGCCGCTTCGGGTGAAAGTGCGCGGATGCGGACTGGGAACGCAGGACCCCGGCAACGGTCCGGGTGATTTGACCCAACACGGGGACGCTGGTGCAACCTCCCCGGCACTAGTGCTGTGAAAACAGGCACTTGGCGAACAGCCCGGCAATCCGGAGCGTGGCACACCTCGTGCACTTCACTTTATGGCGGAGGCTTGCCGGTAGCGCCGGAAAAGAGGACGAAAAACTCCTATACTGGAAGGTTGCCGGAACTCGTCCCCAAAGCGGACGGCGAAACAGCGCCGTCCACAACCGGCAGACAGAGCCAACCAGCCACGAGGACAGGTCGGAGAGATGACACGCAGGAAAGTAACGATTGACGGAAACGAAGCCACGGCCTACATTGCCTACCACGTCAACGAGGTCTGCGCCATTTACCCCATCACACCCTCCTCGCCCATGGGCGAATGGGCGGACGAATGGGCCGCGAAGGGTATCCCCAACGTCTGGGGCACGGTGCCCAAAGTCATCGAGATGCAGAGCGAGGGCGGCGCCTCAGCCGCTTTGCACGGCGCCCTTCAGGGCGGCGCCCTGGCGACCACGTTCACCGCGTCGCAGGGCCTGCTCTTGATGATCCCCAGCATGTTCAAGATTGCGGGCGAACTAACCCCGGCGACCATTCACGTCTCGGCCCGCACCGTCGCCACCCACGCACTCTCCATCTTCGGCGATCACAGCGACGTCATGGCGGTCCGCCAGACCGGTTGGGCGCTGCTGGCGTCCAATTCCGTGCAGGAAGCCCATGACTTCGCCCTGATCGCGCAGGCCGCCACGCTGGAATCGCGCGTGCCCTTCCTGCATTTCTTCGACGGCTTCCGCACCTCGCACGAAGTCGCCAAGATCGAGCAGCTCACGCTGGATGACATGCGGGCCATGATTCCGGAGGAGCTGATCCGGGCTCACCGCGCGCGGGCCTTGACGCCGGACAAGCCCGTGCTGCGCGGCACGGCCCAGAACCCGGACGTGTTCTTCCAGGCCCGCGAAGCCTGCAATCCTTACTACCGCGCCTGCCCCACCATCGTGCAGAACGTGATGGACAAGTTCGCCCAGATCGTGGGCAGGCAGTACCACCTGTTCGATTATCTGGGCGCCCCGGATGCTGACCGCGTGATCGTGCTCATGGGTTCGGGCGCCGAAGTGGCGCACGAGCTGGTCGAGTACATGACGGCGCGAGGCGAGAAGATCGGTATCGTCAAGGTTCGCCTGTTCCGGCCCTTCTCGACCGAGGCTTTCCTGAAAGCTTTGCCGCCTACGGTCAGGGCCATCGCCGTGCTCGATCGCACCAAGGAGCCGGGCTCCATCGGCGAGCCGCTGTACCAGGATGTCATCACAGCGCTCCATGAAGGCATGACCGCCGGCATCGCGCCCTTCCAGCAGATGCCGCGCGTGATCGGCGGGCGCTACGGCCTCTCCTCGAAGGAATTCACCCCCGCCATGGTGAAGGCCGTTTTCGACGAGCTGGCCAAAGAGCGGCCCAAGAATCACTTCACCGTCGGCATCAACGACGACGTCACCCACACCAGTCTGGACTACGATCCCGAGTTCTCCACCGAGGATCCCCAAGCGTTCCGCGGCCTGTTCTACGGGCTGGGTTCCGACGGCACGGTCAGCGCCAACAAGAACTCCATCAAGATCATCGGCGAAGAAACTGACAACTACGCGCAGGGCTACTTCGTCTACGACTCCAAGAAGGCCGGCGCCGTCACCATTTCTCACCTGCGCTTCGGTCCCAACCCGATCCACTCCAGCTACCTGATCACGAAAGCCAATTTCGTCGCTTGCCACCAGTTCTCGTTCTTGGAACGCTTCGACGTGCTGAAGGCCGCCATGCCGGGGGCCACCTTCCTGCTCAACAGCTACTACGGTCCGGACGAGGTCTGGGATCACCTGCCGCGCACGGTCCAGCGCCAGATCATCGAGAAGAAGCTGCGCTTTTACGTGATTGACGCCTACAAGGTGGCGGCCGAGACCGGCATGGGCAGCCGCATCAACACCATCATGCAGACGTGCTTCTTCGCTATCAGCGGCATCCTGCCGCGCGAGGAAGCCATCCAGAAGATCAAGGACGCCATCCGCAAGACCTGGGGCAAGCGCGGCGAGGCGATCGTCCAGAAGAACTTCGCCGCGGTGGATGCGGCTCTGGCCCACCTGCACGAGGTCAAGGTGCCTGACCGGATCACGGCCACCTTTGACATTCGCCCGCCAGTGCCGCCCGAGGCTCCGGAGTTCGTCAAGCGCACCCTGGCGCCCATCATTGCCGGCGAAGGCGATTCGCTGCCGGTGAGCGCCTTCCCGCCCGACGGTACCTTCCCCACGGCCACCGCGCAGTGGGAGAAGCGGAACATTGCGCTGGAGATCCCGGTCTGGGACGAGGAGCTGTGCATCCAGTGCGGCAAGTGCGTGCTGGTTTGCCCGCACGCGACCATCCGCGCCAAGGTTTACGATCCCAAGTGGCTGGCCGAGGCGCCGCCTACCTTCAAGCACGCTCCGGCGCGCTGGCGTGAATTCAAGGACATGAAGTACACGCTTCAGGTAGCGCCGGAGGACTGCACGGGCTGTGGCCTGTGCGTGGAAGTCTGCCCGGTCAAGAGCAAGACCGAGGTCAAGCACAAGGCCCTCAATATGGCGCCGCAGCCACCCTTGCGCGAGCAGGAGCGCGTCAACTGGGAATTCTTCCTGAAGATCCCGGACATGGATCGCCGCGTCCTGAGCCCGGCCCAGGTCAAGGACAATCAGTTGTTCCGCCCGCTGTTCGAGTTCTCGGGCGCATGCGCGGGCTGCGGCGAGACCCCTTACATCAAACTGCTCACGCAACTGTTCGGGGATCGCCTGGTCATTGGCAACGCCACCGGCTGCTCCTCGATTTATGGCGGCAACCTGCCCACTACGCCGTACTGTGTGGACCACAACGGCCGCGGTCCCGCCTGGAACAACTCGCTGTTCGAGGACACGGCTGAATTCGCCCTCGGCATCCGGCTGGCGCTGAACCGGCAGATGGAGTACGCGCGCTGGCTGGTCCAGCAGCTTTCCCACATCATCGGGGACGAGCTGGCCGGAGCCCTGCTCAACGCCGACCAGACGACCGAAAAGGGCATTTACGAGCAACGCGAGCGGGTGGCGCTGTTGCGCCAGAAGCTGGAAGGCGTCAACACGCGGGAAGCCCGCGACCTGTACGCGCTGGCCGATGCGTTGGTGCGCAAGACGGTCTGGGGCGTGGGCGGCGATGGCTGGGCCTACGACATCGGTTACGGCGGGCTGGATCACGTGCTGGCCTCGGGCGAGAATGTAAACCTGCTGGTGCTCGATACTGAAGTCTATTCGAACACCGGTGGTCAGATGTCGAAGGCCACGCCGCTCGGCGCCGTCGCCAAGTTCGCCTTCGGCGGCAAGCCTCAGCCCAAGAAAGATCTGGCCATGATGGCCATGACGTACGGCAACGTGTACGTGGCGCGGGTCGCCTTCGGCTTTAACGACATGCAGACCGTCAAGGCCTTCCTGGAAGCGGAAGCCTATGACGGGCCGTCCCTCATCATCGCTTACTGCCACTGCATCGCCCACGGCTACGATCTGGTTCACGGGCTGGATCAGCAGAAGGCAGCCGTGCAATCCGGCTACTGGCCGCTGTTCCGCTACAACCCCGAGCTGCTCAAGCAAGGCAAGAACCCGCTGCAACTGGACTCCAAGACGCCCACGCTGCCGCTGGAGAAGTACATTTACAACGAGACGCGTTACTCGATGCTGCGGCACAGCAATCCGGAGGCGGCCAAACGCCTGTTGGAGGCCGCGCAGGAAGCCGTCTTGCGGCGCTGGAAGCAGTACGAATACCTGGCGGCCATGCCGGTCACCACGCCCGAACCTGTGGGCGCCGCCAATCCGTCCGGCAAAGAGGGAGAGTGAACGATGGATCTTTCGACCACTTATCTCGGCCTGAATCTGAAGAACCCGGTCGTCATCTCGGCTTCCCCCCTGTGCGAGGAGATTGACAACATCCGCAAGATGGAGGACGCCGGGGCCGCCGCCGTCGTCTTGCATTCCCTGTTTGAGGAACAGATCACGCTGGAAAGCCAGGAGTTGGACCGGCGGTTGAGCGAGACCACCGGCGCGTTTGCCGAAGCCCTGTCCTATTTCCCGGACATGACCTCCTACAACCTGGGGCCGGATGGCTACCTGGAACACATCCGCAAGGCCAAGGCGGCGGTCTCGATTCCGATCATCGCCAGCCTCAACGCGGTCTCCAATGGCGCCTGGATCCAGTTCGCTAAATCCATCGAGCAGGCGGGCGCCGATGGTCTCGAGCTCAACATCTTCACCCTCCAGACCGATCCCTCGGTGACTGGCGGGCAGATCGAAGACGCGTACTGCGCGCTTGTGCGCGAGGTGGCCTCGAGCGTCCGCATTCCTGTGGCCGTCAAATTGACGCCGTTTTTTACGGCCATGGCCAACGTGGCGCGGCGGCTCGAACAGGCCGGGGCCCGCGGCTTGGTGCTCTTCAACCGGCTGTACCAGCCGGATTTTGATCTGGAGGCGCTCGAAGTCAGGCACACGCTCCAGTTGAGCACCCCGTACGAGTCGCTGCTGCGCTTGCATTGGGTGGCGATTCTTTACGGGCACGTGAACGTGGATCTGGCCGTCACGGGAGGCTTCCATAGCGGCCAGGACGTGCTCAAGGCCATGATGGCCGGGGCCAAGGTCGCCGAGATCGCCTCCGCCGTGCTCAAGAACGGCATTTCCCACGTCGGCAAGATCCTGGACGAAATGCGGGCGTGGATGCAGGAGCACGAGTACGAATCCGTGAAACAGATGCAAGGCTCGATGAGCCTGCGCTCGGTGGCCAATCCCAACGCGTTCCTGCGGTCCAACTACATGAAGGTGCTCAGCTCGTACACGCTGCGCGCGTAGGCGGCAGGCTGCGTCGCCATCCTGGCCAAGGATCTGCTATGAACGTGGTATGCGCGCAGTCGTTGTGTGCGGAATCACGTTTCTGCTGGCTGGGACGGCGTTCGCGCAGGCAGCGAAAATCGCCAGTCCTGACAATCGGATCGAGCTGAGTGTCCAGGTCCCGACCTCCGGCCCCAACGCCGGATGGCTGACCTACGAGGTCAATCACGAAGGCAAGCCTCTGATCGCTTCGTCCCGGCTCGGCCTCAAGCTGGAAGGTCGGGCCGCGTTGGGCGAGAAAGCGACAATTCAGGAATCCACGCCGCTCTCGGGGACGGATTCCTACCGCTTGCTTCACGGTCGCGCCAGCCGCGTGGAACACCCGTGGCGCGGAGCGCGCGTCCGGACCGAGTCGGCCGGTGGCCCGCTCGAGGTCGAGCTCCGGGCCTATAACGATGGCGTCGCCTTCCGGTACCGGTTGCCGGCCGCAATGGGCAAGTTCGCAGTCGAGCGCGAGCTCACGCAGTTTCAGGCAGCCCGTGAGGGAATAGCCTACCCCCTCATTCTGGCCGGGTTCCGGACCAGCTACGAGGACAACTACGTGGCGCTGCCGCTGACGGCGATCAAGCCCGACTACCTCGTCGCCCTGCCGTTTACCTTCGAGGCACCGGGCGTGGCGTGGGTCTCGATCACCGAGGCCCATCTGGAGAACTGGGCGGGGCTGTACCTGACGCGGCCCCGGGGGCGCACCATGGAGGCGCGATTGGCGCCGCGCGTGGACCGTCCCGAGGTGGCCGTGATCGGCGAGGCCCCCGCCGAATCGCCCTGGCGCGTGCTCATGATTGCCGCCGAGCCGTACCGGCTCGTCGAGTCCAACCTGGTCACGAGCCTCAGCCCGGAGTCGCGCATCGCCGATACGAGCTGGATCCGGCCGGGCAAGACCTCCTGGTCATGGTGGTCTGGCAACTTTGCCCGGGATGTGTCGTTCAAGCCGGGGATGAACACCGAAACATTGAAGCACTATATTGATTTTTCGGCCGAGGCCGGTCTGGAATATTGTCTGATTGACGCAGGCTGGTCGGCCGGCCCGGTGGGACAGGGAGGCGGCGGGCGGGACATCACCGCCTGGAACGAGCGCGTCAACCTGCCGGAGCTGCTCGAATACGCGCGCAGCAAGAAGGTGGGGTTGTGGCTGTGGTGCCACTGGTCGGCGGTGGATCAGCAGATGGAAAAGGCCTTCCCGCTGTACGAGAAGTGGGGCGTGGCAGGCGTGAAAGTGGACTTCATGGACCGCGACGACCAGCAGATGGTGGATTTCTATCATCGCGTGGCGCGCAAGGCCGCCGAACACAAACTCATGGTGGACTTCCACGGCGCGTTCAAGCCCTGCGGGATGATGCGGTACTATCCCAACGTGCTCACGCACGAGGGCGTGCTGGGCCTGGAGTACCTGAAGTGGTCCAACCGGGCAACGGCGGACCACAACGTGATGATCGCCTTCACGCGCTTGCTGGCCGGCCCGCTCGATTACACGCCGGGCGGCTTCGAGAACGTGCCGCCCTCCGAGTTCACGCCGCGCAACGTGAATCCCATGGTCCCCACCACGCGCGCCCACCAGATGGCGCTGTACGTGATCTTCGAAAGCGGCTTCCAGATGCTGGCGGATTATCCGGGGGCCTACCGGGGCACGAAGGAACTGGAGTTTCTGCGTCAGGTTCCCGTAGCCTGGGATGAGACGCGCGGGCTGGGCGGGCGTCCCGGCTCGTGGGTCTCGGTGGCGCGGCGCAAGGGCGACGTGTGGTACATCGGCACGATCACGGGCGCTGAGGCGCGCGAGGTCGAGATTCCGCTCGACCGCTTGCTGCCTGCGGGACGCACCTACACGGCGGAGATCTGGGCGGACGCTCCGGATGCGGCCGCACATCCGAAGAATACGGTGCGCACCACCCAGACCGTCACCGCCGCGACTCGCTTGCGCGCGCGACTGGCGCCCACCGGAGGCCACGTCGTGGTTCTGCGGCCGCGTCAGTGAAAATCGTGAGACTCGATGGCAGCCGCCGTCGCTGTGAGCGGCTCCAAGCGCGCCGCCTTCACGGAAATCACGCCGTCCACGTTCTGTAGCACGCCTTCCACCAGCAGGAAGGGCGCTTCCACCAGCACCAGCCGGTAGCGCTCGAACGTATCGGGATCAACCACGACGTTGGCGATCCCGGTTTCATCTTCCAGGCTCAGGAACACGAAGCCTTTGGCCGTGCCCGGCCGCTGTCGCACGATCACCGCACCCGCTACCCGCACAAGACGCCCGTGAGCCAGTCGCTTGAGCTCCGCGGCGCGCCGGACGCCCAAGGCGCGCAGCGCCGGCCGGCAATAGGCCATCGGATGCGGCCCGATCGTGAGACCGGCGGTTTCGTAATCGGCCAGCAGGCGTTCGGCCGGGGTCATGGGCGGCAGGGGCGAAGTCTTGTCGGCTGCGGACAGCGTTTCCAGCAGCGGACCGGCAGGTCGCGCGGCGCGACCCGCCTCCCAGAGCGCGTGACGCCGATGTTCCACGCCCAGGGCGTTGAGCGCGCCCGCCTCCGCCAGTCGCTCCAGCTCGTCCCGACGCAGTTCAGGAACGCGACGCACCAGATCGTCAATCGAGGTAAAGGGTGCGCGGGTGCGTTCCCGCACGATGGCGCGGCCGACGACCTCCCGCAGTCCCTTCAGGTAGCAGAGTCCCAGGCGCAGGACCTTCTCGCCGTTTTCGTCCTCCAGGGTGCACGGCCAGTCCGAGCGCGTCACGTCTATGGGCCGCACCTTCAATCCATGCCGCTGGGCATCCTTGACGATGGTGGCCGGCGAGTAAAAACCCATCGGCTGGTTGTTGAGCAGGGCCGCGGTGAACGCGGCCAGGTAATGGCACTTCAGCCAGGCGCTGGCGTAGGCGATCAGGGCAAAGCTGGCGGCGTGCGATTCGGGAAAGCCATAAAGGGCGAAGGAAGTGATGGCTTCGACGATGCGATCCTGGGTTTCGCCCGTGATCCCGTTGCGGTTCATCCCTTCGCGCAGGCGCACCTCGATCTGTTTCATGCGCGCCTCCGAGCGCTTGTGCGTGAAGGCGCGACGCAGCTCTTCCGCCTCGCCGCCGCTGAAGCCGGCCGCGATCATGGCGATGCGCAGCAGTTGCTCCTGGAAAATGGGAACGCCGAGGGTGCGGCGCAGCACCGGCTCGAGCGAGGGATGCATGCAGTCGGGCGGTTCGCGGCCCTGCCGTCGCCTCAGATAGGGATGAACCATCTTGCCCACGATGGGGCCCGGGCGCACGATGCCCACCTGCACCACCAGGTCGTAGAAGCGCGAAGGCCGCATGCGCGGCAGGATGGCCTGCTGCGCGCGGCTTTCCACCTGGAACATGCCGATGGTGTCGGCGCGCTGAAGCGCGTCCCAGACCGCAGGATCGTCGGGCGGAAGGTGCGCCAGATCCACTTCCTCGCCGTAGTGTTCGCGGATGAGCTCGATGCAGTCCTCGAGCACGGCCATCATGCCCAGGCCCAGCAAGTCCACCTTGATGATGCCCATGTCGGCGCAATCGTCCTTGTCCCACTGCACGACCACGCGCCCGGGCATGGCGGCCGGCTCCAGCGGCACGATGGAATCGAGCTGGCCCTGGCAGATGACCATGCCGCCGGAATGCTGGCCCAGGTGTCGCGGCAGATCCTGGATGGCCAGGTACAGCTCCAGGAACTTGCGGATCCGGGGATGGACGGGATCGAGGCCGGCGTCGCGGAACTGGCGCTCGGCGGTTTCCTTGGGATCCTTGAACTCCCAGGGGCGCGCTCGTGAAGCCAGACGCGCGGTCACTTCGGGTTCGAAGCCGAGCACCTTGCCCACCTCGCGGGCCGCCAGGCGATCGCGGTAGGTGATGACGTTGGCGGTCATGGCCGCCCCGCGCGGCCCGTAGCGCTGGTAGACGTACTGGATGACCCGCTCGCGCTGCTCGCCGCTGGGCAGATCCAGGTCAATGTCAGGCCATTCCCCGCGTTCCTCGGAAAGGAAACGCTCGAAGAGCAGCTCCATGCCCACGGGATCCACCGCCGTGATTCCCAGCGCGTAGCAGACCGCGCTGTTGGCGGCCGAGCCGCGCCCCTGCACCAGGATGCCCTGCTCGCGGCAGAAGCGGACCAGATCCCAGACGATCAGGAAGTAGCCTTCCAGGTGCAGCTTCTCGATGACCGCCAGCTCGTGTTCGATCTGGCGACGGGCGCGCTCATGATAGGGGCGGTAGCGTTGCCGCGCACCTTCTTCGGTCAGCTTGCGCAGCAGGGAGGCCATGGTTTCGCCGGGCGGCACGGGATAACGCGGGAACTCGTAGCCCAGGTCGTTCATGGTGAACTCGAGCCGCGACGACAATTCGCGGGTGGCGGCCAGGGCTTCCGGCACGTCGGCGAACAACCGGGCCATTTCCTGAGCCGAGCGGAGGTAACGTTCCGCGTTGACTTCGAGCAGGCGTCCGGCGGTCTCCAGCGTGCGCTTGTGGCGAATGGCAGTGAGCACGTCCAGGATCTCGCGCTCCTGGGGCCGGGCGTAACACACGCCGCCGGTGGCGATCACGGGCAGGCGCAGGGCGCGGGCGATTTCCAGGGCGGCCTGGTTGCGCGCTTCCTGGGAGCGGCGGAAATGGCGCTGGATCTCGACGTAGACATTTTCACGGCCAAATGTTTCAATCAAACCCTCGACGGCGCGTCGCCCTTCTTCCAGCCCTCCCCGTTCCAGGGCGCGCGCCAGCGGCCCGTTCTCGTCTCCCGTCAAACAGATGAGACCGGCGGCGAACTCGGCCAGCTCCGCGGGCGTGGCTGCGCCCTCGCCCTTCCGGGCGCGCAATTTCATGCGGGTGATGAGCCGGCAGAGGTTTTGATAGCCGGTGCGGGTGGCCGCCAGCAACGGGTAGCGCGCCCCGTCCGTACAGGTGATCTCGGCCCCGATATGCGCCCGCACGCCCGCCCGGCGCGCGGCCATGTGGAAGCGGGGCGCGCCGTAGACGCCGTCGCGATCGAGCAGGGCCACGGCGGGCAGCTCCAGCTCGGCGGCGCGCTCGATGAGCGTTTCGGGCAGGGAAGCACCCTCGAGGAAGCTGAAGGCGGAGCGGGCGTGGAGTTCGGCGTAGAGCATGGCGGATGCCCCGGCAGCGAGGAGGGCCGCTTTATTCGCCTTTTCTTCGCCTAAGACGAGTATGGCCGGTTCGGCCCGCCGCTGTCAAGCGGCTCCCGCCTCACGACGACGGGTTACCCTTGCAAAAACTCTCCAGGGAAGCCGTCAGAGAGGGGAAGGTCCGGCGCAGGCGGCGGTCCTCGGTGATCAGCACGGCCCCGGTGCGCATTGCCAGCGCTACGAACTGCGCGTCGTAGGCGCTGATTGCGTGCTCTGCCGCCAGCTCCAGGGCCAGTTCCATGTCCACCGCCGTAACGCAACCATTCAGCAGGGCCGTTGCCCGCCGCCACAGCCTCAAGGCTTGACTCCGGGTGGCGCCGCCCAGTCGCACGTAGATGGCCAGAATGTTGAGGAACTCGTGCGCCCAGAGCGCCGGCAGACGCCAGTCCGGATCCAGCGTCAAGGCCCGGCGCGCCAGCGCCGTGCGGGGACCCTCGATGAGGGCGTAAGCGATGATGTTGGTGTCGGGCACGATCATGGCCGGCCCGCACGCCTGGCCCGATTCGCCAGGGCCCGGGTGAGCGGAATCCGTCCCTTCAGCGGAGGGGGTAGCTCTGCTTTCCCGCTCTCCCGTTCCAGCGCCTCCTCGAGGAGAACCAGCGCCTGGCGGTTCATGCTGCGGCGATTGCGCGCGGCCAGTTCCTTCAGTTTGCGATGGAGTTCGGGCGGGACGTCCTTGATGAGAAGGGCGGGCATGGAGGATCCTTTGGTTAGCGAAGTGATACCAAACTGGTATTATAGCGCTAGCGAGGCTGCTCAGTCGTAACTTCCGGCCACGTACCAGCCGCCGCCGATACAATCGCGGTAAATCCGGTAAAGGCCGCCGCCCGCCAGCGCCACATCGAACTCCTCGCGGCAGTAAGCCTGCGGGCTCCACCAATCCCCGGAGATGCGCCACGGACCGGCCACCTCGACCACCCGCCCGTGCACTCCCTGCGCCATGACCACGTGCGGGCGTCCCCCGCGCTCCTCGACACGCGCCGGACGCGGCGGCCGGAACCGCCGCAAGGCCAGCATCACCGGCTCGCCGCGGGTGGTCGCCGGCCCCGGCGCCTCCTCCACCGTGAAGCGTTTCAGGCGAAAGGCGTCCGGGCGGTGCGTATCGAGCGGCTCCGGGGCCCCCACGCGGCCTTCGCCCACCAGCGCACTCAGGCGAGCCAGCGTCAGCTCGAGCTTCTCAGCCTCCGGCTGCCGCGGCACGAACAAGCCGTGCTGCACGGAGCGGGACGCCGCCGGTTCCGCACAAAGACGGATCCGGCATACCGGGGCCTGCGGCGGGTGCGCCTCTAGATCGAGCTGCAAGAGTTTCAGAAACGACCGGGCAGAAAGCATGGGGACGGGCAGCCGGTGCCGCCGCTCATGCTTGCCGCCATCCTCCAGTTCGAGTTCGAGCGCCAGCTCGATGGCCGCCAGCGCGCGCGCCTTCAGCCGCTCGCAGATCCTCTGGATCAGTTGCGCCACCAGGAACAGCAGCGGCTCCAGCAGCGCGACCGGGTGCTCCAGTTCGATGCTTTCCTCGAGTCGTTCCGGCAGCGTCGCGGGAGTGAGCGAACGCCAGAAAGTTCCACGCGCCAGCTTATGCAAGCGAACGCCTTCTTCGCCCAGCCGCTCGGCCAGGCCTTTTTCGGGCAACGCCGCCAGCTCGCCCAGCGTCCGCACGCCCCACAAGGCCAGTTTGAAGGCGATCTCGGCCGGGGGCTGGAGCACTTCCACAGGCAATGGCGCCAGGAATTCGGCTTCACGGCCCTGCGGGATGACGAGGGTTCCCGGGTAGCCGCGAGCTGCCAGCAAGGCCGTATCGGGATTGGCCGCCACCGCGACGCGAGCTTCCAGCCCGAGCGAGGCGGCGTGCTCGGCCATCCGGCGAGCGGCTCGTTCCAGCGAGCCGAACAGGCGCGTGCAGCCATCGAGCGCAAGCGTCACCGCGTCCGGCGCCGTCTGTTCGATAACCGGCGAGAAGGCCGCTGCGCAGTCGAGCAGCACGCTCTGCCGAAAAGACGGCAAGCCGGGCACGTGCAGGCACGCGAACATGGCTCACCTCGCCCACTGGGCGCGTGCAGAGAAAGAGGCTGTTTGTTGATGAACCGGCTTGCGCGGCCTCAACTGGAAGACGCCGCCGCGCAGCAGACGGGCATTGGGCGGGCCGGACCACAGCGCCTGCGCGCCTTGCATTTCCACCACCAGGGAGGCGCACGTGCCGGTGACAGGTTGCGGCGTGGCCACCAGCAGAATCGTGGGCGTGCCCTCCACGGCGCGGCGCAAGCGGAACCAGCAAACCAGCGGGATACGACGCAGGACGCGCAGCGGCAGATCGGCCAGATCCAAGACGATCAAGCCGAAGCCGCCATCGTTGACGATGCGATCCGCGGCCTTGAGGGCGCGTTCCGCATCGCCCCCGCAGCGGATCCAAAGCAGGCGATGGAGCGGCAAGCCGGCCTGGGCGGCGGAGTCAGGATCGAAAGCGTCGGTGGCGTCTACCAGGGCACAGACTTCCTGGCGCGCGGCTGCGGTGGCCAAGGCCGTCCAGAGGAAGCTGGTGCGGCCGGAGCCTGGGGGGCCGAAGATTTCGGTGATGGCGCCGCGAGGCAAACCGCCGGCGAGGGAGTCCAAGGCAGGCAGTCCGGCAGGGGCGTAATCAAGGAGCGGGGGACGGAGGCGAGCGGCCGGGATGAGGAGGGGTGCGGCCATGGTTCTTTCGCCTTTTCTTCGCCTATGCCCAGTATGCCTCACCCTCCCCGTGCCTGTCAAGACCGACGGCAAGCCCTACTCGCGCCGCCAATGCGGGTCCGGCCACCCCCCAAGCATGCCCTTCCCTTTCCCCTTGCGCCAGAATTATAATCAGGGAATCCGGCCCGCCCCATGGAACCGGAAACGCCGTTCGACAGCATCGAGAGCGCCCAGCAGTTCGTCGAGCTGCTGTGCGAGGCGATCGAAGAGGCCCGTCGCGAAATCGACGAGGAAATCGCCCGCACCACCGCGCCTGGCGACGAGCGGCGCAAGCAGGCTCTACAACTGGTGGCCTACAACCTGGCGAAACTCGCCATGCACATGGGGACCAGCCGCCGGATCCTGAACGACCTGCGCACGCTGCGCCGCCTGCTGCTGAACGAGCGCGAACTGGAACGCGCCACGATGACTGCGGCGGCAGGCGACGAACCGGACGCCTGAAAGGGATTCACGCAGCAAAAAAGAAGCGGGCGCCGGGGTTGGGTTTTTGTTGGGTGAAAGGGTGAGTGCGCCCGCTTTTTAGGGGTTTGCCTATAAGGGCGCAGGCGCCTCCCTGGGGGTTACACACGTTTCGAAAAAATTTTTGGGGACGCCTCCCGACCGCGCCTTCAGATCTCCCGCCGGTTTTCCAGTGACTTGGTAATCGTCACCTCGTCGGCGAACTCCAGATCGCTGCCCACCGGGATTCCCATGGCGATCCGCGTCACTCGCAGCCCGAGCGGCTTCAACAGCCGGGCCAGGTAAGCGGCTGTAGCCTCACCTTCGACCGTAGGATTCGTCGCCAGGATGATCTCTTTGACTACCCCGGACTCCAGCCGCGGGAACAGGTTCGCAATTTTCAGGTGCTCGGGCGTAATGCCACGCAGCGGGGAAAGAGCCCCATGCAACACGTGGTACAGGCCGTTGTACTGCCGTGTGGTTTCGATGGGCAGAATGTTGTGCGGTTCCTCCACCACGCAGATGATGGAAGGATCGCGGTGCGGGTCGGAGCAGAACGGGCACAGATCCGAGTCGCTGATGTTGTTGCACTGCCGGCACAGCCCGAGACGATCCTTGACGTCGAGCAGAGCCTGCGCCAGCCGCTCGGCGTCCTCGCGGGGCGCACGCAGCACGTGGAAGGCGAGCCGTTGCGCGGACTTCTGTCCGATGCCCGGCAGACGTTTGAACTGCTGGATCAGTCGCGCCAGCGGTTCGGGATAGTCGGGCATGAGAAGTGCAGGCCCCGGATCAGAACAGGCCCGGCGGCAATCCCAGGCCGCCCAGCACGCCGGCCATCTTCTGGCGGGCCTCTTCGTCTACCTTCCTTGCGGCCTCGTTGCAGGCGGCCACCACGAGATCCTGCAACATCTCGACGTCCCCGGCCACCTCGGGATCTATCTTGACGGCAAGGACGTTCTTCAGGCCATCCATGCGCACGGTCACCATGCCGCCGCCCGCCGAACCTTCCACGCGGATCTGCGCAATCTCTTCCTGGATCTTCTGCTGCATTTGCTGGGCCTGCTTCATCATGGCCTGCATGTTGCCCATGCCACCGGGTAGCTTCACGGTCTCGCTCCTCCTCTATTCTTTCAGATCCCGCACAGCGCGGATCTCGGCGTCAGGAAAGGTTTCCAGGAATCGTTTTACAGCCGGGTGAGACAGCACGCGCTGCCTGAGCTGGTCGGCGTCCTCGCGGGGCGGATCGGCGGCGCTCGAAGCAGCAGTGCCCGAAGCAGCAGCGCCCTCCACCAGAGTGACCTTCACGCGGCGCGCCCGGCCAAAAGCCTTGCGCACCACCTTCTCCAGTTCCTGACCTTTGAGCATCAGGGCATATTCTTTGGGCGCGGTCAGCTCCAGATCCGTGCCTGCCTCGCAAACCTCGGCGTGGAGCAGGGCATCCGCCGTGTACGTCAGGCCAAGTTCCAGGGCCGCGGCGTGAAGCTTTTGCTTGACGTCGCTTCCCGCCGCTGCAGGAGCAGGGGAGGGCGCGGGTGAGGACGCCGGTGCTGACTCCAGTCGCGAAAGCACTTCCTCGATCGGGGCCAGCTTGCCCGCCTCCACCAGGCGGATCAGCCCCAGTTCCATGTGCAGGCGCGGATCGAAGGAGAATTGCAGGTCCCGGTAAAGATCCAGCGTCAGTTGCAGGTACCGGATGAGATCCTCCTCGGAGAACCGGGCCGCCATCTCGCGCAGCCTGGCACGCTCGCCGGGCGAGGCAGCCACCAGACGGGGATTGTCCCCGGCCACCTTGCTCACCAGCAGGTTGCGGAAATATCGCGCCAGCTCACGGCAGAAGTGCTGGAGATGGCGTCCGTTGACGACCAGCTCGTTCACCACCTCCAGCATGCGGCGCGAATCGGAAGCGATCAAAGCCTGGGCCACCTGCTCGAGCGCTTCCAGGGAAAACATTCCGAGCAGGTTGCGAACTTCGTTGGCCTCCAGCCGCGTTCCGCAACAGGCGATCGCCTGATCGAGCGCGGAGAGCGAGTCGCGCAGGCTGCCGTCGCCGGCCAGCGTGAGCACGCCCAGAGCTTCGCTGTCGGCCTCGATGCCTTCCTGCCGGCAGATGCTCTCCAGTCGCTGGTAGATCTCCTCGAAAGAAAGAGAGCGAAAGCTGAAGTGCTGGCAGCGCGAGGCGATCGTGGGCGGAATCTTGTGCGCTTCCGTGGTGCACAACACGAAGACCACCCACTCGGGCGGTTCCTCGAGCGTCTTTAGAAGAGCGTTGAAGGCCTCCGGCGTGATCTGGTGCGCCTCGTCAATGATGAAAACCTTGTAGCGGTCGCGCGCGGGCCGGTACCGCACGTTCTCGCGCAACTCGCGCATTTCGTTGATGCCGCGGTTGGAGGCGGCGTCAATCTCGATGACGTCCACCGAGTTGCCCGCCGCGATTTCCACGCAACTGGAGCAGGCGCCGCAAGGCGTGACCGTCGGTCCCTGAACGCAGTTCAGGCAGCGCGCCAGAATGCGCGCCACCGTCGTCTTGCCGGTGCCCCGCTGGCCGGAAAAGATGTAGCCGTGCGCGATGCGCCCGAGCCGGATGGCGTTCTCCAGGGTGACGCGCACATGCTCCTGGCCGACCAGTTCGGCGAAGGTCTGGGGACGATACTTGCGGGCGATGACCTGGTACATGCAAGCGCCGCCGTCAAGGCCAGGCCCCAGGTGATCCGCGGCGCACGGGCGTCACCGCTACCGTTGCTTCCTTCCGGACCTGGCGGGGTTCACGGCTGCCCGTCGCACGGAGCCCGGGACCTGACCTTAAGTTATCCTAGCACGCGGCCCGCTGAACGCTCGAAGCTTCCACTCTCAGGCGCCGGCGGCTTGCAGAGCGAGCGCGATCTCGCGGCCCGTCTGACGCACGGCCTCGATCATTTCGCTCTCGCGCTCCGGCGTCAGACGCACAACCGGAACCGAGAGGCTCACCGAGGCGACCACCGGAGTGTCGCCCGCGCGTACAGGCGCGCCAAAGCAGACCCCGCCGGGCACGCTCTCTTCCCGGTCGCAGGCGTAACCGCTGCGGCGGATCTCCTCGAATTCGGCCAGGAGCGCGCCCCGGTCCGTGATGCTCTTCTCCGTGCGGCGGAACAGGCCGTAAACTTCCAGGATGCGCTCCATCTTCTCCAGGGGCTGGAAGGCGGTGATGGCCTTGCCCAGCGAGCTGCAATGGGGCGGTAGCACCCGCCCGGGGGTGTTCGTAAAGCGGATCGTCTGGAGGGATTCCACCGTGTCGAGCACCTGGATTTTGTCCACGAAAAGGTAGGCCAGGCTGGCCGTCTCATCGAAGCGCGTGGCCAGCTTCTGCAGGTAGGGTCGGGCAACCTGCCGCAGGCGCTCTGCGCACTCATATAGACGCCCGAACAGCACCTTGCCCGAGAGCTGGTAGGAACCGTCCGGATTCTGATCCAGATAACCGCGAGCTTCCAGGGTCACCAGAATCCGGAACAGAGACGATTCCGGCATCGGCACCAGTTGGGCAATCTCCTTCAAGCTCAGCGTGGGATGGCGATCCGAAAAGCAATCCAGCACATCCAAAGCCCGGGCCACCGCTTTGGACAAATAGAGCTGCGGCTCGCCGGCGGATTTTTCAGCGCGGGCCCGTTTGGGTCGGCGACGACGCACGGGAGAGGGCACGGTGGGCATGGGGTCTCCAGGCATGAAGGCTTTGCAGCTAACTCACAAGATTAAAACTTCCATGCCGAAACTTGCAAGTGTGTTTGACAAGTTTTACGGCCGGGTGGAACAATGTCTCTCTGGCAAATCCCGGGAGGTTTCATGCGACTCGCTCCATGGCTCGCTACCGCCTGCTGCGCCGGAGCCCTGTGGACCTTCAGCCTCGTGGCCCGGCAACAACCGCCGAAGCAGTATACCAACTCGCTCGGCATCCGGATGATCCGAATCGAGCCGGGCACGTTCCGCATGGGCAACTCGTTGCCCACGGATCCGGCCAGGCTCGGCCAGCTCGAGTTGTTACGCGACGGAGACTACGACGAAAAGCCCGTTCACGAGGTGCGCATCACTTACCCGTTCTACATCTCCGAAACTGAGATCACTTCTCGGCAGTTCCAGGAATTTCGGTACGATCACCAGGACGCAGGCCGCTTCCCGCCCTACGCCACCGGCATGAGCTGGCATGACGCGGTGGCTTTCTGCGAGTGGCTCAGCCGGAAGGAAAAGAGAAACTACCGGTTGCCCACCGAGGCCGAATGGGAATACGTGGCTCGTGCCGGAACCACAACCCACTTTTCTTCGGGCGAGATGCCGCCGCCGGACGAGACGCCGAACCCGTGGGGCGTCAAGAACATGCACACCGGGCCGCTGGAGTGGGTGCTGGACTGGCACGGCCTCTATCCGGAAGAGCCGCAAGTGGATCCCGTGGGTCCGGAGAGCGGCGTAGCCCGGGTCGTGCGCGGCGGCGGCATCATGGGGCCGTACCGCGGCCTCCAGCATGGATTCCTTCCCTACTACCGCCGTTCCGCCAATCGCGCCAGCGTAGCGCCCGAATATCGCGGTCAACACCCGATCGGTTTTCGCATCGTCGAGGCGCCGCTGCCTTCCACGCGGCCCTGGCCGGTGGAAAAGGACTTCATCTATCAGGCCGTCAAGCAGAGCGGCGTGCCGGTAAAGGCCGGCCCCGATCCCAAAAAGCCGTGGTTTCGCCGGCGCATTCTGCTGCCCATACCTCCCGAAAATCAGCCCTGGGAAGCGATCGTGGCCGCGGGCTTGCATCCTTCCCAGCTCGGCCACAACCACTCCGCGAGCTTGGAGGTCTGTCCCAACGGCGACCTGTTTGCCGTTTTCTTCTCCTCGTCCACGCCTGCCACAGAGTATTTCCCCAACACGAGCTTCGTGGCGACGCGCTTGCGCTTCGGCGCTGAGCAATGGGACATGCCGGGTCCGTTTTATGACTTCGCCGACGTCAACGACCAGTCCTCCCTGCTGTGGAACGACGGCGGCGTGCTGCACCATTTCGGCGGCGGCATCGGCCTGTGGGGCGTGCCTTTCCGGTGGAATTCTTCGCGCGACAGCGGAGCGAGCTGGGACGCGATCAAGTTCCCCTTGCTGGTCGGCCCGCTGGGCGGCTATTCGACGCAGCCCATCAGCCATGCTTTCCGCGGGCCGGATCGCACGATCTACCTGGCGAGCGACGCCATCGAAGGGGAGTCGCTGTTGTGGGCTTCGCGCGACGAGGGCCGCACGTGGTTCGACACCGGCGGGCGCACCGCCGGCCGTCACACCGTATTCGTACGCTTGAGGAACGGCTGCATCCTGGGCATTGGCGGCAAGAACACCGACATTGACGGCTACATGCCGCAGACCGTTTCCTGCGACGGCGGCAAGACGTGGTCGCCGCCCACCAAGACGCCATTTCCGGCCCTGGGAAGCAACCAGCGTCCCAGCCTCGTGCGACTGGCCAGCGGCAGACTGTTTTTCGCCAGCGACTTCCAGCATCGCGACGGGCGCCAGCCCAAAGGCGTCAGCGAGCGCGGCGTTTTCGTGGCCCTTTCCGACGATGAAGGCAAGACGTGGAAGATCAAGAAACTGCCCGGAGGCCTGCCGCACGAAGCCTGGACTCTCAAGGATCGCAAGGGCTGGTCCCGACCCTATCACGGCGACGCCACGCTGGGCTACTCGGTCGCTGTGCAAGCGCCCAACGGCGTGATCCACCTGACGACGAGCATGAACCATCCCTCGCTTCATTTCGAGATGAACGAGGCCTGGATCCTTTCCGATGCGGGAGAATTGCCGCCGCCCGCCGCCGGTCCCGGCCGTCCCGTGCGCGGCGAGGAGAAATATCCGGACGGCAAGATCAAGGCGCGCTGGGCGGGCAAGATTCTGGCCGACGGCCGCTTCCTGCTCGATGGTCCGGAGACATGGTTCTTCCCCAACGGCGCCAAACTTTACGAGGTCCAGTGGGCGGACGGCTACAAGCGCGGCGTGGAAACGCTGTGGCGCGAGGACGGCAGCAAAGTCTGGCAATGGGAGCATCGGCCGGACGGGACGAGCGTATGGACGCAGTACTGGCCCAACGGCCGCGTCAAGCGCGTGTCGGAATGGAAAGAGGGCCGCTGCCACGGCACGGTTCGCTACTGGGGCCCGGATGGGGCGCTGCGCGGCGAGTATCAGTTCCGCGAGGGCGACCTGGTCCGCTGAGAAGCTGACCTAGCGCAGCAGTTCTTCCAACTGGATTCGCGCGTCGGTTCGCGCGTCGCGGTACTTGACGATGACGGGGGTGTAAAGGGACAGGCCCCAGTCGCGTCCCGGCCCGTGCTGGATGGCGCGAGAACCCGGCACGACCACAGCCTCTTCCGGGATGATGAGCGGCATGTCCTCGGTGGCCGTATACACCGCGCCACGCACCAGATCGTAAACCGGCGTCGAGCGCGTCAGGATCGTGCCCGCGCCCAGCACGGCGCGCCGCTTCACCACGGTGCCCTCGTAAATGCCGCAGTTGCCGCCCACCAGCACTTCGTCCTCGATGATCACAGGCAGCGCACCCACCGGCTCCAGTACGCCGCCGATTTGTGCTCCCGCCGAAATGTGGCAGTTGCGCCCGATCTGCGCGCAGCTTCCGATGAGCGCGTGCGAGTCCACCATCGTCCCCTCGCCCACCCAGGCGCCGGCGTTGATGTACATGGGCGGCATGCAAGTGACGCCGCGACCCACGTAGCAGCCATCACGAATCGCCGAGCCGCCCGGAACCACACGCACCCCGTCTTCCACGCGCAGGCGCTTCAGCGGCCAGGTGGCTTTGTCGAACAGCGGCTGACCCGCAGCGCCCTGCCCCATCTCGATCATTGCGCCCATGCGAAAGCCGAGCAGGATTCCCTTCTTGACCCAGGCATTGACGCGCCATCCGCTGGGCGAGGAAGGATCAGGCTCCGCCGCCCGCACCCGCCCCTGGTTGAGCGCATCCTTGAAGCGCTGAAAGAGGCGGAAGTGTTCTTCCGTATACCTGTCCGGCTTTTCCTCGAACAAGCGCTCGATTTCAGCTTGCAGCATGGACCCCACGGGCCTCCAGCAAACCCAACTCCTTCAGTACGCGCTCGATGCGGGCCAGGTTTTCCGGCTTGGGCGGCGTCAGAGGGAGGCGCCAGACCGGCTCCAGCAGCCCCATCAACGCCATGGCCGCCTTCACCGGAATCGGGTTGGACTCGATGAAGTTCACTTCCATCAAGGGCAGGTATTTGTAGTAAAGCTGGCGCGCAGCCGGGAAGTCGTTGTTGAGGCACAGGTGCACGAGCCGGGTCATTTCCGCGGGGATCTGGTTGGAGACCACAGAGATAACGCCGCGGCCGCCGAGAGCGATCAGCGGCAGCGTGACGGCGTCGTCGCCGGAAAGGACGGTGAAGCGGCTGGGAACCTGGTGGATGATGGCGGCCATTTGCGCAATGTTGCCCGAGGCTTCCTTGATGCCCACGATGTTGTCTATTTCCGCCAGACGTCGCACGGTGGCCGGCTCGACGTTCACGCCCGTGCGGCCCTGGACGCTATAGACCACGATGGGTAGCTTCACCGCCGCGGCGATCGCCTTGTAGTGCTGGTAAAGCCCTTCCTGCGTGGGCTTGTTGTAGTAGGGCGTCACCGAGAGCAGCCCGTCCACGCGCATGGCCGCCAGCTCTTTGCCCAGTTCGATGACTTCCGCCGTGTTGTAGCCGCCGCAGCCGGCAAGCACGGGCACGCGTCCCGCCGCCTCTTCGAGCGTAATCTCCACCACGCGCAGGTGCTCCTTGCGGCTCAGCGTCGGGTTTTCGCCTGTGGTGCCGCAGGGCACCAGAAAGTCCACTCCCGCCTCGACTTGCCGGCGGACCAGCCGCCGCAGCGCCACCTCGTCCAGACTCAGATCCTTGCGAAATGGCGTGACCAGCGCCGTACCGCAACCGGTGAACATCGTCAGACCCTCCCCCACAAAATTTCGCCGAACTCGTAAAAGCCTTTCTTGCCCACAATCCACCGGGCGGCGCGCAGGGCGCCGCGAGCAAAGCCTTCGCGGCTGCGAGCCGTGTGACGCAACGTGATCGTGTCGGCAGAGCTGTCGAAGCCGATCTCGTGCGTGCCAGGATGCGCGCCTGCGCGATTGCAGCCCGTGCTGATCGGCGCCTGGTAACCTGCCCGTTTCATCTGCTCCACGAGCTTGAGCAGCGTGCCCGAAGGCGCGTCCTTTTTGGCCGCGTGATGGATTTCCCAGGCCCAGGCCCCGTATTCCGGCTGCCCCGCCAGCAGGCGGGCGGCTTCCTCCACCAGCCGGAAGAAGACGTTCATCCCGACCGAGTAGTTAGGACTCCAAACCATTCCGATCCCGGCGCGCTCGACTACCGACCGGACGTAGTCTAGCCGGTCCAGCCACCCCGTCGTACCCACTACCAGATTCACGCCGAGGGCCGCGATGCGCTCGATGTTCCCCACGGCCGCCTCAGGCGTGGAGAACTCCACCGCCACGTCCACGCCCCGGAAGTTCTCCGGCGTGATTCCCGCGAAGTTGGCGTTGTTGAATTCATCGAGTTTCGGGCCTACCTCGAAGCCGTATTCGGGCGCCAGTTGCTCGATCAGCCGGCCCATTTTGCCGTAGCCGACGATGGCCAGTTTCACTCGAACACCTCCGGGTCCACCTCGCGGAAGAACTCCTCGTGCAGGGCGCGCACCGCGCGCGGGGCGTCGTCCTCGGCCACCACGAAACTCAGATTGCGCAGGGAAGCGCCTTGCGAAATCATCCGCACGTTGATGCCGGCCAGGGCGCCGAAGGTGCGCGCCGCGATGCCGGGCGTGTAACGGATATTGTCGCCCACCAGGCACACGATGGCCTGCCGGTGTTCGATGCCCACCTCGGCAAACTGGCGCAGGCGCGCGGCAATTTCGTCGAGCCGTTCCGTATTGTCAATGGTCAGCGAGACGCTGACTTCCGAGGTCGCCAGCAAATCCACGGCGGTTTCGCACTCGTCGAAGACCTCGAAAATGCGATGGAGGAAGCCGTAGGCCATGAGCATGCGCGTCGAGTGCACGTCCATCACGGTAATGCCGCGCTTGCAGGCGATGGACTTGACCGGATTCCGGCACGCCACGCTCTCGGCCACGATCCGGGTCCCGGGCACTTGCGGACGCCGCGAGTTGAGGATGAGCACGGGAATGTTCTTTTCCACAGCCGGCAAAACAGTGGCCGGGTGAAGCACCTTGGCCCCGAAATATGCCAGCTCGGCCGCTTCCGCGAAGGATATCGTCTTCACCCGCCGCGCTCCCTCGACCAGGTTGGGATCGGCCGTCAGCATGCCGTCCACGTCCGTCCAGATCTGGATCTCCCGCGCATCGAGAGCCGCACCCACGATGGAAGCGGTGAAATCCGAGCCTCCCCGGCCCAGCGTGGTCGTGATCCCGTCCTCGGTGGCGCCGATGAAGCCGCCCAGTACGGGGACGCGTTCACGGACCAGAGGCAGCAGTTCACGCCGCAGGCGGGCGTTGGTCTCCGGGAAAAGCGGAGCCGCCTGCGTGAATCGGCGGTCGGTGACGATCAGGCGGCGCGAATCCACGGCCTCGGCTGCGACGCCGCGTCCTCGCAGGGCCGCCGCAACAATCTGCGAGCTGAGCCGTTCCCCGTAACTGGCCACCGCATCGAGCGATCGCGGCGTGAGCTCGCCAAGGATGGCCAGGCCGCGCAGCAGCTCTCCTAACTCCCGAAAGTACTCGTCGAGGAACTTCTCCAGCGGGGCTCGCTCCTCGGGCTTTGGCAGCGGAAGAGCCTCGGCGCGATGAAACCGGTGCAGCTCCTCACACTCGCGAAGCGCCTCATCGCGGTGGCCTGCGGCGGCCTGACGCGCCATGGCCAGCAGCCGGTTCGTCGTCTTGCCCATGGCGGAGACGACCACCACGGGTTGCTGGTCGAGGCGCGCCCGCACGATCTCGCACACCCGCGCAATGGCCTCGGCCGACTCGACGGAGGTGCCGCCAAATTTCATTACGATCATGTGTCGAGCAAGCCCTCCGAGTACATCAGTTCCGCGTTCAGAACTGCTGCGCCGGCTGCGCCGCGCACTGTGTTGTGACCCATCGCGACGAACTTGTAATCGAGCACTGGACAAGGCCGCAAGCGGCCAACAAAGACGCTCATGCCGCGCTCGCGCTCAACGTCTCGCCGCGGTTGCGGACGGTCCGGCTGCTCCATGTAAATCAGTGGCCGCGCGGGGGCGCTGGGCAGTCCGCGCTGTTGGGGAACCCCACGGAACGCACGGATCGCCTCCAGCAGCTCGTCGCGCGATGGTTTCGACTCCAACTCCACGGAGACCGTTTCCGTGTGGCCGTCCACGACCGGCACCCGGTTGCAATGCGCGCTGATGCGAGCAGGCAGGAACTCGATCGTTTCGCCCGTGAACCGCCCCAGGATTTTCAGCGGCTCGCTTTCCACCTTCTCTTCCTCGCCGCCGATGAAGGGGATCACGTTGGCGTTGACGTCCATGCCGGGCACGCCCGGGTAGCCGGCGCCGGAGATGGCCTGCATCGAAGTCATGATCACCCGGCGGATGCCGAAGGGCTTCAGCGGCGCCAGGGCCATCGTGAGCACGACCGTGGTGCAGTTGGGATTGGTCACGATCAGCCCGGGCCAGCCGCGCCGCGCGCGCTGTACGGGCGCCAGTTTGAGGTGGTCGGGGTTGATCTCGGGGATGAGCAGGGGCACGTCGGGCTCCATGCGATGGTTCTTCGAATTGGAAACCACGAGATGCCCGGCCTGCGCAAAAGCCCGCTCGATTTCGGTGGCGACGGAAGCATCCATCGCCGAAAAGACGAGCCGCGGCGCGTTGCCGGGACGGCACTCTTCGACGACCAAGTCGCGCACCGTCTCCGGCATCTCGCCATCGAGCCGCCACGAGGTGGCCTCGCAATACTTTTTGCCCGCCGAGCGGTCGCTCGCGCCGAGCCACCTGATCTCGAACCAGGGATGACCCTGCAGGAACTTCACAAAGCTCTGGCCCACCATGCCGGTGGCGCCCAAAATACCCACTTCGATCTTGCGTGGAATCATATCGCCTCGACAGAAAGCAGCGTTTTGACGATTCGCTTGTAAATCTCGACGGCCTCCAGCAGCTGGGATTTGGCCACGTGCTCGTGCATGGTATGGGCGACGTGGATGCTGCCGGGGCCGATCAACAGCGGCTCGCCCCAGGCGCCGCCAAATGCAGGGATATCGGTGGTGAAGGCAACCACGGTGGTCTCGAAGCCGTCCAGCGCCTTCAGGTGCACGGCAGGCACCGTGAGCACCTCTCGTAACTCAACTCGACCGGCGGCGGCCCGCTGGAATGCTTCCCGTATCGGGGCAGGATCGCCCACCAGCCGCACCATGATCTCGGCTCGCGCCTCATCCGGGATCACGTTCGGGGCCCGGCCGCCGGCAATGGTGCCGATGTTCAACGTGGAAGGACCCAGCACGGGATCCGTGGGCAAGGGCATACGGCGGATCGCTTCCAGAAAATCGAGCAGCTTGTCAATGGCCGACTCGCCCAGTTCAGGGTAAGCGGAATGGGCCATGCGCCCTCTGGCTTCCGCTTCGAAGCGCAGCGCCCCTTTGGATCCCAACGCCAGCTTGTTTTCCGTGGGCTCGCCGTTGACGAGCCAGCGCGAACCCCGCCGGTCCCGCGCGGCCGCTAAAGCGCCTGCGCTGTTGCGCTCCTCGCCGACCACGAAGAGCAAGGCGAAGTTGCGCACGCCCTCGGCCAGGAGTCCCTCGGCAGCCTGGATCATCGCGGCCATGATTCCTTTGGCGTCGCAGGCGCCTCGCCCCCAGATGAACTCGTCGTCTTCCCGCGCTGGGATGTGGGGCGGCACGGTGTCCATGTGCGTGGAAAGAGTCACGCGGGGCTCGCCCCAGGTAGCCAGGACGTTGAAACGCTCGGCCTCGACGGGCAGGCGCTCGACGGAGCCGCCGGTGCGCGCAGCCAGGCCGCCCAGCCGGCCCAGCAGATACAGGCCGACCTCCTTCTCTTCGTTGGTGATGGACGGGATGTCCACCAGCGCCCGCGTCAGCTCGAATACGTTCATCGTCTCTCGCGCCAAAAACGGATGGGGAACGCAAACACGAGGCAGGACCCCGCTAGCGCTCCATCCGCTTGCTCGCGGATGACAGTGGGCCGGTCTTAACCGTACCCCCCAACCGCCGCCCGCGACGCCCGGAACGGCGATTTCGGCGGATTCCCGCGCCGCTCGGCGACGCGGTTCAAAGCCCCTTTCGAGCGGGCGTCCCCGGCGCCGGGGAACCGCGCGCCCGCCTACTCATGGCCTCCGCTCCTCTAGCCCAGCAAACTGCCAGCATAACACGCCGCCCCTCCTTACCGCAGACTTGCACATGAGGGCTGGCCCCAAGTGTCCTTCAAGCGTCGCCCTGGGGGACGCCACCCACCGCAGTCGCCAGGCCGGCATGAACCAAACGTTCGGCCAACTCGAGAGCGTCAACCGGCCAGTAACGCTCGGGCCGCGGGCGCCGCACGCCAGTACGGCCCTGCTCGGGCCGGCAGTTGAGCAGCGTGTTCACCCACCGCTCGGGAACCGCGTCGCGCCCGTAAACCGCGCCCAGCAGCGCGCCGCAGATGGCGGCGTTGGTATCGGTGTCTCCTCCGCGCATCACCGTGTCCACTACGCCTTCCTCCAGACTTGGGGCGTGCAGCAACTGCCACAAAGCGTTATGAAAGGCGACCAGGACCCATCCGGCCAAAGCCAGATAATCCGCGGGAGGCGCTGTGGCTGCTCGCCGGACTACCTCGAGCAGCTCGGGCGCCACCGCCATTTCTTCGGCCCGGTTCACGATTTCGCGGTAGAGCTCGCCGGGGCTCGGACCGCTGCGGACGGCTTGCGCGATCGCCGTCACGTAAAGCGCGTTGGCTTGCTGGCAGATGGGGTGAATGTGAGTGATCGCTGCGTCCTGGCGCGCCCATTCAGCCACGCGCTCCAAGGGATGAAATGCGCCGAATATGCCCAGCGGGCTGGCCCTCATCATCGCTCCGTTGGCCTGGCTGTCCGCTCGCGGACGCCCCATCAGCGCGGCGCGCACCGTGCCACCGACGTCGAACGGTCGGGAGTGAAACCATTCGAGGTATGCCTGTCGGGCCTCGTGGAGATCGTAACGTCCGCTCTGCGCCAGCACCCGCGCCAGAGCAAGCGCCATCTCGGAATCATCCGTGGGCTGGCCGGCAAGCGTACCCCAGGTTCCGCCGTCGGCAAGGTCGCGCACGCCTTGGGGGTATCGCTCACGGATGCGCTGCGGACTCTCGAACTCGACCAGGCTGCCCAGCGAATCGCCGGCAAGCTGGCCGAGGAAGCATCCCTGTGCGCGCCGGATGATGTCCGCAAGCTCTGCGGATGCGACAACTGCCATGGCCTCATTATCGGGCGGCAGCAATCGGGAACGCCAGAAAATCGGCGGAGAAACGACGCTGTGGGGGATCCATTGGTGGGCCCTGCAGGATTCGAACCTGCGACCGACGGATTATGAGTCCGCTGCTCTAACCGCTGAGCTAAGGGCCCGAAAAGCGAGGCCGACTCCGCGGGGCAGCTCCCAAGCTCATAGCTCGTGCACCCACCGCCCCCTGGATCGGCTCAGCCCACTGCGCCAATACGAGTGTAACACGGCCCGCCGCACCGATCAGCCGGTTGGGGAATCGTCGCGTGGGCAAGGCAGGAGGCCTGCCGGACCCCGGATCAAGACGACCCGCTGCGCGCGGCTAACCCTCTTGGAGCAGGGATGCCGTCTGCCGCCAATGAGCGCTTGAGGGACGGCTGCTGGCCGGCAAGAGGCTTGGAACCGGGTGTTTGCGCAAAGTCGAGAAGCCATCCGAACAGACCGTCATCGCGCGGGCTTCTTGCCGGACACGTTTACGCGCCGGGGCTGACAGGCGCCAACCGTGATCTGGTGGGGTCCTCCCCGGGCAGCGTGCATTGTTGGTATCCTGATTCGGCTGGTCACTCTGCACGCCCGAAGGAGCTGTCGTGAGTATGGCTGATTCAGGGTTGATCCTGGTCACCGGAGCAGGCGGATTCATTGGCCACCACCTGGTAAAGTACCTCGTCCGCCGCGGGCACCGCGTGCGAGGGGTTGACATCAAGTACCCGGAATTCGAGCCCACCGTCGCGCACGAGTTCGAATTGCTCGATCTGCGCCGTTTCGATAACTGTCTGATCGCCACGCGAGGCGTGGAACAGGTCTACCATCTCGCGGCCAACATGGGTGGCATCGGGTTCATCGAGACGTTCAAAGGCGAGATCGTGCGTGACAACACGATGATCAACATCAACACCATCGAGGCGGCCCGCATCAACGGGGTGAAACGTTTCCTGTTCACTTCGAGTGCCTGCGTGTATCCCGGTTACCGCCAGAACACGACGGATGTTACTCCACTGAAGGAGGAAGACGCCTATCCGGCGGACGCTGAGGATGGTTACGGCTGGGAAAAGCTATATATGGAACGCACGTGCCGCCACTATCGCGAGGACTTCGGCCTGGAAACGCGGATCGTGCGGTTCCATAACATCTACGGGCCGCTGGGAACTTACGACGGCGGGCGCGAAAAATCCCCGGCCGCCATTTGCCGCAAGGTGGCTCTGGCCAGAGACGGGGACGAAATAGAAGTCTGGGGCGATGGCCAGCAAACGCGTTCCTACTGTTACATAGACGATTGTGTCGAAGGCCTCTACCGGCTGATGCACTCGGACTACCCGCACCCCCTCAATCTCGGCACCGACCGGCTGGTCTCCATCAACGAACTGGTGGATATTGTGGCGCGGATTGCGGGCAAGAACATCCGCAAGCGGTACGACTTGAGCAAACCGCAGGGCGTGCGCGGACGCAACAGTGACAATACGCGCTTGAGGCAAGTCCTGGGTTGGGAACCCCAGACGCCGTTGGAGGAGGGCCTGCGGGTTACCTACGAGTGGATCCGTGGGGAGTTGATTCGCACCGGCAGGCTCGCGGGTTAGCCGTCAGACGCGGTGCACGCTCGGAAGCCCTCAAGCCGGTTTATCGGGCGATGCGTTAACAGTTCCACAGCTTCCAGAAAGCCGGCTCGCGCAGCACCCCGCCGTGCCACGAGAATCGGTCCCCGTCTCGGAGTCGCGGCTTTCAAAGCGAGAGAGGTTTTCCCGAGCCTCGGCTCCTACCCCCACGAAAAGGACTCCGGCGCGTGCTTGAACCTGGCCGCTGAACCGGCTTACGCGGAGACCGTGGGGCAGCTCCGCGCACTTCCCCGAGGGCAGTTCTCTCGATCGCCATTCCCGGGAGCGAATACTATCCGGGCGTGTAACCGAGCCTGAGGCATCGGCGGACCTTTGTGACTGTCCAAAAGAAACGGCCTGCGAATGTCGCGATTCAGTCCGGCCATGAGCCGGCCAAAGCCGTCTTGCCGGACGGTCCATGGAGCTCAACGCAACCTCGGGTAGGGCGTCTGCCAGCCCTTGGCGTCCCACCAGAGGATACGGTTGAGCACGTCCTGCGGGATGTCGTCGGGCTCGTGCCAGTTCATGGCCAGCGACTGCCGTGCCGCCCAGAGGCGCCTGCCCTTGAGGGCTTTCAGCGGCGGGTTCATTTCGTCCAGAGGGATCCGGTTGGGCAGGCATTGGTAGGGCGTCAGATCCGGCTCCGTCGTGAAGATGCTGGTCATGGGCCGGGCAGCCTTCAGAAAGCGCGTGCGCGGCTCGATGCCGAAGATCTCCTGAATCGTCCGCACCATGCTGCCGTGGTTGTAGTAGTTGGAGTCCACGGCGTTGCGCCGCACATAGGGCCCGATGGCGAGTGCAACCGTACGGCGTCCGTCCACGTGATCAATGCCGTCCTGCGCATCGTCCTCCACGCTGAGGATAAGCATTTTCGGCCAGAACCTGCTCTTGGAGAGAGCCTCCACCACACGCCCCAGCGCCAGGTCATTGTCGGCCACCATGGCGCGCGGCGTGGGAAAGCCCGGCCTCGTCCCTGCGGTGTGGTTGTTGTTCAGGTGCAGGATGATGAGGTTGGGCATGCGACCGCTCTTCTCCCAACTGGCCAGCTCTTCCAGAAATACTTCCGCCCGGATCTGGTCCGGGATACTGGTAGTCGAATTGGGGTACCGCGGGCAGATGTAAGGCGCCAGCGCAGGTACGCCGGGCCGCGAGCCGACCGCGGTACGCCACTTGCCCTCGCGATAAAGCCGCCAGTACTCGGACCACGGAAGCAACTCGCTCTCCGTGATATCCACCACGCTTTGCGTCTCGGGATTCCAGCGCGCAGGCAGACAGAATTCACCGTAAATGCGCACGTCCAGCGGCCGCCGCGCCCCTTGCCAGAAGAAGCCGGCGGGCGAAATGGTGAGGGCGTCGGCCATGTTCCAGGCGTAACCGCGCGGCGAAGCCCCGAAAGCCCGCTCCACGTAATCGCTCACGAAGCCCTGCATCAACCAATGGTGGCCGTCGAAACTGATGGCACCCCCGGTGTAAAAGTTGTCCAGCAGGACATAGCGATCGGCCAGGGCGTGATGGTTGGGCGTCACTTCGCGCCCGTACATCACCAGCTTGGGATCGCCGTTGCCCTTGCCCATGTCGCCGAAGATCTGGTCGTAAGTGCGGTTCTCCTTGATGATGAACACCACGTGCTGGATGCCGAGCGAACGGAGGTTGGCGACGCCGCCCGCCGGCGTCCAGCGCGGGCTGTTGGCGGCGCGAACCTCGCGGGTGCCGGCGGCCAGTTGCCCTGGCAGCGGCGCAGGCAAGCGCACGAGCGAACCCTCATACTGCCGGGAGTTGAAGCCGCCTGTGGGGTTGGCTGTATTCCCCACTCCTTTCACGTTCACAACCCAGAGGTCCCCCTTGCCGTCCACTGCCAGCCCCGAGGGAAACCATCCCGTCGGCAAGGCGCCGGCAACCTGCCAGCCCTTCGCCGTCTTTTGAACCACAGCGATCGCGTTATTGCCGCCGCAGGCCACATACAGGGTTTTGCCGTCCGGCGCAAACGCAACCGCGATCGGCTGGCTGCCCGCGAAACTTTCCGGGTACGCCGGTATCTTCACGTCGGTGCGCGCGAGCGTGCGCGTATCGAGCAGGGAGACCGTGTCGGAATGACCATTGGCTACTGCCAGCGTGGCCTCATCCGGGCTCAGGGCCATTCCGGAAGGGGCAAGCCCTACCGGCGCCTCGCGCACCTGAAATTCGGGCAGCTCAATGACGCTGACTGTGCCGGTGGCGGCATAGCCTGTCTTCGGATCACTCAGCACTTGCGTGCCGCTGGATGGCGCCGTCGTCTCGCCAGGCTTCGGGCGACGCCCGCCGCGATTCGAAACGAAGATGCGCTTGTGACGCGGCGAGTACACGACCGCAAACGGCGCGATTCCTGTCTCGATCTCGCGCAGAACGCGGCGCGTGCCCGTATCCACGACCGCCAGGGAGTTGTTGCGGCTGAACGCGACAAAGGCCTGCTGCCCGTCCTGCGAGAAAGCGATCCCCGTGGGCACGGGGTGGCCCGGCAGCTCGACGTACTCCACTTTGGCGGGGCGCCCGATTTCGCTCAGCGCGGCTACCATCAGTGCGTCCGGGCCATTCCGCGTGGCCAGGCTCGCCCACAACTCGCGATCGCCCGGGCGAAACGCCAGGCCGGTGTAGGATGTGCTGCGCGGCTTGATCTCGTCCAGCGGCGCGCCGCTCGACGCATCGGCCAGCATCACGCTTCGCCAGTTCAAAATGGCCAACAACCGTTTTTGCGAGTCGAGGGCCAGCTCGACCGGGCGTCCAAGAATCAGGGTTTGCTGCCCCCAGGGGCGGATCAACTGATTGGTGGGCACCAGATAAAACCCACCCTGCTGTCGCCCGGGCAGCACGGTGCTCAGCAGCACGGGAAACAGGGACGACTGTTGCGCGACGAGCGCTAATCCGCTCGCCAGCGCCGCCCGGATCCAGCTCTTGCGAAGCCTCATTCCCCGAGCGTAGGCAAGCGACGCCGCCAGTGTCAAGACCGCGCGGGTGCTGCGCGATACCCTCCGCGAAGAGTGTGACGCTCGATGCAGCCGGCGGAAAGTGGAAGCGCGAGGGCTTTTCTGGCGCGCCCGGAGGGACTCGAACCCCCGGCCTGCTGGTTCGAAGCCAGCCGCTCTATCCGGCTGAGCTACGGGCGCTCGTCATCCTCATTATAGCCTTCAAACCGCGCTGCGCAGGATTTCGCGAATGCGGCGGCCCACGATGCGGTCCTCGCCGGGCTCCATCATCCATACGCCGACCACGAGCTGGTCACGGCTGCCCGGGACCACCTCGATCGAGGGCTCACCTTCGCGCAGCCGCTTGACCACCTCGGGCACGCTGATCTTCACGCGCTGCGGGTCCCAGCGAATCCGCAGGTGAGGCACGTGGTTGGCGATCTCGGGCACCCAGACTTCCGTCGTCACGCCCGGCACGGACGAGACGTAATCGGCGATCAGCTTCACCCGGCGCTCCCACTCGCGCCAGTCCGCGGCGTGGTCCCGCTTGAGATACGACTCCACAGCCACCATCATGGCCAGGATCTCTTCCTTGTTGACTTTCATGCCGCGCCCGATCGTGTCGGCGTAGGGAGACGCGTTGAGGCGCGCGGCCTCGATCAGGTCTTTGCGGCCCAGCAACAGGCCGGCGCTCTGAGGACCGCGAAGGCCCTTGCCGCCGGAAAAGGTCACCAAGTCGAATCCCATCTTGAGGTACTTGGAAAGGTTCTCGACCGGCGGCACGTCTGCGGCGCAATCGTTGAACGTAGGAATGTTGTGCTTGCGGCCTAACTGGGCGAATTCGGCAGCCTTGATCTTGCCCACCGGCTCGTTGGCGTTGAGGAACAGCATCATGGCCGTGCGCTCGTTGATGGCGCGCTCGAGTTCCTCGACGGTTTCGACCTCGATCAGGCGCACGCCACAGTTGCGCACCGCGTGGTCGTAGCCGAACCGGTGGGATTTCTGGATGATCACTTCGTTCTTCATGCCCGTGGTGTCGGGCAGGCGGCGGATGAAATCGGGGTTGGTCCCGGTGATGCACGCCGCCGTGCCCAAAGTCAGGGCCGAGGCGGCGCCCGCGGTGACCATGGCCGCTTCGCAACCGATCAGCTCGGCGATGCGGCGACCCACGGCGTCGTGGAGTTCGATCAGCGAGCAGTATTTCCGTGAGGCGTATTCCCAGGCTTCTTTGACCTCCGGCGGCATCAAGGAGGCAGTAAGGACGGTGTACGTGCCGGCGGCGTTGATGAAGGTACGCACGCCGAGTTCACGGAAATAATCACGCTTGGGCGTTCGGGCGGCGGCCACCGACGAGATCAGACTCCCGATCAGGGGCAGCCCGGCGGCGGTTTGCAGGAAGCTCCTTCGATCCGGCATGGTGAGTCCAGTCTACCGCAGGGCGCTGCGCGCCGAGCGACGGGCAAGTTGTTCCAGCCGGGCCGCCATTTTCGCGCGGGCTTCGAGCAGGGCGGAGGGATCGCGCGTGAACTCCCGCACGCCGCGCACGAGCTCGCTGGCGATCTTGTCCGCCAGCTCGCCCTCGCCCAGACTCCGCAGCAACCAAAGATACTCGTAATCCTCGATCCCTTCGCGCAGCAGCTCGAAACGGATGGAAGAGACCGGACCATCCACGTCCTTCTGGCCCGTGTAACGCCGCACGCGCGAACCCGGATAAATGAGCGAACCTTCCCCGTTCAGAACATATCCGCCGCTGCAAAAGTAGCCACTGAGATAAGTAACTGGATTGAGCCAGGGATCTACGGTCTGGTTCCAGAAATTCAGGGCCCAGTAAAGAATGCCGTTGAGGCCGAGGCGCCAGGTAATCCAGGGAACCATGACCGGATCCATCGCCGGCGCGTCAATGAAGTAATTGGGCTGCGGGTATTTCTGATCGCAAGAGATATACCAAGTAATTTCGCCGCCCTTTTTCTGCTCGGCGGCGATCGCTTCCAGCACGTCACGGCGATTCAAGGCGTTGCCATGGACGGAAAAATGCGTGGCGAAGCCGGTGAGCGGTCCCCATTCCGGCCGGTCCGGCACAGGCGCCTCAGTTACCAGGAACGGGACCCCCGGAGCGGCCTCGCGCACTAGCCGTGCCCAGCGGCGTGTCTCCTCATAAGCTTCCGCGGTATTCGGTTCGTCAATCGGGCTGTTGAAGACGAGCCGGTCTAGCCAGCCGCGAGCGCGAAACCAGGCCGCTACCTGCGCCAGATAGGACTTGACCTGCTGGTCGAATTTGTCCGAGAAAGGCTGCGCTTCGAGCATCCGGCGCAGGCGATCCGGCGCCGTCTCCAGCACCACGCGTTTGGTTTTCCACTTCTCGAGATACTGCTCGTAAGCGACTTGGTCGAAATGGACCAATAATTTTCCGTCTCGAAGCTCGACTTCCGGTTCGAGTAGTTCGTTGAACCACGGCTCCATTCGGTTCCGGTAAAGGAACTCGTGGTAACGCATGAGTAACTGCCGCGCCTCCGGCGAGCCGGGCTTGACGTCGTGAAAACGGGCCAGTTGCCGTCCGGAGACCCCCATGTAAGTGATCAGATGAGTATCTGCGGGCAGGGTAAAGTCGTAAACCTTGAGCCGCAGGTTCAGCTCCGCCAGCAGTTTGCCGTTCTGGGTTACGCGCAGATGACCTGCGTAGTCGCCCGCCGGGGCGTCGGAAGGGACCAGAATGTCCACCCAGATGGGCCGGTTGCGCACCGCTCGCCGGAACTCCGCCGCCATGGTGAAGGGTTCGCTCAGCGGCGCCAGTGCGTCGGGCCAGAACCCTGGGGATCCGACCGGGCTGGAGGCCGCGTAGCAGAGGATGTAATGCTCGAGATACAGGCGGATCTGCTCGCGCGGGATGCGCAGCCGGCCCGAGTCAAGATCGCTGGCCTCAACAAAGAAACCCGACGCGGGCGGCGCGTAACGGCTCGGTGGGGGCGGCGTGGTGATCACGATCTGAAACGGGACGTGCTCGTTGCGCGCTCCGGCCACAGTAACGGTGCAGCTCTGGCCGTCCCAAACCGGATTGGAGGCTTGGGGAGGATCCTCAGGCCTGATTTTCACGAGGCTGGGAACAGCCCAGACCTGGACGTCGGCGGCTACGGCGGCAAACGCCAGCAAGGGCAACAAAACCAAGCGCGCGGCGGCTGTCATGTCCGGCCATTGTACAAGCCCCAGAGGTCAGGCGGCCATGGTCTCCGGCTGCCGACGACGGGAACGGAGCAGCGCCTCCGTCACCCCTGGTGCTTTCCTCATCACCAGCTCGGCGAGATTCAGGACCAGGGCCAGCGTCAGCAACGCGGGCCACAGTTGCCAGGTGATGGGAACGCGACGACCGGGGCGCTCGAAGATCTGGCGGGGCGAGGGCTGGAACCGCCCGCCGGTCAGTACCGACAACTGCCGCAGCAGATCCGGGTTACTGCCGTAATCGGCCAGCTCCGGCTCTTCCAGATAGACACCGGTCTCCGGAAAGGCGCGGGACTCCTCCAAAGGTCGAACCCGGAACATTCCGCGCGCCGCGCCAACCCAGACGCGTCCGCGATAGACGCCAGGGGCCAGCTTCTCCAGACGCATGACGCGCCGCACGCCCTGGTCGCCGAGCACGAAAATCGCGGGCGGTTCAGCGGGAGTGTCCACGTTCGGGGCCAGCCGGTATTCCGCCACCAGGTCACCGGTGGCGCGCTCGTAACGCAGCACGGCTTCCCCTTCGGGCGCCTTGGGCAGCAGGTCCCGGAACAAATTCGCCCAGAAACGATCGAATCCTTCCCATCCCACCCACTGCACGGCCCAGCGGCTCTTGGCATCGGAGGTGAAGACGGCGGAGCGGCCCAGGCCGAATTGCCAGCGCACCAGCAACGGATCGCGCTCGTCGGCCTTGAGCAGCAGATCCGCCGCAGGGCGGGCGATGAAGCGCACGTATCCCAGCAAGGGCGGCGCCGATTCCATGGCCAGGTTCTCGAACAGCTCGGCCCGTCTCACCAACAACGGGCGGAACTGCTTTTCCACCGCCGTCGTGCCGGTGTGCTCCATGACGTCCCGGATCAGGATCTGCTCCAGCCCCGAGGGATCCGGCATCAGATACGCCTTGCCGCGCGCCGTGAGGGCCAGCTTCTCGAGGAACGAGCGGTTTACATCCTGCCCGAGGCCTACCGTGGATATGGTGACCCGGTTGGCCACCGCATCCCGCGCCAGCGCGATGCTGTCACCCTCCTCGGAAATGCCGTCGGTGAGCAGCACCAAGTGCTTGTAAACGGCACGGACGGGCAAGATCCGCCGGTATGCCTCCTGCAAAGCGGGCGCGATCTGCGTGCCGCCGTCGGCCATGATCCCCGAGACCAGGCGCTTGAGGAGATTGCGATCGTCCGCCTTGCGGATCGGCACGATCCAGTGGAAGGAATTGTCGAAGATCAAGATTCCGATGAAGTCAATGGGCCGCAAGTGTTCGATCACGCCGATAGCCGCCAGCCGGGCCAGCTCGATTTTGCGGCCCTCCATCGAGGAGGACTTGTCCATGATCAGGACCACGGCGACGCCTTCGGGCGTACGGGGCGGTGCCAGACGCGCCGGGAGCACGCGCTCCAGAGGATCCTCGACGCCTTTCCTGTCCACGTAGATATTGTTCTCGCCGCCAATCACCAGCAGGCCGCCGCCGCCGCGCACGAAGTCTGCGAGGGCCTGCTTGCGGGCCTCGGGCAAATTCAGCAGATCCACGTTGTTCAGGACGATCACCTGGTAGGCATCGAGCTTCTGTGCGGGCGGCTCGGTGCTGCGCTCGACCTGGAACTGGGCCGCCTCCAGAACCTGCACCAGATGCCTGTCGGCCCCGGGCGGATCCTGGCTCACCAAAAGCACGCGCGGACGTCGCACCGCCACAGCCTGGGCAAAGCGCACTTCTCCGAGGCCGGCTGCACGGATCACGCCGAGCAAATCCACGGCGCCCGTGGTCGCCAGTCGCGCATGAACGCGCACGAGGTTCGAGCCGGCCTCCAGTGCCACCTTTTGCACGCCGAGCGTCTTGCCCGAAGCCAGGATTTCCACTTCCGCTTCGGCGGGGCGCGGCGAGTGCAGCGCCAGATCCAGCGGGAATTGTTCGCCCGCGAACACCTGAAGCGGCATGCTGACCGAGTCGAGCCGCAGATCGGGACGGGGCCGACCTTCCAAGGGAATCGTGTCAATGGGAACGCCCAGCTCCCGGGCCTGCCAGGCCGCTCGCACAGCGCTCCCCTCGTTCTGGCGGCCATCGCTGATCAACACCAGCCGCGGGACCAGGCCGGGCGCCTGCTCGGCAAGGGCCTGGCTGATCGCGGCCTCAAGATTGGTGGCGCGGGCCTGCTCTGCCGGACTGTGACGCAGCTTCCAGCCGCCTTCGACCTCGGCGCGATCGAGAGCGCGCGTGCCCCGCGCGAACGGAATCACCCGAACCGCATGCCGCCCCCGAGCCGCGTAGATCTGCGCCACCAGGCTGGATGCGCGGGCCAGGTCCGCCTCGCTGACGCTGGCGGAGGTATCTACGAGCACCGAGACGCCGAGCCGGGTGCTGGAAACGGTGAGCCGCGGTTCGGACAAGGCCAACAAAATCGCCACCAACGCCAGCGCCTTCAGCGTCAGGGCGATGCGGCGCGGGCTCTGCTTCCACCGCCAGGCCAGCCACACCAGGGGCAGCCAGCAGAACGCGAGAACCCATGCGCGCTCGACGCTCACGGTCGGGTTCCTCCCGCCTGGCGCCAACGCCCGACCAACAGGTGCCAGGCAAAGCGCTTGCGCTGGACAGCACTCGTCCGCACGAGACGCCCGTAAAGCAAGGCTTCCAGCCACAGGCAGACGCCCGAGGCCAGCGCGAGCCAGGGCCAAAGGGCCAGACTGGCGCGCCGCTCCACCCGCCCGGACGGCAACCCGCGGCGGATCCCGGCAGGCGGCTTCCACCGTCCCGCGGCCACCTCGGGAAGAGTGAGCGAGAGAACACGCTCGCCCGCACTGGTGAGAACGCGGACCTGCCGCGGGGTTGAAACGAACAATTCAACCTTGTTTTGTTCCAGCGTGAAAGGCGCCGTGCGCCCGTCGTCCCCCACCACGCGCACTCCCTGTGCCTCCTCCTCGCCGAGCTCGAGCGTCAGCGTCCCCGCACTCAGCGCCCGCACTTCCTGGCGGGCAAAGGCCTCGGGAACCATCCAGCGGAGCGCGTTAGCGATCAACAAAGGAAGGGTCACTTCATAACGCATGGCGGTGGCCAGCGGGTGAAAGCCGAAGACGAGCATCTTGGTCCCCGCTGCGCGCGCCAGGATCACAGGACCCGCCTCCACTTCGGCTACCGGCACATCGCCGGGCGCCGGCGCGAGGACGCGAACGCGGGTCAGCATCAGGTCCCGCGTGCGCAACCCGGCCGCCACAGGATGATCGGTGCGCCAGCGCGCCAGTGGCGCCTGCGCCAGGCTCTGCCGGACAGCCACGGGCGCTCCTTCCAGCGGGGGATCCAGCCAGATGGAGTGCGCCTGCGGAAGCGCCGGGGGACAGAAGCGGTCCAACACCACGACGTCGCCGGGCGCACCGGCTTGATAGGCTTCGGGGGAACGAAATTCGGCGCGCACCCAGGGGCTTGCGGAAAACAGGGGCCGGAACAGCTCGGGCTGGCGCGTGTACACGAGCACGCGGGCCGGCCTCACTGCGGGAAGCTCGAGCACCGCCTCATCGTCTTGCGAGAGCGCGTCGCGACCCAACAAGCGAACTTCCAGCCAGCCTGCCGCACGCGCACGGATCGAGAAAGAGGCCTCCTGCTCGGAATCGGGCGGCAGGCGGAGCAAGGCGCTGCCGACAGGCGCGCCGCCAAAGGCCAGCGCGAGTCGCCGAACCTGCTCCCGTTGCCCGTAGTTGCGCACCTTTACGACAACCTGCCAGACCGAGGGATCCTCCCTTGTGCGCTGCAGGACGATGTCACGCAGTCCACAGTTTTCAGGATCGCCGCGGACTTCGAGGAATCGCAGGGCGCCAGGCAACGGGGGAGTTTCGCCGGCGCCTTCTGGAACGATTCTGCCCGCGCCTATGAAGACGATTTCGCCTGCGCTTCCGCCGCCGCGCCGGGCGTGATCCGCGAAGGCGAGGGCGCGATCGAGACGCAGAGCCGTGGCGCTGGGTTCGGACCGGGCGATCGCCTGATCGAGCAAAGCGCGATCGGTCGTGAAAGGCGTGGCAGGCGTGACCAGTGCATCCGCCCGGACCAGCATCACACGGTCACCCGCAGGCAGCCGCCGGAGCCAGGCGCGGGCCAGCTCCCGGGCCTGCTCGATCAGGGCATGACCGTTGACGCGGGCCGCCATCCAGGCGCTCGTATCCAGCACGAGTACGTGGTCACGATACTGCGGGCCGCGCGGGCCGACTCGCAAGTCCCCGAGAGCGGCAAGCAACAGGGCCAGCGAGAGCAACTGCAAAACAAGGGAGGGCCACTGCTGGATGCGGCGCCGCCGGCGAGTTTCCGGAGCCCGGCGCGCTGCGATCCAGAACCGTAACGTCGAGACCACCTCCCGCCGGCGGGAGCGATCGAGCAGATACAACGCAACGACCAGCGCGGAGCCGGCGCCGAGCAGTCCGAGGAACTGCGCGAGGCTAAGGTTCAGGAAGAACATGCTTCCACCGCCCCGGCTGTGGTCAGCAGACCGAAGACGGCCTCTTCCAGATCGAGCGAGGTAGGCAGGCCGAGGTAACGCCCGCCGTTGGCCAGAGCCACGCGGCGCAGAGCGTCGCAGTAGGCGTCGAAGGTCCGGGTGTATTCGTCGCGCGCCACCGAATCGAAATCCAGTTCGAGCACCGCGCCCGACTCCGCATCCACCAGATCCAGCCGGCCCTCCCAGGGCGGCACGCGATCCTGTTCGGACCAGAGCTGAAGAAGCACGAGCTCGTGACCGAAGTCCGCCAGATGCTGAAGGGCCTTGATCGGATCGGCATCGTCGAGAAAGTCAGAAATCACGATCAGCATGCCCCGATCAGGGAAGCGGCCCACAAACTGGCGTGCGGTTTCGAGGAAATCCGTCCGGCCCCCGGGGCGCAACTCGGAAAGAAATTCAACGACGGGAGCAAAACGGTGGCGGCCACCCACGCAGCGCAGCACGGACCCCAAGCCATCCGCGAATGGAACGAGGACCATGGCGTCCAATCGCACCAGCGCCACATAGCTCAGGGCGGCTGCCAACTGGCGGGCGTAATCGAACTTGGATGGCTTCCCCACTTGCATGGAGGCGCTGACGTCGAGCAGCAGCCGGACCGGAGCGTGCGGTTCGATCCGGAAGATCTTCAGGAAAAGCTTCTCGAAGCGGAGATAGGCGCGCCAGTTCACCGCCCGCAGATCGTCACCGTGGTGGAAATGCCGGTGATCGAGAAACTCCATGCCGGGGCCGCCGAAGCGCGAGGGGTTCCTGCCTCCGATCAGGCCCGGGAAAGACTTGCGCCAGCGCAGAGCCAGCCGCTCCAGCCTTTCCAGAAACCGCTGATTGAGCCAGTTCTGCTCGGGCATGGACTGCCCGCGCCCCCTGATCTCAAGCCGCCGGCGCCCGGGCGGCGAGGGCGCGGATGATCTCCTCCAGAATGCTGTCGGCCGTCTGGCCGTCAGCGTGGGCGTCAAAGTTGAGGATGATGCGATGACGCAAAACCGCGGGCGCCACGCGGAGGACGTCCTCCACGCTCACGTGGAACCGGCCACGCATGAGGGCCAGCGCACGGCCGCACTCGACCAGGGCCTGCGCGCCCCGCGGCGAACTGCCATAGCGGATGTAGCGCCGGGCCAGCGGATGCGCCTGCGGATGAGCCGGCTGCGTGCTCAGCACCAGATCCACGGCGAACTCGCGCACGTGTGGGGCCACCAGAACTTCGCGGCACGCAGCGCGGATTTGCAGGATCTCGTGACGGTCCATGACGCGCTCCACCACGGGATCTTCCTTTTGGATGGTGCGCTCGACGATTGTGGCCAGCTCGTCGCGCGAAGGATAGTTCACCAGGATCTTCATCAGGAAGCGATCCAGTTGCGCCTCGGGCAGGGGATAGGTGCCCTCCATCTCGATGGGGTTCTGTGTGGCCATCACCAGGAAGGGCGCTTCCAACTGGTGCGTGGTGTTGCCGCTGGTGACCGTCCGTTCCTGCATCGCCTCCAGCAGCGCCGATTGCGTCTTGGGCGTGGCGCGGTTGATTTCGTCCGCCAGCACGAGGTGCGCGAAGATCGGGCCGGGCTGGAAGCGGAGGGTCTTGGCCCCGCTGTCGCTGGTCTCGAGCACCATGCTGCCGACAATGTCCGCCGGCATCAGGTCAGGGGTGAACTGAATGCGCGAGTACTTCAGGTTGAGAGCACGAGCCAGGGTCCGCAGCAGCGTGGTCTTGCCCAACCCCGGCACGCCTTCCAGCAGGACATGGCCGCCAGCCAGCAGGCAGATCAACACACCCTCCACCACGTCCTGCTGGCCCACGATGATCTTGGCGATCTCCTGGCGGACGCGGTTCAGACGCTGGACACACTCCAGCAGGCGGGGCTCGGCCTCCACAATCCCATTGTAAGGGATCGGGCGTGATGCCCTCGCCCGGCGACCTCAAACTGCGGCCCGGTTGCGAAGCGCGTGTACGCGCCGGGCCAGCGAGTCGGCCAGGCGGTTCAGAATGCGGACCATTTCCCCAAGGGCGCGCCGCGGGGGGCGATTGGCAAGGCGTAAGGTCAGCCAGAAGGAGGCCTGCATGAGCCGGAAGTCAGCCATGAGCATGCGATCTGTGAAGGTCGGGCGCGACTGCCCCACGCTGCCAGCGTGCGTCAGCAGAAAGGTTAACAGCTTGAACTCCCTGCCCAAGGCACGTCCTGCGTTTTGCCATTGCTCCAGGCTCGCGTCGGCCCCGAGACGCTGCTCGATTTCGGGGAAGCTGAGGTTGTTGGCGCGGCAGACGGCTTCGACGTGCTCGCCTGGCGGCTGGGACTTCAGTTCGGCGAGAACGTTGCGTCGGAACCAGTAAGCCAGGAAGAGCACCACGACGAGGCAAAGGAGGAGGGCCTCCCTCCACATCGGCGGGTACCAGGCCAAGACCGTCATGGTACTACTGGGCCGCGTTCCAGAGTACCACTGAAATGAGGGCAGGGCAAGACTAAAATTGATTAACGTTAACCTGCTCCGCTTCGGTGGAACCAAGGGGGGCCGGCCAGAGGTCGGGAAGCCAAGTGCGGACTCTCGAACTCGGGCGAGCCTGACTCAGAACGCGATGCCCAAGCCCATCGAAACTTCCAGCATGTGCAGCATGCCCTTTTGATCCGGGAACGATTCGCCGAAGGGCTTGGCGGTCGTGTAGTCGCGCAGATCCAGCCGCATCATCAACAGCGGGCTGATGCGGAACTTGATCCCGCCGCCATAGTTAAACCCGAACTTGGTGACGCCGTTACCGGAAAAGACCCCGGTGCCCGGGGGATAGAACGTGGCGAAGTGGCCGCCCCCGGTAACGAAGGGGCGCACGGGAGAGCCTTCCGGCGTGGCGTAGGCCAAGAAGTTATAGATGCCCTGGTGGACGGGCATGCCAACCTCGGCGGGTGGCGTCGTGTTCACGGTCAACTTGCCGCGGTTGTACGCGTAGCCGATCTCGTGGCCAAAGAACCGGTAACTGTTGAAGGTGAACCGGAAACCCAGGCGGAAGTTCGTCTCGCTCTTGTACTCGAACACCGTGCCCGCAAGGTCGCGGGCCGTGCCCAGCAAGTTATTGCGGGTTCCAGCCCGTCCGGCGCTGATGGACAGCTCGCCGAGCTGTCCGTAAAGAGCGGCGCTGGCGGCGAGCCAAAGTGCGGCGGAAATCCATGGGTGCCTCATGATCTCCTCTCCCTATCATCCACCACGATGACATGAATTTCACCTGGCCCGTGGACGCCGCGGACCAGAATCTGCTCGATATCGGCGGTGCGGCTGGGGCCGGTGATGAGAATGAGCGCGCTGGAGCGCTCGGCGGGGTTGGGGACCAGGCTCAGCAGCTCGTCCAGTCCGGTCAGCAGCCGGGAAATCGGCAACAGTGCGATGTGCACCGGGGGCAGGAGCGAAATCAGCCGGGCCTCCTCGGGGGAAGCGAACACCGCGAGCGAGCCGGTGTCGGCCAGCGCGTAGTCGGCGCCCGTAATACCGAACTCGGCTTCAGCGCATGCCGCGCGCAACTCGGCGGGATCGCGAAAATCCCTGCGCACACCGGCCAGTTGGTGGATGCCGCAGACCTCGAGGAAAGGCGAGCGCGAAGCTACGGCGGCGCGGCCGCAGGTCAGCCCCGCGACGTAGCGGCGGGCCTCGGCGGGTTCGCTGACGCGAACGGCGTTGCCGCCCAGCTTTTCCAGCGCGGAGGCGAAACGCTGCCAGCGCTCTTCCACGGTCCATGCAGGAACGCAAAGCCGGACGGGAGGAGGGGCCGCCGCCGTGCGCCCGACGGCGTGACCCAGAGCCGTTCGGACCTTGTTGAGAATGTGATCGCGGCTGATCATTCACGCACCCTGGCTGTGCGCTGCCTCCACAGCGCACGGAAGCTGCGTCCTGGCACCGGCAGATCCCGATAGTCCAGCCAGGCGCGCAGCGGTCCCGCGTTGAGCAGACCCGGGAGCTGCCGGAGCCAGCCCTGGTCCGATCCTTCCCCGGCGAGCAGTCCCGCCGCCAGACTGAGTGCCTCGTAAAGGCGCGGGCGAGTCATCACCCAGGACCAAAGCCTGAAACCCAGCCGTTCCCAGCGGTTCTGACCCTCGCGCGCCTGGGCCTTGACGATTTCCGCGCGCAGTTCGAGCAACAGGCGCGGGATCTCGATCTTGACCGGGCAAACCTCGGCGCAGGCCCCGCACAGGCTGGAAGCGAAGGGCAGCCACGGGTCCTCGGTCAGCCCCTGAAACTGCGGCGAAGCGATCTTGCCGATGGGGCCGGAGTAGATCCACGGGTAGTTGTGGCCGCCGATGCGCCGGTAAACCGGGCAGTGGTTCAGGCAGGCGCCGCAGCGGATGCAATACAGGGTCTGGCGCTTGTCGCGGTCGGCCAGAACGCGGCTGCGCCCTCCATCCAACAAAACGACGTAGAATTGTTCTGGCCCGTCCCACTCCCCCTGGCGCCGCGGCCCGGAAAGGATGGAAGTGTAGACGGTGAGCGGTTGCCCGGTGGCGCTGCGGCCCAGCAGCTTCAGGAAGACGGCCAGATCCTGGGCGCGCGGAATGAGCTTTTCGATTCCCGCCACGGCCACGTGGATGCGGGGTGCGCTCGTGGTCAGGCGCGCGTTGCCCTCGTTTTCCACCAGCACCACCGCGCCCGAATCCGCCACCAGGAAATTGGCGCCGGTGATCCCGATGTCCGCCGTGAGGAATTTCTGGCGCAGGACCGTGCGGGCGATCCTGGTCTGCCGTTCCGGCACATTCTCGCGTGGCACGCCGAGGCGCTGGCTGAAGATTTCTCCCACCTCCTCGCGCGTCTTGTGCAGGGCAGGGGCCACGATGTGATAGGGGCGTTCCTGTGCCAACTGAATGATGTACTCGCCCAGGTCGGTTTCGACCACCTCGAAGTGCTGCGCCTCGAGCCGCTCGCGCAAGCCGATTTCCTCGGTGGTCATGGATTTGGACTTGACCAGCAGGCGAGCGTTCGAGCGCCGCGCCAGATCGAGCACGAAATCAGCCACCTCGGGGCCGTCCTTGGCCCAAATCACTTCTCCGCCCCGTGCCCGCACCTGGGCCTCGAACTGCTCCAGGTAGGCGTCCAGATTTTCCAGGGTGTGTTCCTTGATGCGACGCGCCTGCTCGCGCAGCTCCTGATAATCGGGAAGGACCTCGGGGGCCACCACCTGGCGGCGGTGCTCCATAAGCCGGCCCGTGGCGCTATAGATCGCTTCTTGCAGGCGAGGATCGGCCAGGGTGCGCCGGATTTGTTCGCGGGGATAGCCGGTCATCATGGCGTCACCGGGAAGCCAGCACTTCAGCCAGGTGGAGCGTGCGCACCGGTGAGCCGGCGCGGTTCAGCGCCCCTTGGATCTGCATCAGGCAACTGGCGTCCACCGAAACCACGTACTGGGCGCCCGTTTGGTGGATCGCCTCGACCTTGGTGCGCACCATGCTCGCCGAAATCTCGGGGAACTTGACGGAAAAGGTGCCGCCAAAGCCGCAGCATTCCTGACTGGCGGGCATCTCGCGCAGCTCGAGACCGCGAACTTTGGCGAGCAGGCGGCGCGGCCCCTCGCGAATGCCGAGTTCGCGCAGGGCGTGGCAGGAGTCGTGGTAAGTGACCACAGCGGGCAGGCGCGCGCCCACATCCTCGACGCCTGCTACCTCGAGCAGGAACCGGGAGAACTCCCAGACCCGGGGCGCAAGTCGGCGCGTCTGTTCGAGCGCCTCCGGGTTCTTGCGAAACAGCTCCTCGTAGTGGCGGGTGATCATCGAGGTGCAGGAACCCGAGGGCACAACCACGTACTCGGCATCGCGGAAGACCGAAAGAAAGTGACGGGCCACGCGGCGGGCCTCTTCGCGATAGCCGGTGTTAAAGGCCGGCTGACCGCAACATGTCTGCGCCTCGGGGAAATCCACGCGGTAGCCGAGGCGTTCCAGGACCTCGGCCATGGCCAGGCCTACGCGAGGGAAGAACTGGTCCACGATGCAGGTGACGAACAGAGCGACACGCGCAGGCATGAAGTTGAAATTGTACCGTACCGCTGCGGGCCAGGATCGTTACCGAGGAGGGCGGCGGGCCATAAAGCCTGCGAGCGGGCCTGCCGATAGCAGGGGAGTAGGGCGCGCCATGCGATTCCAGACGAGGCATTTCGGCATCATCGAGTTCGACGACGACGCCGTCTTTCAGTTCCCTGCGGGCTTGCCGGGATTCGAGGACGAGCACGAGTTCGTAGCCTTGGAGCAACCCCGGATCCGCCCCATCGTTTTCTTGCAAAGCCTCAAGCGGCCCGACCTCTGCTTCATCACTTTGCCTGTGCAAACGATCGAGCCGGCGTACCGGCTCAGCGTGTCGGCGGAGGATCTGCGTTTGCTGGAGTTGCCGGAGGACCGGCAGCCGGAAATCGGCAAGCAGGTGCTATGCCTGGCGATCGTAGCGGTCGCCGAAGGACAAACCCCGACCGCCAATCTGCTGGCGCCGCTGGTGATCAATCTGGCCAACCGCCGGGCGGTGCAGGCCATCATGAGCGATTCCGGCTACTCGCACCGGCATCCGTTGCCGGTTCCCGCCGACGAGGAGAGCGTATGCTCATCGTGCGCCGAAGGGTCGGCCAGGCAATCCTGATCGGCGATCAGGTAGAGGTTGACGTGCTCGAGATCCAGCCCGGGCGCGTCAAGCTGGGCGTGGTGGCACCCAAGGAGATCCCGGTCATCCGGGCGGAAGTCAAGCTCACGCGCCAGCAGAACCTGGAGGCGGCAGGCGGAGCGACGCCGGAGAAAGCAGCGGAACTGGCTGAGCGGCTGCGGTCGCGCGCAGCCGGCGCCGAGTCCGGTTCCGGTCCCCAGCAGGAATCGCCGGAGCGACCCCGCAACGACGAGGTTAGCCGAAGCGCATGAGGCCTCAGCCATGTTGAGCACCGTTGAGCTGCTGGAACTGGCGCTCGAGCATCAGCACCAGAGGCGCTGGCAGGAAGCTGAGCGGATCTATCGCGAGGTGCTGGCAAAGCAACCCGATCAGCCGGACGCGCTTCATCTGTTAGGAGTCCTAAAGGCTCAGACCGGAGAACCCACCGTGGCGGCGGCGCTGATCGCGCGCGCCATCGCCGGAAATCCGGCGGCGCCCGCCTATCACAACAATCTGGGCAATGTGCTGCAAGACCTCGGGCGGTTCCGGGAAAGCCTGCTGTGCTACGAGGAAGCGCTGCGGCTGGCGCCGGATTACGTCGAGGCGCTCGTGAACCTGGGTAATGCGCTGAACCGGCTGGACCGCTTTGCCGATGCGCTGAGCTGCTACCTGCAAGCGCAGCGGCTACGTCCCGATGATCCTGCGGTGTATGTGAACCTGGCTCGGGCGCTCGTCGAGGAGGGCATGCTGGCCGAGTCCCTGGCGTGTGTGGAGGAGGCGCTGCGCCTTGACCCCGACAACGCCGAGGCCCACGCCACGCGCGCCCTGATCTGGCTGCTCGAGGGCGATCTCGTGCGGGGATTCGACGACTACGAATGGCGATGGAAGCTTCCCGGCGTGGCATCGCGGAGCTTTGAGCAGCCATTGTGGGATGGCTCACTGCTGGATGGCCGGAGGATCCTTCTGCACGCCGAACAGGGTTTAGGGGACACGATCCAGTTCTTGCGGTTCGTTCCCGAGGTGGCGCGATTGGGCGGGCGGGTGGTGGTGGAGTGCCAGCCGCGTTTGGTAGAGCTGGCGCGGAGGGTTGCTGGGGTAGACGAGGTGGTGGCGGCTGGGGCGCCGCTGCCGGCTTTCGATGTGCAGGCGCCGCTGCTCAGTCTGCCGCGAATCCTGGGCGTTACGCTGGAAAGGATTCCATGCCAGACGCCCTACTTGCAGTCTCCGGAGCCCTCGCCGGAGTGGGGTCCTCTGCCGGGCGAAGGGACCCTGCGGGTCGGTCTGGCCTGGGCCGGAAATCCATCGCACCGCAACGATCACAGGCGTTCGCTTGATCTTTGGGAGCTGGCGCCGCTGGGCGAGGTACGCGGAGTCACCTTTATCAGCTTGCAGGACGGCCCGCGGGCCGAGCAGGCTCTCGATCCGCCCGCGAGCCTATCGCTTAGCTTGCTGCCAGCGGCATGGCGCCAGTTGCCTGGGCTGGCGGCGGCTATCGAGCGCATGGATCTGGTGATCACCGTGGACACCATGTACGCGCACTTGGCCGGGGCGCTCGGGCGACCCGTGTGGGTCCTGTTGCCGTTCGCGCCCGACTGGCGCTGGATGCTTCACCGCGAGGACAGCCCGTGGTACCCGACGATGCGGTTGTTCCGCCAGCCGGCGCGTGGCGCCTGGAGACCGGTCATCGAGCGCTTGCGCAGCGAGCTGGAGGCGTGGGTCAAGGAAAAGCGAGCACAGCCATGACCGCGACGATAGAACTGCTGAGCTTAGGTCTGGAACACCAGCGAGCGGGACGCCTTCAGCAGGCGGCCGCGGCCTATAAAGAAGTCCTCCAGAGCGATCCCGGAAATGCCGACGCTCTGCATTTGATGGGCATGCTGCTCTATCAGAGCGGGCAGCCCGCCGAAGCGTTGGGTTGGATCGAACGCGCGCTTCAAGCCAGCCCGCGCGTGCCCATGTTCCACAACAATCTGGGAACGGTTTTGCTGGCGCTGGGGCGGCTCGAGGAGGCCTGCGCAGCCTACCGACGCGCCCTGGAGTTGGAGCCGCGCTACGCGGAGGCGCACAGCAATCTGGCCAGCGTGCTGGCGAGCCTAGGGCAGTTCGCGGCGGCCATCGAGCATCACCAGACAGCCCTGCGTCTGGATTCGCGGCGGGCTGAGGCTTACAACAACTACGGAAACACGTTGCGCGCCGCCGGGCGATTAAGCGAGGCCCGAGCGGCCCTGGAGCGCGCGCTCGAGCTTGCGCCGGACTACGCGGAGGCCTGGCTGAATCTTTCCAGCGTGCTTAGAGAAATGGAAGAGCTGGAGGCAGCCGAACAGGCGTGTCGCAGGGCGCTGGCATGCAACCCGCAACTGGCCGAAGCCGAGGCCAACCTGAGCGCCATTCTGCTGGCCCGCGGGCGGTTGCGGGAGGCCGAGCTGGCGGCGCGGCGCGCGATTCGCCTGAAGCCCGGTCTGGCCGAGGCTCATGCCAATCTGGCGGCGGCTCTCATCGAACAGCAACGGCACGCCGAAGCCAGCGTTCCGTGCCTTGAGGCTTTGCGACTGAACCCCGGGCTGGCGGAGGCGCACGCCAACCTGGGCGATGTTCTGGCCTGGCGGGCGCGCGATGAGGAAGCGCTTCAGTGCTACGAGCGGGCTCTGGCGCTGAGGCCCGGCGCCGCCGAATTCTGGAACAAGCGCGGGTTCGCGCTGGAGCAGCTGGGACGCTGGGACGAGGCGCTCGAGTGTTTCGAGGAGGCGGTGCGACGCAAGCCCGACTTTGCCGAGGCGCGCACGAACCGGGCGATGGCGTGGCTGCGGAGAGGGGATTTGGAGCGCGGCTTTGCCGAGTACGAATGGCGTTTCCGGCGCAAGGATTTTCGCATGCCCGCGCGGCCGGGTTCGCCGTGGCGAGGCGAGCCGCTGCGAGGCCGAACGATCCTGGTGTATGCCGAGCAGGGACTGGGCGACACGATTCAGTTCGTGCGCTATCTGCCGCTTTTGGAGGAAGCAGGCGCGCGCGTTCGGCTGGAGTGCCAGCCCAGGTTGCGGCCACTGATGCCAGCTCGCTGGCTGGCCGATGGGAACGAGCCGTACGACGTGCATGCCGCGTTGCTGAGCCTGCCGCACCTGATGGGCACGAGGCTGGAGACGATCCCGGCACGGATTCCGTATCTGGGGGTCGCTGCCGAAGACCGGGCGCGGTGGGAACGGAGGCTGTCGGTGGAACGGGGCTTCCGAGTGGGACTGGTCTGGGCGGGCAATCCTCAGCACCGGCAGGATCGCAAGCGCTCGATCGCGCCCGAGCTGCTGGCGCCGCTGGGACGGGTTCCGGGCGTGGCGTTCTTCAGCCTGCAACGCGGCTGGCGCGCGCGGATCGAAGGCATCAAGCTGTGCGAGCTGGAAGAGGAAACCGGAACGGTGGTAGACACCGCGGCGGCGATCATGAATTTGGATCTGGTGATCTCGGTGGACACGATGGTCGCGCACCTGGCAGGGGCGTTGGGCCGGAAGGTGTGGCTGCTTTTGGGATTTTCCCCGGACTGGCGCTGGATGCTCGAGCGGGAAGACACGCCGTGGTATCCGACGGTGCGACTGTTCCGGCAGCGCCGCCCGGGAGATTGGCCTGAGGTGATCGAGCGCGTGGCAGAAGCGCTGCGCGCCGAGGTCGCTGGATCGCCCGCGTAAAAGCGTTCAAGTCCGCGTCTGGCGCGGCCGATAAGGCGAGTGAGGCTGTGCCTCGGGTATCCGAACCCAAGGAGAACCCGGGCCCGGCAGGAAGCCGGGAAGCACAGCGGAACAGGATGTGAAGAAATGTTTTCGGTCGTAACCAACGTCAACTCGCTCATCGCCCAGGAAAACCTCCGGGTGAACAATGAATTCCAAAGCCGGACGATCCAGCGATTGACCTCCGGCTATCGCATCAACGCCTCCGGCGATGACGCTGCGGGCCTGGCCGTGGCCAACAAGTACCGCAGCGATATCGCAGAGCTGGTGCAGGGCGTACGCAACGCGAACGACGGCATCAGCGCGCTGCAAATCATTGACGGGGGCTTGAACAACATCGCCAAGATTCTCGACCGGCTGAAGACGCTGGCCACGCAGTCGGCCTCGAGCACGTTTTCCGGCAGCCGCGTCACGCTGAACACGGAGTATCAGGCGCTGCTGGCGGAAATCAACCGGCAAGCGGCCAACATCGGGCTGGTCGAGGGCGGCACCTACAACACCACTTTGCAGGTCTACATCGGCGGCGGCTCGAACCAGGCCAACGCAAAGGTGACGGTGGACCTGAGCGGGAGCCTGAACCGTGTGGACGCCAACAGCCTGGGAATCGGCGCCACTAGCGTGGCCGCCGGCGGGACGACCGTCGGAAACGTGGACCTCAACGGGACCACGGTGTTCCTGGCTAACGGAACGCAGACCTTCAGCTTCAACATCTACGACGCCACGCTGGGCCAGACCGGCACGGTGACGGTCACCGTGACGGGCGGCGCCAGCGGCATCACGGGCTCGGCGGCGTTGACGCAGTTGAACAACGCTCTGGCCAGCTACGGGATCTCGGCCACCACGGACGCCAATGGCTATTTGGCCTTCGGCGGCACGCGGGCCTTCGTGGTGACGGCGGGGACCGCATCGGCAGGGACCGGGCTGGCGGCGGGCGGGACAGCCAGCGACAACGAGGGCGTGTACCGGCTGGCCTCCACAGACTTCACGGGCATCACGGACACGAACAAGGAAGTGCTCGTCTTCCAGAACGCCAGCGGCTCCGTTGAGGTAACCCTGGACGCCTCCAACGCGGGGTCGGCAGCGGCGGCGGTGGCGGCGATCAATGCGAAGACCGCCTCGCTGGGCATCTACGCCTTGGAGGGCGAGAGTTCGGGTCAGATCACGATCCAGAGCGCCAGCGACTTCAGCATCGTGGTCACCTCGAACACCGGCGATGACGGCTTCGTGACCGACACCGGGCCGCTGACCGTCGAGGATCCCTCGGCCAGCGCCACCACCACGGCGAATGCGCTGGCGGCACTGTCGGCGATTTCGACCGCCATTGCCAACCTGGGTCTGGTCCAGGGGCGCGTGGGTACCGGTCAGAACAAGCTCCAGTACGCCATCCAGCTCGCGCAGTCGCAGATCGCCAGCTACTCGGCAGCCGAGTCTCGTCTGCGCGATGCCGACATGGCGGCGGAAGCGGCCAACCTGACCAAGGCGCAGGTGATGCAGCAGGCCTCGCTGGCGGCGATGGCGCAGGCCAATGCCGCGCCGCAGGCGGTGCTGGCGCTGTTGCGCGGCTAGTGAGAAGTTGGCTTCCGGGCCGGGCCCCCTGAGCCGGCGCGATGGGGCCCGGCTCTTGCTTTGAGCGTGTAACGAATCATGGCCGAGAGCACGCTGTTTACGGGCGCGAGCCGGTACGCGGCCGACTTTCAAGGTCTGATCGAGCGTACGGTGGGCATCGCCTCGCTGCCGCTCAAGCAACTTCAAAGCGTACGCACCTCCTTACAGGACCAATCGTCCGCCCTCGAGCAACTCCAACGAAGCTTCGAGAGCTTGCGCAGCGCGCTGGATGGTCTGAAGAACATAACCGGAACGGGCGGTTACACCACAGCCGTTTCCAATGGCGCCGTGCTGAGCGCCTCGGTGGGCGCAGGCGCCATGACCGGGGTGTGGAGCGTCGAGGTAACCAGCCTCGGCGCCTGGACGAGCACGCTGAGCAAGGACGGCCTGCCGCGCGTTTCCGATCCGGCGACGCAAAGCATCACCAGCGCCACCAGCCTCACGCTGAGGGTCAATGGCGAGGCGAAACAGATCACGCCGGCCTCTGCCACGCTGACGGCCCTGGTGGAAGCCATCAACGAGGCAGGCCTGGACGTCGAGGCCTCCATCGTCAACGTGGGCACAACAAGTGAGCCGGATTACCGGCTGGCCGTTCGCGGCACCAAGCTCGCCGCTGTCACCATCGAGCTCGAGGATGGGGCGGGGGCTTTGCTGGACACCCTGGCGTTGGGGTCGCCCGCGACTTACAAAGTCAACGGCATGTCGCAAGCCATCGAAAGCGATTCGCGCACGGTGACGCTGGCGCCGGGCCTGACGATCACGTTACTGGGGACCAGCGAACCCGGTGTGCCGACAACCGTGACCGTGTCGCGCTCGACGTCGGCGCTGAGCAGCGCCCTTTCGGCGTTCGTGACGGCATATAACAGTGCGGTGGATGCGCTGGACGCGCACCGTGGCAAGGCAGGCGGCGCGCTGGCGGGCCAGAGCATCGTGCGAACGTTGACCGACGCGCTGCGCGAGCTGACCCGCTATGACCGCGGCGCAGGGACCTTGGGCACCCTCACCGACCTCGGCCTCACCTTCGACGACAAAGGCAAACTCTCGCTCGATGCCACCGCGTTGCAGAACGCAGCCGCCGGAGGCTGGCAGCAGTTAACGGAGTTTCTCGGCTCCGGCCCCAGGGAAGGGTTCCTGGGGTGGGCCTCGCAAGTGCTGGAGGCGGTCCTCAACTCGGATTCGGGGAGCCTGAGCCTGGCGAGCAAAAGCCTGCGCGATGAAATCAGCGCGCAGGATCGCCGTATCGAAGAGGAGCAGGAGCGCGTGGATCGAATGCGCGAGGAGCTGGTGGCGCGGATCAATGCGGCGGACGCGATGATCGCTGCGCTGGAACAGCAGGCGTTATACATCACGAATCTGTTCGAATCCATGCGGATTGCCCAGCGGATGTACAGCGGATGAGAGAGAGAATCCAGGGCGCACAGGCACGCTTGCAGGCAACTGCGGCCGCAGGGGACTACCAGGGGGCGGCCAAGGCGCTCGATGAGCTGCTCGAGGCCGTCGAGGAGGCGGTCCGACAGGGCATGTCCCTCGAAGATCTGCTTTCAGAGGTGCTCAGGGACCTCGAACGGGCGCGGCGGTTGATCCTGGCGGCCCGGGCCCACGATGCGGCGCGGCTGGCGCGATTGAAGCGGCTGCCGGTGGAATACGGTGGCGGTCTCCGGTCCGGCTGCTCGATCCAAGTGCAAGCCTGAATCAAGGTCGCAACGGAACCGTATGCCGGCGCACATAGTCGTCCACGGCGTCGGGCTGGGGGCCGATGTAATGATAAGCCTCCGCGTATTCCAAGCCGTAGCGCTGACCGAGCTCGCGGTTGCGCGCCAGCACGAATTCCTTGATGTAGCGGCGGCTCGCAGTCAAGTCGTCCTCGCCAAGCAAAGGCAGGCGTAGCCCTTTTTCCGCCAGGCTCCGCCGCAGCCGGGCTCCCGTATCGCCCGCAGGTCCCTGGGCCCGGTTCAGCAGATTGACTTCCACTTTGCGATCTATCACGGCGCTGATGTCCACGATGCGATTGACCAGTTGCGGGCCGCGGGCGTAGTAGTAGCGTTCGCGGACGGCGTGGGGCTGCAGGCCGGCAGCGAAATGCTCCGGATAGTCCTTGGACATACCCGCCATCCAGCAGGCCGCTTCGACGCACTGGGCGGTGACGTAGTGGTCGGGGTTCTCCTCGTAGGGACACCAGGGATCGAAGCAGATGACCGTGTCTACGCGTAGCAAACGGAACAGGAAGATGAGGCGGCAGCGCAGCTCGGGCTTGGAAATGCCGTCCATCTGATGGTTGCCGTAATTGAGGTCGAAGATCTGCTTGAGGCCGAGAGCGCGGGCCACCGCCTGATTGTCGCGCTCGTTAGCGAGAACGCCTTCCCCGATGCCGCCCGGGCCGGTCATGTCGTCGTTGGTGGTCCGGATGAGATAGCCCGTGTAGCCTTCGTCAATGAGTTTGAGGACGAGGCCTGCGGCGAACAGCGGGATGTCGTCGGCGTGGGGCTGAATGGCGGCGAGCACCTTGCCGGCGTGGGGTTTGCCAGGCTGCGGTCGCTCGATGAAGACTTCACCCGGCGGCGGAAGCTGAAAGGCGAAGGCGGCGCTGGCGCCGCCCAGAAAGTCGCGTCTGCGCATGGCGGATCCTCCGGATGCGGGCCATTATAGTCCGGGCATCACGGCGGAGAAAAAGCGCAGCTCGCACTCCATGGCGTAACGGTAGGCATCGTGGACTTCAGGGCTGTCCGTGGCGCAGGAATCGAGCAGGGATTCGATGCGGGCCGCGAGCTGTTCGAACTCCGGAGCGCTGTAAGTCTCGATCCAGCGGCGGTAAGGATTCTCGGGCACAGCGCAGGGAGCAAGGTTCTGTCCGAGCCAGGCATAGAGGCGCATGCACGGCGTCATGGCGGCCAGGATTTCACCGAGCGAGCGGCCCCAGGCCGTGGCGAGGAGGAAGTCGGTGTAGGCCAGACAGGCAGGATTGGGGCGGACCGCGCCGAGGTCGAGGCCGAGGCTGCGCGCGTAGTCGCGATGCATTGCAATTTCCTGAAGCGCGCCGCCGATCAGTTCGTGGAAGGCCTGCGCGGCAGACAGGTCTTCGCATCGCGCGAGGGCAAGCGCATAAGATTTCATGAAGGCGCGCAGGTAGAAGGCATCCTGGGCAACGTAGTTGCGGAAGACGGCCGGATCGAGCGTGCCATCGGCGAGGCCGCGCACGAAGGGATGATCCAGACAAGCCTGCACCAGGTCCCGGCAGGAATCCCACAAGATCTGGTGGAGCATCGCGCTATCCCTCCCAGGCCATGCGCCAGAAATCGCGCTCGTAGACGAGGACCTGATTGAAAGCCTCTTGCGCATCCGGGTGCGGGTGGCGGCGGGCCAGCGCGGCGAGATCGTTCACGTAGTTGACGAACGCGGGGTTGGACCAGCGCTCGATGAATTCAGCGTAGGGACCAGCGGGCGTCAGGCGGCTCCAGGCTTCCAGATAGGAAGCCTCGACGCCGAAGAGGATGGCGGCCAGGACGGGCCACGGCTGGGTGTAGGCGCTGCGCATGAGAAAGTCCACGTAGGCCCGGCAGACCGGGTGAGGCCGCTCGCCCAGCGGGATTCCGCGGCGCTCGGCGTGATTTTCGAACCACTCGAGTTCGCGGTCCAGCGCGACCAGCCCGCCGATGAGGACGCGGTGCGCGTCGCGGGGCGCTTTGGCCAGAGCGATGGCCTGGTAGCTGGTGAGGCCGCGGGCGAAAAGGTAGTCCTGGGCCAGCCAGCGACGAAAGGCGGCCTCGGGGAGAGAACCGTCGGCGACGGCATCAAGGAAGGGCGACCAGGTGGCCTCCGTCCACAGGCGCCCGGCGCGCAGGATCAATTCCGAATCCGACCAGGAAGGCTGCTGCATATAGCACACTCTCGTCCGCGAGGGCGGTGTTGAAGCCGCGACGCGGTTGCCTGGATAGATTTTCGCACGGGGCCAGCCGCGCGACGAGGTGCGGTAACAATGAGAACGCAGAAAGCGCGAAGGCTGCAACCCATTGAGAGCAGGCAAGTTGGCGTTCCGCGGAATGAGTCCGCTTCCGGGCGGCGCCCGACCTTCCGCCGTAGACTGTTGCCGGTAGTTTCCACTCGTTCGGACCCGGCGCCCGGGCGCATCTGGCTTCCGCTGCAACTCGAAGCTGCGTTGGGGATGGCGGAATCAGGGACGGACGCCGGGCCGTTTCTTTTCGGGAGGTTGACCGAATCCTATGCGGGCCATGTGCGCTTTGCTGGCCGCCACGACACTGTGGGCGGCGCCGCCGCTGACGACGATTCAAGACGTGCTCTACCGGGCCGACGGGACGCCGTTCCAGGGGCTGTTGATCATCGAGTGGCGCAGCTTCGAAGCTTCCGACCGATCCAATATCGCCATGCAGCAGTTGACGGTGCCCATCGTCAACGGCGTGCTCAGGGTGCGGCTGGTTCCGACGACGACGGCGACGCCGCCCACGACTTATCGCGTCCGTTACAACAGCGGAGGCAAGGTCCAGTTCGAAGAGACCTGGGCCGTGCCGCCCAGCGCGGCGCCACTGCGCGTGCGGGACGTGCGGGTCGCCGGACCGTCAGCTCCCGCGCCCGAGACGGGAACGATCCAGATCGGCGACGTGGTCGGCCTGATGGAAGCCCTGGAGGAGCGACCCGTGAAGGGTCCCGGTTACGTGAGCTCGCGGGCAGTGTTCATCAACTCGAGCGGCGCCCTCGAGGCGGTCTCGGGCAACCTCCAAGACTGCGTGCGGGTGGACGGCAGTTCGGGGCCGTGCGGCGTGGGCGGCGGCCCTTCGGCGGAATTCGTGGACGCGGAGACGCCCGCCGGTCTGCTCAACGGAACCAACGCGGTGTTCACGCTGGCGGACAGCCCTTCGCCTCCCTCTTCGCTCGAGCTTTACCGCAACGGCCTGCTGCTCAAGCAGGGCCTGGACTACACGCTCCAAGGCAACGTGATCACCTTCGCCAGTGAGGCCATCCCGCAACCCGGCGACGTGTTGACGGCCTCATACCGGCTGCCCGCGCAGGGATCGGGCGCGCACGCTTTGCTGAGCGCGGCGCATACGGATACCACGCCTGCCGCTCCGGTTCGCGGCGACCTGATCGTGGCTCTGGGGACGTCGCCGACAACGTGGTCGCGGCTTCCATTGGGTCCCGCCAATCGCTGCCTCACGTCGAATGGACAGGACGCGGTTTGGAATACCTGCCTGTTCACGAACTTTCCCGCCGGCTCGGTGCCGTTCGTAGACGAGCAGGGCAACCTGGCGCAAAACCATGCGCGTTTGTTCTGGGACAACACGAACCGGCGGCTTTCTGTGGGCAACAACGCGAGCCTGGCGACATTGATGGTCTGGGATGCGGCTTCAGGCGCGGCAACGACGCTGGCGGTGCGCGCCGGGGACAACCAGGGCAGCGCACCGGTCACAAGCTGGCAGAACGCATACGGGGTAGAGATTGCGCGCGTGGACGGGGCGGGACAATTCACGGCCGGCGCGTTCCGGGCTGCGACCACCAGCTCACAGGCCGCCTGGCGCGATGCGGGCAGCCCGAGCGATCCCGCCAGCCCGTCGAATGGCGACTTCTGGTACAACACCGCCGCGCAAGCGCGCAAAACGGTGGAGGGCGGCCAGGTCCACACGCTGCCCCAAGTTCTCTGCTCCAGCGTGGGCAGCGCAACGAACTCAGCCACCTTGACGCGCCTGGGCAGTTGCACGATTCCGGGCGATTACCTGAAGCCCGGCGACCGGGTGGAAGTCCGCTTCGATTACGCACACCAGGGAGCAAGCGCGGGCTTTCAGATTGCGGTTCGCTGGGGCGCCACGACGCTGGTGGCACGCTCACTTGACGCAAGCGCGACTCTCATCACCGGGCGGGCTGACGCCGCAGTCCGCAATTCCGGCGTGCAGTGGAGCGCGCAGGATTGGGGCACCGGCGTGAGCCTTTCCGTCGCGGCAGGCACCGCCACCGATCCGCTGAACGCGCCGCTCACGGTGGACTTCCTCGGGGCGCTCACGGTGGCCGGCTCCGATACGGTGAGCCTGGAAAACTTCACCGTGTTGCGTTACCCGGCCCAAGCCAACCCGTAAGACTTCAGCAGCCTTCGACCCGCACGGCTTTTTTGAGCCAGTCGGGATCGAACTCGACGCCAAGCCCAGGCCCTTCCGGGACCTTGATGACACCGTTGCGGATCTCGAAGTTCGGCGAGTACCAGGATGCCGGCTTGCGAGCTCCGCGGAAGGGAAATTCCATGTAAGGACCGATGTTGGGGATGGACGAAGCGAACTGGAGAATGTTGCACGCGGCGGCGTCGGTCTGGGTGTTGTGGGGGACGATCCACATCTTTGCCTGCCGCGCCATGCGCGCCACCCGGGCCGCGCGGATGAAGCCGCCGTTGTAGTTCAGGTCGGGCTGAACGATATCCACCACGCGGTTCTCGATCATCCACTGGAAGCGCCAGAGGCTGGCATCCTGCTCGCCACCAGCCACGGGGATGGAAAGGGCGTCGGCCACGCGCTTGGTCTCACCGAGCTCTTCCCAGGGGCAGGGTTCCTCGAAAAAGCCCACTTTGAGGTCCTCGAGCATCCGCCCGATTTGAATGGCGACTTTCGAATCGTAGGAGCCGTTGGCGTCGGCGTAGATGGTGATGTCGTCGCCCAGCCGCTTTCGCGCCAGCGTCATGAGGCGGCGGGAGCGGCCCGGATAGACGTCGGCGTTGCGGCTCATTCGGCCGCCGATCTTGAACTTGACTGCGCGGGCGCCGGTCAAGGCTACGCCCTTCACGTAAATCTCGACCTCTTCCTCGGCGGTTGTGTTGCGCTCGGATCCCGACAGGTAGACCGGGATCTCGCGGCGCAGCACGCCGCCCATCAGCTCACCGACTGATTTTCCGGTGACCTTGCCGAGCAGGTCCCAAAGGCTTTGCTCGACGTAGGCCACCGGGCACCAAAAGGCCTGTCCGGCCATCTTGTAATTGGCCACGTAGACTTCGTCCACCAGCGTTTCCAGATCGCGCGCGTCCTTGCCGATGAAGTGCGGGATAACGCGACGCAGAAGGATCGGGATGAAGTCCTCGATCTGCTTGGTGCGGGCCAGCCCGACCGCGCCGTCGGTGGAACGCGACCGGACCAGGTAGATGTTGCCGTTGCGGAGCAACTCGATGGATGCGATCTTCACCGGGGTGCGACACGTCCGGTGAAGGTCGAACAGCGGCTTCTCGTAATCGGGAATCGTGCGCGGCGGCTCCTGCTCAGCGGTTTGCGCGCCGAGCGCCCACGCCGAAGCTAACAACAGATCGCGCCTGCGGAGCCTCATCTCAGTAGGATATGATGACACGCCGATGCCGGAGACGGAGGCGATTGCAAAAGGCCGCTGGGCCGGGTGGTGGCGGGCTACCATCCCGCTGGTGTTGCTGGTGGGCATCGGCTGGTTGACGCCGCGACCGGCAACCATCACGCCGCAGGGCTGGCGCCTGCTGGGAATTTTCGCCGCGACCGTGGCGGGCTTGCTCTTGCAGCCGTTGCCGGGCGGCGCAGTGGTTCTGGTGGCCGTGACCCTAAGTACGATTTGGGGCGGGCTGACCATCGAGCAGGCGCTCAGCGGGTACGCCAACGAGTCCGTATGGCTCGTGATCGCGGCGTTTTTCATTTCCCGGGCGCTGATCAACACGGGTCTGGCGCGGCGCATTGCGCTGGGCTTCGTACGCTGGTTCGGCAGGACCTCGCTGGGCGTCTGCTATGCGCTATCGCTTTCCGACATGGTGCTGGCGAGCATCATCCCGTCGAATGCGGCGCGCTCGGGCGGGGTGATCCTGCCCATCGTGCGGTCCGTTGCGGAACTGTACGGCTCGCAGCCCGGCCCCACCGCAGCCCTGCTGGGATCCTTCCTGATGACCGCAGTCTACCAGTCCATCTGCGTCACGGCGGCGATGTTTCTGACCGGGCAGGCCTCCAACCCGATGGCCGCGCAGATCGCCACCGAGAGCTTCGGCTACCGGGTGGACTGGATGAGCTGGTTCACCGCCGGCATCGTGCCCGGACTGTGTTCCCTGGCATTGGTTCCGCTGCTGGTGTATCGGTTGAACCCGCCTGAGATCCAGGGAACGCCCGAGGCGGCGGCATTCGCCACGAGAGAACTCCGGGCCATGGGACCGGTTTCACGCGCAGAGTGGCTCGTGCTCGCCGTGTTCCTCAGCGTGTGCGGAGGGTGGATGACGACGCGATGGCACCACCTGGATATCACGGTGACCGCGCTCATGGGCGCCTGTGCGCTGCTGCTGACCGGAGTACTGGGCTGGGAAGACGTCAAAAACGAGCGCGCGGCGTGGGACATTTTCATCTGGTACGGCGGCCTGCTCATGCTGGGCAAGGCCCTGAATGCAGCGGGAGTGACCACGGCATTCGCCAAAGCCGTGGGACAGGCTTTTGGCGGCGCCGGTTGGGTGACGCTGCTGGCCATCGCGTTGCCCGTCTACTTCTACTCCCATTACGCATACGCTTCGATCACGGCGCACATCCTGGCGATGTACTCGCCGTTCCTGGCTGTACTGGCGGCGAAGGGGGCTCCCCTGGGGTTGGCTGTTTACGCGTTTGCCTGCTACACGAATCTGGCTGCCGGCCTCACACATTACGGAACCACGCCGGGACCGATGTACTTCGCGCACGGCTACGTGAGCCTGGGACGGTGGTGGAAGGTGGGAGCGGCGGTCTCGGTGCTGAACCTGGCGATCTGGTCAAGCGCCGGCTTTCTCTGGTGGAAGTTTCTCGGAATCTGGTGAAAACCAGGATCAGTGCACCGTTTCCCATTCCAGACGGCGCTGGCGCGCGGCCCGCAACCGATCCCGGTATTCCTGCGCCAGGGTAGCCAGGCCCGCCCAGTAATAACCGGCTACGAAGAGCAGCAGGAAAGGAAGGGAAAAGAAGTTATAAGTTTCAATGGCGAAGGCCACCATCCCCAGAAAGTAAGTCCCGATCGCCAGCTCGATCCAGGGTAGCCACCCGCTCTTGCGGCGATATTTCTGCCGGATCGCCTTCGGCGCCTTGCCCGCCACCGCGTATTTCGGGGTGCGCACGAAACTGCTCTGCCGGCCCAGCAAGGCTTCGATAACAGCGCGCGTGTTGACCACAGTAAGGCCCACCCCCGCCGCCAGCAACGCAGGGAACAGGAAGATGCTGCGATACCAGGTGCGCGGGAAAATCTCGCGCTGCGCCGCCGTGTAGAAAACGAACATGGAGCAGAAACACGCGACGATCAGAGGCAAATCCAGCACGAGCATCTGCACCCAGCCCATGTAGAAGCGCACGATCATCACGGGCAGCATCAGGGCGCAGACCACGACGATCAACGGGTATGTGATGTTGGGCGTGAGGTGGAAAAAGGCCTCCAGCTTGACGCGCCAGGGGATAGGAGCACGGAGGATCGAGGGCAGCAGCTTGCGCGCGCACTGCGTCAGGCCCTTCGCCCAGCGGGATTGCTGGACCTGGAAGCCGTACATCTCGTCGGGCAACTCGGACGGACACTCGATCCAGGGCACGTAAATGAACTTCCAGCCGCGCAATTGGGCCCGGTAGCTAAGATCGGCGTCCTCGGTCAGGGTGTCGTGCTGCCAGCCGCCAGCATCCTCGATCATGGCGCGGCGCAGAATGCCCGCCGTCCCGTTGAAATTGAAGAACAGGTCGCGGGCGCAGCGAGCGGTCTGCTCGAGCACGAAGTGGCCGTCCAGCATCATGGCCTCGACTTCGGTGAGCAGGTTGGCCTCGCGGTTCAGATAAGTCCAGCGGGTTTGCACGAGGCCCACTTTAGGATCGGTGAAGTAGTGGACGGTGCGGTGCAGGAAATCGGGTGGCGGGAGGAAATCGGCGTCGAAGATGGCGATCAGTTCGCCGGTGGCGGTCTTCAAGCCTTCGGCCAGCGCGCCGGCCTTGAAGCCCTCGCGGTTGGGACGGTGATGGTATTCGATGGGATAACCCAGCGCCTGGTAGCGGGCGACGAGGGCTTCAGTGAAGGGATGGGTGTCGTCGGTCGAATCGTCGAGGACCTGGATCTGGAGCAGCTCCCGGGGATAGTCAATCTGAAGAACCTGTTCGATCAACCGCTCCACCACGTAGCGCTCGTTGTAGATGGGAAGCTGGATGGTCACGCGCGGAAGCTGCTCGAACTTTTGCGCGGGTTCTCGCGGCAGGCGCTTGCGAAACTTGTAGTAGACCCGCAGGACCTCGTAGCGGTGCAGTCCGTAAATGGAAACGATGAACAGCAGCCCGAAATAGGGGACCAGGATAAGCCAGTCGAACCAGCTCAACTGGTGGATCCCCGCGAAGGTGTCGTCGAGAAGGGTTCGCTCCACCTGACGCCACGGCGAAGAAGCCAGCCAGAGCACGAGCAGCGCGTACATGGGTTGCCTTGGTCGGGAGCGTTTTTCATTGTAGCGCGAAAGAAGGCTTGGAAACGCAATTAATTTGAGAGGGAGGCTTCAGCCTCAGGCGGAGTGTGGACCCACCGGCGCCCCGGAAGGCCAGTACATTTCCCGGCGGATCGCATGGGCATCGAAGCCCGCACGCAGGAGCAGGCCCTCGAGGTTCACGATCATGTTGGGATTGCCGCACAGGTAAACCACCGTCCCTTCGGGGCAGAAGCCCAGTTGATCCAGATACTTGCGGGCGACGTCCTCGGCACGCCCGCGCTCACCCTTCCAGCCGGGCGCCTGCCATGGCCGGCTCACCGTGGGGATGTATCGAAACCAGTCGTAGCGCCGGGCCAGCTCGGTGAGCTCTTCCAAGTATCCGAATTCCTCGGGCCGACTCGCGGCATGCAGTAGCGCGATCCGGTAGGGAATCACGGCGCCCGCCTGAGCTTCGGCTGCCAGGGTCCGGATCATGCTGACGAAAGGCGCTACGCCCGTTACGGTAGCCACCATGAAGTGATCCCGGCGCCCGCTATTGCGGTCGAAAACAAGCCGGCCCTTGGCCTGACGGCGTACGTAAACCTCGCTGCCAACCGGCAGCTCGTACAACTGTGGGGACAGCTCGCCGCCCTCGACCCGCTCGAGGAAGAACTCCAGCTCAGGATCGTGCGGGGAAGAGGCAATCGAATAAGGACGTTCCGTCAGGCGCGACGGCCCCGGCAAGCCCACGGCCACATACTGGCCGGGAACGAATTCGAGCTTTTGCTCGGGACGGAGCCGCAGGATCCACAGGTCGGGCGTCAATTCGCGCCGCGAGGTGATCACGGCTCGCATGTGTGCAGAAGTCATGGCGCGCCCTCCAGGCAGCGCCGCGCGCGGAGAAAGACGCGGCGGAGCATGGGTTCGGTCAAACGGCCGGTCTGGGTGTTCTGCTGGCTGGGGTGGTAGGAACAAATCAGGACCGGCAATCCTGGACCCAAGCGATGCTCCCGCCCGTGGGCGAAATCGAAAGCCGCAGGACGGATAGCGAGGCCGCGATCGCGCAGCGCGTCCAGGCAGGCGCGAAACGCCAGCCGTCCCAGCGCCACGATGACGCGGAGGTTCTCCAGGAGCTCGAGCTCGCGCACCAGATAGGGACGGCAGTTGCGGAACTCCTCGGGCAGAGGCTTGTTGCCCGGAGGCGCGCAGCGAACCGCAGCCGTGATCCAGGCATCATGCAAGCGCAGCCCATCGTCGGCCGAGCGACTCTCCGGCTGGGAAGCAAACCCTGTGCGGTAAAGCACGCGGTAAAGAAAATCACCCGAGCGATCCCCCGTAAAAATCCGCCCGGTACGGTTGGCGCCGTGAGCGGCGGGCGCCAGGCCCACGATGAGCAGGCGGGCTTCCGGATCGCCGAAAGACGGGATGGGCCTGCCCCAGTAAGTCCAGTCGCGATAGGCGGCGCGCTTGCGCCGCGCCACCTCTGCACACCACTGGCGCAGCCGCGGGCAGCGCTCGCAAGCGACGACTTGCTCCTGGAGTTCGAACAACGCTGCCACGGAAGCTTTCATCTGGCGAGGCGGCGACAAAAGGGGTATATTCTTTATTGTCACCCGAGAAGCCCGGCTCGGTCTCGATCGGTCCGCCGGGCGCGGGGCGGAGAGGAGTCGTCATGGGAGAGCAATTGAGCCGGAGAGAGTTCCTGGCCGCCGGTTCCGCGGCCGGCGCCGCCGCAACTGCGGCCATCCGCGTGGTCGAAAAGCCCGCTTTGCTGGGCGGCAAGCCCGTGCGTACGGAACCCTTCCCTTCCTGGCCCGTCATGGACGCCACCGAGGAAAAGGCGCTGCTCGAGGTATTGCGCAGCGGCAAGTGGTTCCGAGGCTACGGCAAGAACGTGGACCGCTTCGAGGAAGCCTACGCGAGGATGACCGGCGCCCGCTACTGTCTGGCCACCGCCAATGGCACCAGCGCCCTGTTCATCTCGCTGAACGCGCTGGGGGTGGCGCCGGGCGATGAGGTCATCGTCCCGCCTTACACGTTTGTCGCCACGATCAACGTCGTGCTCCTGATGCACGCCATCCCCATCTTCGTAGATACCGACCCGGAGACCTTCCAGATCGACGCCCGCAAAATCGAGGCGGCAATCACGGATCGCACGACCGCGATCATCCCGGTGCACATCGGCGGTTCAGCGGCGGATCTGGATACGATTCTCGCTATCGCGCGCAAGCACAAGCTGCCGGTGATCGAGGACGCCTGCCAGGCTCATCTGGGCGAGTGGCGGGGCAAGAAACTCGGCACCCTCGGCGATACGGGCTGCTTCAGCTTCCAGGCCTCCAAGAATTTGAATTCCGGCGAGGGAGGCGCCATCCTGACCTCGAGCGAGGACATCGTCGAGCGCTGCTACACCTTCCACAACAATGGGCGCAGCCGGCGCGTCACCAGCTACAACTTCAGCTATCAATCGAGCGGACATAACCTGCGCATGACCGAGTTCCAGGCGGCGCTGCTGATGGCGCAGATGACGCGGCTCGAGCAACAGGCAAAAACGCGCGATCAAAACGGGCAGTACCTGACCAGCCTGTTGCGCGAAATTCCCGGGATCGAGCCGGCTCGGACCTACGAAGGCTGCACACGCAACGCGTATCACCTCTACATGCTCCGCTACCGGAAGGAGCATTTCGCAGGGTTACCGCGGGCCAAGTTCCTCAAGGCGCTGCGGGCCGAAGGCATCCCTGCCTCCGACGGTTACCGGCCTCTGAACCGCGAACCTTTTATCAAGCAGACCCTCAGCTCGCGCGCCTTCCGGGCAGTGTGCCCGCCCGAGCGGCTGCGGCAGTGGGAAGAGCGCAACCAGTGCCCGGAGAACGACCGTCTCTGCGAAGAGGCGGTCTGGTTCACGCAGAACATGCTGCTGGGCACGCGTCGCGACATGGAGCAGATCGCCGAGGCGATCCGCAAGATCCAGGCTCACGGGTCGGAACTGGCGAAGGTCTGAGTGCCGATAGCGGTACCGCCGCCGCAAGGCGGGGGCGCGGCAGAGCTCGTCGTTGCAAGATAGGTCCGAGGTGCGCCTTCGGCTCGCCGCGACGCAAGGTGGCGCGCCGACAGAGCCTGTCATTGCAAGAGCGCCAGGCGCATATTCTCCAGGGAGGAACGGAGGGCGTCGGGCTCCTGCGCGAGGCATTCGATTCGTGGCAACCCGGGCTCACCCTGACAGAGCCGGCGGAACAGATCCACCAGAGCGGGATCCCGCCAACCCCTCCGCGTCTCCTCATCCAGGACCTCAAGCGCCTCCTGCACCGAGAGCGCGGGTTTATAAGGCCGCTCCGAGGTCAGCGCGTCGAAGATGTCTGCGATTTGCAGGATCCGGGCCAGCAGAGGGATTTGGTCGCCGCGCAGGCCGTCGGGATAGCCCGAGCCGTCCCAGCGCTCGTGATGGTGCCGGATGATGGGCAAGACCGGGGCCAGCGTCTTCATCGGCCGGCAGATCATTTCGCCGTGGATGGTGTGGGCGCGCATGACGCGCCATTCCTCTTCGGTGAGCGGACCGGGTTTGTTAAGGATGGAATCGGGCACGCTCACCTTGCCGATGTCGTGAAGGAAGCCGCCGCGATACAGGGCCAGTAACTGGCCGGCGTCAAGGTTCAGGGCTCGTCCCATGCTCAGGCTGATCAGTGCGAGCCGCTCGCAATGCATGCTCGTGCAACTGTCGCGCTGCTCGATCGCCTGAGCCAGAGCGAAAAGGATGCCTTCGGCTTCTTCCAGCGAGTCAATGGCCGCCTTCTGCCGCAGCATGGCGGCAATGCGCGTGCGGACGACAGCGGGGTGCAGGGGTTTGGTCAGGAACTCGTCGGCACCGGACTCCAATCCCGCGATCTCGTTCTCCACACCCTGCACGCTGGTCATCACCAGAATGGGAATCAGCCTGGTTTCCCTCCGCGCCTTGAGGCGACGGCAGAATTCCGGGGCGCCGAGTTCGGGCAGCATCAGATCGAGCACCACCAGGTCCACGTTTTCGCGCTCGATGAGGTCGAAGGCTTCCTGGTGGCTGGCCGCCTCCAGCACGCGGTACGGCAGCGGGCGCAGCATGGCCCGCAGCACGCGGCGGTTGATTTCGTTGGCGTCGGCGATCAGGACGGTGGGTTCGTGGGTGAGGGAGCGTAGCTGTTCGGTGGCAAGCAGTTCCGGTAAGGAGAAGGCGGTCAAGCTCAACCGATTCGCGGCGCCGGTCATGCGATCACTCCGGGTGCGCTAACGCCTGCGCTTTTCCGGCGCGTCGCCTCGCACCTCGGGGCCACGGTTCCTCGCGGCCCTACCCTTTGCTTTATCGGTTGAGTTCGGCGAGAATTTTAGGTGGTATGAAACGTTCCGCGTTCCTGCTGGGGTTGCTCGCAAGCTTCGTCTGGGCGCAGACCCTGACGCAAGGCGAGCGCGATTACGCCATGAGCCAGTTGCACGCCACGCGCAAGATGTTGCTGGACGCCATCGCCGGCCTCAGCCCCGCCCAGTGGAAGTTCAAGCCGGCAACGGAAGCGTGGTCCATCGGCCAGTACGTCGAGCACGTGATCCTCGCCGAGGACCATGTGCGCCGGCACGTGGAGGCGCTGCTCAAGAAGCCGCCGACGAGCGATCGCCAGTCCGCCCTCGACAACGATACGCTGTACAGCCGCGCCGCTGATCCCGACCAACCGCCGACCATCACGGGTCCTGCGGTCGAGCCCAAAGGGCGGTACGCCACAGCCGAACAAGCGGCGCAGGCCTTCCGCGAGCGGCGCGATCGCACCATCGCCTACATCGCATCCACAAGCGATCCATTGCGCGCTCATGCCGATGGGAACGGGCCGGACGCCTTGGACGCCTACCAGTGGTTCATACGACTCGCGGGACACACCGAACGCTGCGTGGCCCGGATCAACCGGATCAAGGCCGACCGCAATTTCCCCTCCCGGTAGCTGCTGAGCGCGGTGGACCTCAGCGGCCGACGGGGAGCACGCCCTGCGAGCGCACCCGCGGCGAGTTGCGTACCTGGATCTCTACCGGCTGGTCGCCCTCCGGCGCCACCGGCACTTCCAGGTTGATCTGATACAATCCCGGACTCACCAGCCCCTTCCACAACACCCGCGCCGGCTGACCTCCGACCCATACGTTCACCACATCCAGCAGCTCCGCAGGCCCCTCCGGCACGCGCCCAGAAGCCACCCGCGGATTCGTGTTCAGCCCAAGACCCGTCGCGTACAACTGAATCACATCGCCCGCCCGCGCCGGACGCGTCTCGTAGCCCGGAATCAACCCCACCGGCGCCACCAAAACCGCCGTATTCGCATGCAAGGCCGCCACCAGCGTCTTGCCTCCCGCCTGATAGACAAACACCCCAGGCGCCACGCTCCGCCGCTCCGCCGTCGCCACCGCCCGTCCCTGCGGCGTGATCACCTCCACCGGCACCGGCCCTTCCCCTTCCTCATCCGGCGCCTGCACGTTCAACTGCTCCGGACTGATGTAATAAACCGCCGCCGGTCGCCCACCGATGTTCACCCGCACCCCGTCCAGCTCCACCGGTAACCGACCCTCCACGATCTCCTCCGCTCGCCAGATCCGCGTCGTCGGCGCCAACCGCTGCCCACGTATCGTCACCCAACTGCCCGGAGCAAATCCCTCTGTAAAAGTCGCCCCGTTGACCACCTGCGTGATCACTGGCACCGGCGCCGGCGGCCCGATCAGCTCCACGATCACCGTCACCACCTGCGACGGAAGCCCTGCGACCGCAAACGTCACCTGCCCCACGTTCAAAGGCAACGCCAGCAACCCAGGCTGTACCGTAACCGTCACTTCCGCAGCCCCAGATCCCGACGCCGGCCTCACCTCTAGCCACGCCTGATTCCTCGTCGCCGTCCAGCTCATCGCCCCAGCCCCGCTGTTGGCCACCCGGATCGTCCGACTCACCGGCGCGTCCGTGGCCCGCGCCTGCAGGTAAATCTGTGCCGGTGTCAGCGCCAGCACCGGACCCGTCGCCGACCCCGTGGCCACCACATTGAGATTCCCGCTCGCTGCCACCGTCACCGCGTCGTCCAAAACCGTCCCGCTCACTTCCAGCCGCCACGTCACCGTACCTGCCCCGCCCGGCGCATTCACCGTCACCGATCGCACGCTCACCGCACCGGGACCCACATCCCCAAAGCCCATCTGCGCCACCCCGCTCTGCGCACCGAACTGCAACGTCCCGTTCACACGCACCGCGCCTACGTCCCCAGCGTTGCGCACCGTGCAGCTCAGCGTAAACGGCTGACCCGCCACCACCTGCGGCGGCACCGCACAAGCAACTCCCAGCGACGCCCCGCTCAGCCGCACCAGCGTGCCCTGCGATATGGCCAGCGCAAACGGCTCCGGGTTCCGGCAAGCATTGCCCGCGTGGGTCACCTTTACCAACACCGAGCCGCTGGCGTTGCCCAGGACGCGTTCCACCGCATCCACCGTGCTCGTTGAAACCCCCAGCAACGCCCCGTTCGACTCCCGGTACACCCGCAAATCCAGATTGGCCAAGCAGCCAGGCCACGGCACATTATTGGGGTCGCCCACCTGAACCTGCCGATTCCAAGCCAAGGTAGTGGAGAAGGCGCCCTCCACGGAACCCCGGTAGTAAGCTTGCGAACCCGGCGCCACGGCGCCGCTGACCACGCCTTGCCGCTGCGCGTAGGCCCGCTCCACATCCACCGCGCCCCAGCCCCACTCCGGACTCCACTGCGTCCGCGTCGTCGAGTTGATCAACAGCGCCTTCAGCTCGAGGGACCGCTGAACTCCGGCCTGGCGCAACAGGGCCGCCGCTCCAATGACAGTGGCCGGTCCCGCGGTGGTGAAGTTCCGGAGGACCATCTGATCGGAATCGCTCGCCGCCATCCACAGGTTCCAGCCGGGCGCCGCCACGTCGGGTTTGCGCATGCCGCCCGGGCCAGGCCCCCGTGCGCTGGCCGGTGCAATGACGTCATCGCTCCGGTCCGGAGTCCCACGGGCGTCCATGGCGGCCACCGTGAGCAGGCTCGGTATGCCACCCTCCGAGGCCTGGATTTCTGCGCTCCGGTCCGGCCGATTCCACTGGCTTTCGGGAACCGCGCCTGACCGCACGGGAGCAAACAAATCGTAGGTCGTAGCGTAATACTCGGTCAGCTGCGGGAAGAGGGACCACGCCAGCTTGACTTCCGGGCGGTAGCGCACCAGCCATTCCCAAGCGTCGCGCAAATCCACAGGTACAGTGGTCGCAAAAAATTGGCCCCCCTGCCCCGCTGCGCGCCAAGCGGCCTTGATGTTCACCAAGGTGGAGGCGCCCCAGGCCACCCCGCGGTAGTTCTCCCACCCACCAGGCATGCCCCGGCCTACCATCACCGAGGCGATGCCGGTGGCTGCGCCTATCAAGTCCAGCCACGGGCTCGCATCATCAGCGAACGACGGGCTCTGTTGCGCCTGGCGTAAAAATGAGATACCCTCCATCCGGAGTCCGCGAAACATGGGATGGTCCCGGTTGATCCCGTTCGACAGGAACGCGATCCCTTGCCCCGCGCCATTGATGCCGCGATCCCACAGGGGCCCGGCCCCCATGCTCAGCCCCGGCGGGTCGGGCGGGATCGTCTCCCAACGCTGATCGCTCGCTTCCCGCATCCATTCCGCCGGCTTCTCCGCGCGCACCTCCTCCCACACCATCGCCCCCGGATCCGGCCACACCCCAGCCACGCGATCGTCCTGCCCGACCCGCTCCGCCGCTCCCTCCGGCAGTTCCACCAACAGCAAGCTGATCGAACTGTACCGCCGCAACACCCGACCGCCCACGCTCTCCACCAAACGCGCCACCGCCTCCTGCTCCGGCCCCAGCACCCGCTCGATCTCCTCGAACGCCGCCCGTCTCACCTCACGCTGCACCTCTACCCACTCCCGGTAGCTGGCCTCTACCGCCTGCGGCCAGAACCAGGCCCGCTCGGCCACCGACTGGTAGCGACTCTCGTACAACTCCAGTTGCAGCCGCGCCGCCTCCTCGGTGCGCCGCACAATCTCCTCCTGCGGCTGCAAACGCAACGCAACCCAGTACTGCCGCACGGCCCGATCTTGCGCGCTTGAGCAGGCAGGAAGCAATCCCAGGCAAGCAATCCACAGAACCGAATGGGCGCAGAGCGAAGAGCGAAGTTCCAGCTTCACGAGCTTTTCCCTCCGTGCAGAACAAGGAACGTGCGCCGGCCCGGCACGCCGCCTGGCGCGGGGCCGCAAAGAAATGCATGTAGCACATGCACTAGCAGAGATTCAACTCCGAAAAACGCGCCGGTGCGCTCTGTGTCACAATAGGTTTCTTGCCACCCGCATGACCTACCCCGAGCACGAAGATACGGACCGAGAACAACGGGCTGCCGCGGCGGAAGACGCCTCCTTCGCCGAATTGCTCACCGAGTTCGAGCACAGCCATCGCCACGTTGCTGAGGACGGCGGCGAGGGACGGCTCGGAACCGTCGTCGCTGTCACGGACGATGCCGTCTTCGTGGACGTTGGCCTGAAAATCGAAGGCGTGCTTCCGGCACCCGAGCTGCGCGACAAGACCGGGCAGTTGCGAGTCGCCGTGGGTGATCAGCTTCGCGTGGGGATCCGCGGGCGCGACCCCGAGGGCTACTATCTGCTGTCGCTGATCAAGGTCGAACGGCCCAGGGACTGGGCCGCGCTGGAGCAGGCCTACCGCGAGAAGCGCACGATTGCCGGCGTGGTGACCGGCCAGGTCAAGGGCGGCTTCACGGTGGACATCGGCGTGCGCGCCTTCCTGCCCGCCTCCCGGAGCGGGGTCAAAGAAGCGTCCGAGATGGAAAAGCTGGTCGGCCAGGAGATCGCCTGCAAGATCATTGAGCTGGACGTGGCGCGCGAAGACGTGGTGGTGGACCGCCGCGCCGTGCTCGAAGAAGAGCAGGAGCTGGCCCGCCGCAGGGCTTTCGAGGCGCTTCAGGAAGGGCAGGTAGTCCGGGGCACGGTCAAAACGCTGACGGACTTCGGCGCCTTCGTGGACGTCGGCGGGATCGAAGGATTGTTGCATGTGACGGACATGTCCTGGGGCCGCGTGCACAAGCCCTCCGACGTGGTCAACCCCGGGGACGTCATCGAAGTCAAGGTCCTGAAGGTGGACCCCGACGCAAAGCGGCTCTCGTTGGGACTCAAGCAGCTCACGCCGGAGCCCTGGTCGCTGGTCGAACAGAAGTACAAGCCGGGCGACCGTGTGCGCGGCACTGTGGTGCGGCTGGCGGATTTCGGGGCTTTCGTGGAACTGGAGCCGGGCGTCGAGGGACTGATCCACCTTTCTGATCTCTCCTGGTCCCGCAAGGCGCGCAAACCCTCGGACGTGGTCAAGGCGGGCGAGACCGTCGAGGTGGTGATCACCGCGGTCCATGCAGCCGAGCGGCGCATTTCGCTCAGCCTCAAGCAGGCGCTGGGCGATCCCTGGGAACGGGTCGAGCAGGACTACCCGGTGGGCAGCGTGGTGGAAGGCCGCGTCAGCAGCCTCGCCAAATTCGGCGCTTTCGTGGAGATCGCCGAGGGCGTCGAGGGCATGATCCACATTTCCGACATCAGCGCGGAAAAACGTTTGGAACATCCGCGGGAGGTTTTGAAAGAGGGCGATCTCGTGCGCGCGCAGGTGCTGGCCATAGACCGCGAGCGGCGGCGGCTCAAGCTGGGCATGAAACAGCTCCAGCCGACCACGACGGACGAGTACATTGCCGAGCACCGGGAAGGCCAGGTGGTGACGGGCCGCGTGGTCGAGGTGACCGAGGACGGCGGGGCGCGGGTCGAGGTAGCCGACCGCGTTTTCGCACGCTGCCTGCCGCCGGCCTCGCAGCCGGGCACCGGCGGAACGCAGCAGGGGCCCGCCGATCTGAGCGTGCTGACCGCGATGCTGGCGGCCAAGTGGAAGCAGGGTCGCGCGCCTTCCCCTGCCCCCGAACCGCTGCGCGCTGGCCAGGTACGCAGTTTCCGGATCGTCACCCTGGACAAGGCGGCCAAACGCATCGAGCTCGAGCCGGTCGCCTGAGGGCGACGCTCCGCGAGCCGCCATTGACAGCCCGGCGAGCGGCTTGTTAGCCTTCAGGTTTGATGCCTGCCGGTCCCCTGAAACGCACTCCGCTTTACGAACTCCATCGCGAGCTGGGCGCACGCATGGTGGAATTCGGGGGTTGGGAAATGCCGGTGCAGTATTCCGGCATCATCGAGGAGCATCTGGCCGTGCGGCGCGCCGTGGGGCTTTTCGATGTCAGCCACATGGGCGAAATCGAGGTCCGCGGCCCGGAAGCTCTGGCGCTGGTGGAATACGTCACCACGAACCAGGCCAGCCGGTTGAACGCCGGCCAGGCGCAGTACTCGGCCATGCTCTACGAGCACGGCGGCTTCGTGGACGACCTGCTCGTGCACAAGGTGGCCGACGATCACTATTTCCTGTGCGTGAACGCCTCCAACCAGGAAAAGGACTACCGCCACATCCTGCGGTACAACCGGTTCCGCGCCGAAGTGGAGTTCGCCAGTGACCGTTACGTCCAGCTTGCGCTTCAGGGACCGCGCGCTGAGCAGACGCTGCGGCGATTGACCGCGACGGATCTGACCGCGATCCGTTACTACCACTTCACGGACGGCGAAGTCTGCGGCGTGCCGGCCCGCATCGCGCGCACCGGCTATACCGGCGAGGACGGCTTCGAGCTGTACGTGGCGCCCGAGCACGGCGTGCGCGTCTTCCGTGAGCTGCTGCGCGCGGGCGAGGAGTTCGGCATCCGCCCCTGCGGGCTGGGGGCGCGCAACACCCTGCGGCTCGAAGCCAAAATGGCGCTCTACGGTCACGAGATTGACGCCTCGATCCGTCCGCCGGAAGCCGATCTGAACTGGATCGTGAAGATGGACAAAGGCGAATTCGTGGGCCGCGCCGCACTCGAGCGACTGGCGGCGGCGGGAGTGCGCCGGAAACTGGTCGGCTTCGAGATGCTCGACCGCGCCATCGCGCGCGACGGCTATCCGGTCTACGTGGAAGGCCGGGCGGTGGGCTGGGTGACCAGTGGGGGACCGGCGCCCTTTCTGAACAAAAACATCGGATTATGTTATCTTCCCGTGGAGTTCGCCGAGATCGGACGGACGATCCAGATCGGCGTCCGCGGGCGACTGGCGGAGGCGCAGACCGTGCGCACTCCGTTTTACAAACGAGCGAAAACCAACCCGTGAGGAACCATGTATCCCGAGGATTTCAAGTACACGCGTGAGCACGAGTGGGTGAAGGTGGAAGGCGACGTTGGCGTCGTGGGCATTACCTTTTATGCCCAACAGGCGCTGGGCGACATCGTCTACGTGGACTTGCCTAAAGTAGGGACCCGGGTCGAGCAGGGCAAGCCGCTGGGCAGCGTGGAGTCTGTCAAGGCGGTTTCTGACATCTACGCACCGGTCTCCGGCGAGGTGATCGAGGTGAACGAGGCGCTGGTCGAGCAGCCCGAGCTGCTCAACCGCGATCCTCATGGCGCGGCATGGCTGGCCAAGATCCGGCTGAACTCGCCCGAGGAGCTGAACAATCTTCTGGACGCCGCGCAGTATCAGGCGCTGGTGGCCGAGGAGAGCTGAAGTGCGGTTCCTGCCGAAGTCGGACGCCGAGCGCCGGCAGATGCTGGAGGCGCTGGGTCTGGAGTCGGTCGAAGAGCTGTTCGCGCAGATCCCGCCCGAGCTGCGGCTCGGGAGGCCGCTGGCGCTGGAGCCGGGTCGCTCCGAGTTCGAGGTTCTGGAGTTCATGCGGGCCTGCGGCCGGCAGAACAAAACTGGGCTACCTTGTTTTCTCGGGGCGGGCGCTTACCATCACTACCGGCCGGTGGTCGTGGAAACGCTGGCTTCCCGCGGCGAGTTTCTGACCGCCTATACCCCTTACCAGGCAGAGATCTCGCAGGGGCTGCTCACCGCCATCTTCGAGTTCCAGACGATGATTTGCCAGTTGACCGGCATGGACGTGGCCAACGCGTCCATGTACGACGGCTCCACGGCGATGGCCGAGGCGGCGCTGATGGCTCGCAGGATTACAGGGCGCGAGCACGTGGTGGTCGCTGCCTCCGTGCACCCCGAATATCGCGAAGTGCTGCGCACGTACGCGCACAACCAGGCGATTCGCATCCGCGAAGCGCCTTACGATCCGGAAAGCGGCGCAGTGAACGTGCGGGCGGCGGCCTCTCTGCTGGATGACAACACGGCTGCGCTGATCATCCAGTCGCCGAATTTCTTCGGCGTGGTGGAGCCGCTGGGGGAGCTGGCCGAGGCGGCCCATGCGGCGGGCGCGCTGCTGATCCACGCATTCTCCGAGGCCGTTTCCCTTGGGCTGCTGGCCCCGTGCGAGCAGGCCGACATCGTGGCCGGCGAACTGCAATCTTTTGCGCTGCCGCCCAGCTATGGAGGCCCGTACGCCGGCGTCATCGCGACGCGTGAGAAATTCGTCCGCCAGCTGCCCGGCAGGCTGGTTGGCCAGACCACGGACACGCGCGGCAATCGCGCCTTTTGCCTGACGCTGGCCACGCGCGAGCAACACATCCGGCGCGAAAAAGCCACCTCGAACATCTGCACGAACCAGGCGCTGGTGGCGCTGATGGCGACCATCTTCATGACCGCCTACGGCAAGCAAGGCCTGCGCGAGCTGGCGGAACAGAACCTGGCCAAGGCGCATTATCTGGCGGCCCGGCTGCCGCTTCGTTTCCGCGGTCCGTTCTTCAACGAGTTCGTGGTGCGTTGCGAGGCACAACCGCCGGAGGCGATCAACCGCGCACTGGCCGGGCGCAACATCATTGGCGGTCTGCCTCTCGCCCGTTTCTATCCGGAGTTGAGCGACTGTATGCTGCTCTGCGTCACCGAGATGATCCGACGGGAAGACATGGACCGGGTGGCGGAAGTTTTCCAGCCAGGAGGTGCAGCGTGACGGGCAAGGCGCGCAGCCACATCGTGCAGGACGAACCCTTGGTGTTCGAAATCAGCGCGCCGGGCAAGCGCGGATGCCAGTTACCGCCCCTGGACGTGCCCGCGGTGGACGCTGCCGAGGTCCTGGGAGCTGCCAACGTTCGCCGCGAAATCGAGGGCTTCCCCGAGTTGAGCGAAGTCGAGGTGGTCCGGCATTTCACGCGCCTTTCCACCTGGAACTATGCGATTGATCTGGGCATGTACCCGCTGGGTTCCTGCACCATGAAGTACAACCCGCGGGCCAATGAAGCCGCGGCGAGCGTGGAAGGGCTTCTGTGGGCGCATCCCTACCAGCCGGAAGAGACGGTGCAAGGGTGCCTGGAGATCATGGCGCGGCTGGAGCGGGCGCTGGCCGAAATCACGGGGATGGACGCGGTCTCGCTGCAACCCGCGGCGGGCGCGCACGGCGAACTCACCGGCATCCTGCTCATCCGCGCGCTGCTCGCCAGCCGCGGCAACCCGCGCCGGAAGATCCTGATCCCCGATTCGGCGCACGGCACCAACCCGGCCACGGCAGCGATCGCGGGCTATGAGGTCGAAAACATCCGCTCCAACGAGCGGGGAATGATTGACATCGAAGCGTTCCCGTCGCTGGTCACCGAAGACGTGGCCGCGCTGATGATCACGAATCCGAACACGCTCGGCGTCTTCGAGGTCAACATCGCGCGCATCGCCGAAATTCTCCACTCCAAGGGCGCGCTGCTTTACATGGACGGCGCGAACATGAACGCGCTGGTGGGGATCACACGCCCGGGCGATGCCGGCGTAGACGTTCTCCACCTGAACCTGCATAAGACGTTCTCGACGCCGCACGGAGGTGGCGGGCCGGGGAGCGGGCCGGTGGCGGTGAAAAAGGAACTGGAGCCGTTCCTGCCCAAGCCGCGTTTGAAGCAGGTCAACGGCCAATGGCGCTGGGACTACGACCGGCCGCAGTCCATTGGCCGCGTGCGCGCTTTCTACGGGAACTTCGGCGTGCTGGTGCGCGCCCTGGCCTACATCATGGCGTGCGGGCCGGAGGGACTGCGCGCCGCCACCGTGGACGCCGTGCTCAATTCCAACTACGTACGCAAAAAGCTCGAGCCATACTACGACCTGCCCCACAAAGAGCCTTCCATGCACGAGTGCGTTTTCAGCGACCGGCGGCAGGCCCGGCACGGCGTTCGTACCATGGACATCGCCAAACGCCTGATTGACTACGGCTTCCACCCCTACACCGTGGCCTTCCCGCTGATCGTGCCGGGAGCGTTAATGATCGAGCCCACCGAAAGCGAGAGCCTTCGCGAGCTGGATCTGTTCATCGAAGCCATGATCGCAATTGCCCGCGAAGCCGAGGAGAACCCCGAACTGGTGCGGACCGCGCCTCACACGACTCGCACCAGCCGGGTGGATGAAGTCACGGCGGCGCGCAAGCCGATCCTGCGCTGGCGACCGGAAAGGTAGTGTCGCGCGGCCTGCTCTTTCTGCTCGTCCTGATCCTCCTCCTGCGCGCGCCTTTCCTGGATCAGGCGATCCAGGGCGACGACGTTTACTATCTGGCTGGCGCCGAGCATGCACAGATTGACCCGCTGCATCCCACGCATGCCCGTTACGTGTTCCTGGGCCAGCTGGTGGAAATGCAAGGCCATCCGCACCCGCCGTTCAACGCGTGGTTTCTGGGCCTGTTGCTCGCTCTGCTCGGGGATGTCTACGAGGTTCCCTACCACGCGGCGTACCTGGTTTTCTCGTTAATCACGGGAGTCTCCGCATGGGCGCTGGCGCGTCGTTTCTGCGAGCGACCTCTTTTGGGCGCGCTGCTGACGCTGGCGGCGCCTGCGTTCGTGGTCAACGGCAACTCGCTCGAAACCGACGTGCCGATGATGGCTTTCTGGCTTGCGGCGACCGCGCTATTCGTTCGCGCCGTGGACGCTGGCTCGTCGCGATGGCTCGCTGGCGCCGCGGTGGCAATGGCGCTGGCTGCACTCACGGGCTATCAGGCCATCCTGTTGGCTCCGATCCTGGGCCTTTACCTGTTCCTGCGCGCGCGGCGGTGGAAGCCGGGCTGGGTCGCCGTCGGTGTTCCTGTCGCTGTGATCGCCGCCTGGCAACTGTTTGAGCGCTGGACGACCGGAAAGGTCCCGCTGGCCATCCTTGCGGGATTTTTCCAGACCTACGGCCTGCAAGCCCTGGAACGGAAGCTAGCCAACGCGGCAGCGCTGACGGCTCATCTCGGGTGGCTGGTGTTCCCCGGCCTGGCGATCGCGGCTTTTCGCACGGGTCGCGCCGGATGGATCCTGGCCGGCACGGCGGCGGCTCTCGCTGCCCTGGTGGATGCGCACCCTTTGTTCTGGTTCTCCTTCGGCGTTGGCGTGCTGGTTCTGGTTCACCTGGCCAGTGTCGTGATACGCCGCAATTCGGCGGACGAGCTGTTTCTGGCTGCATGGGCGCTGGCGTTCTTTGCCGCGTCGCTGGTGCTTTTCTTTGCCGGATCGGCGCGTTACCTGCTGCCCATGGCGGCGCCGGTCGCGCTGCTGGCAGCGCGGCGGATTCGCTTCCACGCGTGGTGGACCCGGGCGGCCCTGGCGTGCCAGCTCGCGTTGGGCCTCGCGCTGGCGCGCGTCAACTACCAGCACTGGGACGGCTACCGCCAGTTCGCGCGGGCCCTGGCGCCCGAGGCAAGCACGCGGCGCGTGTGGATCAACGGCGAGTGGGGTTTACGATTTTACCTGGAATCGGAAGGCGGACTGCCGCTCGTGCGCGGGCAGGCGGTGCAGCCGGGCGAAATCGTGGTTACCAGCCGCCTGGCTTACCCGATTCCGTTCACGACGGGGGGCGGAGCGCCTGTGCCGCTGCTCGAGCGCGAGATCCGCCCGACCCTGCCGCTGCGCATGATCGGGTTGGGCGCCCGTTCGGCGTGGTCGTCCGCCTCATTCGGACTCCGCCCCTTCGACTTGTGCAGCGAGCCGCTGGATGTGGTTCGCGCTGACCTGATCGTGGAACGCGCGCCGCAACTGGAATCGGTTCCGATGAACTCTCCTGAGGCCGAGCGCCAGATCGTCAGCGGCATTTACGAACTGGAGGAAGGCAGGTTCCGCTGGATGGCGCGTCGCGGCGCGATTGTGCTGAAGTCGCCGCCAGCCGCTGCGCCCCTCGAGGTGAAACTGTTTCTCCCCGAAAATGCCCCGGCGAGACGAGTCAGGCTGGAGCTGGACGGCGTGACCGTTCTCGATCAAGCATTGTCCGGTCCCGGCTTGCACACGATCGCCTCGCAGCCCGTGCTCCCGTCGGGCCCCACCGCCACGCTCGTGATCGAAGTGGACCGGACCTTTCGCGTACCCGGCGACCATCGCGAGCTGGGCGTGATCGTGGTGGAGGCAGGATTTGCGCGTCGTCCGTGACGCCGCAGCGTGAGCCGGGTCGGTTGCGCGCGGAGCGTGGGGACGCATTCGCGGGCTCCCTCCCTTGGGGGCGGACCTCGGAAATAGATTGACATCGCTGAAGGGTTTGGGTTATCCAGTCGGGGAGAACGTTCTCAGAGGAGCCGGGGATGCACCTCAATGAAGAGTACAGCTTTCGGGACGTGCGGCATGCGATCTCGCGCCGCCTCGGGTCGTACGACGTCAGCCTTAGCTTCATCGGCGAACCGAAGAAGGAATTATTGCTGCCTGGCACGAGGCTCGTGCGCCTTGATTTCCAGGAAGCCCCGATATGGGACGTGTTCACCAAAGTTTGGTGGATGAAGAAGAGGGTCTTCGAGGACTTGCTTGCCAAGGCCGAAGGCCCGCGAGATTTGCGCAGCCAGTGGCAACAACTACAAGCGATGCCGAAGCCCCGAGGCGGCCTGCGCACGCTGGTGATCGAGATCGAGGTGACGGCGCCCGTTTACGCATGGGTAGGCCTGGCCAGCTCGCTGTTCGGGAAACCCGGTGGACTGGAGCAGGTCTATCTTCCGAACCTGGCTCACGATCGCATCGGGCCCAACCGAAGCCGCTACGCGCGGCTGGTCAGAACATACACTCTGCCGGCGGGATAGGCGGGCCGAGGTTTCTCGGGTCCCCAAGGTCGAGGCCCACGGAGGCCGGTCCCTACCACGTCAGCCTCAGCGTCAACTGCACCTCGCGCGGAGCATTGGCCGAATTCTGTAGGCTGATGATGCCCGAGGAACTATTCGGCTGCGGCGTGCCCGGGTTGTTGAGCACCTGGAAGAAGTCGGCGTTGAACCGCAGCGCCGTTTTTTCCGTGATGCGCACCGTCTTGAACAGGGAAGCGTCGAGCCCGAAACTCCAGGGGCCTGGCACGAACTGGTTCCGCCATGGATGCAGGTTTGTATCCAGGCTGACCCTCTGCAAAGTTCCGTTTTTCAGGGGCACCCAAACCGTGTTGCTGTCGTAGTAAGGACGCAAGGGGTCCGTCGGATTGCCGCCATCGGCCGGAATTGGGATGACGGGCTTGTGGGCCGGGGTGTAGTTGGCCGGGACACCCATCACCCCGTTGGGACGACCACTGGCGTCGTAACTGTTGATCCGGGTCGCCGGAATATAGCCGTTGTAGTAAAGATACCCCGGGATGCAGACGCCGCTGCGACAATCTTCGATGCGGTACTTTTTGCCGTAAATCTCTATCTTGCCCAAGTATCCCCAGTTGGTCGTGGGCAGCGACCAGTAGTTACTGCGGTACGTTCCGAAGCCCGCCAGTTGCCAGCCTCCAATGAGGCGATCGAGCCAGGAGGAAGCGTTGCGACCCAGCAGTTTGCCTCTTCCGAAGGGCAGGTCCACCAGCCAGTTCCAGCGCAGGCGGTGCTTGGGAATGCCGGTATCCCGGCGGTAGTTCAGGAAGCGGTTGCGCTCGTTGAAGTCCGAGGGGACGGCGCCCGGCAAGAAAACGTTGGGATCCACCATGATGTCATCCCGCCAGCCATCCCCCGCCACGCGCATGGCGTTGCTCAGCACATAAAAGAACTGAAACGCGTAACCGTCCTTGTAACGCCGATGGATCTCGATCTGGGCCCCGTTGAAGTTCGACCATCCGGTTTTCTGGTAAACCTCTATGTCCCCGTAAGTGGTTTGATCAAAACTCCTGCGCGCCACGTTGGCGTACTCGCCGGTGGGCAGGGGCAGTCCTGTGGTCACGTACCAGATATAGGCGTTGGGCGCCTGGTTGTAGCTGTAGAACTGTTCGAGCTTGGACGCGTGATTGCCAACATAGCCGACACGCAACGCGGTATTCTCCCAGAGCTCCTGCTCCAGGGTCAGATTCCATTGATGGGATCGGGTGCTGGGCTGCTCCGGATTGAAGTAACTGATGCGGAAGCCGCCGCGCGTTACGCCGCCGGGCTTGGAGGGGTCAATGACGTCCGCGCTGTTGACACCCGCGATGATCGTGGGCACGGAGCGCAGGGTGTAGTTGGGAAGCCCGTCCGGGCTCTGGGCGGCGCTGGTAAAGGATACGGTGAAGTTCGCGTTGAATGGCGGGTTGGAGCGCGTCCGCGCGTTGAAGTTGCGCAGGGGATTGGGGAAAGTATAAAGCGCGTAGCCGCCTCGCAGGACGGTGGGACGCCGTCCCGTGCGGACCTTGTAGGCAAAGCCCGTGCGGGGGCCAAAGTCCCAGTAGTTGGGCTTCAAAAGGCTGGGCGGGAGTCCCACCGCCTCCGGCGTAGTGAACTTCACGCCGATGCGCGTGAAGTTGGCCACGATTTCCGGGGTAGTGCGGCGCAGCCGGTAAAGATCCTCGAGGCTGCGCCCGTTGATGACGGACTTGGTCGCGGGATCGAAACCGGTGAACAGACCATCCTTTTCATGGAAGGATGGATGGATTTCCCACCGAAGGCCGAGGTTGAGCGTGAGCCGGCTCGTGACCTTGTAGTTATCCTGCAAGAACATCGCGTACTCGCGATCGCGGAAGCGGTACCATTTCTGGACGAACTGCGCCGAGTAACTGCCGGCGATCCCCAGGAAAAGGTTGGCGCTGTCGTGGCCCGTGCGAGGCACGGCACTGTACGCCGAGCCGCTAGCCGGATCGTAAAGGCCTGTGGCCCCGCTCGAAAAACTGTGGTTGCCTGAAACGAATTGCTGGTCGGGCAAGACGTGCATGCGCTCGTTGCGAAACTTGCCGCCAAAATTGATCTCGTGGCGGCCACGCACCCAGGTGAAGCTCTGATCGAGGGTGGCCACCAGCGTCCGGTTGTTGCGGCGCGTATCGGCCTGCACATAGGTCATGAAGCCGGTCCCGCTGATGGTAGGAAACCCGGTCTCATTGAAAGGATTCGGCAGCCCCAACCGGGCTGCGTGATTGATTTCGTAGGTTCCCGTCTTTACGTCGAAAATTTCGCTGGAGAGCGAGAGGAGGGTTTCACTGAACAGCGTGGGGGAGACCGTGCGCGTCCAGGAAAGCACGCCGTTGCGGGCATCGGTCCGCGTGTGCGTGATGTTGGTCGAGCCGTCCAGGGTCACCGCAGGGGCGTCCGAAGACTTGTAACTGCGCGCCGAGTAACCGTCGGTGTAACGGAAGAAGACCTGATCGCGGTCGCTGATGCGGTGATCGAAGCGCAGGGTGAGGGTCGCGTCGTCGCGCAGATTGGGCGAGGGACCGAAATAATTGGCGGCCACCAGGGGATTGCGTTCCGGATGGGTGGGCAGCGGCGTTATGTCGTAGAGCGCTTTAGCGAGCGGACTGCGACGGCTGATGGGGATCCGGTTGCCCGGGAAAGGCACCCGGCTCCAGTCTGCGCGAGTGGACCATGGGTCGTACAAGGTAATAGGCCGGCCCAGGCTGTCTATGAGGCCGCTGAAGTCCCCTTCGCGCATCTCAGCGGTGGGGACCGTGGTGCTGGTGGTCGTGCCCTGTCGCAGCCGGTATCCTTCCCAGGCGCCGAAGAAAAAGGTTCGGTTTCTGCCGTTGTAGATCTTGGGCAACCAGACGGGGCCGCCGAGCGATCCCCCGAACTCGTTGCGCACCAGGTGCGGCGCCTTGGTGTAATAATCCTGCCTCCGCCGCGCAAGCCCAATGGCGTTATTGCGGTGAGTTTCGAAAAGCGACCCGTGAACTTCATTGCTTCCGCTGCGCGTGACGATCAGGGTCGAGGCCGGACGGTTCATTCGCGCCGATGAGTTGTTGGTCTCGACTTTGAATTCCGCGATGGTGTCCAGACCCGGCGGCCTGCCTGTATGGCCGCCCGTGTCGCGATTCTTGAGAACGGCCCCGTCCAGCACGTACTCGAACGCGGTCTCGCGCAAGCCGAAGACGCGGCCCGAGTCCACTCCAGGGGTGGTCGCGTCTACCAGGGTCGTGAGCAGCCGTCCGTTCAAGGGCAACTGTTCGATGCGGCTGCGTTCAACAACCTGCCCGAGCGTAGGGCTCTCGGTCACGATCACCGGGCTCACGTCGCCGACCACGGTGACCTCAGTCGCCGTGGCCCCGAGCGACATGTCGGCATTGACCACCGCGATCTGACCAGCTTGCAACTCAAGCGTCCCTTCCCATCGCTTCATACCGGGCGCCTCGATCGCGACACGGTACGGACCGATAGGCAAGGAAGGTTGCACATAGAATCCGGCGGTATTGGTTTCCACGTTCCAGGTCCGCGCGGTGGGGACGTGGGTCAGACTCACCCGGGCCGCGGGGATCACAGCGCCGGAGGGATCACGCACCGTGCCCTGGATCACGCCGGTGCCGGCTTGGGACCAGACGAGGGCCGCCGCTACCAGCCATAAACACAGAATCCTGCACATCATGGCATCTATAGTAGCCTTCTTAATCAACGCCGGCAGGCCCGCAGCTTGTTGTGGGGCGAGCTAAAGGGAGATCAACAAGAAGCGACGTGTGGGCGAGCGCAAGGCTACCTTTCCTGAAATGCCCGTGATCCTCGCGCGATCAGCCGGGGAGCAGAGTGGACCAGCCTAAAAGCGAGACGGCGGCTGCCACCACGTCCTCGAGCGCGCCGCCCGTGACCACGCGCACGCGCTCGCCGCGTGGGGCCCAGACGACCGGGTCCGTAGCGAGAAAAATAGCGATGACGGGCGCACCCGCGGCAGCCGCCAGGTGGGTGATGCCGGAGTCGTTGCCGACGTACAAGCGAGCGCCGGCAAGCCAGCATGCCAGCTCGTAAAGATTATCGAAGCGAACCGCGCCTTCCAGCGACTCGCTGGGGCCTGCGCACCATCGGACCGGCATGCGTTGCTCGAGCCACCGCGCCAGAAGTCGGAAGTTCTCGAGCGGCCAGTTCTTGCGCGGGCTGCCCGAAAAGGGATGGGTGACGGCAAAGCCGCCGTCCCAGCGCGGGCAATCCAGACGCGGAAAGCCTGCCAGATCGGCGCGCCCCACTTGGCGCAGGAAATAGTCTGCGGCATGGACGCCCGGCTCGTCCGGCAATGCGTTGAGGAATTCGAAGGGCAGGCCCAGCCGGCTCACGGCCTCGCGAAATTCGGGCCGGTTGGCGCCGTACCAGGAGACGATCGAATCGAAGCTGCGGAGGGCCTCGATCAGGGGAGCGGGCGGTTCGCGATCAGGCAGGCCGAGCCAGTCCAACCCGGTCTCCTGAATGGCACGCACGCGATCGGCAAAGCGCACCAGCGGCACGTTCTGCGTCGCAACCCAGACCTCGAGATAGTCCTCGCGGAGAGCCTCGATGGCGGGCAGGGCGAGCAGACAATCCCCGATGCCGCCCGGGCGAATGACGAGCCGTCGCACGTCAGCGGATCTCGTAAGGCAGCCGGACCTGAAGGGTCCGCGGCGGCAGACAGAGCTTGTCCGTACAGGCCTGGTAACGCAGTGTGCCCAGCAAGATGCCGGGGCCGCGCGGCGCCTCCGGCGGCGCTTCCAGACGCGTGACGATCGTCACCGGGCCGCTGAAAACCGAGAGCGGTTTCTCGGCGAAGTCGTATTTCTCGAGCGATGGCTTGGGATACTGCACTTCGAGGATCCGGAAGGGCCTGGTTTCCCAGCTCAGGCGAAGCGGAATGAGATGGGCCTCCATCGGCGCGTGGTTGTTGATGTGATAACCGGGCTTGATTTCCACCACGAGCCTGACTTCTGCCCGCTCACCCCGCGCAATGCGGAGCTTTTCCAGCGGCCGGAGGCTGACCGGCTGGCTATCTTGCGCCAGCAAGCAGGACACCGGGAGCAGGCTGAGCAGGCCCATGGGCGCTCTCCTGCTCCAGGCCGAGCAATTCGGCAAGATCTTTTTCATAACGGCTCTTGCTGACCAAACCAATGTGGACGCTGGCAATGCGCCCTTCGCGGTCTATCAGGAAGGTCGTGGGCAACGAATCCACGCCGCCGTAAAGCTGGGCTACGGAGTCGTCTCCCATGAGAATGCGATAGTTCACGCCCAGCCGCTCGATGAAGGGCTTGACCACTTCCCAGCCGTCCTCGTCCATCGAAATGCCGAGAACGGCCAGCCCGCGATCCTTGTGCTTTCTCTGAAACTCGATGAACCAGGGGATCTCGAGCCGGCACGGCGCGCACCACGTGGCCCAGAAGTTCAACAATACGACCTTGCCCCGATAGTCCGACAGCCGCACGAGTTTGCCGTCGGCGTCGCGGAGCGCGAAATCCGGCGCCTTGCGCCGTTGACTCTCCGGCTTGACGGACGAGCGGGCCACGTTGACGCCTGAGGAACAGGCAGAAAGGACCAGAGCGAGGGCTACAGTATGCACGCCCAGCGCGCGACGAAAGGCACGAAACACGAATCTCTCCTGGCCGGCTATGTTTCGATTATACCGGCAGCGGGGCGCACGCCATCAGTCGGGCAAACCACCGCTCGCGGCGTTGCCGGCACTCTTTGTTCAACGTAAACTCCGGATGCGATGCGGGCCGCAGGAAATACCAGGCGGCCGAATCGCAAAAACTCTCGCACAGGTACTCGCGCCATCGTCGGCTGCGGGCCCGGATAGCGCCCGGCTTCAACGCCTGCTTGCGCCACTCCGAGGAATGACCGAGTTCGCCCCGGGCGCGCTGGCGCAGCTCCGCCGCCAGCAACGCCTCCCACTCCCGGCGACGCCCGTTGCCAAGACGCAGCCAGACGAAGTGAAAGATCTCATGAATCAGGATGCGGCGCAGCTCGCTCGGGTCACAGAGCAAGTTCTTTTCCAAGTAAATCCGTCGGCGGCGCAAAAAAGAGGCCGCGTAAACTTCCACTCCCGGAGGACGGGCCTGGAGTCGTCCGCGGCAAGCCCAAAGCGCCGGGCGAAACACCACCTGAACCGCCTTGCCCTCGAGCGCGGGCAACCCGGTGAGAGCCTGTGCTACCGCTCTGGCCGCCTCCCGTGGCTTGACCCGGAGCAATCCCTCAGGGCTGACCCGTCTTGCCATCGGCAGGCTTCGCCTGACGGAAAAAGGCCTCGTTCTCGACTTTCACCTCGATGCCTTTCTGCATGGAATCGAGAAACTCTCGCAGGCGGGCCAGCTTGATTTGATTGAAGATCTCATCCTTGACGGCGTCGTAGGGCTTGACGCCGATTTCCTCCACGCGGAAGATGTAAAAGCCATTCGGGGCGCGGACCGGATCGCTGATTTCGCCGTTTTTTAGCGCAAAAACCGCCTGCTTGATGTTGTCGGGAATCTGATCCGATTTGCTGATGACGGGAAAGTCGCCGTCCTTGGCCTTTGAGGTGGGATCCTCGGAATATTCGCGGACCATCTTGACGAAGTCGGCGCCGGCGCGGAGCTGCTTCACGATTTCCTCGGCCTTGGCCCGAGCCTCCTTTTCGGAAAGCGGTTTTTTGCCGCCGCTGGCTGCCGTGGGGTTGTCGCTGAAGGGAATATAGATGACCTTGACCCGTGCCTGCACCCAGCGATCCCGGTTGGCCTCGTAGAACTTCTTCTGATCCTCCGCGGAAACCGGGATGTTTTCGTAGGTATGTTGTATGGCGGCCTGGTAAAGAATGTGCATGCGGCCCGCGGCGAGAGCTTCCCGGTAGGGGCTTACCTGATCCAGCTTCTGCTTTTCCGCGTACTCGGAGAGCCGCTTCAGCATTGCGTACTGCCGCAGAAAGCCCGCGGGATCACTGGCCGCGTTCTGCTGAACCTGCGGACCCACCGTGCGGTACAAGCCTTGCAGTTCGGCAACCGTGACCGGCTTGCCGTCCACGGTGGCGACCACGGTGTCAGGCGAGAGGGCAGGGGAACCCGGGGCAGGAGCAGGCGCCGTCTGGCTCCAAGCCACCAGCGCCCACAACACAGAAATCGCCAAGCGAAGTTTCATGGGAGGAGTCCTTGCTCTCAACAGGCTTAACGCCAGTCTAACATGCGCGCCCGGCTGCCAGGCGCGGTGCTCCGCTATGATGAAGGCGCGTATGAGGATGCTGGCTGCTGTGTTGGTCCTGGCCGGCGGCATCGCCGCCCAGCCAAGGTTTCAGGCTTCGGATCGCCTGGACGCCCTGATCGAGGAAGCCATCGCACAGGATCAAATTCCCGGGGCCGTTCTGCTGGTGGGACAGCCCGGTCAGATTCTCCACCTGAAAGCCTACGGCTGGCGAGCGCTGGTTCCGGGGCGGGAAACGATGACCGTGGATACGATTTTCGACGCCGCCTCGCTCACCAAAGTGGTGGCGACCACGCCTGCGATCATGAAGCTGTTCGAATGGGGCAAATTGAGACTGAACGACCGCGTCACTCAATATCTGCCAGAATTTCAGGGCGGCGAGAGTCCAATCACGGTGCGGGATCTGCTCACCCATTTCTCCGGACTCAGGCCCGACCTCGATCTGCGGCCGCGTTGGAGCGGGCGGCGGACAGGCATCTACCTGGCTTTGATTGATCCGCCGGTGGAGCCTCCCGGCGTCCGGTTCATTTACAGCGACATCAATTTTCTTTTGCTCGGCGAGATTGTGGAGCGCTTGAGCGGGCAACCGCTGGAGAGGTTCGTGAGCGAGCAGATCTGGCAGCCGTTGGGCATGAAGGACACCATGTTCTGCCCGCCGGCATCGCTGGCGCCACGGATCGCTCCAACCGAGATCGTGGACGGCGCGCTGTTGCGCGGCGTCGTACACGATCCCACGGCCCGGTTTATGGGCGGCGTCGCGGGCCATGCCGGCATGTTCACCACGGCCGCGGATCTGGCGCGCTTTGCAGAAATGATGCTGGGCGAGGGCGAGCGCGAGGGCGTCCGCCTCTTCAGCTCTTTGACCGTCCGCAAGTTCACCACGCCGCAATCGCCGCCCGACCAGCCTATTCTGCGCGGCCTCGGCTGGGATATCGAGTCGCCCTATTCGGGCAACCGCGGCGAGCTTTTCCCCGTTGGTTCCTACGGGCACACCGGATTTACCGGCACCTCGCTGTGGATAGACCCGGTGAGCCGCACCTACGTCATCCTGCTGACCAACAGCGTCCACCCGTACTTGCGGCCAGCGATCACTTCGCTGCGCGGCCGCGTGGCGACGGTAGTGGCGGCGGCGCTGGACATCCGCACTCCCGGCATCCAGATCACCGGGTACAACGAGGCGATGGTGAGCGCGGGCCGGCGTCGTGTGGTGGCCCGCAACGGGCAGGTGCTCACCGGGCTGGATGTGCTCGTGCGCGAGAAATTCGCGCGGCTGGCCGGCAAACGCGTGGGCCTGATCACGAATCACACGGGCGTGGATCGCGAGGGCCGGCGCAACGTGGACCGAATGCTGGAAGCCGGCATCCGTGTGACGGCGCTGTTCTCACCTGAGCACGGCATCGCGGGCAAGGAGGAACAGGAGCGAATCGGCCACGCGCGCGATGCGACCACGGGCCTGCCCGTTTTCAGCCTGTACCTGGGCGAGCAGCGAAGGCCGACGGACGAAATGCTGCGCGACGTGGACGTGCTGGTCTTTGACATCCAGGACGTCGGCGCACGCTTCTACACCTACATCACGACGATGGCCTATGCCATGGAGGAAGCGGCGCGGCGCAAGATCCCCTTTGTGGTGTTGGACCGGCCCAATCCGATTACGGGCACTCACGTGGAAGGGCCGATGCTCGACCCCGAACTGACCAGCTTCGTTGGGTACTATCCGCTGCCGCTGCGCCACGGCATGACGGTCGGCGAGCTGGCCCGTTACTTCAACGCGGAGAACAAGATCGGGGCCGATCTGACGGTGGTTCCCATGGAGGGCTGGCAAAGGGGCGATTGGTGGGATTCCACAGGTCTGAGTTGGGTGGACCCCTCGCCGAACATGCGCAGCCTCAACGCGGCTCTGCTCTATCCCGGCGTGGCGCTGCTGGAGTATTCGCCGAATTACTCGGTGGGGCGGGGAACCGACGCCCCGTTCGAGCAGGTCGGGGCGGACTGGATCCGCGGCGCTGAGCTGGCCGTGTATTTGAACCGCCGGTTCATCCCCGGCGTCCGCGTATACCCGACCCGGTTCTGCCCCACCGCCTCGCGCTTCGCCGGCCAGTGCATCGAAGGAGTTCGGTTCGTGATCACGGACCGGGAGAGTTTCAATTCTTCACGGCTGGGCTTGGAGCTGGCCGCCGCGCTCCTCCGCCTGTACCCGGGCAAGCTCGACCTCGGGCGGAACGCGCGTCTGATCGGCAACCGGGCCGTCCTGGAGGCTCTGGCCAAAGGGGAGGATCCCCGCCGCATCCTGGAGGAGCAACAGGATGCGCTCCAAGACTTCCTGGGGCGCCGGGACGCTTACCTGCTCTACCGTTGAGCCGAAAGATCAATCCGTCGAGGTCGGTTTGCTCGAGGCCGTTTTGGCTTGGGTAGCCTTGGGTTTGGAAGCGGCGGTCCGGGACCGCTTTTTGGCCATGGCGAGCCAGGCGGGCGGGCGACCGCGGCGCTTGCCCCGGCTGCGAGCCAGGCGCTCGAGACTGATAATGGCGTCCTCGATCAGTTCGCGTTCCTGGCGCAATTCGGCCAGGATCTTGGTGACATCCATAGCGTTCTCCTGGAGAGAGTGCTCGATCGGCGCCGTCTGTTCTGGATCCGGAACGGAACCGTGGATCGCATGACGGTACTCGTTCCTTTTTACCGCAAATTTTTGCGGATTTCAAGAGGTTTGTTCTGTTTTCGGAACAAATTTTAAGCAAGCCCGCTCACCGCCCCGCTTCCCTCAACGCCGCTCCCGAGCGTCGCATCCACCAGTAGTACGGTAAGCCCAACAAAATTAGTGCTATTCCCAGCAGCGACTCACGCGGGAAATTCCACAGCGACGACCACGTCACCGCAGCCGCGCCGGCAACGAACAGCGCCGGCAGCACTGGGTAGCCCGGGGTCCGATAAGGGCGGTCCAAGTCCGGCCGCCTCCACCGCAGCACCAAGACCGCCGCCGCCGTCATGCCGTACAGGATCCAGCTGGCGAAGATCACGTACCGGAAAAGTTCCTCGTACCGCCCACTGAACACCAGCACCGACCCCCATAGACCGAGTCCCAAGATGGAAACCGCCGGGGTGCGGTACCGAGGATGAATGGAGCCGAAGCTGCGGAAAAACAGGCCGCCGCGCGCCAGTGCGTACGGCACACGGGCGCCCGAGAGCAGGGAACCGTTGAGTGCGGCGAAAATCGAGACCATGGCCGCCACCGAAACTGCCGCCGCCCCCCACTCCCCGGCTACCGCCCGCATCATTTCCGCCGCCACACGATCGCTGCGGGCGACCTCAGCCGCCGGAAGCACGTAAAAGTACGCCACGTTGGCGAGCAGGTAAATTGCCATCACCAAGCAGGTTCCCGCCACCAGGGCGATCGGCAAATTCCGCTGCGGACGGCGGATTTCCGCCGCCACCATGCTGACGTTGTTCCAGCCGTCGTAAGCCCAGAGTGCGGCGACGAGCGCGCCAAAGAATCCTGCGATCCCGCCTGGCGCCGGGATGGCCGTGGCAAAATGCCCGAAGTCACCCCTGCCGGCGCCCAGTCCGGCCACCACCAGCGCAGCAATCAGGGCCACCTTGAGGATGGTGACCGCCACCTGAACCCCCGCCCCGAACCGTACGCCCAGGTAATTGATAGCCGCCAGGAGCAGGATGACGGCCACGGCAAGGAGCTGGCCGTACCGCAGTTCTAGAGGCCCGCCTCCCGGCCCGATGGGCAAAGGCAACGTGTAGAAAACTGACTCGAGGCGCGGGAAAAAATTTCCCAGGTAGAGAAAAAATGCCGTGGCGAGCGTGGCGATGGATCCCCCGCGCGCTACCCACATTTGCGTCCAGCCGTAAAGAAATCCCCACAGAGGACCGTAGGCCTCGCGCAGATAGACGTACTCGCCCCCGGCCTCGGGCATGGCCGCGGCCAGCTCGGCGTAGCTGAGCGCGCCGGCCAAGGAAAGAAGACCGCCGGCAACCCACACGGCGAGCACGGTGGCAGGCGACCCCACGTGCAGGATCATGTCTTTTGGGACGAGAAAAATTCCGCTGCCGATCACCGTGCCCACCACGATGGCGGTCGCGGCCCAAATTCCCAGCTCCCGTCGCAAGCCGATCGCTGTTTCAGACACGTTTGGACTCCTCGATGGGCAGGGCAGAGAACAACAGGCCGCTCAAAAACGTCGCGCTGGCCCCGATGACCACGTACCACGTCCAAGCGATCGAAGTGGCGAACCGGACATAGAGCATTGTCACCAGTCCCACCATCATGGCCACGCCAGCGGCACGCTGGCTCACACGTCGAGTCAAGACGCCGAGCAAAAACACGCCTAGCAGAGCTCCGTAAACGACGGACGCCACCGAGAGGCCGGCTTCGAGCACGGATCCCCAGCGCCGCGCCAGGATTCCGATCGCTACCAGCACCACGCCCCAGACGACCGTAGCCCATCGCGCCAGCTTGAGCGAGCCGCTGCTTGTCGGGTTGCCAAGGCCGAATCTTGCGGCCAGGGGGCGATAGAAGTCCATGACCGTAGTCGAGGCCAGCGAGTTCAGGGCCGCGCTCAGATTGGCCATAGCCGCTGCCAGCACCGCAGCCATAACCAGACCCGCGATGCCCGTCGGCAGGTGTTTCCACACGAACTCGGGATAAATGCGATCCGGGATGGGCGGCGCAGGAACGCGGGTGATGGCGTGGTAGGCGTACAGGAGCACGCCGATCAGCAGGAAGAGCGAAAACTGGACGAAAATCACCAGCCAGCTCGCAAGCAATGCGGCCCGGCTTTCCTTCTCGCTGCGCGCGGCCAGCAGCCGCTGGACCATCAATTGCTCCGTGCCATGACTGGCTGTGGTCAGAAAGCATCCGCCGATGATGCCCGCCCAGAAGGTGTAGGTCCGGGAGAAAAACTCCGGTGAAAGCTCGAAAGTGAAATCGAAGATCCGGAACTTTCCGGCCGCCGAAGCCAGCGCCGCCGCTTCGGACCATCCTCCCGGAATGTGCTGCAAAATCACGATGAGACTGACCGTGGCGCCGAACAGGTAAAGGCTCATCTGCACGACTTCGGTCCAGATGACTGCCGTCATGCCGCCTTCGAAGGTGTAGAACAGCGTCAGGCAGACGATCAGCAGGATGGAGGCGATCTCGCCTGTGCCCAGGATCACCGAGATCACGATGGAGATGGCAAACACCCTCACGCCTTCCGCCAGGGAGCGGATGAGCAAGAACGTTCCCGCCGTCAGCTTGCGCAGCCCCGGACCGAAGCGCCGTTCCATGAGTTCGTAAGCGGTAAACATTTCGCCGCGGAAGTAATGCGGCAGCAGGAGCACGGAGATGACGATGCGCGCCAGCAGGTATCCCAAGACCACCTGAAGAAAGCCGAGGTTGCCGGCAAACGACAGCGCGGGGGTGCCGATGATGGTGAGCGTGCTGGTCTCGGCAGATACGATGGAAAGCGCAATCGCCCACCAGGGCGCGCGACGGCCGCCGAGGAAATAATCCCGCAGGTCTTTCTGCGTGCGGCGAAAGTGCGCCCCGAAGAGCGTGATGCCGACCAGGTAAATCAGAATGACCGCCAGGTCCGCGTACCGCATCGGGGAAAGCCGGATTCTAGCACAGGCTCGGCACGAACCATTCCGGCAGCACTGCCCCGGACCTGACCGAAACAATGCTCCAGCCTGTTGCGTCCAACCGGTTGCGGCCCCCGGTGAGTTTCCGTTATACTCCGCATTGCGACTTCCGTGGTGAGCGGGGAGGCCGCGGCAGCCAGCGGCTCCGGCCGCCGGAAGAAGACAGCAATCGGCAATTGAGGAGGCAACCCGTGGTGGCGAAGCTTGCGCATATCTGGAGGGCAACTGCGATCTGCCTCGCGCTTGGCGTACCGCTCGCCTGGGCGCAGGCTCAGCAAAAACAACCCCAGTGGAAGGATCGCGCCGAGTACGATCTGTACATCTCCATCACCAAAGAGGCAGATCCCAAGAAGGCTCTGGCGTTACTGGATCAGTGGAAACAGAAATACCCGGACTCGCAGTTTGTGGAGGAGCGCCTGCGCTGGACGATCGAAACGCAGCGCAAACTCAACAATGCGGCGGGCATGATGGCCGCAGCCAAGGAATGGCTGGCCATCAATCCCAAGAGCATCCAGGCGCTGTACTACATCTGCCTGCTGACCCCAAGCCTCAATGACACCTCGGCCGAGGCTCTGGCCGTTAGCGAATCGGCCGCCAAGAGCCTGCTGGCCAATCTCAACGAGTTCTTCGCGCCGGAAAAGAAGCCTGCCGGCACCAGCGATGCCGACTGGCAGAAGGCACGGTCGGACATGGCGGCTCTGGCGCACCGAACCCTGGGCTGGGTTGCGCTGTCGCGGAAGAATTACGAGGAGGCCGAAAAACAACTGCTCGAGGACCTCAAACTGAACCCCAACGACGCCGAGGCCTCGATGTGGCTCGGCACGGCCATCGTGGGCGCCAAGAAAGTGGACACTTACCCCCAGGCGCTGTTCCATTTCGCCCGGGCAGGTTGCTATGAGGGGCCCGGAGCCCTGGATCCAGCCCGACGCAAGCAGATGCACGCCTACTTCGAGAAGGCGTATACCAAGTACCACGGCAGTAGCGAAGGGATGCAGCACGTATGCGACCTGGCGCGCCAGCACGCCCTGCCTCCTGCCGGCTTCAACATTCTGAGCGTTGCCGAAATCGCCGAGCTGAAAGAAAAGGAACTGCGCGAGAAGGATCCCCAACTGGCCTTCTGGATCAAGCTTCGCGACGCCCTGAAGGAGCCCAATGGAGAACAGTACTTCGAGACCGGCATGAAAGATGCGCTGGTGCCGCCTGAGAACGAACGGCCGCTGCGGGGCAAGCTCATCCGTCACAGCCCGGCCAAGAATCCCAAAGAGCTGGTGCTGGCGCTTTCCGACGATACCACGCCGGAGGTTACGATCCGGCTGGAGGAACCGCTGGTGGGCGCAGCGCCCCCGGGCACCGTGATCGAGTTCCGCGGCGTCCCCAAGCAGTTCACGCGCGAGCCGTTCATGCTGGTCTTCGAGGCGGAGAAGGACCAGATCAAGGGGTGGCCCGCGCCCACACCCAAAAAGGCTCCGCCGGCCAAGAAGGCGGTCAAGAAAGGCTGATTGCGGGAGAATCACCTGGCGCCGGCGCACGCCCGAGCGTGCGACCGGCGCTTACATTTTGTAGCGCCCCAGATCCTCGTCGTTGAGGCCTTCGAGCCAGCGCCGCAGTTCCTCGTTGTTGACCTTGTCGGAGACCGCGGCCGCCATGCGGGAGGACTTCAGTACGGAATCCTCGACATAGATCGGGCAGTCCACACGCAACGCCAGGGCCAGGGCATCGCTCGGGCGGGAATCCACGCTGATCAGTTGGCCGTCCTTCTCCAGCCAGATGACTGCGTAAAAGGTGTCGTCGCGCAGCTCGCTGACCACGACCTTGCGCACGGTCGCGCTCAGTCCCTGGAGAATGCTCTTGAGCAGATCGTGGGTCATGGGGCGCGGCGTCGAGACCTTTTCGATCTCCAACGCAATCGCGTTGGCTTCATAGATCCCGACCCAGATGGGCAGGATGGTGTTGCCGTTGACATCCTTGAGGATGACAATCGGCATGTTGGTGACCGGGTCCATCATCAGGCCGCGGATCTTCATCTCGACTTCCATGGCGTCTCCCTTCCTAGCACCATTAGATCACGCGCTCGCACCAAGCGGGGTGCTCAAGCCGCCAGCTCGCCGGCCAGCGAGTTCGGGCCGGCGCGCGTGACATGGACGTGGACGTAACGCCCGGCCAGGGATTCCTTGACTCCCTCCGGGCAGGTGAAGTTCACCACGCGGTTCTCCGAGGTGCGTCCGACCCACTGCCCCGTCCCCGGATTGAAGCTTTCTACCAGCACCTCGACCGTCCGACCGATCCACTGGCTGTTGCGCCGCAGTTGGATGGCGCGCTGCTTCTCTTGCAGGATGGCCAGGCGGCGGCCTTTTTCCTCATCCGGCAGATGCCCGTCTAGCGTCAACGCTGCGGTGTTGGGACGCGGCGAGTACTTGAAGCTGAACACCGAGTCGTAGCCGACCTCGTCCAGCAACGACAGCGTCTGCCGGAAATCCTCTTCGGTTTCGCCGGGGAAACCCACGATGATGTCGGTCGAGATGGCGATGGGACGGCGCGCGCTCTTGATCCATTCGATCTTTTCCAGGTACTCCGCGCGCGTATACTGCCGCTGCATGCGCTCGAGCACGCGATCCGAGCCGGACTGCACCGGCAGGTGGACGTGGTTGGCCAAGACCGGATTCTCTTCGATGGCGCGCACGATTCGACGGTCGAAGTCCCGGGGGTGCGATGTGGTGAAACGCACGCGTCGCAGACCCGGGACCCGGGCCACCTGCTCCAGCAGCGTGACGAAATCCCATCCCGCCGGCGAGGGATCGCGGTAGCTGGAGACGTTCTGTCCGAGCAGTTGGATCTCGGTGTAACCGGCCGCCGCCAGATCCCGGACCTCGCGCATGATGCTTTCGCTGGGGCGACTGCGCTCGCGCCCGCGCGTGAAGGGCACCACGCAGAACGTGCAATGTTTGTCGCACCCTTCGATGATCGTCACGTAGGCGCGATAGGGATTGTCGCGGCGCGTCAGCGGCGTTTCAAATGTCTCGTCCGTATCCAGCTCCAGCCCGGTTACGCGCCGCTCGCCGGCTTCGATGCGCGCCAGCAGCTCCGGCAAGCGACGGTAGCTGGCCGAACCGCAGACCAGGGCCACGTGCGGGGCGCGCTCGAAAATGCGTTCCCCCTCCTGCTGGGCCACGCAGCCCAGCACGCCGAACACCTTGCCGGCGCCCGCCTCACGGCGGAATTGCTGCAACCGGCTGTAGACCTTTTGCTCGGCTTTCTCTCGAACGCTGCACGTGTTGTACAAGATGAGGTCGGCTTCCTCGGGAGAATCTACCTGTTCGTAGCCTTGCGCCAGCAATGTCCCGACCACCTTTTCGGAGTCGTGGACATTCATCTGGCAGCCAAAGGTCTCCAGATAGAAGGTCTTTCGGCCCATGCGCCCCTACTACGAACCATTATAGGGGGCGCGGGTACCTGCCAGGCAGACTCGCGGACAGCAGGGGTTACCGCTATCCCAGCTCTTTTTGTCACCTGTTCCGCGAGATTGCATCCAGATACGCGGGAGGTCCTCGCGTGAGCACTCGCATCAGCCGCAGGGACTGGTTGCTGAGCACTGCAACCCTGGCCGGAGCATCCCGGGAAGCCGGGGCCACGCCCACGCCGGGCCAGCGGGCCGGCAAGCCTGCACTCCAAGTCGCCAGCAATTGCGAAATGTGTTTCTGGCGCTGCGGGATCCTCGCCAAGGTTCAGGATGGAAAAGTTACCCGCATCGAAGGCAACCCGCAGCATCCGCTCACGCAAGGCCGCCTGTGCGCGCGGGGAAACGCGGGCCACTTCACGCTTTATGATCCCGACCGGCTCAAGCGTCCGCAGTTGCGCGTGGGCGAGCGCGGTGAAGGACGTTTCCGCGAGATTTCATGGGACGAAGCGCTGGACTGGCTGGCGGCGCGGCTGACCGAGCTGAAGGAGAAATACGGTCCCGAATCGGTGGCCTTCTTCCCTCACGGGGTCGGCTCCGGCTTTTTCGCCACCCTCATGAAGGCCTACGGCACCCCGAATTCAGCGGAGCCTTCCTTCGCACAATGCCGGGGGCCGCGCGACGTCGGTTATGCGCTCACCTTTGGACGTCCGCTGGGCTCGCCCGAACCGCTGGACCTGGCCAACGCCAGGGCCATCGTGCTGATCGGCTCGCATCTGGGCGAGAACGTATTCACGTCGCAGATCACCCAGTTCGCCGAAGGGCTGGCGCGCGGGGCGAGGCTGATCGTCGTGGATCCGCGATTCTCCACCGCGGCGTCCAAGGCGGACTGGTGGCTGCCGATCCGCCCCGGGACCGACATCGCGCTGCTGCTCGCCTGGATGCACGTGATCCTTTCCGAAGGCCTGGAAGACAAGGCGTATCTGGCCGCCTACGCCACCGGCCTGGACCAGTTGCGGGAGCACGTCCGCAACTTCACGCCGGAATGGGCCTCGCGGGAGACGGAGCTGCCCGCCGGCCTGATTCGCGAGACCGCTCGCGCCATAGCCGCCGCCAAACCCGCGGTGGTCATCCATCCCGGGCGCCACGTGACCTGGTACGGAGACGACACGCAGCGGGCGCGCGCCATGGCCATAGTCACTGCTTTGCTGGGCGCCTGGGGTCGCAAGGGCGGCATCCTGTTGCCGACTCCCGTTCCTCGGGGCCATTTCGATCTGCCGCCGTTTCCCGAACCCAAGCGCGGCCGGGCCGATGGCGCCGGCGACCGCTACCCCCTGGCCAGCGAGGAACAGGGCATCACGACCGGGCTCGTCGAGGCGACCCTGACCGGGCGGCCTTATCCCATCAAAGGTTGGATCGTTTACGGCCAGAATGTGCTGGAGTCGCTGCCCCAGCGCGAACGTACGCTGGCCGCCATCGCCCGCCTCGAGCTGATGGTGGTGGTGGATATCCTGCCCGTCGAACAAACGCTTTACGCCGATCTTATTTTGCCCGAGGCCACCTACCTCGAGCGTTACGATCCGCCGCATATTGTCGAAACCGCTGCCCGGCCTTTCATAGCCGTGCGCCAGCCCGTGGTGGCCCCGCTCTACGATACCCGGCCCGGCTGGTGGATTGCGCGCGAGCTCGCGCGCCGGCTCGGCCTGGAAGCCTGGTTCCCCTGGCGAACGCCCGACGAGCATCTGGCGAAAATCATCGAGCCGCTGGGCATCAGCCTGAAGGAACTGAAGGCTCGTGGCGCTGTCTCGTTTGAGGGCCGGCCTTACATCGAGTCGAGAAAGCCTGAAGACGGTCCGCTATTTCCCACCGAAAGCGGCAAGATCGAGCTGTACTCGAAGCTACTGAAAGAACTGGGCCATGACCCGCTGCCCGTATACCGTCCTCCGGCGGACCCGCCTCCGGGCTGGCTCCGTTTGCTTTATGGACGCGCGCCCGTGCACAGCTTCGCGCGCAGCCAGAACAACGCTTTGCTCGCCGGCCTGATGCCGGAAAACGCGGTCTGGATCAACCCGCAAACCGCCCGCGCCTTCGGCCTGCACGATGGCCAGCGCGTAGTTCTCGAAAACCAGGACGGACGGAAAAGCCTGCCCGTCACCGTGCGGACGACGCCAGGCATCCGTCCCGATTGCGCTTTCATGGTGCACGGTTTCGGCTTGCGAGCACCAGGACTGCGTCGGGCCAACGGGCGCGGCGCCTCTGACAACGCGCTGTTGAGCCGCGTCGCGACTGACCCGCTGACCGGCGCCACAGGGATGCACGTGAACTTCGTGCGCCCGCTGCCCGCCGAGGAGAGTTGAGCCATGGCCCGCTACGCGATGGTTACGGACTTGACCCGCTGTGTGGGTTGCGAGGCCTGCACCGCGGCGTGCAGCGCGGAATGGGACGTGCCCCCGGGCCACGCTCGCACCCGCGTGCTGCCCACAGGCCCCGTCGGCGAGTTTCCCAGGCTGCGCGCCGCGTTCTACGTTGCCCAGTGCAACCATTGCGACCGCCCGCCTTGCGTCGAGGCCTGCCCGTCCGGCGCCACGTTCCAGGGGCCGGACGGCATTGTCAAGATTGATCCCAAACTCTGCATCGGATGCGGCTACTGTATCCCGGCTTGCCCGTATGATGCTCGCTACCTGAATCCGGTCACGCAGAAGGTGGACAAGTGCGACTTTTGCGCGGCCCGCCTGGAGCGCGGCCAGCTTCCGGCTTGCGTCACCACGTGCACCGCGCACGCCAAGTTCTTCGGCGATCTGGAGGATCCCAACAGCGAGGTCTACCGGCTCGTCTACGGGCGGGGCGCTGAGCGCATCGAAAGCGACGAAGTGAAAATCGGGCCCAACGTGTATTATCTGGGGACGCGAGGCGAGCCCGCCTTGGTGCGGGAGAAATTTGCTCCGCACCCGCCGCGAATCCCCTCGTCGGGGCAATGGTGGGAGCGGGTCTTCAAACCGCTGGCGTTCCTGATGGCCGGCGCGACCTTCCTCGGTCAGGCCATCGCTTTCTTCACCCAGCTCAGGAAAGGAGAAAGCCAGTTCGATGAGTGAGCAGGCCACCTACCTTCCTGCGTTTTCCGAGCGCATGATCAAGAAGCACCACGTAGCGATCATGCTGCTGCACTGGTTCAACGCCTTCGTGTGGCTGGCGGAACTGACCACCGGCGCCGCGCTGATTCAAAGTGACCGTTTCCGTTTCGCGCCGCAGTGGTACGTCGAGCTGGTCACCGGCGTCTTCGGCACGCGAGCCAACATGCTGCGTTTCCACATTGCCGTGGGATTGACGTGGATCGTGGTGCTGGCAGTCTACGGCATCTTCGGCTGGAGGACGTATCTGCGCGAGGAGGTGCTGAAACGGGAAATCGCCCTGGATCGCGATGACGTGAACTGGTTGCGGATCCGCCTCCTCAGGATCCTTGGCCGCAGCAATGAGCCGCTGCCTCCCCAGGGCATTTACAACGCGGGCCAGAAGCTGTTCGCCCTGACCGTCTACGCGATGGTCCCGCTGATCGCCGTCTCCGGCCTCATCATGGCCTTTCACTGGGGGCCGGCCAGTGTGGTGGGCTGGGCCGTGGTCGTCCACTTCCTGGCGGTCGCCGTCGTGGTGAGCGGCCTCATGATTCACGTCTACATGGGCGCTGTGTTCCCGGAGGAAAAGCCTGCGTTCTTTTCGATGATCACGGGAATGGTGCCGGAAAGTTACGCTTACAGGCACCACCGGAAATGGTGGGAGGAAGTGAAAATGCTGGAGCGCAAGCGAGCCGCAGGTGAGCTGGAAGAGGCGGCGCCGCAGGCTTCGTCCCGGGTCTGGGCGGCGCTGCGCGCACGGGAGTATTGGCCGGCCTACTGGGCCGCTCTGGGTCTGGGGTTGACGCTGCTTGCCGCCTTCCTGCTCGTGGGGCAGGGGCTGGGCGCGTCCGGCGGCTTCACGCGCTACCTGGCGTTCCTGATCCAACTGGTCGCACCCGGCTACGCCGCCTCGCACCCGTACTGGAGCAACTACGTCCAAGCGGGCCGCCCGGTGTTGATGGATTTCCTGGCCCTTGAACTGATCGGCGTGGCCCTCGGCGGTTTGGTCTCAGGCTGGCTGGCAGGCCGGTTGCGCTGGACGACGGACCGCGGACCGTCCGTCCCGGTGCGCGCCAGGTGGGCGCTGGCTTTTGCCGGCGGTTTGCTCTCGGGCTTCGGAGCGCGCATGGCGCGCGGCTGCACGTCCGGACTGGCGCTGAGCGGCGGCGCGACACTTTCCGCGGGCGCGTTCGTGTTCATGCTGAGTGTCTTCGCTGCCGCGTTCGCAGGCGCGTACCTGCTCAGGAGGATCTGGTTATGACGGCTACTTTCCCGCTCGATTTGTCGGGCGCCAGTTTTATCGTGGTGTCTCTCCTGCTCGGTTTCTTTTTCGGTTTCTTTCTGGAGAGAGCCGGTTTTTCCAGCGCGATCCGACTTACCGGCCAGTTCTATTTCCGCGATTGGAGCGTGCTGAAAGTCATGTTCGGCGCCATCGTGGTGGCCATGCTGGGACTGGCATGGTTGTCGCTGGCCGGTGTCTTGGATTTCGGCGCGATCTACGTGCCGGAGACGTACCTGTGGCCGCAGCTCGTGGGCGGACTTCTGCTGGGCGCCGGTTTCATCCTCGGCGGATACTGTCCTGGCACCGGAGTGGTGGCCGCGGTTACTGGCAAACTGGACGCTCTGTTTTTTCTGGCCGGAATTTTCGGTGGAATCTGGATCTTTGGAGCGGCAGAGCCGGCCTTGCATGAGTTTCATCAGAGCGGCGCGCGAGGCGTACTCACCCTGCCCCAGGTGTTGAACCTCCCTGCAGGCGTCGTGGCTTTCCTGGTGACGCTGGTGGCCCTCGGTGCCCTCTGGGTCGCAGAGATGAGCGAGAGCCGCTGGCGCTTGTACGAGAAGACCTATGCGAGGGGCAGGGGCGGCGCACCCGCCAGCCCCGCTGCGTCGCAGGATGAAGCTGCGCTCGTTTGAGAAGACCAACGGGAGGGCGAAATGAGAATCGAAATCGAGCTGAGAGGCAAAACTCTGGCGGCGGCTGCAGTGCTTGTTGTGGCGGGCGCGCTGGCGGCAGCCTCCGCTCTTGGATCTGCCGCGGGGTGGAATCCCGCTTCTCCCGAAGCCGTTGTGGAGGCCATGCTGGCCGAAAAGGACCACGTCCAGCCGCTCGAGCTGGCCCGCTGGATCCTGGAAAAGCGCAAGGACTATCAGCTCGTTGACCTGCGGGAACCCTGGGAATACGACGACTATCACATTCCGGGCGCTATCAACATTCCGCTGAGCCAGCTTTTCACGGCGGAAGGATTGAAGCAGCTCGATCGCAGCAAGATCATCGTCGTCTACGGCCTCGGGGCGGGGCACGCCGCACAGACCCAGCTCCTGTTGAGCATGAAAGGCTACCGCGCCCTTTCGCTCAAGGAAGGCATCAGCGCGTGGTGGGACCAGGTGATGACGCCGCAAAGCCTGCGCGGAGAGAACCGGACGCCTTCCGGATACCGGCAGGCAAAGGCGCTGCGCGAGCAGTTCATGGGCGGGCCGTCGGAACCATCGGCGAAACCCATCACGCCCGCGCCGACGCCCGCGCCGCCCTCACCCGGCCCCGGCGCTCCGCGCAAGCTCAAGCTGGGCAGGGGCTGCTCGTAAGCCCGCTGCCGGGATGCGGCCCGAGGAACTGGACCTCCTCCTCCAGCTCCAGATCGAAGCGCTCCCGCACGCGCCGTTTCAGCTCGGCAATCAGTTCGCAGAGCTGACGCGCGGTGCCCGCTCCGGCGTTGTAAATCAGATTGGCGTGATGGGCGGCGACGACAATGTCGCCGCACCGCATCCCCTTGGCGCCGACCTGCTCGAGGAACCACGCGGCGGGCGCCTTGCCCTCGCGCACCAGCTCGGGCGGGAAGGCCGCGCGGGCCCGCGGCGGCAGGCGATCGTAAATCAGGTTCTTGAAAATGCTGCCCGCGCACCTCATCTCGGGGGGGTATTTCTCGCGGCGCAAAGCGACCAGCTCGGCGCTGCGCCGGGTCAGCTCTGCGGGATCGCCCGGCTGCAATTCCAGGCCCACGGCAAGGATGACCCACCGGCGCTGGCGTTTGAACACGCTCTCGCGATAATCGAAAGCGCACGCCTCAGCCGTCAGGCACCCGACCCGTTCTCCATCCCAGACACGGACCTCGCGCACGCACTCGGAGATCGAGTGGCCGTAGGCCCCGGCGTTCCCGTAGACTGCACCTCCGACGGTGCCGGGTATGCCGGCCAGCGTTTCCAAGCCTTTCAGGCCCGCCGCATTCGCTTCGTCCACCAGCCTCTGGAGTTCAGCGCCGGCGTCAACGTGGATGCTCGAACCCGACCTTTCCATGCGCGCGCCCGTATAATGCAGGACCGCACCGCGGAAGCCCTCGTCGGCCACGATCACGTTGGTGCCGCCGCCGAGCATCGCCCTCGGGATGCTCGCCGCATCGAGAAGGCGCAGCGCCTCGACGAGAGAGCCTTGGCAGGACGTTTCCAGGTACAGGTCCGCGGGACCGCCGATGCCGAAGCGCGTCTTTTCCGCCAGGGGCAGATCTTCCACAACGGCAACACCCGGCAACTCGGCCAGTTTCCGGGCGAGCGAACGCGCTGAGGTCGTCGGCATCAGCTCAGGTCGGGAAGGGGAAGCGAGCCTGCTCGATCGTGAGACCACGAACTTCGATGCGCCGCAGATCCGTGGTGCCGACCCCGAGACTCTCGGCCAGCTTGAGCGTGTTATCGCACCGGCGGAAGGGAGGAGCGCCGCGACCCGCCTGCGGATCATAGCCCATGACGGCCATGGCCACCGCGTCCGTGCACACAGGATTCAGTCCCGCGATGAGCAGTCCCGGCTCCACGAATTTCAGGCCGCGAATCCAGGGACCTTCCCCGCCCGTCACGGTCTGGATCCCGTCAATGATAGCCAGATCCACCGGGCGGGCCGAGACCAGCTCGGCTGTGATTCGCGGCACGCGATAGCCGGGGTCCCGGCTGGAGGAAGGATCCAGCTCCTGCGGCGCGCTGCGCGATGGCGGACGCTTTCCGAAATGAAAGACGTCGGCGCGGCCCTTGGTCGGATTTTCGTTCGGCTCATCACGTCCGGCATCGTCACCGTAAATCGAAGCGGGCGTGATGCCGAAGCAGTTCTTGAGCGAAAGCGTGACGCCGCAAGTCTCGTGATTCTTGAGCTTGGCCAGGCTGACGAAGACGTCCGTCTGCTCGTAGGCGGCGTTAAGATCGTAAGCCGGATAGATCCATGCGCCTCGAGCCACTTTGAAGCGTACGTAGCGCCCGAACTTGCCACGGTTGTTCGTGTTTTCGAACTCGACGCCCGGGGCGGCGCTGGCCAGAGCGCGGACGGGCCAGCCGCTGTCGAGCAAGAACTCCTCCATCGGCCCGCCGGTGGCCCAGCAGCTTTCCACCAAGCGGATACGCCGGGCGCCCGCCTGTCCCATCGCCCGCACCACGGCGCCCACCACGCGCGGGTGCACGTAGTGGGTCGTGCCGAGCGGCCGGCCTTCGAAACGCAGCGCCGGACTCCCGGTCAGGTTCAGTTTGATGGTCACGGTCTTCCCTTTGACCAGCCTGCCCAGGCCGCCCAACTGATCGAAGAGGCGGGCGACGGCTTCCTCGAGTCCTGAGTCATAACCGGCCACTCGTGCAATGGCCACGGGAGCGGCCGGCGGTTGCGCAGCCGGTCCCAGAGCTGCGCCGGCAAACAGTCCCAGCAGTTCCCTCCGAGTCATGGCTTACAGTCTAGCAGGAGGGCGGCGCTGGTCGCGATTCGCTCGATCTCCACGGCGACGCCCTCTTCGATGGGGTAGGGTGAGAGCGTGCGCGGCGGTTCGCCAGGCGCGAGCAGGCGTGCGGCGTGGCAGGCGGCGGCAACGTGTACGGTGATGTTCTCCGCCGGGTAGTCCGTGAAGTTGGCCAGGTGCAACAGGATCTGCTTGCCATCGGGACTGGCCAGCAGGTTGGAGAGCATTCCGGCGGCGTTGAACAGGCGTGCGCCGAGGTTGCGACGACCGACGAGCGAGTTCACTTCGCGCCAGATTTCGTTGAGACGCTCGAGGTCCGTTTCCTCCAATGTGATGCGGCCCTCTTGGGGTGGAGGAAATTTCCAGCCGGGCGGTCCCGAAAGCAGGGTGCCGCCGGAACGGGTGAAGCTTCGCAAAGCCTCTTTTTCGGCCTCACCCAACGAAGACGGATCCACGTTGACCACCAGCCGCGCGTCTTTGAGCGCTGCGGCCGTCAGTCGCGTCCTGGGCAGGGGCCGCACGGGTGCGTGCTTCACTGCGATCATGTCGAGAATGCCGCCCGAAAGCAGAGCGCCGCTGGATTCATCCTGGATCAAAGCGAGCCGTCCGGCGGGTCTCCAACGTCGCCACTCCGCGTGGTCTTCGTAGAACTTGAGGTGGGCGGCGATGCGCGTCCACGCATCCAGAGCCTTGGCATCGCGCCCATGCAAGCGACGATCGAAATCGGGATCGAGCGCAACCACCCAGCGCGCCCCGGCAAGGGCTGCGTCGGCGATGGCGTTCAGGTAGCGCTGCACGGGCAACACAGAGCCGGAAGGCGGCTTGTTGGCGATCCACACCGCGGCGTCGGTGACGGCGCGTACGTAACGGAGAAAGCCCGTGTTGGTTTCCACCCAAGGACCGCCGGTGGGAGCGGCGCGCGCGGCATCGCCTTCCAGGGCGCGGATCCCCGGCCACAGTCCTTCGTAGGTCCCGACGATGGGAGCGTCCGTGTTGAGGCGCAGGCGCGCGCGAGGCGGCAGCTCTACGACGGTCCAGTTGGCCTGCCGGGCTGCGTCTCGGAATTGCTGGGCGACCTCTTCCGCGAAGGCGCCCTCGAGAACCAGCCCGGCGACTCCCGCTTCGGTGGCCTCTTTCACGATGGCGCCGGGATCCTCGCCCGGACGGACCACCCGTAACACAGCAATTTGCCGGTCACTCGCTGCGGCCACAAAGTCCCGGGACACCCGCTCGAGCAGGAGGCAGTTGACGGGGGTATTCGCCAGCAGTTCCAGCGAACGGGGATCCGTACTGCTCCAGCGAGCCGGAACCCAGGCGGAAGCGGCGGCCACCAGCAGCGCAAGCAGCATATTTCCAATGTAGCGCCGCCCCGAAACGATCCGGCGCTCCCGGCCGTCCGCAGGCCGGTTTGCGGAGAACCACGCTTTCGCGGTAGACTCGATTCTCCCTTGAGACTCGCACCCGTAGACTATCTGATCATCGCTCTTTACTTCGCCTTTGTTCTGGGCATCGGATGGCTCATTCGCAAGCGTGTCGCCTCCAGCGAGGATTTCCTGACCTCGAGCCGCTCGGTGCCCCTGTGGATCACGAGCCTGGCCTTCATCGCCGCGAACATGGGCGCGCAGGAAATGATCGGCATGTGCGCTTCCGGGGCCAAGTACGGATTGATGACCGCCCACTTTTACTGGATCGGCGCCATCCCGGCCATGATTTTCGTGGGCGTGTTCATGATGCCGTTCTACTACGGGAGCCGCGCCCGTTCCGTCCCCGAATATCTGCGCCTGCGCTTCGATGAGAAGACGCGCACCTTCAATGCCGTGACCTTCGCGGCGATGACAGTGTTCAGTTCGGGGATCTCGATGTACGCGCTGGGGCGGCTCTTTCAGCTCGTGCTGGGCTGGAGCTTCACGGCTTCCGTGCTGCTTTCAGCCGGCATCGTGCTGGCCTACACCTACCTGGGCGGGCTGACCAGCGCGATGTACAACGAAGTGTTGCAGTTCTTTCTCATCGTGCTGGGCTTCACACCGCTGGCCATGCTTGCCGTTCACCGCGCGGGCGGCTGGGAAGGCATATCTTCGCGCTTGCCCGCGATGATGACGCACTCGTGGGCCTACACGTACAGCCCTTCGGCCAACGCCATGGGCGTGGAAGTGTTCGGCCTGGTTATGGGCCTCGGGTTCGTGCTTTCCTTCGGTTACTGGTGCACGGACTTTCTGGTGATCCAGCGCGCCCTGGCTGCCAACTCCATGACGGCTGCGCGCAACACGCCGCTGGTGGCTGCCTTCCCCAAGATGCTGATCCCGTTCATCGTCATCGTGCCGGGCATTGCCGCGATGGCGCTGATGCAGATGAACGTGGGTTACTCGCTTCCGCCCAAGGGTTCCGGCTATGACTACGACCTGACGCTCACCACGCTGATGGCTTCGTTCTATCCCTCCGGCTTGCTGGGCGTGGGATTGACGGCTCTGATGGCATCCTTTATGAGCGGCATGGCGGGGAACATCACCGCGCTCAACACGGTCTGGACCTACGACATTTACCAGGGCCACATCCGCAAGGGCGCCCCCGACAGTCACTACCTCATGGTGGGCCGGCTGACAACGATCGTGGGCACCGGGCTTTCCATCGCCACCGCCTACCTGGCCCAGCTTTACAACAACATCATGGATCTGCTCCAGCTCGTGTTCGGGTTCGTGAACGCTCCGCTGTTCGCAACCTTCCTGCTGGGAATGTTCTGGAAACGCGCCACCGGGCACGGCGCTTTCACCGGCCTGCTGGCGGGAACGGGCGCGGCTGCACTGACGCACGGACTGACGCTGGCCGAGGGCAAGGGCGCCTGGATCGCCCGGTTGCACGAATTTCCCTCCACCATGGCGCAGAATTTCTGGATCGCGATCGTGGCGTGGACGACCTGCTTCCTGGCAACCATCGTGGTCAGCCTGCTTACCAGGCCGCGACCCGAGTCCGAGCTGGTCAACCTGGTTTACGGCATCACGCGCCTGCCGCCTCCGGAACCGCAGGCCCGCTGGTACCAGCGTCCGGCTGTGCTGGCCGTGGTCGTTGGCATTAGCTGCCTGTTGCTGAACATCTGGTTCGGATAAAGCCTATGTGGGATTTGCGGCTGCCTTCGGGACTGTTCTTCACGCTGATCGGGCTGATCTTGTGCGCAACCGGGCTGGCAGGTCCGACGCATCCGGCCCCGCTGACGGAAGTGAACGTGAACCTGTACGCAGGGGCAGGCATGCTGGCGTTTGGCGGAGTCATGCTGTGGCTGGGACTCAGGCGTTCCTGAAGCAGGCGTTCCTGCGGGTCTTCGGCCCGGTCGCCTCGATGCGAATCTGGCGCGCCCCGGGCCGGGTGAACCTCATCGGCGAGCACACGGATTACAACCTCGGCTTCGTGCTCCCCATGGCGCTGGATCTGGCGTGCTACACGGCCACTGCGCCGCGCAGTGACGGGCGCCTGCGCGTTTTCTCCGAGAACTATTGCGAAGCGCGCGAGTGGCAGATCGAGGAGGTTAGCGAAGCGCGGCCTGCCGGGCACTGGAGCGACTACCCGCTCGGCGTGGCGCGAGAGCTGGTGCGCGCGGGCTACCCGGTGCGTCCGCTGAATCTGCTGGTCTGGAGCACGGTGCCGCCTGGATCCGGTCTGAGCAGCTCGGCCGCGCTGGAGGTTTCCGTGGCCCTGGCTTTGCTCGACGGGCGCGCTATCGAGCCGCTGGAACTGGTGAGGTTGTGCCGCCGCGCCGAGAACGAGTTCGTCGGGGCCCCTTGCGGGATCATGGATCAGTACGTGGCCGTGTTCGGCCGCGAAGGCGCAGCGATCTGCATAGACTGCCGCAGCCTCGAACATCGCGCGGTCCGGCTGCCTGAGGATGTGGCCATCTTCGCCGTCAACAGTATGGTCAAGCATGAGCTGGGCCAGTCGGCGTATCCGGTCCGCGTTCAGGAATGCCGCTCGGCGGCCGCAGCGCTGGGCGTCGAGAGCCTGCGCGATGCGACGCTGGCGGAACTGGAGCGTCGGCGCGAGTCGCTGCCGGACAACCAGTACCGGCGCGCACGCCACGTAATCACGGAAAACCGCCGCGTGGAGGATTTCATCCGTGCTTGCGAAGCCGGGGACCTGACCGGCATGGGACGCCTCCTGGTGGACTCCCATCGCAGCCTCCGCGACGATTACGAAGTGAGCTGCGAGGAACTGGATTTTCTCGTGGAGACGGCGCTGGGCATCCCCGGCGTGCTCGGCGCACGAATGACGGGCGGCGGCTTCGGCGGATGCACCGTGAATCTTGTGCGCAAGGATGCAGCCGAAGGTTTCGCACCTGCCATCCAGGATGCCTACCAGCGACGTTTCGGCCTGACACCTCAGATCTACCCCTGCGTGCCTTCCGCCGGCGCCGGTGAGCTGTGAGCTACCAGGAATTCTTTCGAGGCCTGCCCGTCCTCGTCACCGGCGCAACCGGGTTCATCGGGAGTCACCTTGTCGAAAGGCTCGTCGCTTTGGGGGCGCGCGTGCGCTGTCTGGTGCGGCGGACCAGCCGCACCAGCGTTCTGCCGGACGGGGTGACGCTAGCCTTGGGGGATTTGCGTACGGGCGAAGGACTGCGCGACGCCGTGCGCGGCGCGGAACTCGTCTTTCACCTGGCCGGCGTGACCAAGGCGATCTCGCGCGCGGACTACGAACAGGGCAACGCCGCCGCCACGCGCCACCTGGTCGAGGCGCTGGGCGAATCATGCCGGCGATTAGTGCACGTCAGCAGCCTCGCTGCGGTGGGTCCCAGCCGGGACGGTTCGCCAGTGAGCGAGGATGCGGAACCGAGGCCCGTATCCTGCTACGGACGGTCCAAGCTTGAAGCCGAGCGGGCGATTCGGGAGTCAGCGTGGGCCGGGCGGGCCGTGATCGTCCGCCCGCCCGTGGTCTTCGGCCCGCGCGATACGGACGTACTTGAGATTTTCCGCATGGTGGCGCGCGGATGGGCGCTGGTGGTCGGTGACCCGACGGCGCGGTTCAGCCTGATCTACGTCGAGGATTTGGTGGAGGGCCTGCTCGAGGCGGCCACGGCCGAGAAGGCGGCGGGGCGCACCTACTTCATGGCGGATCCGACGCCGGCGTCGTGGCCGCAGTTCGTGCAACTTGCGGGCCAGATCCTAGGCCGTCGGCCTCGCTTGTTGCGCGTGCCCGGGCCGGCAGCCTGGATCGCGGCGCTGGGTTGGGAAGCCGCGGCGCGCCTGCGCGGAAAGCCCTCGATCATTTCGCGCGACAAGGTCGCAGAGGCCCGCGCCGGCGAATGGATTTGCGACGTGGCGCGGGCTCGTGCCGAGCTGGGCTTCCAAGCCCGCACGCCGCTGCCCGAGGCGCTGGCGCGCACCCTCGCCTGGTACCGGCAGGCGGGACTCTTGTAGGGGACAGCTCTTCAGCGATCAACGCTTGCCTTCCGCCACCAGCTCGACGAAGGCCTGGGCAGCGTGGCTGAGAGCGCGACGGGCGGGATAAACGAGCCGGATGGGTCGCTGGATGTTGGATAGCTCGCGCACCTGCACTTCGCAGAGAGTGCGCTGGCGCAGCTCCTGCTCTACGCACATCCGGGGCAGGAAAGCCACGCCTTCATTGCGCTGCACCATGCGCCGGATCGTCTCGATCGTGGGCATCTCCACGTCCATGTTGAGCGGGACCTTGTGCCGCTGGAACTCCTTCAGCACGATCTCACGGTAGGGCGAGACCACGCTGTGGGCGATGAAGGTCTCCATGCCCAGCTCGGTGATGGAAACCGACTTGCGCCCGGCGAAGCGGTGACGGGGGGAAACGACAAACGCCAGATGATCGGTGTAGATGATCGTGCTGGTCAGCCGATCATCCGCCGGATCGTAGCTGATCACGCCCAGCTCGAGATCGCCGTCAATCAACTGGGAAGGGATCCGGCTGGACAGGCAGCGGCGCACCTGGACCTTGATGCGCGGATAGCGGCGCCGGTAATTCTGAATGTGCTCGAACAGGTACAGCGCGGTGGACTCGTTAGCCCCGATGATCAGCCGCCCGGCGCCCTTGTCGCGCAACTCGGCCAGGGCGTCCGACATCTCGCGGCGCAGGTTCTCGAAGCGGCGCGCGTACTCGAGCACCAGCCGGCCGGCGTCGGTCAGCAGCAGTTCGCGTCCCGAGCGGTCCAGCAACTTTTCGCCCAGCTCGTTCTCCAGCCGCTGGATGGCCAGGGAAACGGCGGGCTGAGTGCGGGAGAGCTTTTCCGCCGCCCGGGAGAAGCTGCGCTCGGTAGCGACATGGAGGAAGGTTTCGAGCAGGTAGAACTCCACTGCAGGCTCCTTATGGAAATCGCGATGGCGATAAGCATTTTTTATTAGATCACATTTTTTGATTGGAATCAAGAAAACAATAAATTTGCAAAATGCACGGCTGTGGCTCCATAATGAAGGTTCCCGGTCAGGAGCAACAGGCCGTGGCCGGGATTCCGAACGCAGAGCGCGGGCGGCCGACAATGGCCGCTCGCGCCGTACCCCGGTGGGAAAAGCGGCAACGATGAGCAATCGCGTTTTTATTTTTGACACCACGCTCCGTGACGGCGAACAGTCGCCCGGATGCTCGATGACCGTTCCCGAAAAGCTGCGCATGGCTCGCAAGCTGGTGGAGCTCGGCGTGGACATTCTCGAGGCCGGCTTCCCGATCGCCTCCGACGGCGATTTCGAGGCGGTGCGAACCATTGCCAGCGAGTTTCCCGACGTGCGGGTGGCGGCTCTGGCGCGCGCCTGCACTCTGGACGTGGAACGTGCCGCCCGCGCTCTGGAACCCTCGCGCCGGCCGCGCATTCACACCTTCATCGCTACCAGTGACATCCACCTGCGTTACAAGCTCCGCAAGTCGCGCCAGCAGGTGCTGGAGGAGGCCGCGTCCGCGGTCGCGCTTTCACGGCGGTACGTCGAGGACGTGGAATTTTCCGCTGAGGACGCCACGCGCACCGAGCCGGACTACCTGATCGAGGTGTGCCGCGCCGCGGTGGAAGCGGGCGCCACCACGATCAACCTGCCGGACACGGTGGGTTACTCGCTGCCCGAGGAGTTCGGCGCGTTGGTCGCCAAGGTAGCCCAGGCGCTCGGCGATTCTGTGATCATCAGCGTCCACTGCCACAACGATCTGGGACTGGCCACGGCAAACTCGCTGGCCGGCGTGCGCGCCGGGGCGCGTCAGATCGAGTGCACCATTAACGGGATCGGCGAGCGGGCCGGCAACTGCGCGCTGGAAGAAGTGGTCATGGCGATGAAGGTGCGGCATGACCTGCTGCCCTACGAGACCGGCATCGTCACCGAGCAGCTTTACCCGGCCAGTCGGCTGCTTGCCTCCCTCATCAGTTTCGGCCCGCAGCCCAACAAGGCGATCGTGGGCGACAACGCTTTCGCGCATGAGGCCGGCATTCACCAGGACGGCTTCCTCAAGGAGCGAACCACCTACGAGATCATGGACCCGCGGACGGTGGGCGTGCCCGAATCCAAGCTCATCCTGGGCAAGCACAGCGGGCGTCACGCGCTTTCCAAACGCTGCCAGGACCTCGGCTACAACCTCACCCGTGAGCAGCTCGAAGAAGTCTACCAGCGCTTCATCGCCTTTGCGGACCGCAAGAAGGGCGTGCGCAACGAGGAGATCGTGGCCATCATCGAACAGGTGCTGGAGCGTCCGCTGCTGGCTGCCGATTGAAAAGGCCGCGGCATTTCTGTCACGCTGGTTTCGATGCAGCTCAGGGTGCTTGTCCTTGCCGGCGACGGTATCGGTCCGGAAGTAACGCGCGAAGCGGTTCGTGTCCTCCAGCGGGTGGCGGAGCGTTTCCGCCATGAATTGGTGTTGCAGGAAGGTCTGATCGGCGGCGAGGCGATCCGGCGTACGGGTTCGCCTCTGCCCGAAGCCACGTTGCAAGCAGCGCTGACCGCGGACGCCACCTTGCTCGGCGCCGTGGGTTTGCCCGAGTTCGACAACGCCCCTCCCGACCAGCGGCCCGAAAAGGGCTTGCTCGGCATCCGCAAGGCCCTGGGAGTGTTCGCGAACCTGCGCCCGGTGCGCGCCTATCCGCGACTGCTGGATGCCTCACCTTTGAAGAATGACCGGGTCCAGGGCACCGACCTGGTGATCGTGCGCGAGTTGACCGGCGGACTGTACTACGGCACGCCGCGCGGCATCTTCGGCTCGGGACCCGAGGAGCGCGCCGTGAATTCGATGGTCTACACGCGCGCGGAAATCGAGCGCATCGCTCACGTGGCATTCCGGCTGGCGCGCAACCGGCGTCGCAAACTGGCCAGCGTGGACAAGTCCAACGTGCTGGAAGTCTCTCAGCTCTGGCGTCGCGTGGTCAGCGAAGTGGCCACGCAGTATCCGGACGTGGAACTCGAGCACATCCTGGTGGACAACTGCGCCATGCAGTTGGTCCTGAACCCGCGGCGTTTCGACGTGGTGCTGACCGAGAACATGTTCGGCGACATTCTCTCGGATGAGGCCGCGGTGCTGGCCGGCTCGATCGGCATGCTGCCTTCCGCCTCCCTCGGGGGGCAGCGACCGTCCGGCGCGTGGGTGGGACTCTACGAACCTGTGCACGGTTCGGCGCCCGATATCGCGGGACAGAACCGCGCCAACCCGCTGGGCGCAGTCGGCTCGGTGGCGGCGATGCTGGAGTACAGCTTCGGACTCAAGGAGGAAGCGGCCGCGGTCAATCGCGCCATCGAAACGGTGCTGGAGAAAGGCGTGGTGACGGCGGATTTGCGTCCGGCAGGCAAGCCTGCTACGACAAGCGAGGTCGGGGACGCACTGATCGCAGAGATTTGAGAAGCGGTAAAGCAATGCCTCGCACAATCATCGAAAAGATCTGGGACGCGCACGTGGTCAAAGAGGTTCCCGGTGCTCCCACGCTGCTTTACATTGACTTGCACCTGGTGCACGAAGTCACTTCTCCGCAGGCGTTCGAAGGGTTGCGGCGGCGCGGCCTGCGTGTGCGCCGCCCCGATCGTACGCTGGCCACGGCGGACCACAACGTACCCACGGTGGAGCCGCGGGTACCCATCCCCGATCCGGTCTCCGCGCAGCAGGTCCGCCAGCTCGAGGCCAACTGCCGCGAGTTCGGCGTGCCCTGCTACAGCCTGGAGAGCGAACGGCAGGGCATCGTGCACGTCATCGGTCCGGAACTCGGGCTGACGCAACCGGGCATGACGATTGTCTGCGGGGACAGCCACACGGCCACGCACGGGGCGCTGGGCGCGCTGGCCTTTGGCATCGGCACCAGCGAGGTCGAGACAGTGCTGGCCACGCAGTGCCTGCTCCAGCGCAAGCCCATGACGTACGAAGTGCGGGTGGAGGGCCGGCTGCGGCCGGGAGTGAGCGCCAAGGACATCATCCTCGCGCTCATCGCCAAAATCGGCACCGGCGGCGGCACCGGTTGCGTGTTCGAATACACCGGCAGCGCGATCCGGTCGCTTTCCATGGAGGAACGGCTCACGGTTTGCAACATGTCCATCGAGGCCGGCGCGCGGGCGGGGTTGGTGGCGCCGGACGATGTGACGTTCCAGTATCTTGCGGGCCGTCCCTTTGCTCCCAAAGGCGCTGCCTGGGAAGCGGCGGTAGAGCGGTGGCGCCAGTTGCCGAGCGATGAAGGCGCCCGTTACGACCGCTCGGTCACGCTGGACGCCGACGCGCTGGAACCTATGATCACGTTCGGCACCAGCCCGGGGATGGGGATTCCGATCACTGCGCCGGTGCCCAAGCCGTCCGAAGCGCCCGACGCCAGGTCGCGGACCGCTCTGGAGAAAGCGCTGGCCTACATGGCGCTGGAACCCGGCAAGCCCTTGCTGGGTCACCCTGTGGACGTAGTCTTCGTGGGGAGCTGCACGAACGGAAGACTGACGGACCTGCGCGCGGCGGCGCAGATCCTGAAGGGCCGGAAGGTTCATCCGCGTGTGCGGATGCTGGTGGTGCCCGGCTCCATGCAGGTCAAGCGAGAGGCCGAAGCCGAGGGTCTCCATGAAATCTTCCGGGCGGCCGGGGCAGAGTGGCGGTTGCCGGGGTGCTCGATGTGCATCGCCATGAACGGCGACCAGCTCGAACCCGGCCAGTACTGCGTTTCCACTTCCAACCGCAACTTCGAGGGCCGCCAGGGCAAAGGCGGCCGCACCTTTCTGGCCAGCCCGCTGACGGCAGCCGCCAGCGCCGTCGCGGGCGCGATCGCTGATCCCAGGATGTATCTATGAAGCCGTTCACAAAAATTCGCAGTCGCATCGTCGCCCTCCCGGTGGACAACATTGACACGGACCAGATCATTCCTGCCCGCTTCCTGAAAACGATTTCCAAGGAAGGGCTGGGCGCGCAACTGTTCTACGACTGGCGCTACGACGCCGAAGGCCGCCCGCGGCCCGACTTCGTTCTCAATCAGCCGCAGGCGCAAGGCGCGCAAATCCTGGTCGCGGGCGACAACTTCGGTTGCGGGAGTTCGCGCGAGCACGCACCGTGGGCGCTTCTCGAGTTCGGCTTCCGCGCCGTCATCTCGACATCCTTCGCCGATATTTTCCGCCAGAACGCGCTCAAGAACGGGCTGCTGCCGATCGTGGTCCCGCGCGAGATCCACGCCGAGCTGCTCCGTCTGGCCGAAGAACATCCCGAGGCCGAATACGAGGTGGACCTGGCCAGCCAGACGCTGGTTTTGCCGGATGGCAGGCGCGTGGAGTTTCCGGTGGATCCGTTCGCCAAGCAGTGCATGCTCGAGGGAGTGGACGAGCTGGGCTGGATCCTGTTGCAAGAGGCCGATATCCGGGCCTTCGAGCAGGCCCACCCGATCGCCGTGAACACGCTCGGGGTCTGAGAAAGCCGGAAGCGGCCCTCACGCCGGCTTTGCGTTTTGCCCCCATTCTTGCTAGCTTGGAAAACAACGGCATGAGGCGGCTGCAACCTGTCATCTGGAGCAAGGGAACTTTTCTTACGCCCCAGCACTTGCAGTCGCAGGATCTGTTCTTCGAGCAGACGCTCCAGTGTCGCATCGAGGCCCTGAACTTTCGCCCTTGGGGCTTCCGGCGCTTTGCCGTCAACCAGGAAGCGCTGCAATCCGGCCTGCTGGTGATCTCGCGCGCCGAGGGCATTCTGCCCGACGGTCTGCTGTTCGACATTCCCGATTCCGACCCGGCGCCGGCGCCCAAGCCGCTGGCACAGTACTTCGAGGAAGAAACCGAATCGGTGGATTTTTATCTCGCCATTCCGCACTACCGCGAGCGCGGCCTGAACATTGCGCCCGACGCAGAGTCGGCCGATGCGCGATATGTCGCGGAAGTGGCGGTGGTCCGTGACGAGAACTGGGATCGCACCGAGCGCCCGATCCAGATTGCCCGAAAAAATTTCCGCGTGCTGGCGGAATCCGAAACCCGTCAGGGCGCCAGCTTCCTGCGCATGGCCCGCGTGAGGCGGACGCCGGCCGGGGTCTTCGAGCTCGATCCGCACTTCGTGCCGCCTCTGCTGGACATCGCGGCCAGCGACTACTTGATGTCCATTTTGCGCCGGCTCATCGAGATCCTGGCGGCGCGGAGCAGCATGCTGGCGGGCACGCGAAGGCAGAAGAACCAGACGCTGGCTGACTTCACTTCTGCGGACATCGCCAACTTCTGGCTCCTCTACACGATCAATTCCCACTTCCCCCTGCTGAGGCACCTGTTCGAGACGCGCCGAGGTCACCCCGAGAAACTCTTCGACATCATGACCTCGCTGGCTGGATCGCTGACGACCTTTTCTCTGAAGATCCAGCCTCGCGATTTACCGCTGTACGATCACGAGGATCTGGGCCGGTGCTTCGCCGACCTGGACGAGAAACTGCGGTACTTATTGGAGACGGTTGTACCGGCCAACTTCGTATCGCTGCCCCTGAAGCTGGTCGAGCCTTCCATTTACGCCACTGCGCTGGCCGAGGAGAAGTATCTGGTCAACACCCGAATGTATCTGGCCATTCAGGCTGAAATGAACGAGGCCGACCTGATCACCAAGGCGCCTCTGCTCATCAAAGTCTGCTCGGCGACTCACATTGAGCATCTGGTACGACAGGCCTTGCCCGGCGTCAAGCTGATCCACACTCCGCAACCACCGAGCTCGATTCCCATCAAGCTGAACTATCAATACTTTGCGCTAAACCAATCGGGCGGGGCCTGGGAAGCGATCTGCCGCGCTCGCAACTTCGCCGCCTACGTGCCTGCCGACTTCCCCAATCCGCAACTCGAGCTGATCATCCTGCTGCCCCAGGCTTCCTGAACCGCGGATTCCTTAGCGCCTCACGAGGAAATACACGACGAGCAAGAGCACGATGACCAGGATGGACCCTGCGATGATCCAGAGGGGAAAGTTCGCCGGTTTTGCTGCGGGCGCAGGGATCGGCTGAGGAGCAGCCTGAGCTGGAGCGGGCTGAGGCGGTTCGAACGGCGCCGTGGAGGTAATTCGCGTGAACTCCCCCGGCCCGGTTGAGGCTTCCGCCGGGGGCGGGGAAGGAGGCGCTTGGGCCGCCGAAAAGAGCTGGGTAGCGCCGCCGGGTGCCGACCCCACGGGCGGTGCTGGCGCAGCGGGCGCGGGTCCGGGAGCACCAAAGAGGCGAGTGAATTCGCCTGCCGAAGAGCCACCGGGACCGCCGCTCAGGTCAGGCGCGGTCGGAGCCGGCGTCACGGGCAGCCCCCACGGTGGACTTGGGGCAACTGTGGGAAACGGTGGGCTGGCCGGCGGAACGCCGAGCGGCGGCTGGGTCTCCATAGGCTGCGGCGCCAACGGGGATTGGAACATCCGCGTGAACTCGCCCGGCTCGGGCGGAGGGGGCAAGGGAGGACCAGGAGAAGTCGCGTCTGGCGCCGCGGGAGTTGCAGGCATACCCTGCTGGAACATTCGCGTGAATTCCTCGGGCTCGCGAATGGGTTGGGCTTGCTCCGGCACGGGAAACACGGGTGCGCCGGAAGGCGGTGGAGGAGGCGGCTGAGCAACCGGGCTCTGGAACATCCTCGTGAACTCCCCGGGTTCCGGGGCAGGAGGTGGAGGGAGTCCTTGGGAAGAGGGGGTGGGGGGCGGGGCGGGCGCTGGTGGCTGCGACCAGCCCGCCTGAAACATTCGCGTGAACTCGCCCGGTTCGGTTGCGCCCGCGCCAAGCGGCGGTGACGGAGGAGGTGGCTGGACCGGCTCGGGCTTGGGTGTTTCGTCGGGAGCCGGCCCTGCGGGCTGGATGCTCACGTCCCGTGGTCCAGCAATCCCGGACATGACCACTTGGAACAGCTGTGTGAACTCGCCGGGATCTCGCTTGGGTGCGGACGGGGGAGTCTTGGGAGCGGGCGGGGGCGGAGGCGCGGCTGGCCTCGGCGCGCTCGCGTAAGCCAACTCTGCCTCGAGCCAGTTGCGCAGCGTGGTGAAGCCCGGGATGATCTCGGTGACTACGTACGGGTTCCCTTCGTGCTCACCGAGATCCAGGATCTGAAGGCGGCCCGGCGATGCAGGGATGAGGCGTGTTCGGAGCACCATCTCGAGCAGGCTGATGCGGTCCGGCCTGGGCAGGAGTAGGTGGACCATCACCATGCGGACCGTGGCCCGCTCGCGCGCCAGGTACGTGCGCGTCTCGTTTTCGGCAATCAGGTCAAGAAGCTCGTATTTTTCCGAGAGGGTCATGGGAAGGCCGAGGGCCTGCCCTTATGATGGCACCTTCGCGCCTCGGGATCAACCAAACCGTGAGCGCAAGGGATGGGCGCAGACGCTCCGGGGGCTACCGTTGCGTAAGGTCGCCGATCATGGGCGCCGTGGGCTGGGCGGTTGGTCGTGGGCGCTGGCCGGGCGTCCGCTTCCGATCACGATACCAGGCGACGGGATCGTCCGCGATGCGAACGATGCGCGCGATGCGCTCCACACCCTCGGCAATCTGCTCCAGGTGTTCGGGCATGGCGGGCGCCGGGTTGGCTTGTCGAAAGTCGCCGAGGTGAGCACGGATGGCGTTGGCCGCGTTTGTAGACTCGTACGCCAGCGCGTGAATCGCCTCACGAAGCGCAGCCAGCTCCTCACGATGAGACCGGGCGCGGGCCTTCCAGTGATTCCAGCGCCAGACAGCCACGAGCAGGAGCAGCAGCAGCGCGGTCGTCGGCCACGAAAGCCCCGTCATCATTGCACCCTCTCTGCGGCTCGGGCAGCTACTCCCACGCGCCCGTCGGCGCCGGCTGCGGCTGCCACGTTGTTGAGAATCACGAAGGCCTCGGGCGTGGTCTGGCAAATCTCATTCCAGAGGTGATAGTTGAAGGAGCAGCCAGGGTCACCGGCAGTCACGTCACCGGTGTAGGCCAGTGCGCGAGCGCGGCACCCGCCGCAGTAAGCGCGGTAGTCGCAGACGCCGCAGTGGTCCCCTCGATCCTCGCGGTCGGAGAGAACTGCAAACAGGCGGTTGTTCCAGATCTCCGCCAACGTGGCCTCGCGGATGTTACCCACCTTCTCCGAAGACATGTAAACGCAGGGCGTAATCGTGCCGTTCGGTTGCACCGAGCAATAGCAGCGGCCCGCGCCGCAACCGCCGATATAACGGGCAAGCACCATCGTCTTGCGCCCCTCGCCGCGCCCAGCGTGCCCGGTGGCGAAGATACCGTCCTGAGGGGCGTAAATGACGCAAGAACGCCCAAACTGGGGAGCAGTGGAAATCACGTTGATATAGCCTTGCTGCAAATGATAAGTAAGTCGGCGCAAAAGTATCTCGCGCTGGCCGGGAGTAAGATCGGCGTCAATAATTTCGCGGCCGCGGCCCACCGGAATGAAGTTGAAATGGGAGAAAGTCTGACAGCCGAGGTCAATAGCGAACTTCACCATGTCGTCCACCAGATGAGCGGTGTGGCGCGTGAAGCAGGTCGCCAGGCCGGTGCGGATGCCCGCCGCGACGGAGTTCTTGATTCCCTGGACGGCGCGCTGCCAGGCGCCCTTCTGGCCGCGGAAGGCGTCGTGCTGCTCCGGATCGAGGCTATCAATGGAAACTTCGATGTATTTGACGCCAACTTCCTTCAGGCGGGCCGCGGTCTCGGGCTTGAGGAGCGTTCCGTTGGTGGCCAGCGTCAGATGGATGCCGCGGCGGTTGGCGTGCTCGAGCACGGGAAACAGGTCGCGATGCACCAGGGGTTCGCCGCCGGCAATGGCAAGGAAGGGCACGAAGTTATCGGCGAGCTGATCCACCAGGTAAATCTTTTCCTCGAGAGTGAGTTCGTCCGGATCGGGCTTGTGGCGGGCGTTTTGATAACAGTGCTCGCAACTGAGGTTACAGGCCTGGGTGAAGTTCCAGACCACGAAGAGAGGCGCCGCGAAACGCTGCGGCACGGTGAGACCGTAGCGCGCGATGCTTCGCGCGGTCAGGGCCAGGGCGCGAACGGTGGGCCTGTGATGGAAAAGCTTGAACTTCATGTACTCTTTGTCCAGGCCCGCGCGCTTGATCCAGAAAGTATCAATCAGCCAGGTGGCCAGGCGCCAGTCGCGGTCATAGTTCTCGCACAGGCGCTCGAAGAAGCACTTCCCATCATCGCCTGGAACTGTGATCCACCCCAACACCTTGCGCGTCACGGGGTGGCTGAGCACGTCTTCCAATACGTGGCGGGGTCCGGGTGGGCGAACCGTGAGTTTGGGGACCTGGGGACGTTGATAAGTCTTAATTCTGCGGGAAGAGTTGTCTACGTACATGACCCTGAGCCTATCTCAGGATAATCAAGCTATAGGCTGACAGACAAGTCGGATCCGCTCAATGGCGAAAAGGGAAGGTTCAGCAGGCAGAGGACGCGGGAGAATGGAAAACCGTTGCCCGAAAAAGAGAAATGCCCACCTCTGGACAAGGCAGGCATTCTCGGCCCCGATCGGGGCTCGTTCAATGGGAGAATCGGCTTCGACGGAAACGCAACCGCCAAAACCCGTTTGTGACTTGCATCTTAGTCCAGCTCGGGCTTCAAATCAAGAGCAAATGCAGGGCGTCCGCGGTCGGGGGAAAGCGATTCAAATTTCGTGACTTACGGCGGGTCCGTCACGGGAATCACGGGACCGGAGTCGCGCCGTGGAGGCCGGTTTGCAGCGTGCTGTTCCTGTCCAACTCCCACAAAACAGGGAGCTAATCGAACGGCGGGATCAGTGGCGATCCTCCAGGTGGAGCATAATCATTGGCTCGCCTGCCGAGCGCCGCACCCGCCACCCAGCCACGGCCAGGCCACCTATCGCACAGAAAAGCAAAAGGATACCGATCAGGATGAAAATGTTGAGAATCAGGTCCCACCAAAGATCCTTGCGGGTGGGAACGTACTGGCTGAGGCTCACGGAGACCTCGTATCTTATTGCTGCCAAAAGTCTTTCCGCAGCATCGGGATCGGGGGGCGAGAACACCACGGCCACCAGCGGCCCCGCCCGCTTCACCATGGTGCCCGCAAGGCCTCGGAAGGCCTCCGCACGATCCCGGGCCAACTGCGGGGTGGGGTAAGAGAAAATGGCGAGCCTCATTTCCCCCTTCGGGCTGCGGTAGCGCCCGAATTGCCCTTCTGCCCCCAAGTGGAACGCGGCCACAGACGGGGGAACCCCTGGCACGAATTTCGCCAACGATTCGGGCCCCAGAATGTATCGCTCGGAGTTGGCGATCAGGTCGCGCGTGGGCAGGTACCCGGGAAGCGTCGGGACAGCGGATTGATCCAAGCGGGGCAGGCGGTCAAAAAGGGCTTCCAGCTCAGGAAGTTGCGGCTTGTAGCCGCGGAAGTCGAACAGGTAGTTCCCGTAGGCCAGCATGGCTCCGTCCGCAGTCTCCACGGCCAGCGAGCCGAGCTTCGAAGGCTGGGCTTTCGCCGGTCGGAGCCACTGGAACGCCGCCAAAGCGCCAGTGGGATCTCTGAGCCGATAGGCGCGGGCGCGGAACGCGGCCGCCGCGGATTTGTAGTCGGCCTCTTCCGCCTGCTGGAAACCGTACTCGTCCCAGATCGCCTGGTCGCTCAGGGCGACCGGTCGCGAGGCGACTTTCTCGAATGTCCCGAACTGGTCCGGCCACAACGCGGATTGTGCCCAGGCCAGCCAACCCGAAGCACTGATCAGGCCCAACAGCCCCTTTGTCAAGCTCCGCAGCATTTCTTGTACTTCTTCCCGCTACCGCACGGGCAAGGATCGTTGCGTCCCACTTTACGTCCTTTGACCACGGTTTTGGCCGTGGACGTACCGCCGCTGCCGTACTGCAACTCGGCCAGCTCGCGCTCCTTCTTGCGCTGGATGTTTCGCGTGAAATCCTCGATTGTGGTCTGGGAAGCACGCCGCTGGGCGGGCGCCACGGCGACCGGTTCGGGTTCCGGAACTTCTTCTGCCTCTTCCTCTTCCTCGCTCGGGAAAGGCAACTGCGCGCGCATGTCGGTGGCCGGTTGCAGGAAGAACAGGTACCGGATCGTTTCGTCTTCGATCCGGTCCCACATCTCCTGGAACAGCAGGAAGGATTCCTTCTTGTACTCGACCAGGGGATCCTTCTGGCCGTAGCCGCGCAGGCCGATGCCCTCGCGCAGATGGTCCATGGAGAGTAGATGGTCTTTCCACTGGTTGTCAATGACGTGGAGCATGATCAGGCGCTCGGTCTGGCGCATGACTTCAGGCCCGATCAGTCGCTCCTTCTCTTCGTATTTGGCGACCATCTGTTGATAGAGGGTTTCCTCGAGCTGCTCGCGCCTGAGGCCTTGCAGTTCGGCCGGGTTGATGCGCACGCCAAACTGGCTGTTGATATCGGTCTGCAGGCCCTCCCAGTCCCAGGTGGAGGGATGGGTTTTCTCAGGGCAGCGGCGATCCACGAAGGAGGCAATGATGCCCCGGATCATCTCGAGGATGCGCTCGCGCTGGTCTTGGCCCTCCAGCAGCTGCCGCCGCCAGCCGTAGATGGCGATGCGCTGCTTGTTCATTACATCGTCGTACTCGAGCAGGTGCTTGCGGGCGGCGAAGTTCTGCGCCTCGACCGCCTTTTGCGCAGCGGCGATACGACGCGTGATGAGCTTGGACTCGATGGGAACGTCCTCCTCCATGCCCAGCTTGAGCATGAGGTTCTGGATGCGCTCGCCACCGAAAATGCGCAGCAGGTCGTCCTCGAGGGACAGGTAGAAGCGCGAGCTGCCGGGATCGCCCTGCCGCCCGGCGCGCCCGCGGAGCTGGTTGTCAATCCGGCGCGCCTCGTGCCGCTCGGTCCCGATGATGTGGAGGCCGCCCAGAGCGACGACCTCGTCGTGCTCTCGATCGCACTGGGCCTTGTACTTGGCGAAGATTTCGTCCCACTTGGGCCGGGGCACGCGATAGAACTGCCCCTGGTGCTGGAAGTAGTAATACTGCTTGTCGCTGACGTAGGCTTCCTGGCCCTTGGGCAGGGGCTCGGCGATGCGCTCCTTCAGGCAGGCCTCCTTGGTCATGAACTCGGGGTTGCCGCCCAGAAGGATGTCCGTGCCGCGCCCGGCCATGTTCGTGGAGACGGTCACGGCGCCCTTGCGACCGGCCTGGGCCACGATGTAGGCCTCGCGCTCGTGGTTCTTGGCATTGAGCACCTCGTGCTTGATGCCCGCCCGCTTGAGCATGGCTGAGAGCTTCTCGGATTTCTCCACCGAGATCGTGCCCACGAGCACAGGCTGGCCCCGTTCGTGACAGGCCTTGATTTCGCGCACCACCGCCCGGAACTTTTCTTCCTCGGTGCGATAGACGACGTCGGGATATTCGATGCGCCGCAGCGGGCGGTTGGTGGGGATGACCACCACTTCCAGCTTGTAGATCTTCTCGAACTCGGCGGCTTCCGTCTCGGCCGTGCCCGTCATGCCGGCCAGCTTCTTGTACATGCGGAAGTAGTTCTGGAAGGTGATGGTGGCCAGCGTCTGGTTTTCGCGTTCGATCTTGACGCCTTCTTTGGCTTCGATCGCCTGGTGCAGGCCATCGCTCCAGCGCCGCCCGGGCATGAGCCGGCCGGTGAACTCGTCCACGATGATGACCTGGCCGTCCTTGACCACGTAGTCCTTGTCGCGATGGAAGAGCACGTGGGCGCGCAGCGCCTGCTGGACGTGGTGGTTGATCTCGATGTTGGCCGGATCGTACAGATTGCTGATGCCCAGCAGCTTCTCGACTTTGGCCACGCCTTCTTCGGTCAGGGCCACCGTGCGATGCTTCTCGTCCACCGTGTAATCCCCGGTGGTGTAGATTTCGCCCGGCTCCTTGCCCCGGATGACCTCGCCGCGCACCAGCTTGGGGATGATGCGGTTGATCTTGTAATACTTGTCGGTGGATTCCTCGCTGGGGCCGGAGATGATGAGGGGAGTGCGCGCCTCGTCAATCAGGATGGAGTCTACCTCGTCCACGATGGCGTAGTTGTGGCCGCGCTGGACGCAGTCCTCCAGCCGGAATTTCATGTTGTCGCGCAGGTAATCGAACCCGAACTCGTTGTTGGTCCCGTAGGTGATATCGCAGGCGTAGGCGCGGCGGCGCTCGTCGTCGTCCAGGTCATGAACAATGACGCCCACCGACAGGCCGAGGAAGCGGTAGATCTGGCCCATCCACTCGGCGTCGCGCTTGGCCAGATAGTCGTTCACCGTGACGATGTGGACGCCCTTGCCTTCCAGCGCGTTCAGATAGGCAGGCAGCGTAGCCACCAGGGTCTTGCCCTCGCCGGTCTTCATTTCGGCGATCTTGCCCTGATGCAACACGATGCCGCCGATCAACTGCACGTCGAAGTGGCGCATGTTGAGGACGCGTCGCGCCACCTCGCGTACCACGGCGAAGGCTTCGATGAGCAGATCATCCAGGGTGGCCCCCTGCGCCAGCCGCTGCTTGAACTCCGCCGTCTTGGCAGCCAGCTCCTGGTCGGAGAGCCGCTGCATGGCGGGCTCCAGCTGGTTGATGGCCACCACGAGCGGGCGGAGGCGCTTCAGCTCGCGCTCGTTCTTGGTGCCGAAGATTTTGGCCAGGATGGCGTCGAACATAAGAGGGGGCTTGCTTTCATTCTACCGCCGCCGCCTCAGGGCGTTCGCGGACACAAAAAGAGGTCCGGAGCGATGAAGCCGTCGGCCTCCGGACCCGGAAGGAATGCGGAGCTAGTCGAACACCAGCTTCATTTTGCTGCCGCCGAGAGAAATCGCCTGGATGCGATTGCCGCCGCTTTCCTTGCGGAACTCAATGGCTGTGGCGTCGAATTTGCGGTTGGCGTTTTCGATCTTGACCTGCGTCTCCACGACCGGTTTGCGCGTCCGATCGAGGAAGATCGCCTTGTCGCCCTCGATCTTCAGGGAGTAGCTGCCGGGTTTCAATTCGGTGCCGGCAACCTTGGACGGTTCCGACAGGGTGATAGTGTAGGTCTTCGCCAGCAACAGGCTAGCGCATACCAACAGGATGGCGATCAGATACTTGGCACGCATGGGACCTCACCTCCTGATGGGAATTGCTGACCTGCAGCGTCGGGACACCGGGAACGCCGCGTGCCGGACCGGCGGTCCCTGCGTCCCCGCTCACTAATGTATAACGATGCGCCGCCGGATTGCGTTTCCCCCGAATTGGAGCACGGAGGTCGGCTAACCGCCCGTACAATAAAGGTATGCGAATCCTGCTGTTCAGCGGCAAGGGGGGCGTGGGGAAAACCAGCCTGGCGGCGGCCACCGGGGTGCGCCTGGCCGAGCTGGGCTACGGCACTCTCGTCATGAGCGTGGATCCCGCCCACAGTCTGGGGGACTCTTTCGATCTGGGCGGTGATCTCTTCCATGGCCAGACGGCCGATCCTTACCCGGTCGCCGAGCGCCTCTCGATCCAGGAGGTCAACATCCAGAAGGAGATCAAACGCCACTGGAAGGAGATCTCCTCCTACATCGTCTCGGTGCTGCGCACCACCGGCGTCAGCGATGTGGAAGCCGAGGAGCTGGCCATCCTGCCCGGCATGGAAGAACTGAGCGCCATGATGTACATCAATCAGTACCGGCGACAGAATCGCTACGACGTGGTGGTGCTAGACGCTGCGCCGACCGCCGAATCCATGCGCTTCGTGGCCATGCCCACCACGCTGGACTGGTACATGAAGCACATCTTTCCTTTCCAGCGGAGCCTGCTCAAGGCGGTGCGGCCGATCGCCAACCGTGTGGCCCCCTTCGAAATGCCGTCGGATAGCTATTTCGCGAACATCCAGGCGCTCTTCGAGAAGCTGGAGGGAGTGGACGAGCTGCTGGAGGATCCGGAGATTACCAGCGTGCGCCTGGTGGCTAATCCCGAGCGCATGGTGCTGCGCGAAACGCAGCGCGCCTTCGTGTACTTCTCGCTGCACGGCCTGACGGTGGACATGGTGATCGTCAACCGCGTGTTGCCGGAGGCCGCGGGGGACGGCTGGTTCGCCGAGTGGCGGGAATGGCAGGCCGCCATCCTGCGAGAGATCGAAGACTATTTCGCGCCGGTGCCTGTGCGCCAGGTCCCGCTCTTCCGCCACGAAGTTCTGGGGCTGGACAGACTCCGGGAGCTGGCACGCGCGTTGTACGCCGAGGGCGAGGATCCGGCGACGGTGTGGCGTCGGGAACGTCCCTACAGCTTCTACAAGCGGGACGGGGTTCACGAGGTCCGGGTTCTTCTGCCTTTCGCGACCAAGGGCGAAGTCGGGGTATTCAAGAAAGGGGATGAACTGGTGATCGAAGTGGGCACGCTGCGGCGCCACATCGGGCTGCCGACATCCATGGCGGCCCTGACGCCGGCGCGCGCCCGACTAGAGAACGGCGTTCTTACCGTGGAACTGAGAGAGGAGGTGCAGGCATGAACGAAGCCCCCACAACGGAGGCCCGCCCTGCCGCGGGCCCGCACACCTGCCTTTGCTGCGAGATCCAGCGGCTGGTGGAGCAGATGTTCCGGCTCCCCGAGCCGACGCGGCAGCATCTGCGCAATTCGCGCATCGAGTTCCTGAAAGCCATCCGTTCCCTGATTGACGAACGCATCGCGCAATTGTCGCGCACCGAGACCACGGGCACGAAAGTGGCGGTGGAATAAGGCCGACGGGCGTCAGCGCCAGCGGAGGGAGCGGCCTGGTGAAAGGAGAGAGTCATCTTTTCACGGCGCCGGTGTGAACACATACCGGCGTGCCCCCGCGGCAGGTTCGAACTCGAGCCACCCGGGACGCAATGTACGCGTGGCAACCGGGCCGATGAGCTTGTCCTCGGCATCGTAGGCGAGCAGACGACCCGCGGGCGCCTGGAGGACGATCCGCTGGTTGCCATAGATGTCAATCAGCTCGATGACGCCTCCCTCCCGGTCCCGGCGCACGACGCTCCCCGTGGCGCCAAGCCGCCCGTATTCGGTCCACTGACCACGCCCGTCCAGGAACTCGTACTCAGGCGCACGGACGTAGTCCACGCGGCGTCGTTCGATCTCAGCGGAGAACTCGAGCAGACCGACGGCGGTATTCCACGCCAGCCATCCCGACGGCGGCAACCGGAAGTCGCGGCCCGCGCTGTCGCGGACCGTCCACGTTCCCTGGGAAGCCCGATTCACCCAGACGTGTGTACCGTTTTCGTATTCGACATGGATCCGCGAGCCGGCGATCGCCCCTGTGGAGTGAGCGTGGCTGGGGTCGAGCATGCGCCCGTCTGGTCCCGCATACTCGATGCGGCGCGGACGGACGAAAGCGTACTGCTGCTGGAGCTGCTGGAGCATGTAATAGGACCGGGTCATCACCTCTACTCCGAAAGGATCGTCGAGGCCCCAGTCCGTCACCAGCCAGCCCAGGTTGCCATAGGCGATGGTCGTCGCCAGAAACAAGTCCACATAGTCGCGCCGCCTGGGCGACTCCTTCCACTTGGGATCCAGACGGTCGAGATAGTAATGCGTGTATCCCATCCCGTAGCTAGCCTCGAGCGGATGGATCTTGTAAAGCTTAAAAGCGGGATCGGGCGGGTGGGTTAGCAGGTTGACGTTGGTATAAACCCAGCCGTAACTGCCCGACTCCAGCCCGGCGTACATCCATTGGTAAGTGGCTTCCGATTGCGTGGGTCCGTAGATGCGCTGGTCGTTGAGCAGGAGCTGACCGTAGGCATAGAACGTGGCGGCGAACGTGCCGGCGCCGGGCACGCGCGCATCGTAATCGCAGTAACGCCACGGCGCTACCGCAGTGTGCACGTCGGTGTAGGACATGCGCACGCCGAACTTCTGCTTGATGCGCGGCGCGTAATATTCATCCATTTCCACCGCCTTGGCTGGCTTCAAAGCGTAATTGCGCGGCCAGGCGCGCCGCCATTCACCTTCGGGGGTCCGCTGGACGAAACCCGGATTCCAGTTGGTGTTGGTGGGCGAAAAGTCGGTGTAGTTGGTGTAGACGCCCTGGAGCCAACCCAGCTCGTTCTGCGCACGAATGTACCAGGCCAGCATGGCGTCACCGCCTTTCTGCGGGGCAGCGCGCAGGCGCATGGTGAAGCTGTCGCCCTCGTCGCGCCAGGTCACTTCATGGCTGTGTTGCATGATCTTGTCCAGGCCGTAAGAGCGTATGCGGCGCGAGCGCTCGTGGTCTTGGCGGAACGATCGCGGCTCGGTGACGGTCCAGACGACCTGTTTGCCCTCTTGTTGTCGCAGGGAGGGCGGATTGGGGATCGTGGGCAGCGTTTCTTCGTACCGCGGCGATACGGTGATGAAGATGCGCTCGTAGAGGTTGTTGCGCAGCCCGTCGGTTTTCGGGATGTAACGCATGCCGCCGTTGATCTCGGCGCTGTCGGCGGTCACCTTGGGTTCCGCAGCGAAGTAGGGTTCGGATGCATTGGAGCGGTACCAATCGAACCAGACGGAAACGAAAATCGGTTTGTCGGGCGAACCAGCCATGGCGACGCGCGGATTCGAGCTTCCGTAAGTCAGATAAGGGATCGTGATCAGGCGCGGGTTGCTCAGGCCGCTGACGCGCCCGAAGGACAGCTCAGTGGCCCCACCGCCATCGCACCAAACGTCGAGTACGAGGGACTTTTGCCAGAGCTGGAGATTGTACTCGACCAGACGCGAGCCGCAACGGAACCGCGCCTCTACGACTTCCCCGCTCAAAGCCGCCCACAACAGTTCACACGAAGGCGCAGCTTTTTCCGGGGCGTCAGCAAAGCGAACGCCGCCGCCGTCCATCGGTTTGAGCGGGGCGCCGCCGTTTACGCTGGCGGTGATTTCACCCAAGTTCGCCGTACCAGGGGCGTACTGGTACACCACCCGCGCGTCGCGGCCTTCGTAAACGAATTCAAACATCCGCGGACCGAGTTGCCGCACCCGCGTCCGGAACTCGCGTTCGAAGTTCTCCGGCAGGATGGTCTCTTCGCGCGTGGGGAACGGAAGCTTGCCGGTCCCGGTGTTCAGACCCGCGATCTGTCCCCGATAGGGTCGGAGGTTTCTTTGCGGTTGTGGCTTGAATTCGAGCGGCCCGAGTTGTTCGGTGTAAAAGGCGAGCGAGTCGCAATAGAAATAGCGCGGCTCGGTGTGGCGGATTTTCGAAATTTCCAGGCCGGCAAAACTGGCGGGCCATACCATCTGCTCCAGGGTTTCCTTGGGCACGCGGCGGTGGATCAGCCACCACTGCTTCCAGTTGATATCGGTGAGCTGGATGGTGAACTCGCGGCCACGGGCGTCGTTGATGATCACGGAGACGACAGCGGGGGGCGTCGTTTCATCGCGCACCCAGGCCCACCGGTTCCCGTATCCCCAAAGCTCGATGGAATCGAATCGCTCGGGGATAGGAACGGGTTTGGGGGGACGTGCGACAATGCGGCTACCGGAGGCCGTGCCCCGGTACCAGAACTTTGCCACATACATACCCCACATCTGTTGTTCGCGGCTGCGGCGCAGCTCGCCCTCGGCGCCGTCGTAAAGCTCGAGGGTCCAGCCCGTCAGGTCTTCGAAGTCCACCAGAGTCTTGGGATGCTCCTGACGCTGGGTCCAGGTCATCTCGTACGGCTGCTGGCCCACCTGCTGCCAAGCTTCAACGTCGTTGATTGCGGGTACGGTCTTTTGCGGCTGGGCGGCCAAAAGAGGTGAGAGTAGCAAGAGCACCAAGGAGCTTCGCATGGCCATCTCCGGTTGCGGCTATATTAGCTGAGTTGGCGTCCGGCAAGAGAGCGCACAGGAGACCGGCATGGTGGTCTGGGTTGGCATCGGGCTATTGTTGGCGACGACGGCCTTCGCCATCCCGCAAGATGAACCGCAGATGATCTGGGAAGGCGAAGTGGACGGCGTGAGTATCCTGCGGATCCGCGGCGGCCAGGTGGACATCGAGCACGTGCGCGGGCTGCCGGTGCAGCGGCAAAGGGTCCAGTTCTTCGAGCGGCTTCCGGAGGCGCGGCAGTATGTGCGGCTTCAGGTGCTGGAAGGGCGGGGGCGCGTGAGGATCCTGGAACAGCCACGCTCGGAGAACAACTACACGCTGAGCGTCGAGATCAACGATTACCAGGGTGGCAGCGCATTTTACTCGCTGGCGTTCTACTGGCCCGTCCGCGGGCGCACGGTGCGACCGGAGACGGCGTGGGGCCGGGGCGGCCGCGCGGAACAGTTGTGGTGGAGCGGAGTGGTGGACGATGAAGCCGTGATCGAATGCCGCGGCGAGACGTGCGAACCACAGACGCTCCGCGGGCGGCCGGTGACGCGCGACCGTTATCGTTTCACCCGTCCCTTGCCAGCCCAGCGCGTGATCGTCAGTCTGGAGGAGACCCGCGGCAGGGGCGAAGTCAGGTTGCTCGAGCAGCCGCGGGAAGACAACAATTACACGGCCCGCGTACTGATCCGCGATCCGCAGGGAGGCGCCGGGGAGTATTCGTTCGTGCTGAGCTGGAATCCGCCGTCTCGTCCGGAGCCGCCCATTGCGCGGCGAGGCATGGTGTGGTCAGGCCGGGTGGACGGCGTCGTGCGTGTCACCATCCAGGGCAACCAGGCCATGACGGAGGTCATCAGCGGCGCCCCCGTGGAAGAGGAGCAGGCCCACTTTCTGCGGCCGCTGCCTGCGCGCAATCTGCCTGAAACGACAGTGCGCAAGATCCGTGGTCGGGGCCGCGTCGAGATTATCGAATACCCGTCTGCACGCAACGGCTACAGGCTTGTCTTCGAGATCGAGGACAGTCGGGGCGGCTCGGACCGCTACGAAGTGGAAGTTGGCTGGTAGCCCTCAGGCGCGAAAACGGCAGACCGCTTCCTGAATCGGTGTGCCGCGAACCTCGATGCGGCTGAGGTCGCGGACGCCAATGCCGAGCTCTTCGCCCAGGCGCATCGTGTTGTCGCACGTTTCGAAGGGCGGCGCGCCCCGGTCGGCCATCGGATCGAAGCCCATCAGCGCGGTGGCAACGGCGTCCGTGCAAACAGGGTTCGTTCCCGCGATCAGCAAGCCCGGCGAGATTGGACGCGAACGGCGGATCCAGGGTCCCTCGCCGCCGGCCATGGATTCGACGCCGTCTATGATCGCCAGATCAATGGGCCGCGCAGCCACGAGGTCCGCGACAATCCGCGGCACACGGTAGCCTCCTTCGCGGGGCGAGCGCGGATCAATTTCCTGTGGGCAGCTTTTGGGTGGCTGGCGATGGCCGTGATGGAACATGGTGCGTCCGCCGCGAGGAAACAGGCCCGGTTCGTCTTCAGGCGCGCCATCGCCATATATCGTACAGGGAGTGATGCCGAAGCAGTTTTTCATGGAGAGTGTGACGCCCGCGGTGGCGTGTTCCTTCAGCTTGGCCAAAGACACGAAAACGTCGCACTCCTGATAGGCCGGACTCAAATCGTACGCCGGATAAATGGAGCCGCCGCCGGGCACCGGGAAGCGCACGTAGGCCTTGCGTCGTCCGAGATAGTTCGTGTTCTCGAACTCGACACAGGGAGCGGCGTTGGCCAGCGCTTGCGGATCCCAGTTGGCGGCGAGCATGTACTCTTCGAGCGGCTCCGCCGTGGACCAAGGGCTCTCGAGCAGGCGGATCCGTCTGGCACCGGCCTTCCCCAAGAGATGGACAACCACGCCTACGACGTTTTCGTGAACCCACTGCGCCATACCGAGCGGGCGATGGCCCAGCCGGTAGGTCGGGCTGCCGGTGAGATTGAGCTTGATGGCGACGGTCTTGCCCTTAACGAGGCGTCCAAGGCCGCCGAGCTGATCGAACAAACGCTCGAGCGCGGTTCGTAGCTCGGAGTCATAGCTGCGGCAGCGAACCACGGATACGGGTGCTGTCGGCGCCGTGCGCCGGGGGCTTACAGCCGAGCCGACCAGAGCACCCAGCATTTCGCGGCGAGTCATTCGACTGGTCATGCTTCACGCCTCCAGTTCGACGGCGCCATAGACAGCAAACTCAGGCAACGGCAATTCGACGCCCTGCGGCGCGGGCCGAACTTCGAGTGCCCGGGGCTTGTTGGCGCCCAATTCCCAGAACCAGGCGCGACGGTAGCGCGCCGTGACGCCCAGAGTCACTTCGTGGGCGGGGTGCCGCGTCGAATAGTTCACAAGGTGAACCACGGCGCGCCTGCCGCCGAGCTGCGCAGTGTAGCGAACGTTCAGGGATCCCCCGTTCCAAAGCCGGACCAGATCGTGCCGCCGTCCGAGCAAAAGGTGGGCGTCAAGAGCAACAAGGTACGGGTCGCTGAAGGGCTCCCGCGCAACGGCCAGGCGGCCCTTGCCGAGCAGGAAGACATCGAAGCGCCGGTGAACGTCTTCAGGCCCGGGAGTGCCTTCGCGGACGCGCCAACCCGCGTTGGCGATCAACAGCCCGCCCTGGCGCACGAAGTCAAGCAGCCGCTGCTCGACTTCCGTGGCCGGAGGCCGGGCATCGGGGTAGATGATCGCCTTGAGACCTTCGAACTGCGACTTGTCGTCCGTTTTGCGAAGCACGCGGAACGGCAGATGGCGGCGTGCAAGCAGGTTCAAGATTTCCTCCGCCATGTGCCGATCTTCGCCGGCGTAATCCGAGAGCACGCCCAGCACCGCGCAGGTGACGTAGCTGGACCAGGCTCGATGCTGCCCGAAGAAACGCAGCGCGTCGCCAACAACGTGGATGATGCGGGCGGCAAGGCCCTTGTCGGCCTGCGCCTGCTCATCCAGCGAAACCGCCCACCGCCCTCCGAAGGCCTCGGAGTCTGCCACCGCCAGCGCATAAGACTCGGGTCTGAGCACCATTCCGCCGGGCGGATCGAAGACAAGCCAGATCTCGCTCCGCGGCATCAAGGCGCGAGCAAGTTGCGCAAACCATCCGTTGGAGTCCACCCAGGGGACGCCCGTGGGTCCTGCTGAACCGCTGCTTTCCGAAGCGATCGAAGGCCAGACGCATTCGCTGACAGCGACCACGGCCTCCGGGGCCTTCCACTCGAGTTCAGAACGCGGCTGGATGCGAATCTGATCCGGGCGCGACGGTGGGGCGGTGACAATCTCCCAGCAGGTCAGGCCCATCCTTCGCGCCTCGCTGCGCACGGCGTCGAGACCAGGGTCCGCTGGCGTCAGCAAAAGATTGATCGGCGTGCCGGCCAGAAGTTTCAGCAGGGACGGATCGCGCCAGCTCGGGGGCCAGCGCATGGGAAAGCGCTCCACCGCGGAGGCCATGGCACGACCATCGTACCACGCGGTCGGCACATCAACCTTCCGCATAAACCATCTGGATGAGCGCCTGGATGTAGCCGAAGGCAAAGGCGAAAGCCTGGCGGGAACCCTCGTCCCCGGGAATGCGCGGCACGTGGTCCGGCATGATCATGCCGTCGTAGCCGACCTCTTTGTAAACGCGGATGGCGCGAATCATGTCCACGTCGCCGTCGTCGGGAAAAGTCTCCTGAAAATTGAGGAAGCCGCCGCGGATGTTTCGGAAGTGCACGTTGAAGATCTTCTTGCGCTCTCCGAAGTAGCGGATCACGTCGTAGATTTCGCGCCCGGGATCCTTGAGCATCTCGGCTACCGTGCCCTGGCAGAAGTTCAGGCCGTGGTAAGGACTGGGAACGATTTCGATGAAGCGCTTCAATCCTTCCACGCTGCCGAGCACGCGGTGCACGCCGCGAAAACCTTTGTCGGCAGGCATGGCTGGATCGTGCGGATGACAGGCCATGCGAACCTTGTATTCCTCAGCCACCGGAATCACGCGTTTCAGGAAGTACGTGATCCGCTCCCACATCTCGTCGGCGCTCACGGGGCCGGCTTCGGTCAGCGGCGGATCCTGCCGTGCCTGCTCGTAGACGAAGGTGCTGTACAGCGCGCCTCCCCGGCCGCGGGTGGGGGCCGTGCGGACAACGCCAAGGATGGTCAAATTGTACTTGAGTGCCGGAATTCCCGCCCGCGCTGCGTTGCGGATCATTTGGCAGATTTCGTCAATCTCGCGGTCCCGCTCCGGGCTTTTGCCCAGCATGATGTGCGGGTACTCGGCCTTGGTGATGTAAACCGAGCTGAGCGGCAGAGGCACCATCTCGAGCCGGATGCCGAAGGATTCCACGCGTTCGCGCAGGCGCAAGAGACCCTCGACCGACCAGGCTTCGTCCAGCTTGCGCGAGGGCAGCGAACTGCAGATATGGTTGACACCCAAACAAGCCAGCGTTCGCAGGATCTCATCGCTGTCACCATGTTGCGTTCCCGCTTTCATGCGGCCGTGCGAACCCGCTGACTTGCGTGGCGCAGAGTCCCGCCCTGCCAGGGCCATTGCTGCTTCGGCACGTCGCTCACCCAAGGCTGCGGCGGCACTGAGTCCCAGAAAGTTGCGGCGCTTCATGGGAGCAGTATACCTTCAGGTGCGAGGTCGCAGTGGGGATCAGTGCCGCTGGATCCGGAGCCTTCCGTCGCCGGTCTCGATTTCTATGGTGTCTCGGGCTGATTCCTTCCTCAGTCCGGGCAGCGGACCGGTGTCTTTGCGCACGGTGATCGAGCCGCGCAGCGTTTCCAGCTCGATCAAAGGCCCCGCCGCACCGCCCGTCAACAGCCCGCCGCCCCTCGGTTCGGCAGTCTCGCGCAGTGCCGGACCGAATTGGTTGAAAACGCTGCCCCTCTCGGTACGTGCGCGCAACTGAAACGAGGCTGATTCGGACAATGCCAGCTCGATGTCGCCACTGCGTGTGCGAGCACGGATCGGGCCCAGATTGTCCGGCGCCGGCCTGAGGCGGATGTCGCCGCCGTCGAGCGAGATTTCACCACCCTTGGTGAATTCATCGAGTTCGACATCGAGGGCGCGTTGGCTCGTGAAATGCACGCGGCCTTCGAGGCGCACCCCGCTGAGATCGCCGAGGTCCATCTGGATGTGGCCAGGCAGCTTCGGTACGCGGAGCGTCAACTGGGGATTGTCCAGCCGGAGCGGGCCGGCAAGGTTGGCGAACCGCACATTGCCGGAGTAAAATCCCTCGACCGACACGGGCCCTCGAATGCCTTCCAGCTCCAGGTGCCGGCCGCGGCGCGTGACGATCTCAGCCGCGCCTCCGATCTCCATGAGCTTGACCGAGCCGGCGCGTCCAACGTGGAGGCGTACGGCGCCTTGCACGTTTGTGGCGCGAACCGAACCGGTATCAGTAGTCAAAATCAGTGAGCTGACGGAATCGGCTTCCAGATCGCCCTCGCGGGCGTGCACTTCGACGTCAGCCCCTTTGGGCAGGACGACCTCGATGTCAGCCGAGACGCGATTCTCCGCGGGAGCCCGGTCGAGGTTCGTGCGGATGACGATCCGGTCTTGCTCGGCGCTCAGTTCCAACGTCGTGCGGCTGTCCGTCTGCGAAGCTTCCGAGTTTTCCAGGGCGCGAACCGTCTTGTGGCCGCGGACGCGAACTTCCTGCGCCTCCACACCCTTGATGCGTGTGGCGCCACGAAGGTTCTCGATGAGAACACGCGGCGCGCGACGGGCGGGCAACACCTGCTCGGCAATGGGGAATTCGTAGGTGCGGCCGAACAGTTCCACGCGTTTGCCGGCAACGACGGCCAGGCGGTCCCATGGACGGTACCGGTGGGCTGCATGAAGGCCCGAGCCGAGCAGGCAGACGATCACAACCAGTGTCCACTCGCCACCCGAGAGGCCAGAGGTCGGCAGGGGAAGGCCTCGTAGCCACCAGACCAGGATCTCAATAAGGCGCAAGCCGCCCCAAGCGATCAACACGAGCGGCCAGTACTGGGCGGCGATCTCCCAGAGCGGGAACTGGGGGCTCAAGGTTTGCAGCAGCAGTAGGATGCCCAGCGCGATGAGCAGCAGTGGACCGACCAGGGAACGAGGTCTCACGGTTGTCCTCCATAGCTCTGGGACTCGTCAGTCCCCGCGGTACGCTCCAACAGCTTCAGGACGCCGTACACAATGAGCAGGATCGGGAACGTGCGCGAGAAGGGCTGGGTCCCGAGATGGTCCCAGAGAAACAGCGCCCCGAGGGTGATCAGCATCACAGGCCCTCGAATCGCGCGCAGCAGGGTGGCATTAGCGGTTGCCATCGTCGCCCTCCCGGGTCCGAGGTGGCTGGTTGGGAGATCCTGTCAGCCGGCAGTACAGCATATACGCTCCAAGGCCGATGAGCAGGACGGGCCAGTAGCGGAGTAGACGTTCGATCCGCAGCAGGTCCAAGTTGTGGAGCAGGAACAGGACACCCAAGGCGATCAGCAGGACCGGACCGGCGGGGAAGCCGCCGGCGGAAGTCCGGAGCGGCAAGATACTGGAGAACTCGTCCACGAACTGACCGAGCTGGCGTCGCCGCGCTGTGTGATAGGCTTCGAAGGGCATGTAAATGTAGAAGATTGCGATCAGCATGCCGAACAAGGGCTCGAAGCCTGATGCGGCCCCGGAGCTCACCAGGCTGATGAGCAGGCCGAAGATGATCACGTGGACGAGGCCCTTGGCGTACTGACCGTTATAAATGGCGCCGACACCCGGGATCAGGCCCAGCACAAAAGCGAGACCCGGTGAGGCGCCGGTCGCGGAGGGACCCGGCGGTGGAGTCGAGGGTGACTGCTGTTGGGGCACGTGCTGCGGGCAGTAAATGGTGCCCGCTGCCGGGCGGCGGCAAGCCTCGCAAAGAGGCTGACCGCAGACGCGACAGTAGGCTACGGCGGGAGCATCGGGATGATTGACGCAGTTCATGGCTTGGTTTCTCCTGGTCCTGTCTGCCGGGAACCGGATTTGGTTTCATTTGGCCGCGCCGGTTCACCTGACTCGATGCGGTCAGTTTCCGCGGTGGTGAGCGCGGTTTCCTGAAGCTGCTGAGACCACTCGCGGAGTTGCGTCTGGATCTCGTAGACCAGCCTCAGACTGAGGTAAAACTTGCGGGCGCGTTCCCAAGCGCGGTGAGCAGTATTGTCGAGGGCTTGCAAGACCCTGGCCGGATGAAGCTCCGCGGGACTGAGTTGACGGGGACCGAGGCCTGCGAAGCGGCCCAGCATGGAGAACGACAGGATGGTCATGGCCATCCCCATCGCAAACCGGGGTTGCAACAGAGGCCGGAACCGTGCGGCAAGAACGCCGAGGATCCCCGTGCGCACCTGCGTGCTGGTCGGGATCTGGAAAAGGATGCGCGTCACCAGCTCCGGTCGTGGCTCTACGGGCGGAGTTCTGACGACAAACTCCAAGGCAGCTCGGGCGTCGGCCACCAGCGACCTGCACGACGCGCATTCGCTGAGATGGCGCTCCACGAGCGACCGCTGCGCGTCGGCCAGCGTGCCGTCCACGTAGTCGCACAACAGAGCTTCCAGTTCTGCGCACCTCATGCGAGCACTCCCCTTCGGCGTAGGATGCGCGCCAGCTCAGCCCGCCCGCGATTGAGTCTGGACTTCACCGTGCCCTCCGGTATGCGGAGGACAGCAGCGATTTCCCTGTATTCGAGGCCCTCCAAGTCACGGAGTATCACTGTCTCTCGTAACTCTGGAGAGAGCTTCTGCAAGGCGCTGGCCAGCTGCTCGGCAGCCTCGCGGCCGGCCAGGACGCTGTCGGTACGCGAGGCGGGACCAGAGGTCTCCTCCAACACGGACAACTGGGCCTCCAATGGCTCCGATGCGCGCTGGAGACGGTTGCGGCGGTAATGGTCAATCAGGAGATTGCGTGTCAGCCGGTGCAGCCAAACCTGGAACGAGCCTTCGCCGGCTCGGAAGCTTTTCAGCGAGCGGAACACGCGGAGAAAGACTTCCTGGGTCAGGTCTTCGGCCTCGGCCTCGCTACCAGTAAAACGGTAACAAACAGCATACACGCGACGAACATGGGCCTTGACGAGCTGTTCCCAGGCGGCTTCGTCGCCCGCCAGGCAACGTTGCACGATGGGGAGGTCTGGGTCCAAGACGGTTTCCGTCAAGTGGATCGAACGACGAGCAGGCGCCGGCGGCCTGAATGCAGGGCGCGTGACGAAAGCCGGTTGCGCGACGGTGTAGGTGCCTGCCATGGGCCGCCTCTGGGCGGGCTTTCGGTCAACCCCTGCCATGCGGCTGGGCAGCCCGAAAGACGCCGCCAACTAAGGAAACGAGGAATTATGATGGGAAGTTCGAAGCATTCCGAGGGCAACCGCGGCGGTCGCTCAGGTGCGGGAGCGGCGCTCGCCACAGGGGGTGACATGCTAGCACCTATTCTAGCCCGGCTTGGACGGATTGGCGATCAGGCTGACGGCGTGGCGGGCGGGTCCTCGACCGAGGCTGGCCGCAAGCGCCAGGGGGGTCCTAGGTCGGTTGCCCACTTGCTGCTTGTGGTCTGCCTCAGTTTCCTCGTGGCCGCGGCTGCGGCGTGGGGGTACGCGCGGTGGCGACACGGAGGCATTCGTCCGGCCCAGATTATATCGGCGTTCGCGGGGTTGCAGTGGGGCTGGGTTGCTGCGTCCAGCTCGCTCGCGCTGATGACCTACCTGGTGAGGTCACTAAGGTGGCGAGTGATGATGACGCCGGTCAAACGGGAGGCGTCCCTGTGGAATTTGTTTGTCGCGACGGCCATTGGTTTTACCGCGGTGCTGCTGTTGGGGCGCGCAGGCGAGGTGGTCAGGCCGTACCTTGTGGCGCGCAAAGAGGGGGTGTCGCTCGCTTCGCAGTTGGGCGTGTGGACCGTTGAGCGGGTCTACGATCTGCTCGCCGCCTTGGCTCTGTTCGGCTATGCGCTGGCGCGATTGCCCGATGGTTCCAGAATGGGTGCCCACGCGCTGGGCTACGCAACTGTCGCGGTGGCTTCGGCTTGCCTGATTTTTTTGACGGTTTTCGGTTTCTTGGGTAGCTGGGCTGAAAGGCGGGTCCTTTCGGCTGTGGACGCGCTGCCTGCTGGAGTGCGTCGGGTGACGGAGGGACATATTCGTGGCTTCTTGCTTGCCATGGAGGGTTTGCGTAGCAGGCGGGTCCAAGGGGGCGTACTCGCGTACACGGTGCTCGAGTGGGCGGTGGTGACCGCTGGCTGTTGGTGCCTGTTCCAAGGTTCCGACTGGACGTCCCGGCTGGGCTGGCCTGAGGCTTTGGCGTTCGTGGCTTGGGTTGCGGTCGGAGGCATCGTGCAACTGCCTGGTATTGGTGGCGGCGCCCAGTTGGGAGCGACTGTGGCCTTGAGCGAGCTGTATGGAGTGCCGGTCGAGGCTGCTCTCAGCCTCGCCATCGTACTTTGGGTGGTCAGCTTTGTTGTGATAGCTCCTGTCGGGGTTGCGCTCGGCTTGCGCGAAGGCATCAACTGGCTCACAATTACGATGAGAAAACCTTCTCCACAGGTGGCGGCGTGATCTGTCCCTATTGCGGTAACCGGCAGGATCGAGTGGTAGACTCCCGCGAAAGCAAGGAGGGTGACGTCGTCCGGCGGCGCAGGCAGTGTCTTGCCTGCGAGCGCAGATTCACCACGTACGAACGGATAGACGAGATCCCGTACATGGTGATCAAGAAGGACGGGCGGCGCGAAAAGTTCGACCGGCAAAAAGTGCTGGCGGGTCTTTTGAAGGCGTGTGAGAAGAGGCCGGTCAGCATGGCCAAACTGGCCGAGATCGTCAACGAGGTCGAAGCCAGGCTTATGGACAAACCGGATCGTGAGATCACGACGACTGAAATAGGAGAGCTGCTCATGGAGCGGCTCCGGGCCTTGGACAAGATCGCCTACGTGCGGTTTGCGTCCGTGTACCGAAACTTCCAGGACGAAGAGGCTTTTTTCAGGGAATTGAAGAACTTGATGAGGCAACGCCGCTCGTAGCCATTTGACTATTGGTGTAGTATTTATCGCCGTCAGCGTCTCCGATGGCCACGGGCAGCCCTAGAGCCTAATTGAGCGTAACCGAATTCCGCCAGAAACATCTCTCAAATAGGGGCTTAACTTCGGTTGCTCGCCTGTGCTATGATAGATAATGGCGCCAGCGCCGGAGCTAACCCCTATCTACACCGGTGATAACCGGCAAGCATAAAGAACACGCCAAGCGGGGTCGAGCCAGTGGCCCCGCAGCCTGCTTGACGCTGCAAGAGGTGCATGTTGGTGGATCACTTCGAGGATAACTATCTCCACGACAACCCCGACGTGCTGGGGTTGCCCGAGGACTTCGAGGAAGCTCGCTTCTACGAAGGCGAGGAGCTTGAGGACTACCATTCCGCCCAGCAGGACGAGTCCATCTACACGGATGACCCAGTCCGCGTGTACCTCCGGGAGATGGGTGCCGTCCCCCTGTTGACTCGCGAAGGCGAGGTCGAACTTGCCCGGAGGATGGAGCGCGGCAAGCTGCGAATGCAGAAAGCGATCAGCCGGTCTCCGCTCGTCCAGCGCACGATTGCAGATCTGGCCGAGAAGATCAAGAAAGGCTTGGAGGATCCTTCGGACTGGGTCGAGGTGCCAGAGATTGGCGAGGAGGCCGGCTCCGAGCAGAAGCGGCAGGCCCAGATCAAGCAGTTGTTTGCGGAAGTCGCCGCCGCATACAAGAAGCAGTGCCAGGAAGCTGAACGGTTGGCCGCCGTCACTCCGACCCGGAAGCGGACGTACCGCCGGGCTCAGTGGCGTTATGCTCGCGCCTTGGTGCGCACCTCGCGTGCGATCCGCAGGATCCCGTTCCAGCCCACGAAGTGGTCCGAGTTCGCCAAAGACATCGAAAAGGCCGTTGAAGAGCTGACTCAGTTGGAGGCCCAGCTCCAGCGGCTCGAAGGTACTCCGGGCGCCGAAGCCAAGATCAAGGAGCTGAAGCGCGAGATTCGCAAGCGCGAAGAAGCGGCCGGCGCCTCGCTCCAGCAGCTTCGCCATACCCTCCAAGTGATTCGGCAAGGTGAGGCGGAGGCGGAGCGCGCGAAGAAGGATCTCGTTGAGGCTAACCTCCGCCTGGTCGTTTCGGTTGCGAAGAAATACGTGAACCGCGGCCTCCACCTTCTGGATCTCATCCAAGAAGGCAATATTGGGTTGATGCGCGCGGCTGACAAGTTCGAGTACCGGCGTGGCTACAAATTCTCCACCTACGCTACTTGGTGGATCCGGCAGGCCATCACGCGGGCGATCGCGGACCAGTCCCGTACCATCCGTATCCCGGTGCACATGAACGAGAGCATGAACAAGTTTCTGCGCGCGAACCGGGAGCTGGAGAAGGAGCTCGGGCGTGCTCCGACCAACGAGGAAATCGGGCGCCGGATGGACATCTCGGTGGAGAAGGTCCAGAAACTCAAGACGATTTCCCGCGATCCTGTATCCTTGGAGACGCCGGTGGGGCGCGATGGCGAATCGGCTCTCGGTGATCTGATCGAGGATCGTTGGGTCGGCTCACCCATCGAGGCAGTGATCGAGGCCAATGTCCGTGAGGAAACGGCGAACATCCTGAAGACCCTGTCGCCGAAAGAGGAGAAGGTCATCCGGCTCCGCTTCGGGATCGGCTGCGAGCGCGAACACACGCTCGAGGAGATCGGGCAGGAGTTCGACGTCACGCGGGAGCGGATCCGCCAGATCGAGGCCAAGGCCCTCCGGCAGTTGAGGTCCCCGGAGCGGGCTCGGCACCTGCGGGCCCTGCTCACCGCGCGCTGACGTCTCCAACCGCAGCTTCGAAGGCAGCATCGCGCGGTGAGGGGGCACCGACAAGGCTGCAGAAAGGCCCCCGCCCATCGCCAGGGTCAGTGCCAAGCGGACCTCGTCCCTTCGACAGATGAGTTCGCAGAGACGCTGCGTTCTGAGGCGAGGGGTCTGTTTCCTACGGACCCTGATCTGGTCCTGAAGCTCTACCAGCACTATTGCCTGCTCGTACGCTGGAATCGAATAATCAAGCTCACGACTGTTCTTGAACTCCGCGAGGCGATCACCAGGCACTACTGCGAGTCCCTGTTCCTGGCCTCCAAGCTACCCCCCGGGGCGGCTTCGCTAATGGACTTCGGTTCCGGTGCCGGTTTTCCAGGAGTTCCGATAGCAGCGGCGCGGCCCGAGATTGAGGTTCTGCTACTGGAACGCAGGCGACGGAAAGCGGCCTTTCTCCGGGAAGCGACCCGTGGATGGCAGAACGTGAAGGTGTTTAGCGGCGGGGCGTGCGAACTCGAACAGAAGTTCGACTGGGTGGTCTCGCGAGCCGTTAACCCCCTCGAGGTGATCACTGAATCTAAGGGTAAGGCCAAATGCATAGCACTCCTTCTTGGCGCGGCGGGGGCAGAGGCGCTGAGTTCGCGGGAGGGTGTTCTCTGGCGCGAACGGATACCCGTGCCTTGGGGAAGCCGCCGAGTCCTATTACTTGGGGAGTTCGTCGAGTAGACCCCGGAACCAAGCGCGGGCCGCTGTTCCACGTGGAACAGATTCGCCTAAGGGATTTCGGCCCCCGCTCGCTTCCAGCGCCCGGCAGCGTTCCACGTGGAACATCACTAGCACAAGACCGCTTCGACCGCGCCCCTTCCCCAACCGCATGCCCGTGCTAACATTGAAATCTACGAGCGCCACCTGCTCGGCGCCGCCACCACCAGATCGGGGAACCTCCAGTGGCCAAAGTGATAGCCATCGCAAACCAAAAAGGAGGGGTCGGAAAGACCACCACAGCCATTAACCTTGGCGCATCCCTCGCAGCTAACGACCTCCGCGTTCTCGTCATTGACGCAGATCCCCAAGGGAACTCTACCACGGGACTCGGCATCACCAAGCGACCGGGCATGCCCACCCTCTACGACGCCTTGCTAGGCGACGCCAGCCTCGATTCCATCATTTGCGAGACCTCCTTCCCTGGCCTCGACCTCGCCCCTGCTGATAAAAACCTCGTCGGCGCCAATATCGAGCTCGTTGACATTGAACGCCGGGAGTTCCGCCTCGCCGAGCGCTTGGCCCCCATCCGCCCCAAGTACCACTACATCCTCATCGACTGCCCGCCTGCCCTCGACCTGCTCACGCTCAACGCGCTCGTCGCCGCCGACTCCGTTCTCATCCCCATCCAGTGCGAGTTCTTTGCCTTGGAAGGTATATCAGAACTCATGGACACCATCGACCGCGTCCGCGAGGCCTTCGACCACCCTCTCCAAATCGAGGGCATTTTGCTGACCATGTACGATGACCGTACCAACCTTACGCGCCAGGTAGCCCAAGACCTCAGGGAGTTCTTTGGCGACGAGGTCTTCAAGACCGTCATCCCGCGCAGCATCCGCCTTGCTGAGGCGCCGAGCTTTGGCCAGCCGATTCTGGTCTACGACGTGCGCTCTCGCGGCGCCGAGTCTTATATCCGCCTCGCCAAGGAGATTCTCGAGAATGACCAAACCTACAGGGAATCCGCGTCGCGCCCTAGGTAGGGGCTTGACCTCGCTGCTTCCTGCGAAAACTCACTCCGCCCCAGCCGTCTCCACGCCGCCAGCCTCGCAGCCCGTCGAGCTCCCCATCAACCTGATCGATCCCAATCCCCACCAACCCCGGACCACCTTTCCGGCCGATCGGCTGGAAGAACTCGCCGCCTCTATCCGAGTCCACGGAATCCTCCAACCGCTTCTAGTCCGACCCTTCGGAGACCGATACCAGCTCGTTGCGGGCGAGCGCCGGTGGCGCGCAGCCAGACAGGCTGGCCTCGAAAAAGTTCCCGTCCTCATTCAGGACATCCCCGACGACCGCCTCCTGGAAATCAGCCTCGTTGAAAACATTCAGCGCGAGGACCTGAACCCCATCGAACTCGCCCGCGCTCTCGAGCGACTCGTCCACGAACTGGGCCTGACCCACGAGCAGATTGCCGAGCGCACCGGCAAGGACCGGACCACCATCACCAACGCTCTCCGCCTCCTTCGCCTCCCCCAAGACATCCAAGAACTGATCGCCGACCGCCGCCTCTCCCCTGGCCATGCCAAGGCAATCCTCGCGCTGCCGACCGAGGACCTCCAGCGGCAGGTTGCCGAGCGAGCCGCCTCACAAGGCCTCTCCGTCCGGCAGGTGGAACGCCTGGTTCAGCGGATGACGAAAGCCCGACAAGCCGTCTCTCCCGACGAGGTTGAAGAAGACCCGAACATCGCAGCGGCTGTCGCCGAACTCGAGCGCGTCCTCGGCACGCGAGTCCGGATCATCCAGCGCTCCGAGCACCGCGGCCGCATCGAGATCGAATACTACTCCCACGAGGATCTCCAGCGGCTCTACAATCTACTTGTGCAGAGCGCCGAGTCCGGGTCCGCGTGAAAACATAATACCCGGGAAATGTTTCCGCTCCCCTGAAACTAACTGGCCAGCCACGAGTGCGGCCGCCCTTATCCTGAACGTCGCCCCCAAAATCTGGTGCTGGAGGAGGGGGTCGAACCCTCATGGAGCCGAAGCTCCGCGGGATTTTGAGTCTGTCCCCCGAACTTACACTGAGTTACTCGGAGTTACTAAGTGATTGACAGAGTGCGACTTGCAATTTGCGCTGAATGCTGCTGAGTTGGCGTAGAAACAGCGAAAGCGGCTGAAGTGGCACACTATAGGCACACCAGTAAAAAACATTTCTGCC
>Ga0080004_1107787_pt1 | contig 155958 bp, 172 predicted proteins | sample WasSprMetagenome_FD_69207 | JGI IMG/M metagenome (GOLD analysis project Ga0080004, IMG submission 69207) | Sulfidic aquatic microbial communities from Washburn Spring, Yellowstone National Park, USA - WS (SPADES assembly) (version 2) | ecosystem: Environmental > Aquatic > Thermal springs > Hot...
CAAGTCCAGTATATTCTTTCATAATATATCACCCACATCCCCCTTCTTCGCCACATCCTTTCAGAGAGGATGTGCCCGTCCGACGCCACGTGGAGGCGAGGGGGGAACGTCGGACAAAAAAAATTGTGAGGCTAAAGTGTCCCCTACTATGCTGTCCACCAGCATTTCGGGCACTCTAGCCTCACATCCTCCAGAACAGGGGGACTGTTTTCCGGCATCAAATCACTCGTTTTCCTGCATATTATGCTACAACATGTTCTCTTATTGGAAAGTCTCGTCCGCAGAAGGGGCATCTGACGATAAGATCTTCTCTCAGCCTACTCTGCTCCTCTAGCTCCGCAATCTTTTCCCTGAGCATGTCGTTTTCTTTCCTCAGATAGGCTATCTCCATTTCAAGATCTACTGTGCTTGTAGGCTTCTCCCTAAGCTTCTTAACCTCCCATACGGCGTCGTCTAGGCTTTTTACGTTAACAAGTTCGACGATCTTCTTCTTCTCTTCCTCTGTGAAGTCCTCTGTAGTGAAGAGTTCAACGAGCCTGTGGACAATACCTCTCCTCGAAGGAATAAGTCCATCGAATATGTGTCCATATTTTTCGTTTATTTCATTGAATTCCTTGTTCATCTGCTCTATCGCGTTCTTAAGCGCCTGCTTCGGGTCGATGCCACGATATATTTGGCTAACGACAAGCGATGTTTCCTCCTTAGTGAGACCCTTCTCTCTTACCGCTTGAGCAACTTCTTTGACAGCTTCAGGCTTATCCTTGATCATTAAAAGCACTTCAGCATGGGTTGGTGTTAGAAAGCCTCTGGGCTTCTCTTCCACAGCCACACTAGGCTGGGATGAAATAGTACTTTGTTCTCCGGCATTTGGGTTAACCGAATTTTTCTCTGGGGAAACGTTTTCCACTAGACTTTCTCTAGGCTGGGATAAGATGGTGTCTGCTTCCTCAAATTTTAGGTCAGCCAAATGTTGCGCTGGCGCAACATTTTTTTCCTCCAGTCTACTGGCAGACGCATGAGGATCTTCTTCCTCTTGATCTATGTATTGTCGAACGTTTCTTCTGCTTTCCAGTTCTTTTTCAAGTCTTCTCTCAAAGTCCTCTTCAAGCATTCTCTGAACTTCTTCTGGAAGTTCTAGAAACTGTATTCTTCTCGCCACATACGATTTGTTTTTGCCGATCTTTTCAGCCAGCTCCGTCACCGATCCCCAGCCGTATTCTTCAACATATTTTTTGAATGCTTTAGCCTCTTCCATTGGAGAAAGCTCCTTACGCTGAACGTTTTCTACTAGGGCTACTTCGAAGGCGTCTTTGTCGCTTAAGTCCTCGTGAACTACACAGAGCACCCACTCCATGCCAAGCATTTTGAGAGCATTGTATCTTCTCCAGCCGCAGACGAGCTCGTATCCTTCTGGAGTTTTCCTTACAGTTAGAGGATTGAGAAGCCCCTTCTTTTTGATGCTGTCTGCAAGCTCCTCTATTTTCCCGAGAGATGTTCTCAGGAGAAACTTTGGCTCACGGATCTCTGAAAGCCTTAGGTATCTTATCTGGGATGAAACAGTCTTCTGCATAATGGACCTCCTCGCTTGAAAGCCCCCTTCTTCGCCACCACCCTCTAATGGGGAAGGGATGGTGTCCCCAGTCCACCGCGTGGAGGTGAGGGGGCACTGGACTGGAAAAAATAGAATGTGGTTGAAAAAAGGGTGGGGGAGAGGGCTGATGATTTCACTTAAAGTGGCGCCTGTATTTTCTGAAAAAGAACTTTATCCTGTCTCTGTCGGATGGTAGAAAATACCATATCGCAGTATATAGTAGCGCCTGCTCTCTTGTGCAGCCCATGGTTTCCATGAACGCCTTCATATCTTTCTCGAGCGGTATGGGCACATATTTGTTGTCGCTCTTATAGTATATTTGGGCCTTGCCCCAAAGTTCTCTCCATGGATCTGGTTCTTCCTCTTCTCCCGCGACCGAAACAGAAGGCTCCAGCTCCCTCTTTCCAACTTTCGCTAGAATGGAGTAGGGTGATTTGAAGGCTTCAGAGTGTCTTGGCTTAGGAGACTCGAACCCGAAGATGGAGCGGTATATTAGATGGTATTTTGAGCCCTTCCTTTTCGCTGTAGACTTCAACGCCTGCAGCAGGCGAAGTTTTCTGTTAACGTCTCTGGTTTTCCGTGCCTCCCTAAGTTCTCTGTAGCTGACTTCATTCTGTCGCCGTCTTCCTCTTCTCTCCTCTTCTCTGCTGAACTGTTCTCCGAAAACGTGGAAGGGGACAGTGTATGGGTCCGGAAATAATGTCTTCATCTGTGCTTCACCACCCTAGCCTTCAAGATTTCCTCGCTCCGCTTGTTGAAGCGCTGGATCCATGAGAGGATCCGCTCGTCCTCCCCACATAGGCGGATAGAAGATATTCTGCTGTTCATGCAGATCACCTCCTCGCGCTCAGCGTCCTCCCAGGCTGAGCGAACTTTTCTTCCCCCAAACGGAGGACTCGCTTCAAAGCCTTTCGCACACCTTGTCCACATCCTATCGCAGACATTTCACACCTTTTTCCGCTGCCTCCTCAGAGAGGACAAAAAATGGGCCAGCGTCCTCCCCTAAACGGCGGAAGAAGGAGAGGAAGTGTGAAAGAGGTCTGCGATACGATATAGATAGAGGGTGTGCGAGAAACTTTGGAGCGGTGGAGGAAACATCTTTCCCCAACGAGCGGAAGAAGGGTGGGGGAGGAGGCCCAGCGAACAGCATCAAGAAAAAATGTTTTCCGCCGGACCCCTCTACATCGGGGATCCTCCCCTGCAGTCGAGCGCGCTACAGGATCATCGGATCACCGATGTTTCGGCCTCCGCCGGCGAAGCAGAAGCCAACCCCACCCAAAATCTCACCTTCCCCAAAAAAAGGGAAAAAATGAAGGTGGAGCGCGGAACGCTCGAATTTTCCGCTCGTCAGGAGGGTAGCCCGCCCGCTGCAAGCCACAAGCAAAAAAAGAGACCGCTAGAAGGTCGATTGAATGCGACAAAAAAAGGAGTGAAAGATGGTTGAAACTAGAAGGGTAAAAATTTAGATTTTAAAGATAGGCTTGAGCGAGCGAGCCAAAATGCTGTGGTAACAAGAGTATTTAAAGGGACTTTTGACTGTTGTTCCACGTGGACTAGACAAAAGCATTGCTTGAATGGGACATGCAAAAATTTCATTTAGCGATTGTCCCAGATACATTTTACCATCGTGGTGATAAAGTCATGTGTCCACTGTATATTGACGCTTAGGTTCATGCCAGTGCTAAAGTCGTCCACAGTGTATTTCCGTATTCTCTCCCATTCTCGCGTGCCCAACAAATATTATGAAGGCTGAAGCGAAGGTGAGGATAGATGCTATGATAGCGAGCTCGAAACTTTTTGCGACGAGAAGAAAGTATGCTGTAGCAAGAAATCCTGTAGCGGCCAGAGCATACAATATCCTCGTGTTCATTCAAAAAATGTTTTGGAGGGGAACAAATTTAAGAGGGCGTTTTAAACGGAGACAGGGTTCTGGAACAGGTCCATGTATCCGCTTATGCACTTGAGCGAAAGCTTGGGAGCATATCCTTCCGTGACAATTGAAATTGTTCCAGTTCCACAGAGCACGTCGATCGGATCCCTTTTGACATCAAACCTCACAATCCTATTCAATGGAACGTGGGTGACGGTCCTCTTGAGAAGCCCCTCGTAGAGGACTATTTCCCCTTCGCTTACAACATACTTGAACATTTTAGAAACCAGTATTCCTGAAACGATCAAAGCCGCTGAAATAGAGAGGAGAAATATTGCAGGCTTGAAGAGGATTGAGAGAAACAGTGCTCCAGCCGCTGAAATCGCAGCCCAAACAATCCACGGTTTAACAGATGGACTGTAAACCCTCATCTTTCCTCAGAAGATCAGGCGCCTACAAAAATATAAGGTGCAGGCAAACTTTTGTCCGCCAACATAATATTAGGGGGAGGAAATCATATGTTATTAAGTTATTAGCATATTTTTTGCTTGAGCAACCATGGTGTCTCAGCCCACATCTTGCCAGGACAATAAACTTGCGCACAGCATTCCTATATGTCGACGTTTTAACATTAGCAGGTGGTGCAAATCTAATGCGTCCGTTAGCGGACGCTTTAAGATTATGTTGACAGCTCCCTTGAGGGAAGCACCTGCTTCCAGAACATTTTTGCGCCTGCACTAGAATGGTGCTCTATAATAATTGGTGTCCATGATGCTACCAAAACCCGGATTTTCCTCTTTTAAGCATGTATTCGTTCAACGAATTCGATGAACGAAATACTGTTCCTAACGTGGCTTGTGCTGGAGATGGGGGTTATGGTATACCTTATGATTACTGCGCTTACTGCTAAAACGGAGCAGGATATTGCTGCCGCAAAAAGGGTTGCTGTTGGAGCAATAATTGCTGGAATACTAATGTTTCTTTCGAAGCCTTTGGCCGTATGGTTCTATTCTGGAGGAGACCCTAATGCTGCCGCGCACCCAGACCAGTATATTAACAACACTCTAGCCAAGAGCGTTCCCACACAGGTCGTCACCTCAGTTAACCTCATCATGAGCCTTCTACAGTATCTGGGTATCGCGGTAATAGTCATAGGAATGATCTATGCTGGAATAAGGTGGGTTACAGCCGAGTAAATCTTTCGTTCCCCTATCCTCCTCCTCTAATTTTTTGCATGAAAGTTGGGTGAGAATGTCAACATGGTTTTTGTTTAACTGTCTCGTCTCTTAAAACCCATATTCTATGCTTGTAGACTGTTTTGAAGACTATTATGTTTTCTTCTATGAGCCTCTTTACCCATTCTCCTGGAACTCTTCTCAAGCATATTCCTGTCTTGGACCTTATTTCCTTGAAGGTTAGACCGTAGTCTTCGCCTTCGAGCGCCTCCACCAGTATTCTCCTGAAGTCCTCGTACCTCATTTTCGCCAACCTTTTTGCTTGATAAAATGTTATAAGATGTTCTAAGATCGTGTCCACGGCCTTGGAGGAGGAAAAAATGTATACTGTTCGCCTTCAGGCTCTCCTCGCAACCCTTCTCGAAATAAACTTTCGAGGGTTGTCCGGGGGCCCGGAGAACACGTAATAGAATTTTCCAACCCTAACCCTCTTCTTTCTCTCAATCTTTCTCCGAAGCCACGCGACTGTATCTTTCACTTCACCATCATATTTTTCTGGGTCAGCCCAAATCCATCCAGCAGGAGATCCCTCCACGTATGGTTTGAAGGGAAGTTTTTCGAGAGCCTGTGAACAGTCTTCCAAAAACCTTGGCATCCTCAAGCCCAAAACATATAATGGCCCCCGAACCGCTGAACCATCTTCTCTTACAATAGTTTTTTCAGCTACCTTTAGAAGCTCATATCCTTTTTTCAGGAGAGCGTTGGCTTTCTCAGCAGACTTTGCCTCCGCAACCTCCACGACATCCGAATAACATCTTTTCCAAACCAACTTTCCTTCAAACAATCTTTTCCTCCCACACTTAAAAGGGAGAAAACTTTCCTAGACACAGTGTTTCAAAAAAAAGGAAGGGGGGTGGCCGAACAGTTTTACATCGCAAGCACTGTAATAGTCTTCGTTATGCTTCCACCAGAGTTGCTTGTGATCTGTAGGACGATAGTGTACGTCTGTCCCTTGGATAGTCCGCCAGCAAAACTGAACGTTACCACTGTAGACTGTCCTGGACTGAGAGCGAGCGAAGAAGGTGATCCGCTTGGAACAGTATTATTGCCCGAGAGGGTGGGGTTCATTGTTGAAATTGCAACCGAATTTATCTGATACGATCCAGTGTTCTTGATGTCCACAACAAGGGTGCCTGCACCACTATCGCCTACAAGAAGTTTTCCATCAACTTGCGCGTCAACAGTATATGCTGAGGCGCTAAAGTATGTGCTGTACACAAAGTATGCTCCGGCGACACCAGCCAGCACAACGATGATCAGTATTATTTCGGCCAAGACTCGAGACAACGCTTTATGGAACATGTCGAAAGAATGTTGAAGCAGACGCTTAAAAGGCTCCAAGGAGGTTCAACTCAAACTATAATTTCGCACGCTTCAGAATCTTTCTAGTCCTCTGTCTAACGTCGACTCCGAGAAGCCTTGAAAGGTCTTCCTCGTCCATCAAAATCTCTATATTCGACTTCTTAGCCAACTCCTTCATCTTCAGCCAAACTACTACGCCTGCAGCACTCTTTGGGCTCACGTTCTTCACCTTCACAACATCCTTTTCAGCCTCAACTCTCACGTCAGCCATGAACTTCCTGAACTCGTCCTCCGTTCCCCTCACACCCAAGCTTCCCCGCCACAGGCTCAACATTTCCCCAGAGTTCACTATCCTATTGACAAAAGACCTCACATACGTTACAGCATCGGAAGACTTCCATGCAACCCCAAGCACCTTAAACAGCCTATTTTTAGCCTTCATCCCACCAGCAAACTTTCTCCCAAACATTGTCTTAAACCATGACTCGACAGCCCTCTGATCCATCAGCCCCCATGAAGAGCAGACGTCGGAGACGGCGACAAAAGCCACATCAAGATTAAAAACCCTCTCACCTCCAACCTCAACCAACCGAGAAAGTATTTCATCCACCTTATACACCATATGCCCGAAAACATGCTCCGGCAAACCATTACATTTCACAAAAGCAGATACAATATGCTTGATCCTCTCCAACCTCCCCTCCTTAAGAGAATACCTGTCATGAAAGCACCTACCACCCAACCCAAGAGGACCATACAGAAGCCGATGAGAAGACCTCACCTGAACAAACCCTGGAACAGAATCGAAGGCGAACACAGCACCACAGTTCGGACAAAACTTCTCCTCACGCTCATAATCATATCGAAGACGCGAACCACACTCCGGACAACGTTCAGAAGAAAGTGAAAAATCACAACCCCTTATAAACCCTCCCCACCCCCTAAATATTGCAGACCACCTCCTCCGGTCTCCCAAACAGGGTTAGGTCACCGCAAAGGTGATCTAACCCAAATCCATAAAACAAAAAAGAAAACGTATAACCAAGTGCACACCTAAGTTTATGCGAAAAAACAAAATCTAAAAATTTGATAATCTTGGGTGATTTAAAGCATACAATTGGTCGAATTACCTTAAATGAGCAAAGATCGCTCTCACTATTTTTTAGTCAAATTAACCCGTACTTTAAAAAAATATATCTTATTTTAGGGAATCATGACACCTATGTCCAAAATTTTTTGCCAAGTAACGTTCAAATAATAAAGAAAGGCTTACTTTTAAACAATTTCTATCTAATGCACGGCCATACCTTACCAGATCCTGATATTAAAAAATCAAATACCATTATTATGGGGCACATTCATCCCTTATATTCTAAAGAAAATTCGCCATTAAATGGTCAGAGGGTTTGGGTTATTATCAAATTATATCTAAAACAAATTTATTCAAATTTAATGAAGCAATATAATCTTATAATCATGCCCACATTTAATCATGAACTGTATCTGCCATCGAATTATGTTCTTTCTTACAATTTTATCGGTAAAAATTCTCCTTTACTGAATCGATGCATGAAAGACATACTATCCACAAAAATAATATCTATGGAAGGTGTTCTCTTAAGTGGTACTTAAACTGTTATTCTTCTGATACTACTTTTCTAAATTGAGGTTTCCTTGGCACCAACGCTATTTCTTTTTTAATTAGTTCTGATTCCTTTTGGACAAAAATATAGGCTTTAATCCCGAATTTAACTTTTGGTGTAATCGAACAAAATGAGTAAGGGTAAAATAAAAATGGGTCTTCGATTCTAGTAAAATCATGAGGTAATTTAATGGTAAGTTCATTATTTTCTATTTTGCCTTCCTCTAACACATATTCGTCGAATCTTTCCTCATTTTCTTCGACAATCCATTCTCTAATTAATATGCCTGTGGTAGCATTTTTTATCCGGTTTGATACTTTACAAAATATTTCATTGTCAGGTTCATAGTATAATTTCCTAAGCGACAATTCGTTTTCATCTTTGTTAGTTTCTAATTCTATTTTGTAAACAGGTAAAACTTTTAACCTTATCTCTGTTCTGGGATAAAGTATCCTACCCCCAAATTTCGGTCTGCCAATAACAAGTGAACATCTGGTTTTGAAATGTTTAGTAGAAATAGTGGGTGGGAATGTTTCAGGATATTTGATTTCAAATTCACCTTCATATAACTCCTTCTCTATAATTGAAGAAAAAATCACTTCATATTCAGGAAACCCTTTTTCTCTTTTTCTCTTTAGTAAATCAGAGATCGCAATCACATATAATTTGGTTTTTAAAATTCCACCACTATGATTTTTTATTTTTAAACTCTCTCCAGCGAATAAAGTGCTTTTTTCAATAAACACATTTTTAATCATCTTAATCCACTTCTACCAAATAATATTCCCTTAGAAGGGACGGTCTTTTAATCACCTTAATCCCTTTATAGTCATTATTATAAAGGTGAAGTCTAATATCTTTGGCTTTTAATCCCCATTTATCCTTGTTCTCAGAAATGAAATATATAATCCGTTGCGTCATATCCTTTAAAAATTTTGTTTTTGATTTATGTAACTTAAGTTCCCTTTCATAAAATTCTAATACTTTGGTCAAGGAAAACCATCTAAAGAAAATTATTGCCACAGTACTCCATCCCAGTATTACAAGTATATTTAAATCGAGATATCCAAATGAAAAAATATATAAAATTGAAAACATGAATATGAAAATAAATATCCTAAGTAAAAGTTTTGTTATCAAAAAAATTTTTGCATACAAACGTGCAGTAGGATCTTTGGCCGGTAAGTTTATTATGTAATCAGCAATCTCAAATATTCTTCTTTGTTCAGTTTTATCAATTTCATGTTTAATTATATCCCTGGCTTCTTCAATCTTAGCCCTAACTTTTTTTAAATCAACATTTCTTCCGGTAGTATATCCATCAAAAGCTTCAGCTAAGAATAGTAAACTATTTAATGTGTTCCTATCTATTCTAATGTTTTCCATGTTTTGCTTCGTTTTACTATCAAGGATTAATAAGTATTTGCAAGTTGCATTCAATTAATATATTTAGTAATTAAGATTAAATAATTTGTTATCTTTTTAATTAAAAATCAAAATTTTTATAAAATTAATAACGTAATGTTTAAATATAAAGAAAGTGTAAGCTTTGCCTCATGTCGCAAGAAGCACCAACTCTCTTTGTCAGGAGGGCTTCTGGTTTAGTTAGAACAATAGGTCCATTCACTGCTTTCATGATTGTATTCAGCCATACAGTTGGTGGCGGTATACATAAGCTGGCTGTACAAGCAGCTTACACCAGTCCTGGTGCCTATATTCCATACTCCTTCCTAGTTACTGGTCTATTAGCGGGATTACCAACTGCCCTAATATACACCATGCTGGGATCAATGATGCCCAGAACCGGTGGTGACTATATATTTATAACAAGAGGGTTAAGTCCAATACTTGGCTTCGTAGCTTCATGGGGATTCTGGTTTACTGAAGTGCTAAGTTACGGTATTATCGCATGGTATTCTATAGACTTCTTTGCAGGTGCATTAACAATCTCCGGCGTTGTACTTAATAATCCTGGATTAACAGGCTTTGCGCAATGGCTTTCCACAACAGAAGGTCACTGGATCGTAGGATCTCTGTTTGTTTTTGGTTTTGCTTTGCTTGCACTCTTCGGTATGCGTGTATATAGTTGGGTGGTGAACATACTTGGTACTCTTGCTATCATAGGTGTGCTCACAAACCTCATTATTCTAGGCGGTTTCGGTCTTGCCGCCGGGGCCTCTGTAGCAGGATGGGATAGAGTATTTGGTGCTGGTGCATACGAAAAAATTGTGCAAAAATCCTTTGAGCTTTCTTCGCAATATAAGGGTGTTTTCCCAGTTTCCCAATTTAGTTGGACGGATACAATGCGTGCTGGAATTGGTGCAATATGGGCTTATATCGGCATCACTTCAGCCGTCTACGTCGGTGGGGAAATAAAGTCTCCATCAAAAACGTTATTCATTTCGCAAGTTCTTGGGACAATCGTTATCATGCTCTACTATATTGGGCTTCCCGCCCTAGTATATAATGCATGGCGTGTTCCCCCTGAGGTCTTAGATAAGACTGGTGCCACTAAGATTCTAGAGCAAATGAATGTGCCCAAAGATAGAGTCTACTTTATTGCTCTCTATCAATTCCTAATGAACAATTGGGGCTCAAAAAATGTTGCAGCTCTCCTAGGTGTGCCTGAAACTCATTTACTTCCAGCTGGTGTAGTAACTACATATACTGTAACACTTTTACCTTCCGAGCTCGCTTGGCTTCAAGTGTTAAATGGCGTACTAGTTGGAATCGTATTACTAAAAGATATTCCTGCATTCTTCCTAGTAAGTAGTAGGATGATTTTTGCTTGGTCCTTTGACAGATTCTTCCCTGAAATTTTCTCCAGGGTTAACAGTACATTCAATAGTCCACATTGGGCAATAGTACTGACGATGGTCGGCGGCTTGCTTGGTGTTGTACTTAACATATTGAGCGGAGAATGGTTGGCCTCAGTGGATACAACTATGCTATACCAATTTGCTGTAATGATTGCAGGCTTATCTGCTACAGTATTGCCATTTATAAGATCCGACATTTATGAAAAATCATCAGCAAAATACTCTATACTCGGTGTTCCTCTTCTAAGTCTTTTCGGAATAATTGCATTCGGCTCAAACTTCTACTTCCTAATTGTAGCAGGAACATGGTTAAATCCAGAAAGAGACCTGGTCATGCAAACATTCTGGATGGCTCTTGGTGTTGCAATATTCACTGGTTACCTAATTAAGAACGTTAAACGTGGTATCGACGTTAAAACAATATATACTGAAATTCCACCAGCATAGCCCCCCATATTTTATTTTTATATATAGCTCATATGAATGTAAGGTGGCGGCCTTGACTAAAATATTTTTTGCCGTTGATGTTCATGGAAGTACGCCTGTATGGCGTAAGTGGATAAATGTAGTAAATATGTATAAAGTAGATGTTCTTATTCTAGCTGGAGACTTAACGGGTAAAGCTGTGGTACCTATTTTTAGAAAAAATAATGAATATGAAGCAATAATTCTTAATAAAAAGTACACGGCAAAAAATGAAGATGAGTTAAAAAAGATTCAAGATACCATTGAAAATATGGCGTACTACTATGCTATTATGACAAAGGAAGAAGCAAATGAAATATCAAAGGATCCGAAAAAAATGGACTTGCTATTTAAAAATGCTATGATTGATCGTCTAAGAAAATGGCTGGACTTACTACTGGAAAAAGTTGACACCAAAAATGTGATAACAATTGTTATGCCAGGTAATGACGACGAACAGTACATTGATGAAACTATAAAAAGTTATGAAGATCGAAGTATTCTTTATCCGCTTGATAAAACAATAACATTGCCCCATAACTATGAGCTAGTATCCCATGAATTTGTCAATCCTACACCTTGGCGTACACCACGTGAAGCAGAAGAGGATAAATTGTATAAAATTGTTGAAGAAAAAATAAAAAGGTCTAACGTAAAAGATTATTCAAAGGCCATCTTTAATTTCCACTGCCCACCATTTAATACAAATCTTGATCTCGCTCCAAAATTGGACAAAAATATGAAAATTGTTTATGTAGGTGGTAAACCTTCAATGATCCATGTAGGAAGTACTTCAATAAGAAAGTTAATTGAAAAATATCAACCGGCTCTTGGACTACATGGTCACATTCACGAAAGTTATGCAAGTGATAAAATAGGAAATTCTATTGTACTTAATCCTGGTAGCGAGTATACTGAAGGCATTTTAAGAGGATTTTTCATAGAATACGATTCTGAGGGGATAAAAAACTATTGGAAGATTGAGGGGTAAATTGTGGCTAGTGCGCATTTTATTGGGTTAAGCGAAGAAGAATTTATAAGCGAGGCATTAAAGATTGTCTCAAAAGCAAAAGAGAAGGATATTATTCTAAGAATATTAGGCTCATTGGCTGTTCATCTCTATGTTTCCAATGAACCAAACGCTCTCTCACTGCATAGAAAAAGATTTGGAAACTCAGAGCACGTGTTCACAGATTTAGACCTTATCGGATATGGAAAGCAAAGAGGTTCAATTGAAAAGTTTTTTAACGAACTCCAATACCAACCAGATAGAATTGTCAACCGTATATTTGGTGACCGTAGACTAATATTCTATCATCCAAAAGGATACTTTACTGTCGATGTCTTCCTGAACAAATTAGAGTTTAGTCATGATGTATACTTTGGAGATAAACCAGGTAAAGGTCGGCTAGAACTCGCATATCCCGCAATAACTCCTACCGATATAGTTCTCGAGAAACTTCAAATCCATAAAATAAACAGAAAAGACTTAATTGACCTCGCAGCCCTTTTTCTAGTAAAAGACATAAATCCTGACCCCCTGTCTATCGATGGTTCCTACATAGCCAAAATTCTTGCCCAAGATTGGGGTTTCTGGTATGATGCAACAAATAACTTAAATGCATTAAAATATGTTGTAAAAGAACTTTATGAGTCAAAGGAACTTCAAGAAGACGCATATTCAAAAATTATCAACAGAATTGATACACTTCTAACAATAATAGATAAAGAGCCCAAGTCGAAAGATTGGATAAAAAGAAGCCAACTTGGGACAAAAAAACCCTGGTATAGAGAAGTAGAAGATTCACTTTAATTTCCATGCTATTCTATGCAATGAATAAGATTAAGTGGTGGGGTCGATGGGATTTGAACCCATGCTTTCACGGGCCCGAACCGTGCAGCCTAGACCAGGCTAGCTGACGACCCCTCCCCCATTTCATCATCAAAAGATAACCATATATACCCCTTATTAAATCTAAGGTTGATGCCGAGAGCGTGCCGAGATACATTTTGCTCGAAAGCTCAGCCTGGTTAGAGCGCTGGACTCATAATCCAGAGGCCGCGGGTTCGAAACCTCAGGCGAAAAGCCCGCTCTCGGCATCCTTATAAAAATTCTCTATTCTCCGACTACTTTAGTATTGTCTTGACCACTATTGATAAACTGGTGCGGGGGGTGGGATTTGAACCCACGAACCCCTACGGGACAGGGTTCTGAGCCCTGCGCCTTTGACCTGGCTTGGCAACCCCCGCACACTAACATAGTAGAAAAATTCAATTTTATAAAATTAAATTAAATATTATACGCTATTATACACATAACATTAGATACTGCTTTTTAACCACTTTACCTATGTTAAAAAACAATTTAAATATAAGCACCGTGGCAACAGTTTTTAAAATAGATAGGTTTAAATGGTTATAAGCTAAAGTAAGTAGAGGTTGTTGAAGGTGTCAAGAGGCTATTATCAGGTTAGGGCATACGATATAAGGCATAGATATGATGTTAACGTTTTTCTTGAAGCATATAGAAGTTTGCTTCAAAAGGCTGTTGATGAGATATGGGCTGAAATTAGGTGGATTGAAAAGTACGATAGGAGGGAAAGGAACAGGTCTAAAGACTACATTCATAAGCTGACAACCTCCATAGCAGGGGAGTTCGAGGGCTACGTTCACGGGTTTGAAGATTTGAGAAAGAATGAGATGCTTGGCAGCTCAAAGGAGCATAATAGGAACATTTCAAAGAGTGATTGGAGAACAATCATAACATTCATGAGCTACAAATCGAAAGCTGTGCTCCTCAACCCCAAAAACTCTACAAAAAGGTGCTCCAGATGTGGGATGAGTAATGCCCCGAAAGGAGCATCGTATGTGTGCGGAAAATGTGGGTTGAGGATAGACAGGCAGCTTAACGCTGCCATAAACCTGTACCTTCAAATGGAGGGTCTTCCTCCAACCCCAAAGCCCTTCAATGAGCTAATGAGGGATTGGAGAGGGTTCACCCAGACAGGGGAGGAGGCTGATGAAGGCTCCAATGAACTCGAGAGGAGCCACAGGCCAATGAATCCCAAGAACTATGCAAGTCCACTTAGGATTACATAGTTCAGAACTCTTTCTATGTTCTGGCCCTTGCGAGTGGATGATTTGGAAGTGGAAATTGAGAGTAAAATTAATGAAATTAGAATGTTGATAGAAAAAATAAATGAACCAAGTCTTAGAGAGAAAACATTGTATACAATTGAAAAATACTTATTTCAACCACCGTATATATTTTCTCCTGCGGCTAAGAAAGCCCATCATTCCTACCCTGGTGGCCTAATTGATCATTTGCTTTCCACCACTAATATTGCATTGTCCATTGCGACCCAATTAGAAAAAAATTTATGGCTGTAATATTGATTTTGATACTATAATATCCGCTAGTCTTTTACATGACATTATGAAACCAATAACCTATAACTTAGAGGAATCCGACAAAAATTTCTTCTATAGGCCACTACCTTGATCACTTAACATTAAGTGTGATAAAATTATTTCAAGAAGGTTTTCCACTAAAAGTTATCCATGCCGTAGCAGCTCATCATGGTGAACCTGGTCCGACTCGTCCTGAAACAATTGAGGCAATGATAGTCCATCTTGCTGATTATATTGATTCAAAACTAAATGAAGACATTCTACGAAAAGCAAGAAATATCTGTCAAGAAGAACTAAAAGAATCTCCTGAATTTAATAGCATAGAACAAGTTTTAGATGTTTTTTTGAAAAACAGAAAAAATGCTCGAGAAAGCACAAGATGAATTTACAACATCTTTCTCTTAAAAGACTTAAATTTTTTAAACTCCTTTTAACAATTGTCATATAGCCGGGGTGCCTGAGCGGTCAAAAGGGCCGGCCTCGAGATCTTACAAGAAAGCCGGTAACGGTCCGTCCGTTGCAAGGGTTCAAATCCCTTCCCCGGCGCTATTTTGCTGGCTCTCCAAAAATATTGAGTACTAAATTTTTAAAATCTCATTAAGTTTAATAATTTTTTCTAAGATTTGTACTCAATCTCTTATATTCTCCAAACAGCTTATTGCATCGTATATTTTTACTCTCGCAAATATAGGTAAATTTGGATCCTCACTTATTTCAGTTAATATTGCTACGGCATTTGCTGCTCTGACACCAAGTTTTCCCGTCCCCTTTTGTAAGTCTGTCATAATCTCCTTTATTGTTTTTCTAATGTTCCGGGGGACCGTTACCGTTTCAGAAATGTTTTGTAATACAGCCAATGCTTTATTGACTCTTTCTTGATTCTCCTTACTAATTGTTGACAATTTCTATACACCCCCATTTAAAAAATTATGCCCCCATTATATCCCCTAGATTATTTAATTTAAACCTTCTATTATTTTGTTATTTAAGTTTATTGTAATCTAAAGTTGATATCTCCCTAATTCTTTTCGCAATAGTTTCACCAATACCTTTTACCTCCATTAATTCTCTTTCATCGGCATTAAAAACCCTTTGTAGTGTACCAAACTTTTCTAATAATCTCTCTGCTAAAATCGCACTTATTCCTGGTATTCCAGCCAATATATATTTCTGAATTTCTTTCATGCTTACAGGTTTAACCCCTTCGCGGATCTTTACACTTTTCTTTTTTTCAAGCTGTTCCCTTTTTGCAATGCTATAGAGCAAGAAGGCTGTTTCTGAAGGGCCCCCAGTTATTATTACAGGAATATTGTAATCTGAAATTAGACTTGCTAGTGCCCCGTAAAAGGAATTTAGAGTAATTCTTTCTATAGCCCCCTCTTTCTCTATTATTATAATTGGTTTTGAATATAGCTGTTTAAGATTTAGTGTTTGTGAAAAAAGCCTTCCATCTATTACTGATTCAACAAAATCCTTTATTGTCTTTCTCTCAATACAGACTTCTTCTGACAATAAAAAGTCTCCTACTTCCAATGTTTGTTCTTCTATTTCTATATCATATTTCAAAAGTTCTGACTTTATTTCCTGCTTTTCTCTATAGTCTACAATGACCTTTAATTTCTTTAATTCGTTATCATTTAAATTAATAAAATGCTCTAAAGGTAGTATTTTAACATCCTTTTTTATTTCTTCAACTACTTTTTCAGCCTTCCTCTTACCCGCCCAAAAGAGTGCCTCCTCTTTTGTCCCTTCCATAATCAAAGCAATAACCTCCCCTTTCTTTTTCCTCCCTGTTCTCCCCTTTCTTTGAACAAACCTTATTGCATCAGAAACATTGTCGTAAAAAATTACAGTGTTACATTCGGTTATATCCAATCCCTCTTCACCTATCCTTGTTGCAAATAGTACCCTGCATTCTCCAGTTCTCATTTTCTCAAGAACTTCTAACTGTTCTTTTTGAGATTGGCTCAAACTCCCTCTCTTTCCAATTAAATAAGTTCCTTGGATGTTCCAACTTTTTGCTTTTTCAAAAAGCATTTTCGTAGCATATTTGTGATTAGAAAAAACTATTACTTTGTCGTTTTCCTTAATGTTCATTAAAATTTTTTTTAATTGGAGTATTTTTGGATGTTCCTCGCCTATAATTTGCATACCCTTTGCTATCTCATAAGCTGTCCTAAAATCAGTGTCATTTTTAAGTTGCATAATACTCTTCCCTTTTCTTAAAAAAATTTTCTCGCAGTAATCAACAAACGGTTCAATACCATATGTCTCAACAAGGTTAAGGCAATGATATAGTCTAATCAAAGAATTAATTATAATTTTGTTTTCTATATTAATTTCTTTTTTACGTAGTTCTAAAAGTTCCTTAACCGATCTTATTCTAGAAAGGTTCATATTTTTGTTTTCCAATTTTTTGCTAATATTTTCAATAGATTTAAGCAAACTCTGCCTTATTACATTTAATGCAGGTGTTTGCTTTATTTTTATTATTTTAATCTTTGAGCCAAAAATGTATTTTCTAACTTCCGGCTCTTCCTCTGTTATTGTCTCAACAGTGTCTAAGTTCAGTGAATCCAAAATATTTTGAACTTTTTCTTTTTCAGCTGGAGGTGACGCAGTAAAACCAATTGTTCTAATTTCTTTTTTCCTATTCTTGACCTCTTTCCCTAAAATTGAGTATGGATGATTACCAATTGCATGGTGTGCTTCATCAAAAATTATTGCATAGAAATCTTCTATACTAAATATATTTCTTTCTAAATCGCTTAAGGTCGCCTCAGCTGTAGCGACAACAATCTTCTTCTTCCACGCCTCTACCCGTTCTTCTAATTTTTTTTCTCCAGTAATTTCTGAAATTTCTTTATCTTCTAAATCCAGTATCCCTCTCAATGTAACGGTGTGCTGTCCAACCAAAACACGAGTTGGTGCGATTATTAAAAATCTTCTTGTATTGTTTTCAATTAAAGATTTTGCAATAAATAACGCTGCAATAATAGTTTTTCCTAATCCCGTAGGTGCTACAATTAAACAATTCCTCTCAAGGCATATGTCTGAAAATTTATCCTGATATTCTCTATATTCTACTTTATTCTTTTTGATAAATTGCATTTCAATAAATGGCATAACACACCTTTATCCAAATATCAGTTTAATTAAAGTTTCTGAAAGCTAATTAATAAGTGCTAATAATAACGTAGGGTGGGACTTTCTTAAATGCAAATTCTAGGTGAAGAAGATCTAATAAAATATCCTTTCTTAGAAGAAACTAAGGAGTATATTGCAAAACTAGGTTTAACATTAAATGATTTCATATCTAATGAGTTTGAAAAAGTAATTAGACGCTGTGAACTAAGATTAATGTCCTCAAGGTATCCGTCAGAACTTTATACTTTAGACAAAGATACCGACCTTCTCTCTTTTATACTAGCTGTAATAATAATCAAAGCCAGTCAACGGGAAGACATGTTTTCTAGATTTGCTTTTAATGAAGCAAATCGAGCAGAATATTTTTTGAAAACAGAAGAAAACAAAAGTGTTTTAACTTATATTTTAAAAAGATTGTTAAACATAAATATACTTGAAGTGGACTATTCGATCGGAAGTTCACATTATGAATACGCGATCCATGTAAAAGATTACATCAAACTTTCTTCATCATTAAAAAGTGTACATTGGAAGATTGTCAACAAAATTGTCGACAATGGTCTTGTATATTTGAAAAGAAGGGAAATTATCAGACTCGCTCGTGATAGAATGTATCAAGAAATTTATAAAAGAATTAAAGATGCTCCAACCCCTATTGTCCCCCAAAATCTTCAATACCTAGTTGATATAGTAAGAAATCGTCCACTTCCTAAAAGGTTTGCAAAAAATCTTGTACCAACAGAAGACCCCCCTTGTGTAACACAAATATTAGATAAAATTAAAGCAAGTAAAAACTTGTCTCATTACGAACGTTTTTTTATAACAACTTTCTTGCTAAAAAGAGGAAAAACAGTTGATGAAATCATAAGCTTATTTTCATTATCTCCTGATTTTAACGAAAAAATTGCAAGATATCAAGTAGAACATATTGCTGGATTACGTGGTGGTAGAAAACAATATAATGTACCCGATTGTAAAACTCTCTTCTCTCAAGGCTTATGCTACAAAAATGAATCGTGTAATAACATATCGCATCCATTAAATTATAAATTAAAAAGGGTGGAAAAATTAGATGGAGAGAAAAGAAGACTTCCTAAGAAAGAGATTTAGGAAGTACTACTATGAAAATGTGTACAAGATCCAAGCCCCACAAAGATTGTCTGAAAGAGAAATTGGTTATTTAACATTCTATCCAGAGAAAATGATTAGACATCTTACTCTAAGAAGTGAGGGTGAGCTAAGGGCTCTTTTAATTCATGAAGCGCCAAAATCTGTTTATTATTCTTCAGCTTATTATGATGATCCCTCAGCTCCAATTAATACTCGAGTATGGAAAGGCGCTGATCTTATATTCGATATCGACTTAGATCATCTTATGGTTAAAGAGGATTACATGATCTCCTTCACTTTGTGCAATAGTTGCAAACTCTATTTCCAAGAGAGCGATAGCAAAAGATGCCCCTCTTGTGGATCAGAAAAGATTATGGCCATAAATATTCCTACAAAAAAAGGATTAGAATATGGTAAGGAAGAAATCGTCAGGTTAATGGATATCCTTATAGAAGATTTTGGGATTACTAAAAAGGAGATAAAAATATACTTTTCAGGAAAAAGAGGTTACCATTTAACTGTAGAAAATTCATTATACGAAGACGCAGATCAAACCTTTCGCATGGAACTTTCTGATTATTTAACTCTTAATGGATTTAAAATATCAAATATTTTAAACCAAGATTATACTTTAAATGAGCTTTCCCAAATTTTCCCACTTCCTTACGAGAAAGGATGGTTAGGTCGAATTTCTAAATATTTTCTTGAAGACATTTTAAATAATAAACTCCAAAACCTAAACGAAAACTATCTTAGAGATACGTTACAAAAATATTTTTCAACAATAACACATAAAGAACTACAATCTACTCTAGAAAAAATAATCGATAGGATAAAAATAAGAATAGACACAAACGTTACTACAGATATACATCGAATATTCAGGATGCCTGGAACCCTGCATGGCGAAACAGGTTTCATTAAAAAAGAAATCACAACAATTGAAAGTTTCTGTCCTCTAGTTGATGCAATTGCATTTGCCCAAGAACCAATCAAAGTGCATGTACATTATGCACCAAAATTTGAATTGAACGAACAAGTCTTTGGCCCCTATAAAAATCAAGAGATAACCCTCCCTGAAATGGCCGCTGTTTTTCTTGTATGCATGGGGTTAGCTGAGCCATTAGATTATCCCTAATTTAATTAAAAAATTATTTAAGCACAAATATGCCATAACGATGGTGCATATGTCAATATCAATAGATATCAACCAGTTATATGAAGTGCTTGTGAATGAAATATTGAACAGTGACTTTACAAAATTGGATGAAAATTTTTTTAACAATATCGCATCATACTTTAAGCAAAACAGAAACAACAATTCTTCCACGTCTACAATAAATTCGGTGCTAAACCAAGAAGTTAAAACAATTATATTATCACTTATCAAAAAACTTATAGAAATAAGGTCAAGAAAACTATTTTTGAATTCGACTGAAAAATTAACTCTTTCTAACTTAACTTTAGAGGAACGTTTCTTATTTAATCAAATTATAAAATTCAAGCAAAAAACAGAAACTTTTCTCAAAAATATAGAAATGGGTAATACAAATAAGCTTGATGACATGAGAAAAAAAGTTATTAAAAGAACTATTCTAGTTAAAGTTGAATCCAATATCCCTCCATTTGTTGGGGTTGATTTAAAAAAGTATGGCCCATTAGAGCCAGAAGATATTGCAATTTTACCGAGTGGAAACATCGAACCATTTTTAAATAAGCTATATGTTAGCGGAGGGTGGGCAGAAGACCTTGAAAATCCCTAAGGAAATAAGAACTTACTGTGCAAGATGTAAATCACATACTTTACATTCCGTGTCAATTTATAAAAAAGGGCGGGAGCGAAGATCATCGGCTGGCGCACGCCATCATGAAAGAGATAAGAAAGGATACGGTGGGCAAAAGTTCCCTGAACTTGTGCGTACAGCTAAAACAACAAAAAAAGTTACGTTAAAACTTAAATGCAAGCAATGCAATTACATATCTCATCGAGAAGGTGTACGTTTAAGAAAAGCTGAAATAGTTGAAAGGTGACATTTAGATTGGTCAAAAAAGAAAAAATATTATTACCAAAACCTAAAAGTGCCTTTTATTTAGTAGAATGCTCCAACTGCAAGGCCCAAAAAATAATTTTTTCGCATTCAACAATAAACGTTAAATGTTCTTCATGTAATTCGATATTATGTGAAAGTACTGGAGGTAAAGCGATAATAAAAGGTAATATAGTAAGAAGGTTAGACCAAGTTTAGATAAATTTTTATTAGTAAGAATTTCAATGATAAAGGTGATAAAAATGTTCCTAGCAAGAAGCGAGAGCCCAGAAGAATGGAAGGCTGTATCCTTGGCAATTTCTACATTAGTTGAAGAAGCTACATTTGAAGCCACCCCTCAGGGAATAAATTTCCGAGGAATGGATCCATCCCATATTGCTTTAATTGACTTGAATTGGCCTAACACTGCATTTGAGAAGTATGAATGTTCTGAGCCAATAAAAATAGGGGTGAAAATTGAGGATCTTGTTAAATTTATAAAAAGAGCTTCTTCAAAGGATAAAGTAGAACTTGAAATGAAGGAAAATGCCCTCTTAATTAAACTATTTAACTCATATAAAAGAGAATACCTTCTACACTTAATAGAACCTTATAGCGCTTCTACACCATTACCAAAAATACCATTAAATTCAAAAATTGTGATAAAGACAAAAGCTTTAGAAAAACTACTAGACGATATTCAAGTGGTTTCTGAAACAGTTACCCTAACAACCACTAAGGATCAACTTCTATTAGAAGGACAAGGTGACGCGGGTGTTGCAAAAGTTATTGTCGATAAAACAAATGAGGATCTAATTTCCATCGACATAAAGGAAGAAAGTTCATCCACATACAGTCTGTCGCATTTAGTTGACGTGATAAGTGCCCTTTCTGCTGTATCAGAAAATGTTACACTAGAATATTCGTCAAAAATGCCTATTAAATTAAATTTTAAAATTGGCCCATACGGGATTGATTTAAATTATTACCTTGCACCTAGAATTGAATAAACAGAGCCATAGAAAATTGCTAGAAAAGTTATAAATCAACCCCACCTTTATCCCTCTGTGACTTAATTATGTCAAAAAAGGATCTTCAATTACCAGAAGAGGGTGAAGTCGTCTTAGCTACTGTCAAAGAAATAACACCCTATGGTGCTTACGTTACATTAGATGAATATGGTGGTGTGCATGGTTTTCTTCATGTATCTGAAATATCGTCAGGATGGGTTAAACATATTGATAAATATGTAAAAGAAAATCAGAAAATTATTCTAAAGGTTATAAGAGTTGATAAAGTTAGACGAGAAGTAGACCTTTCCCTGCGCCAGTTAACAGAAGAAGAGCGAAGGAATAAATTGCTTCTAATAAAGAAAGAAGAAAAAAGTAGAAGTGTTCTAAAGAAAGTTGCCTTAGACTTACAGATTCCCGAACAAATCCTACAAAGTTATATTGAAAAAATCTTAGAAGAATATACTTCACTATATTCAATGATTGACGTCTTATTGCAAAAGGGGCCTTCAATTTTAACAAAAATTTCTCTCCCAGAAGATTTTTCTCAAAAAGTATACGAAGTTGCAAAAGAAAAACTTTCCCCCCCTCCAGTAGTTGTAAATGAAATAATACAGATCACTTCTACCGCTCCTAACGGATTAGATGTAATTAAACAAGTTCTAAGTTCAGCAACCACGTTAAAAGATGAAAATAATATATCGATAAACATTAAATATATTGGTGCACCAAATTATCGCCTATCCCTTTCAGCGCCAAATTATAAGATTGCTGAACACTTTTTAAAACAAGTTAACGATCTACTTCAAAAGGAAGCTAAAAAAAATAAATGCGAGCTTCTAATAAAAAGAGTTTGAAGTGATTAAAATGAAATCATTACTAAAAAAATGTCCTAAATGTCTATTATATACATTAAAAGATTCATGTCCAAAATGTGGTTCTCAGACAATTTCCCCTCACCCGCCCAAATTTTCTCCAGACGATAAATATGCATACTTAAAGAGTTTGATAAAATAATCTGCTTATTTGTTATAGCTTGGCTTTATAGATGAGTACCTGTAGATAGGAATTAAAGGGTGATTTATACACTAACTCAAAATAAGGATCGCCAGTTTCACCAATCTTCTGGTAATAATAATAAACTGTTATTATCTGATTACCATATTGTGCCTGAGTTGGGAACCATGGAAGCATTTTTCCTAAAACTGTATTTTTCCAAAAATATTCTGTAGGTTGATTATTACTTTCATTATAGTACATTTTTTCATCTAATCTTGCAATCTTTGCCATCCAAGGGAATTTACTCTCTTCCCCTCCCCCTCCTATCCAGTATACTCCTTGTTGAATTTGTTGTCCAACAGTAAACACCAAAATGTACACGTTCTTTTTTCCAGGTACAAGTTCCCTGATCATTTTTATCGCCTCTTCTTCATCTGATAGAAACATTTTACCTACCAACGCTATCTTTGTCGTGTTTAATGTCGCATTATCAACTAGAGTTGTTCTGTTGCCTATAACTCGTATCCAGTATCCATAATCCCACCATGAAATAATAACAGAATCTTCAGGCGTTTTTTCACGAATAAATGATAAAGCCTCTATCCAGTCATTACTTGTGACTTTGAATGCAGTAGAGCCTGTAACAAGAGATACAGGTTGATCTGCATAGCGAATCCATACACTACAGTTGAAAATCATAATAATCAAAAAGAAGGCAATGAAAGCCAACTTAAAACTGGTATTAGTAGTCTCTGAGCCCTTCTTTTTTAAAGAAAATTTAGAGGATTGCGAAAATAGCGTTCTTATAATAACTATTATTCCTATACCGCCCAAAATTGATAAGCTAAATGTTAAATAAATCATTAACCTACCGAAAGATGCAGCAAAATATAAAGCAGTTATTGTAAAAATTATTGCAGAAAACTTTTTGATATCAACATTTTTGAGAACATAATAGATGCTGAAGCCACTAAAAAATAGTACGATAGAGAAAAAGGTAAAGTATTCGACGGCTGCTGGTGAAGCATGCTCTGCAACTGATTCAACAATAGGTTCCTGTGATAGTTCAAATGGGAAAATTACAGAAAGATATCTTTGAGTTAGTCTTCCTACTGCGCCAAAGCTAACCAAAGCTAAGCCTATTAAAGCAGCTGTTAAAATCGAGTAAATCTTATCTTCAATTTTTATTTCTTTCCTTTCCTCTTTAAGCATCAAAAGGAAACAACTTACTATTCCAACATATATTACAAGGTTTGCTGGATTAATGATAACCATATAACCCGGTTTCTTAAAAATCATACTAACAAGCAAATTCCATATGGTTAAAACTATTGTGTGCTCAAAAAATACTTTGTAAGACCTAACAAAAAATAATGAAGCTAAAACTAGAATTCCCAGAGTTCCAACAAAATACATCGCCCCTCCCCAAATAGTCATAGATAGCCCCAATAAAATTCCAGCAATTGATACCTCTACAAGACTTTTAATAGAAATCTCTTCTTTTCCTACAACTTTTAAGAATAAAATAAACACGATTATACCAAACAGATAGGCCAAAGGTTCGGTATCCCACCATCCAAATGAATCACGTGATATTAACGGTGGAGATAAGGTGGAAAGTAATCCTGCAAAAATTCCTAAGGCCTCTCCACCTATTTCTTTTCCTAAGAAGTAGATTGCTAACGAAATTAGTCCACCAGTAACAACTGGCAGTAAAACTAGGAAGTCGTATAAGCTAACATTTAGTTGAAGAATATTCTTAGAAAAAAGGTATAAGAATGCGCCTAAATAATGAAGTCCACTAAATGAGGTTGAAGCCACGTCTCTGCCTTCAGGATACCATGCCATTCTGTCTATCCAGTTAAAATAGTCGAATATGCCAGCAAATCCATTTTTATCAAAACTTTTCACAATATACTCCGTAGACATGTATTGAAAGTATGGGTCAAACTCATTAAGATAGAACCCATATTGTGCAGAAAGTAATCTTACACCAACGGCTAAAACAAATATTAGTGTAAGAGAATATATAATCAACATTTTTTCCCTTCTCAAAAAAGGTCTTGTAAGTACCTTCTTGGCAGTAAAAACTTTTGTTATAGTGCTCATGTGCTCCACCCTATAACAAAAAATATTATAAAGTTAAAGTTTTTTATTATGCACAAGACCACTCATTTTAATCCGATATTATAAGGAGTATCGCATAATTTTTAAATCTGAAAATTAAACCTTGTTGCAGATAAATCTTGTTAATTGCTATAGAAGGAATTGATCAATCCGGGAAAAAAACTCAGACAGACCTACTATTAAAAAGACTGATTGCATCAAATCATAGTGCAATAAAATTTTCATTTCCAAATTATGAAACACCTGTGGGAAAGCTTATAGAAGAGATACTTTTAAATAAAATATCTGTTCCCTTAGAAGTAAAACATATGCTTCTTTCAGCAAATCGCTGGGAACTAAAATCTAAAATTGAAGAATACATGAAAAAAAACTATATAATAATCTTTGATCGGTATTATCAATCAAACTTAGCATACGGTGCTGCAAATGGTTTACCTCTAGATTGGCTTAAAAACCTAGATAAAAATTTACCTGAATGTGACCTAACAATCATTTTAGACATTCCACCAGAAGTTTCCTTCAGAAGAAAGGTACTAAATCGTGATATCCATGAGAAAGACCTTAGTTATCTCTCACGTGTGCGCCAATGCTTTTTAAAATTAGCTTATGAAAATTCTTGGATTATAATAGATGGTGACAGGCCGGTTCAAGAAGTTCACGAATCCATCTGGTCCATAGTTTTAGAAAAGTTAAAATAAACTCAAGTGTACAAGCCTCCAATCAAGGTGTAAAAGGAAATTGTTAGAAATAAAAGATCCTGTGCACGGCTACATTAAACTAACTGAACTAGAACAAAAACTTATCGACACTCCTGAATTTCAAAGATTAAGACGGATAAAGCAACTCTCCGGTGCTCACTATGCCTATCCAGGTGCTACTCATACAAGATTTTCACACTCCTTAGGGACATTATATTTAGCAGGATATATCGGCGATATACTTTTTGCAAAAAATTTTTTATCTAAAGATGACTTACAAAAGTTAAGGGTTGCCGCCTTACTGCATGATATAGGCCATGGTCCGTTTTCTCATCTTTTTGAAGAGGTAATCTTTTCTAAAAGAGGTCTTACACATGAAGATCTTACTAAGAGAGTGATAACAGAAACTAGTATAAAAGACATTTTAGAAAAATATGGTTTTTCTCCAGAAAATATAGCAAATTTGGCTGTAGGCCAATCAAAAGAGGATCCGCTTTTTATGAATGAAATAATAGGTGGTGGATTGAGTGTTGATGTTATAGATTACGTTCTCCGTGATGCATATTTTACAGGCGTAGAATATGGACAAGTTGATGTACACCGGTTGCTAAACTCGTTCGAAGTGTATGAAAAAGAAAATAGACTTGCACTTGATTATACAGCAATATATTCCCTTGAAGCTCTTTTTATTTCAAGGTATGAAATGTTTAAGGCAGTATATTTCCATAAAACAGTCCGAGCTGCTGAAATAATGCTGGTTCAAGCCTTTATGTTGGCTGACGATATTCTCAATTTTTCAGACTTCAGAAGTATACAATCTTTAATGGAATTAGACGACGAATCAATATTATCAAAGATAATGTACTCAAAGGAAGAATCTTTGAAAGAATCTAAAATATTAATTGAGAATGTTTTAAATCGTAAGCTAATAAAGTGTGTATATGAAAAAATTGTTCATAGAAAAGACCCTTTTATCTATCAAATATTAACGCAAAAACATGTGCGAGAAACACTAATAAAAGCAATAAGTACTTACGCAAATGTATCTGAAAAAACAGTCTATGTTGATGTTCCAACCGCCCCCTCCTTACCTGTCAACTCAAAACGTGAAGTATTAAACGAACTGTGCGTTTTCACAAAATCTTCCGAGGGTCCTATCTTCTGGTTCATGCCTCTAAATGAAAATGTTATACTAAATGCGATAAGTGGTTATGTTGACATGATAAGAATATATACTAATGTAGAAAATCGAAAAAAAGTTGAAAACGTTATTAGTTCAATTTTTAGCTCATCACAAGACTTTATATCTAAATTGTCACTCTAGTATTCTAAGATAGTTAACGTCCCCTTTCCTCCATCAATTTCACACTTCTTTATTATATTTGCTTTTGGAAGATCTTCAGCATTTATTTGATCCACTAATGGAATATTTGAAATCGCACAACCTGTCACTAGCATGCTATCCGCTTTTTCGCAAACAATAGCCTGTGGCCCTAGACTGTCTCTGCATAATTTATATATTACAAAAGCTCCCACGGTGCTTCCTACTGAAGTGGGTAAATAGAATATTCTTCCGGTTATCCTTTCCAAGTACAGATTATTGTTTGGGTCTAAAATTTTTCCTGATAACACATCAATACCGCCCAAAAAAGATAATGGTTTTCTTGAAATAATCATTTCTCCGGAAAATTTTCCTCCAACTAGTCCTCTCCCTTTCAACACAATTTTTTTCATTTCTATTCACTTTCAGTTTCAATTATATCTTCTAGCTTCTTTAGATTAACTCCAACACCTCTATACTTATAGTAATGTGCTGCTTTAACTGAATTTGTAATAATATTTTTTACGCCTATCGTCTTCAATAGAGGTGAAAAAATAGGGCATGCATTTTGGAAAAAGAATATTCTCTTTTTGTTTAATAGACTTTGGTCACAGAACTTTATAATATTTCTATATGCTTCCCTACAGCAAGCTATTATACAATCCTTTTTAAAGTGCCTTCCATCCATTCTCTTAAGGAGACTTAGTATCTCTGTATGATTCAAGTGGGGACACCCTAAAATAATTGCTTCCCCTTTTTCGCTAGTATTTAACTCCTCATATTCTCTTCTAAGATCATCTTTAAAAATTTCAGAAGTCTCTTTTATCTCTTTTCCATCTATATTTGTACTGAACAAGGAAACATTGCTTATTGTTCCCAGTGCAGCCGCTGATGCTTTCTTTTCTAATGACGAAAGTTTTTCATACAATTTTATAGCAAAAGGTTTTTCCACTTCCCTTCCTATATGATAAATTAACAATCCTAGGATAAGTTCATTGATTTCATCTTTGTACTTAAAGGCCAGGGTAATTTTCCTGTTCTCTTTTATGTGCAGATCCGAATAGATTGTTTCCCCTAATATAGAACTTGCTAAAGCACTAAGCGCACTCTCTTTATTGGTAAATAGCTTTAGAAAAGAATTACCATACACTACAGCAGAAGATTCAGCCCAAGACACATGCGATCCCCTTTTTGGAGGTGAAAAGTAATCATAGGGCGTGCAAGTGAAAGAATCGACGGCACCCATTCTAAGATAAATTTCCGCTATCTCTTTCTGTTTGGCTATAAACGTTTCACTTAAACTGAATGCATTATTGTATATGTCCGCGCCCATGGGATTCACTGTTGTATATACTGTAAATTTTCCATCCTTCGCAATATCATTTAGAAAGGATAAACCCGAATCACCTATGTTCTCGTAAGATATGCCTGAAATATGTGCTGAAACAATTTTAATTCTTTTATCGTTTTCATAAAATTTGCTCAATGCATCAAGAATTTTATTTGCAACATTTTCTGCAAAGTTACTCATTGATTTGCGCCCTCTTAAAAACACTTTTCTTCAAAGTTAAAGGTAAGGTTGCATCAATACCCATTTTTGAGGTTCTTCCGGTCTTGAATGTTGAAGGGTCCAAGCTTGACCCACGTTGATTCTGTAAAATAATCAAGCCTTTATCGGCTTGGAAACGGGTAGCGAGTGCCCATTCAACCTCATCTATATTATGAGGGTCTATATCTTCATCTACAACTATTACTAATTTTATTGGATGCACATTTTCAAAAATGTACCTAATGGTATTTTTGCCATCTTCTTCATTAATCTTTTTTATACTTATTATTGCATGGAAATAAGCGCATCCTCCATTAGTTAAGTTCAAGTCTTTTACATAAATTCCATTCCTTTCTAATGTATTTATTATTTTAATTTCTTGAGGAAGCCCCATAAATAGTTTATGTTCATTACTTGCTGGTAAGAGTGCATGGAAAATGATTTCGTCTTTGGGCACAAACATTTTATTAAATTTTATTACAGGTTCTTCGCGTACAGTATCATATGTACCTGTTATATCTGTGAAAGGCCCCTCCCTTCGTCTTTCTTTTAAATCTATTTCACCTAAAAGAATTATTTCTGCACCTATTGGCACCTTTATTCCATTTTCCATTCTAACCAATCTCATTTTTCCATCGAAAAAAGAATTTGCTACATAGTATTCAGAAACTCCATAATCTAAAGAGAGACTAGCCGCTAAGAAAACAGCTGGGTGTGCGCCAATAATTACTGCCACATCACTTTTGCCACCTTTTTCCTCTAATATTCTATATAAATTTCTAGGCAAAATTCTAATCACACCTAAATCCTTTCCAGTTATCATTATTCTATGGACAGATAAATTTTCATCTTCTGAATTTGGAAATCTACAGGCAACTATTGAAGAAGTAAGATAGCATCCTCCATCTTTTTTATAATATTTTGGTATAGGTAAGCTAAATAAGTCTACATCTTTCTCCACCCACTCTCCCCTATTAAGTATAAGCTTAGGTTTCTTTAGATTCGAAAGTACTTTATTTATTTTATTAATTAAATTGCTTTGATTTATGTCTAATGCGAAACTCAAGTGTCTAGGTGAAGGGCAAATATTGCCTACAATTTTTGTATTCTCAAAATTTTTAACCTTGGTAAATAAAAATGGCGTATCCTGGTTAGAGTATAGTATTTTTGGTACATCACGATCCTTGTCTACAATATCGTTAATTAGCTTAATTTCCCCCATTTCTATAAGTTTGTTGATGTACCTTCGATAACTGTCCTCCATATTCTTTAAGAGACGGTATTCCTCCTTATAAAAATGTAACTTTTTGGAATGCTTGGTGGATAAATATTATTTCTTAATATATTTTGATGTCCTACTTTCCATATCAATATTACCGTGAAGGCCAATTTGAGGCTATAGAATTTATTAAATCCTGTATAGCAAACAAGTATAACCTTATCTTGGAAGCTGTAAGTGGTTATGGAAAAACTATATCTGTCCTTTCAGCTGCACTTGACGCAGCCGAGAAGTTTAATCTTTCAATACTGTATCTATGTAGAACAAAACGCGAAATCGAACATGTAGTCAGTGAGGCCAAAAAGATACAAGAAAAGAAATATTTTCCCTTTTCATTTTTATTTTCAAAAAGTGAACTTTGTCTATTTTATCAAACTCATAATTTTGACAATTTATCATTAAGCATATTATGCAAGTACGCAAGTTTAGCTAACATATGCTATTATAGGTCAAATTGCTACTATTTTGACCAGCAAATCCTATCTAAAATTCTATATAATCTAGATAACATTGAATCACTCTTACTGCAAGCTAAAATTTATCGAGTCTGCCCCTACGAATTGTTAAAAAGATTCTCCCTTTCCTCAAGATTATGTATTATAACCTATAACAACTTTCTACAAGAACAGTTCCCCTCTAATCTTTCTTCAAATTTACAAAATCCTTCAAAAACTATAGCAATCCTAGATGAATCGCACAATTTATTAGACATTTTATCAGAATTATATACATTTAAAATTAAAGAAAGTGAAATTGAATACGGTGTTAGTGAAGCACAGAGGTTAGGCTTATTTAAGCTAGCTGAAAAACTTACATCACTTTATCCATTATTCAATAAGATTTGTTTTATCATCGATAAAATTTCTGCATGTGATAAATCGCTTATTAAAAGTGAACTGACCAATTTTGGATTCGATAAACTAAATGAAATGCAAAGTCTGCTTTCAACATACTTAAACACTGTTTTTGTCACTTCTAATGGTAAACATCCACATGTGGCAAAAAATCTAATAAAAATTTACCTTTTCCTAAATTATCTTCTTCTCTTTCTTTCTTGTCCAAGCATTTTACTTTATGTAGATAATATTGATAAAGATAAAGTCCTTGCTTTCATAAATGTAGATCCTTCAGAAGAGCTTAACTCTCTTCTAAACAAATTCTGGTCCTTTGTAATGATGTCAGCAACAATCGGCTCACCTAAAATCTATTGCACAATATTAAAGCTGGATCCTATTAAAACAAAATATTATTCAATTAACTCGAAAAATCTACCTAAAAAAATTCAAGTAATAATCGATACTGGACTTACAACTAAATACAAGAAAAGGTCGCCCGAATTGTTCAAAAAGATTGCTGGACGAATTTATACAATATCTTTAATTCTATCCGCCAATATAGGTGTATATTTTTCTTCTTATACCGTTCTTCAAGAGACAGAAAAAGCATTATTCTCAAATTATGACCTCAAACGACCATTCTTCAAGGAATTACCTACTATGACAATAAAAGAAGCAAATACTCTCTGTTCAAATTTTAAAAGTTGTAAGGATAAGGGTGCAATACTATTTGCAGTTCAAGGAGGTCGCTTTTCTGAAGGAGAAAATTTTCAAGAAGGTGAAATGCGTTCAGTTATAATTGTGGGCCTTTCTATACCCCCGCCTTCAAAACAACTTTTTTTAAAGATGAGTTACATTAAGAAAACTTATTCGCAAAATGCTTTTCTTATTTCGATGTTGGAACCTGCCATCAAGAAGGCGGTTCAGTCAGCTGGAAGAGTAACAAGGAACACATCCTATTCTATAATCTTCTTCTTGGATTCAAGATTTGCTTCAAAGTCTGTTTTTGGATTATTGCCTGAATGGATTCAAAAAAATGCTATTTGTACTAACTTAGATGGTAATTCTGTTGAAAAGCTACTAGATCCTTCTTCCTGCACGCTGCAAAATTTTTAAAGCTGAAATTCTATCTTTTTCTTTACCTTGATTTTTCCTTAATTTCGCATTTTTTGTTGTACTTTTCTCATCAATTAAATATATTTCTATATCATCAAATCGAGTTTTCAAAATTTCCTTTAACTTATTTACATTGTCTGAACTGCCACACCCTATCTTAACAATTTTTTTATTGCAATTAAATTCCTTTAATATATCAATTATAAAATATACTGCATTTTCCCAAGGTGAGATCACTTCATTCAGAATAAGTTTTTCTCCATAACAAACTGCTATTCCTGTTCTATCACCTGGATCTATGCCAAGAAGAAGACTTTTTTCCCTAAATAATTTTTGGATAATTTTTTTAAAATCAACATTTGGTTCAAATGTAATTTCTTTTTCATTTAATGTTCGAACATTATAAACCTCATTATCATTACTTGATATTATTATATCCGCGTCTTCTGCTCTTCCAACAATATTAAAGTAAATTTTCTTGTTTTTGAAAAGCGTCTTTAAGTAATATATTACCCTAACATTGTTACTCTCAAAGTACAAGTTTATTCCTATAGTAGATAAATATTTATTTATCATTTTAGACTATTTCTAATCGTATGTCTATAGCTTGTAACTTTATTAAACTTTTTTCAGATCAAAAATTTTCTACCGTTTTCTATAAATATACAACAAGTAAAGAAAAGGATGAATTGTTAGAAAAAGTATTTTCTCTATATCAAAACAGAATCATTTTTGTAAGCGTTTTTCCAAATGCATGGAAGCTAAAAAATTTTTCAAAAAATGTAATAAGAATTTATCCTTTTGAACTAAATGTGTCAGATTTATTTTCAATTTTGCTAACTTTTTCTTATAGATCGCTTGTTATTTTTGACTCTTATCCTCAAATTGTCAATATATATCACAAGGACAAGGACAAAGTGGTTCGATTGTTCCTGTACTTTTTAGCAAAAATGAAGGGGCAAGCGCATATACTAATGTTTACAAATCTAAAGAATTCTTCTTCACAACCTATATTTAATAAGAATTTTTATCATGTATTTTGTAAGAATTAATGTAAATAAAAGGTTAGTCACGTTTTTAAATGATTTATTTTTTGATCTTGTTTATGATCAATTAAAGTCTGTCCTAGATCATGTATTTTGTGTACATCATAATTATTCCAATTGCTGTAGAAATGATTAGGAGAATTATTCCTATAATTAAATTAATACGTGCATCTTTAATTGAAATACTATTTGCCCCCTTCCAAATAAGATGAGCGCCAAAACCTCCTCCTATAAAGGTAAATACTGCAACTATAAACTCTATCCAAGTCTGATAATTTTTATAGGGTGTGAAGAGTGCAGTTGAAGGTAACCTTCCTGATTCTAATATCGTGTTTATTATTCCAGAACTATAAAATGCGAAGTAAAGGAATATGATTAAAAATAGAATATTGTTCTTAATTAAATCCAACTTTAAACTTTTCCAGATTTTCAATTTTACATTTAACAGAGTACTATGTAATACTCTCATTTTTTGCTTAAGTGTCATATATCCAATCTCTCTATCTTTTTACTTATTAAGTATTTAGCTACTTCCTTCACCCATTTGCCACATTCCGGATTTGCTATAAGTTTCATTAAATATTCTTCCCAACTAAGTTCTTCATAAGAGTTTCTCCAGTAATCATAGTTTTTGACTATATTATAATACGCCTTGGTGTGATAATCACAAAATGTTTTCTCTCCTTTTCTTTTGCAAATTTCGCAATTTTTTTCCTCCATTTCCCTTACTTCACCTTTGAAGGACATTCTGGATTTATACAAAATTTCCAAAAAATTCTTCCATTACGTAATTGTATGACAGGCCAACCACATTTATCACATACTTTTCCCGTATTCTGTAGAGTTCCCTTTTGTGGCAAAGGTGCGATAAAATTACATCCATTTTTATAATTTGTGCATCCAACAAATCTTTTACCGGTTTTTCGATTGTAAATAATAATTAATGATCCATCTTTACATTTTTGGCACACTCCTAAAGTTTTATTTTCTAGTGCCGTTTCCCGTATTGCATTTTTTAACTCTAAACCGATTTCCTCGAGATTGCAGGATAACTCATTTATTGCTTGCCAAGTAAGATAAAATGTCTGCTCTAAAATTTTTTCAGGCTCCTCTTTGCCTAATTCAATTTTTTCTAAAGAATTTTCCATTTCTTTTGTAAGGTGTGTTGAAATTATCTTTTCAGAATATTTTGAAAGAGTTTCTATTACTTGGAATCCCAATTTCGTTGGTTTCATACTCTCGCCAACTATGTATTTTCTTTTATACAATGTCTCTATAATTTCAGCTCTAGTTGATTTTGTTCCTAAATTTTCCTCTTCCATTTTTTCTAGAAGGCTTCCTCTATTATATCTTGGTGGCCGTTTTTCAAATTTTTCTTCCACTATTACTTTTCTTAACAGAACCCTGTCTCCTTTATCTAGAGCTGGTATCTCAGTTTCTTCTGTATCAAAATATTCCCTATAAAATTTTATCCAGCCCAAGTTTATATATCGTCTACCATTTATTTTCCATAGATGCTTCTCCTTTACACAGATTAAAAACTGTAATCTTTCCACTATTGCATTATCTGCAAAGGTGGCGAAGAATCTTCTAACAATTAGATCAAAAAGTTTTCTTTGTCGTTCATTTAATTTCTCTATACCTTCTATTTCACCTGTGGGATAAATACAAGGGTGTGCTGGGTCATCCTTATCTCCTTCGTGTGGTCTTAATTTTGTCGATAAGAGTGTTTTTGCCTCAGAATGATACTCTTTAAGTTTTCCCAATTCTCCAATTATCTTAAAATAGTCGACGGTTCTGGGTAGTTTCTGACTATTTGTTCTAGGATATGATATGTATGCCTGTAAATAGAGTTGTTCAGCTATGTTTAGTGTAAGACTTGGCGAAAATCCAAATAATCTATAGGCCTCCTTTTGTAAATCCCCTGTATTAAATGGTGTTGGCGCTTTCAACTCAACTCTCGTCCTTTTTACTTCATTTACTACTCCCATTTCTCCCTCGTTCTCCTTACTTATCATTAAAGCCTCCTTTTCTTTTGTTATCCTATCCCTAAAATAGGATGCATAAGCTTTAACCTTATCATATTCAATAAGTGCATTTAATGTCCAGTAGGGTCTAGTAACAAAAGATTCTATCTCTATTTCACGGTCAACAATAAACTTTAGAGTTGGCCCTTGTACGCGTCCTATACTAAGAGCGCCCCCCCCATATTGGGTATGTTGTAAAGAAGATATCAGAATTCTAGACAGATTAATACCCCAGAGGTAATCAACAATGTGTCTTGTTATCCCTGCTTTTACTAATCCTTCATCAATTCCTTTCTTTAAATTTTTAAATGCCTCTCTAAGTTCATCTCTTGTTAATGTAGAAAATTTTGCTCTCAACACATCTTGAAAATCAACTTTGCACGCATACTTTAATATATTGAAACCTATTGTACTTCCTTCTACATCATAATCACATGCATTTATAAATTCTGTCGCATTTTTCGCCATCTCCTCAATAACCTTTATTCGTTCAATTACATTTGCTTTATTTTTATCAATATCATTTAAAGGCAACCACATAAGATCAAATACAGGGTAAACTTTCCTATCTTTACGACAGTTCCCTAAACTATAAAGATGCCCAAGAGCCGAGCAAACAACAAACTTTCTTTCATTATTAGATACAAAATAAAATCGTATTCCTTTGGTATCAAATGCATCAATATTATCGCCTAAAGCTTCCGCTATTCTTTTTGCGGCATCAGCTTTTTCACAAATTACTAATGCATAATTTTTAAGGATAATCTTTTTTTGATCCAAATTACCTTTCCCTCTCTAAAATGTTTATTTAGCTTTTTATTTCATACATACTGAGCTAAATTTGATAGAATTTGTATGCAAAGCATGTGGGTACAAGATATATTCTGACGAAAATATTAAACCAATATATTATGTCCTTAAGCTTTACAATTTCCAATGCCCCTCATGTGGTTCAAAATTTTCAAAAGAATCAAATATTATAATATCCGAGAATAAGGTTTGAAAAAGTTTATTTTCCATACTTTACTTACCTACATTGAGAAAAATGTCGCAGTATATTTTTCCAGACAATTTAAAGTATACTAAGGAGCATGAATGGGTTGATCTCAGCCAAGAGATTGCTGTAGTGGGTATAACTGAGTATGCAGTAAAGTCATTACACGACATAGTTTATGTTTCATTGCCTGAAGTAGGCTCCACTATTAAGCAATTTCAAGTTGTTGCAACAGTTGAATCTATAAAGTCTGTTTCTGAAATATACTCTCCCTTAAGTGGGACCATAGTTGATGTAAACAAAATTCTTGAAACAAACCCTGAAAAGATAAATCTTTCACCATACAAGGAAGGGTGGCTATTTAAAATAAAGCCATCAAATTTGGATTCTGATGTTAAGAACCTAATGTCAGCGGAAGAATATAGAAGATATATTGAATCACTGAAAAAATAAGGTATACGCTGGCCGTAACCCTTCTTCTGTTTTTGACAGCATTTGACTATGCGACCTACCCGGGCTTCGAGTGGGATCACATCGCCCTATTTGGTCTTGCTCCGCGTGGGACGGCCGTTTCATCCAACAACTAGGCATTCTCAACTTATATCATCGACATTCGCCTAGATTGGTCTCGTTTCTGTTCCGTTGCCAACGGTTTCCCGTTGCGCCTCTCGGCGCCACGCTCCCACATGGAGGAAGGAGTTTCCACAGAATCTCTCCCGTAGCTGTCCACCAGCGTATACCAAAAAAATTTATCATAAAACTTAGATATAATCTTTATTGTTCCGCTCCAAAATTTTACCCTGCAAATAAATGATTTCTTTTGCGTTATTAGCATTACAGTACATTTCTAGTAATTCACGATTAAGTTCAAATGATTTCATTCCCCAAGAAAATATTTTTAGTATCCTAAATGCTTCCTCCTTGAAACCGGTAATAAATAAACCAAAGGCTAACGCCTCTGCGGTACTCAACATTGTTGGTATCCCATAATGTGTCGGGTTTCCTGCAACAAGATAGGGTAATGCTCTGAAAATGAATAGTCTATTATATATTAAAAAATCTTTTTCTTCAATCTTTTTCCAGCTGCCATCTAGTGCAACAATTCCCTTATTTTCTATTATTCCTTTATCTTCTTTCGATAGTACTCTATCAGAAAAGGGATTTAATAGAATTGCTCCCCTTGCCATTCCTTTTCTCCTTCCAATAAATTTGACTAAACCAAATTTCTTTAACTTCCTTGCTGTACACTTCCTTGGATCACATTCATTAAGATTTATTATGTAAAGTTTCATTTTAATTTATCTATGATCTTAGTTCTTTCTAATATTTATAAGATTTTTTATTTGGCCCTATTACTCGAATTTTTTACTCTTTACACAAAAGATTAAAGAGAAAAGTTTAATATCGTCTTCTTTCTTATTAAGATGGATAAAATATGCCATTAGCATTTGTTCTAATAAATGCAGATTTAGGGACAGAAGAAGAATTAGTTAAAGAACTAAAGAAGATCGAAGAAGTTAAAGAAGTATATGTTGTATACGGTGTATACGATATAATTGCTAAGATACAAGCGGATAGCATGGATAAAGTAAAGGATACAATAACATGGAAAATAAGAAGACTGGACAAAGTTCGTTCCACACTAACAATGATAGTCGTTGAAGAATAGCGCTGACTAAACTAGTCCTTTAATACACATGTGCTACTTAATAGTATAAATCCCCAATTTTTTATATAGTTTCATTTTCAACTATTACGCTAATGTCCAATAAAAAGATCCTCCGTTTAAGTTTAGATGACGTAGACACTCAATATTATGGCTGTACAACTTATGCCATGTCACAGATAATAAAAGAATTAATTTCAATTGGTGTTTCATTCAACGACTATCCTCATCTAGTTCGTTTAAACCCAAATATACCTTGGAAAACAAGAGGCAATGGCGCTGTCTCAATAATTTTCACATACGATAATAAAGATAAAGTATTTGATATAGCTAATCAAATAGTTTACGAGAATTACACAAAAGCATCTAAAAAATCAACGCCAGCTATAATTTTATTTGAAGAAGAATTTATTACAAGTGAGCTCGTAAATTTTTCAGAAGAAGCCTTATATAAGGTTCTAAGTGTAAAAAGGGCTAAATCAATTATACAAAAATATGATATTCTTCATAAAACCTACGGTGGCGACCTTGGCCTTATTGGCGCATTAGCCGCATTAGCTAACCCTCTAATAGAACACACTTATGAATTAATATGTTACCGGCTTCCAAAAAATTTTGGGCTTCCAAGGAAAGTTGATGAAGAATCTATAATAAAAATGTCAGAACAGACTTTCCCCTACACGTATAATAATTATGATCCTATTAGTAAGAGAATTTTAATTACCCCGCACGGCAACGATCCCATTTTATTTGGCATCAGAGGCATTTCTCCAAATAAATTAGTTGAAGCTTTTAATATGATAAAAGTGAACGAAGAAATCTCACATTTTCTCATTTTTAAAACGAATCAAGGAACTAATGCGCATCTAAATTTTCCATTTAGAATATGTGACGTTAAACCATATTATTCGGTAAAAGTCAAAGGTCATGTAAAAAGCAACCCTATAATATCAAAAGGAGGCCACGTATTTTTCTTGTTAGGCGATGGTACCTCAGAAATAAGTTGTGCCGCTTATGAACCAACAAAAGTATTTAGAAACATTATCCTCAAATTAAGAGTTGGTGATTATATAGAGGTTGGCGGTGGAGTAAGGCCTCCTAACAGAGGTCATCCATTAAAATTACTAAACATCGAATATATAAATATCCTAGAACTAGCAGAAGACTACATTTATGAAAACCCACTTTGCCCTAAATGCAATCATCGAACAAAATCTTTAGGAAAAAACAAAGGCTTTAAGTGTAAAAAGTGCAAATCACTTTTCCCAAACCTAGCCAAGGAAAAGAAAATTATACCAAGAAACATCACTCCAGGAATTTATATTCCTCCCCCATCTGCCCATCGTCATTTAACCAAACCTATACAATATTATGGCTTCGATCTAAGAATAAACGCGCCATTTGATGAATCTCTATTTTATAGGCAATTTAATTGAGAATAAAACAAAAAATTTAAATTCTTCCAGTTTCTGCCGAAACTATAGCGAGGTGGGGAAGCTAGGTTATCCCGGCGGGCTCATAACCCGCAGACCGGTGGTTCAAATCCACCCCTCGCTATAAAATTTATTTAGTTGACCAACTCAATAATATGGTGAAAGAAAAATGGAAATAGAGAGAATCTTTACTGGTATTCCAGGCTTTGATGAACTAGTAAATGGTGGAATACCCAAACGGAATATTGTACTGATCGCTGGGGGTCCTGGAACTGGAAAAACAATTTTTGCAATGCAATACATTTATAATGGCCTTATAAGAGGGGAGCCAGGAATTTATGTAGCATTAGAAGAACATCCGGTTCAAGTAAGGATAAATATGGCGCAACTTGGATGGGATCCCAAAAGATTTGAGGAACAAGGAAAATTTGCAGTTATAGACGCATTTACAGGCGGAATTGGTGAAGCGGCCAAAAGAGAACGATATGTTGTTAAATCAGTTGATGACGTGCAAACCTTACTAGATGTATTAAGGACTGCAATAAAAGACTTGAATGCTAGTAGGGTTGTGGTCGATTCTGTAACTACATTGTATATAACAAAGCCGGTCATAGCAAGAAGTGTGGTTCTTCAATTAAAGAAACTCTTATCAGGAATTGGTTGTACTTCGCTTCTTGTATCGCAGGTTAGTATTACTGAAAGAGGTTTTGGCGGTCCTGGAGTTGAGCATGCGGTTGATGGAATAGTCCGATTAGATTTAGACGAAATAGATGGTAAACTGTACAGAAGTATAATTGTCTGGAAAATGAGAGGCACCTCCCATTCAATGAGTCGTCATCCATTCGAAATAACTAACAAAGGTATCCAGATTTACCCCAAACAGACACTAAAAGTTTATAGACAACAAGTCTCTACATCAGAAATAGGAGGTGAAGCCGATGAACGAAGTTGAAATATCATTAAATCCCATAGGTAGGGATGAAATACATAAACTTGAATACTGTTTACTTATAGGCACACTATCTAAACAGGAAATATTAGATGAAATACTGAAGAATCCTGAAGAAAGACTTACTTGGATAGACTCGCTTGCCGTTGCTGCTGCAGCTTTTGCTAGACAAAAGGCAAATATGACTATAAGCCAAATTGCAGAAGAACTTGGTCGAACAGAGGCAACGATACGTAATCATTTAACTGGAAAAACAAAGGCCGGTCAATTAATTAAGGAAACGTACGAAAAATTTGTTAAGGAGGGTGTAAAGTTAGAACTATTCGCAGATAGAAGATATGAAGAAGAAAGGAGGAGGCGGGAGGAACTAGAAAAAGAATGTTCCCTTCTAAAAGAGAAATTAAGTGCCTTAAAAGGAGAGCTGATCAAAATCAAAGATAATTTAGAAAGCTTATCAAAAGAAATACCTTAAAAATTTCACTCCCCACTTATTTCTTTTATTAATTCATCCATTCTCTTTTGCATCAATTCTTCAATTTCCCTTTTTATTTCCAATATTCTTTTATTTGCAATATTCCCTTTTCCTAATTGTTGTTCAAGCTTGCTAAGTGTTTTTTCAATTGGGCTTACAACGTTGTCTTCTACATATTTATCTGCCAAGCATACTATTTTTTCTTCCAAGGACACTGGCAAGTAATCTTTTGGTGGTATCCCTAAATTTACACTTTCCTCCTTACTTATCCCTCCACCCACATGTCTCTCCGCTATCAAACAAATTTTTTCATCATAGCCTTTCTTACGTAATATTTCTCCACCTAAATATCCATGTCTAACAGAATGCTCTAAGGTTCTTCCTACATCATGTAATAATGCACCCTTTAAAACTGCTGTTTCATCAACTACGCAACCATTTTTCTTTAAGTATTGAACAATTTTGTTTGCAACCTTTGCAACTAAAATGCTATGTTTTATTAAATATTCGTTGCATCCAAAATCTCTGAGCTCATTTATAAGGTTATCATTAATTATTGTTTCTTCTCTAATTCCTCTTCTATTTGCTGTATTTTCCATCTTAACGCCTCTTTAAATTCTTCATCTTTAATAAGATTTAATGTTTTACCACAAACAGGGCACTTAAATAAATTTTCCATTGCCTCAAGGAAGGTTAATTTTTGGCAGGTATTTGTTCCACAATGATAGAATTCGTTATTTTCTTCATACTCAAGCCTCTGTTTGAGTTTTTCTAATATTTTCCTCTTTTGACTTTCAATAAAACTTTCAGTCTGATCTCTACGTGCCTGCCATCTGTATACAAACCATCCCTTTTTAGGATCTCTTACTCTAACTCCAGAAATCAAGGAGTGGCCAAAAAGGTCGTATAGGACACGCCTGACTATATTTATTTTCAGTCCAGTAGCACTTGCTATTTCTTCGTCTGTTGCATTTTCGTTATTTAGTAGAGCTCTTGCTACTCTAATATATTCCTCTCCACCAAGTAAGCTGGCTGCCTTTACAAATGAATCCTCATATTCTACTTTCAATTACCTTCTTACCCCTTTCCATTGGCACTATTTTTAGTTTTGCATCACTAAATTTTAAACTTAACTCTTTTCCAGCATAAAATCTATCCAAAAAAAGTGCAAGTGCTGCAATTTCCGAATGCGGTTGATTGGTTACTGATATATTGTAGTCACTTAAATAATACAATTCATTGGGAACCTTTTCAGCGCCAACTACAACCAATTTTTTCTCTTTCCTTAACCTTATTTCATCTATCTTTTCTTCTACTGGTAAACCATACATTGTTAAATGTATTACTATACCGTTTTCATTTTTCCAATTTAGAACGAACTTTTTCCAATCGCCTTCAATTAATTCGCAAATGAACGGGCCTCCCCAAATCCTCGTCACTTGATCAATTTTAGATTTTATTTCATTTTCTGCGTTTATTATGAATATCCCCTTGGCACCAAAAGCTCTAGCGACCAACCCAACATGTGTGGTTACCCTTTTATCTCTCCCTATTCTATGCCCTATCCTTAGCACATAGATTTCCTCTTGCATATTCAAGTTGGTTCTCAAAACGTCTTAAAATTGTTTTTCCCCCTCTAACTTTTAATTTTATACCGTTTTCCATTTTCTCTATCGTAACATTACACGTATCTTTTAAAAAATCGATTGCATTTGAAATTAAGGGTAAAGTCTGGAAATCTAGAAAATACACTTTCTCCTCCTCCATAAGCTTATTTTTTATCTTATCTAAGAGCATATCTATTCCTAATCCTGTCTTAGCAGAACAAAAAACATATTCTAATCCCTTATTATCAAAATTTCTTTCTATTTCTTTAACTTTTTCTTCAGATATTAAATCTAACTTATTAAAAACGACGATTATATTCAAAGGATTTATTTCAAGATCTAACAATATACTAAATGATGTATTGAATTTTGTATCTATTTCTTCAATAGATTCACTCGCGTCAATTACTAATAATACTATGTCTGCAAATCTTAGTTCTTCAAGAGTTGATTTAAATGCCTCTATCATATAGGGTGGTATTTTTCTAATAAATCCAACAGTATCAGAAATGAGGATATTTTTTTCGTTTAAGATTTTCCTTGTTGTCGTTCTTAATGTAGAAAATACTTGATCTGACACATATAAATATTCTCCTGTAAGATGATTAAATAGTGATGTCTTTCCAGCGCCAGTATAGCCTGCTAAAGAAACCATTGGCAGTTCTTTCTCTTCCCTTCCTTTACGTTGGATTGCCCTCTGGCGTCTTATATCAGCCAATTTTTTCACTAAAAAATTTATTTCTCTTTTAATCTGATTGACATAAACATCTACCTCATATTCTCCTAGCCCATAAAAGCCAGGCTGTTCACCCATTTTCTCTAATCTAACTTTTTCTTTTGCTCTCATTAGTTCATATCTAAGTTCGGCCAACCTTATCTGTAACTTTGCCTCTAATGTTGATGCCCTTTTGTTAAATATTTGTAATATTAGCTTTTCCCTATCTATAACCTCTTTTTTTAGCACTTTTGCAAGATTATATGCCTGCGAAGTTTTCAATGATTCATCAAATATTACCTTGTCAATTTCATTGTTCTTAACGATGTCTACTAGTTCATTTAACTTGCCCGCACCAAGTCCATACTTAGACCTCCGTAGATACTTTTGAGTAACAATTCTAACTACCTCATATCCTGCGCTATTCGCTAAGGCAATAGCCTCTTTGATGCAATACGGTTCAGGATATGTCACCAATACTACCTTTTCCATATAAAATGATACCCTTACTATTCTTCTATCCTTGTAAATAAGTTTATCTTTAAAGCACGTTCTATTTTCTTCGCAAGCAGAATACTGGGTTTTAATCTACCTGTCTCGATCAATTTTATAACTGAAACTTTTTCATTTATTTTATGCGCTAATGCATCTTGCGAGAGTCCCATCCTTTCTCTTGCCTGTTTTATTAACGTTGGAAAATCTTGAACAATATCCATTTCATCTTCATTCTTTTCAAATGTTTTTATTGTAGAAGCAAACTTTTGCTCCCTATCCTTGTATTTTACTGCACTATTTCTAACCTCTCTATCTCCCAATGACGCACAATATGTGCATACATGTAAAAGGGATCCATCAATTAGTATTTTCTTTCCTTTCCCCTCTATTTTTTTGCCGCAAATTTCACAGTTCATTATTTATGCCTTATATTTTCAATTACTTATATTTTTATTATTCCGGCCATTGTTATCTAATTTATAAATTCAGCTAGAGGGCTTATTCTAGTTTAAATTTAAATAAAAATTATTTTATATTAATCCTGTCTCCCATTAAGTATGCGTGAAAATAAGGATATCATGTTCGTAATTGATTATATATTTGGTAAAGGTTTGCATAACCTTTTATCGATTGATAAATTTAGACCAATTTTTTCAAAAAGAACAGGGAAAATTAAACAATTATTCTATGATGACAAATTATTTGGAACCTTTAGACCTAATGGTACCATTGCTCTAACTTCTGATGCGTACAAAATTCTTTCCAAGTCTAGAATGTTTAAAAAAAATACAGCTGTTATTAAAGCTGATCAAGTTAATTTTGTAAAAAAAAGCTCTTCCGTTTTTGTTGGTAATATAAAGGAATTAGGAAAAAATGTTTTCGTCGGATCAGACGTTTTTATTGTAACTCCTGAAGACGATTTAATAGGAATTGGTAAAGCTACAATTTCATATTTACAAATTAAACGTTTTAAATCCGGTTTATGTATTAAGAATAGGGGGTAAAGTTGGGCTTTCGAATAAATCAAAGAGAAGCAAAGAAGCTTATGGATCGTCTAGGATTGAATATGAAAGAAATTCCTGGTGTAGAGGAGGTTATAATACATACTGCAGAAAAAGAAATCATAATAAAAAATCCTACAGTCTCACAGGTAGTCGCACAAGGCTTACAGATATATCAAATAATGGGTGGTGTAGTTGAAGAAAGACAGATTTCAAAAAGTTATAGTGAAGAAGACGTTCTTTTAGTTGCTCAACAAGCAGGTGTGTCAAAAGAAGTTGCCAGAGCTGCATTAGAGGAAACCAACGGCGATCTTGCTATGGCAATTTTAAAATTAACTACAAAAGGATAAATTACCTTTTAACAAAAAGGAAGATTCTAGTATTTCCTTGGAGCTCCTCAATTATCCTTTTAGTTAATAGTTTCGCAACATCTTTTATGCCAACCCGCTTATTTATATCCTCAAAAGATGTAAAGGGTTTTTTTTCCCTTTCATCTAATATTATTTTCATATAAGTTTTTCCAATTCCTGGAATAAGCTCCAGACTATGTAGTCTTGGGGTAACAGGCATCGCCTCATTAAAATACTTTACAAATTTTTGTTCGTTTGCTAAAACTATTTTTTCACAGACATAAGGCAACTCATTTTTGGCGTTAGGCGTTAAATCCGCATAATTTATTCGACCTAGAACACTTACAATCTTTTTTCTACCCTCTCTACCTATGTAAATACGTTCTCCAACCTCAAATGAAACATTGTTCATTGCCAAAATTTCCAAAAGTATTAAGTTTTCTTCACCGATGGCTTGAACTAATGGCCCCTCTTTACCCTTTATGACCACAGATCTACCATTAGGTATAAAATCTAGCAAATAAGCATATTCTTCAAATTTTCTTTCTTTAAAGGAGATATTTACTCACCTTTACTCTTTTCTTCTTTTAAAATATTTAAAATTAATTTTTTCCTTTCAGTAGGAAATATTTTTTTCCAACCCGCAATAATAGTATTTAGCTCCATTATTGATGCTGGAAATATGTTAATGACTTCTATAGCCTCCTCTTCTGTCAACTCAGCCTCTTTTATAAGTCTCTCCTTGATCCTCTGTGCCGTCTTCGAATCTATTTTAGTAAACTTTATCAAATAATCAATGGTCCTCTTCTGAATTTGGTCTGCTTCCTCAAAATTTATACGTTCTAAAATCTCTTTTGCCTCTGCCATTGTTATAGGTCTTTTTATAATTTTTTTCTCCATAATTTTCTATCTCCTCCTAGTACATGAACATTTATAACTTAAAGGGTTTTACATGCTCGAGTCTAGCTATTACCTTTTTCACTTTTTCTCCTTCTCTAATATTTACTAGAAGCGCTCGTCTAAATACTTTTTCAACTATACCAACCTTCCCATGATATCTACGATGCGGCATTCCTTTAACAACTGAAGGATTAATTTTTATGACAACTTTATCGTTAACATTATATTCTCTTATGATTGATGAAAGTCCACAATCTACCTTCCTATCTTTGGTAAGTAAACTTCTTGTTTTTCTTCTATATCCTTTAGATCTAGGCATTTTTGGTCTCTCTCTGTTTTCATTAGATATATAATTTTGTTTTAAAAATCTTTCCCTTTTACTCTACAACCATATATCGTATTATGTGAATCTTTATTTTTATATTTCTATCTAACCATTCCTCTAAGGAGTTTTCCTTTTGTTCTTTTCATTAATAATTTCATATCATTATATTGCTTTAACATTTCCTTTACTTCTTTTTCATCAACTCCTGACCCTCGTGCAATTCTTTTTATTCTAGACGAATTTATAATTTCAGGATTTTGTCTCTCCTCTTTCGTCATTGACTGTATAATAAATCTCCATTTTTCTAGCTTATCTTCTATATTGTCTAAATCAATTGTACTAATTTCAGGCGCTCCTGGAATAAGTTCCAAAATTTTTCTTATAGACCCGAACTTCTTTAATTTAAGTAATTGATCATATAAATCATCGATGGTCATTTTACCTGCCATAATCCGCCTTGCTTTCGATTCATCTGCCTCAATTTCTGCTTGTTTCACTCTTTCTAATATTGCTTTTATATCTCCTAGGCCTAAAAGTCTTGCAACAAAACGCTGTGGGTCAAATTTTTCAATATCGTCTAATCCTTCACCAGTGCTTAGGAAAAGTATTTTTGCTTTAGTGGATGCTGCCGCTGCTATAGCTCCCCCTCCCTTTGCTGCCCCATCTAGTTTAGTGATAACAATTCCTCCAACCTGTGTTGCCTCATTAAACGCCTTTGCTTGAGTATAGCTTTGTTGACCAATAGTTCCATCAATGACTAAAAGAACTAACTTTGGCTTCAAACGCTCACTAATTTTCTTCATTTCTTCTATAAGTTCCTTTTCTTCTTTGTGTCTTCCTGCGGTGTCTATAATTATTAAATTCATACCTTTCTTTTGAAATAATTCTTTACCTTCTAACGCAATTTTTATAGGATCCTTTTCATCAGTTTTGCCAAAAAATTCTACTTTCGCCCTTTCACATAACATCTTTAATTGTTCATATGCTCCAGGACGATATGTGTCTGCACAAATCACTCCCACCTTGTATCCCTCTTTAGAATAATATTTCCCTAATTTGGCTGCAAAGGTTGTTTTTCCTGACCCTTGTATCCCCACTAAAAGTATTATATTGCATTCATTTCTTGGAAAATGGATTTCTTCTCCTTCTCCTAAAACTTTAACTAGTTCGTTGTAAAGTAAATTAATAATATAATCTCTTTTTGATAGTCCAACTGGTATCTTACTTTTTAAGACCTCATTTTCTATTTTTGAAGTAATCTCTAATACTATTCTAACATTAACATCTGCTTGGAGTAGAGTTCTTTGAATATCACGTAAAAATTCTCTTACTGTTTGTTCGTCTACGACATCACTATATATTAATTTCTTTATAGCATTCTTTAATCCTTCTCTCAATTGGTCAAGCAATTATAAACACCTCTTAGTCCTTTCTACATATATCCCTCTTCACATGATACTTAATAAGCTGTATATCCTATATCAAACTTATAATTACACTACTTTTATATATCAACCTGTTTCTTACCATATGATGGGTGAATAAACTTGAGTCGACCAACAGACCTAGGTAGCTTAAAAGAAGGTTCCTATATAATCATAGACGGTGAACCTTGTCGTATTGTAGAATATGATAAAAGTAAACCTGGCAAGCATGGTTCTGCAAAGGCAAGGGTTGTAGCGATAGGGGTGTTCGATAATGTCAAAAGAAGTATAGTCAGCCCTGTCGATGCTATGGTTGAGGTGCCAATTATTGATAAGAGAAACGGTCAAATTATAGCTATCACAGGCGATACGCTTCAAGTAATGGACTTGGAAACCTTTGAAACATTTGAACTTCCTTTTCCTAAAGAAGAGGAACTTAGCAAGCAGATTGCCCAAGGTGTAGAAGTAGAATACTGGCGTGTTTTAGGAAGGGTTAAAATAATGCGCGTAAAAGGTAGAGCTTGAGGCCCTCATTTCTCATAATCGTCTTCATTACAAAGCTAGTTCAGACGGCTCTTCCTTTATGTCATCGGGCATCCTTAGATTAGAAAAGCAAATAAATAATTTTTTTTAGTAGCATAAAAGAGTAGAGGCCATTGGATATAAAAAATATTTCAATTACAGGAAATGTTAAAAAAATAAGAAAAAAGGTAATAGAAGATATAGTTAACACACTGTTAGCCCATAATTTTAACCTAAATACTGTTCCTCCTCTTTCTTATGATAACTTGCCCTCATTGGAAATAGATGAAGTTTCATATTCAAATACTGACGTATTATTTGTATTGGGTGGTGATGGCACAATTATTGGAATAGTTAGGAACTTGAAGCAACAGGTACCAATATTAGGAATAAATGTCGGTTCTAAAGGTGTCCTAACAGAAATTTTTCCAGATGAAATAAATTTGGCTATAGATGCAATGAAAGAAAATAATTATTTAATTCAAGAACGTATGATGCTAAAACTGAAGGTTGATGAAAAATCGATAGAAACAAACGCATTAAATGAAATTTTTTTATATAGGCATTCTCTAACTCACCTTCCGACATTTTCAATTTTCCAAAATGATTTTTATATTCGAAAGAGAATGGACGGTCTAATAGTATCCACTCCAACAGGATCAACTGGTCACTCCTTTTCTCTAGGTGGTCCAATAATTGATGAAACTCTGGATGTGTTCCTGCTGTCTCCAATAGGATCAATTCAGCGATTACCACCTTTTGTTCTCCAACCATCACCCATTACAGTAACCTGCTCGAATAAATTTGATGTTGTTGTCGATGGCCAAATAAGATATCTTTTAAATAAAGAAGAAAGAATAAGGATTGAAAAAAGTGAGAAAAGGGCTAAAATTATAAGATTATTGGGAGGTCGTCTCTCGCATATTGAGAAATTAGGTTTTGATAGGACAGGAGTCATATGATATACGTTTTAGATGCTACAGCTTTTATATTCGGTTTCATTCCATCTAAAAATTTCTCATTGTATACCACTGAGGATGTCGTTAAAGAAGTTGTCAAGAACGAATTTTCTAGGCTAAAAATAGATACGCTCATTTCTCAAGGTGTAATTAAGGTTATCACCCCTCCAAGGCAATATATTTTAGAAGTCGAAAAAAGGGCTCTCTCTCTTTCTGAATTAAAGTTATCAAAAGCGGATAAATCGATTATTGCCCTGTCACTCTACTTAAGAGACACTGAAAGAGATCAAGTTATGATAGTTTCAGATGACTATTCATTACAAAATGTGGCATCCACTTTAGGAATAAAATTTAAGTCGCTTACAGTAAAAGGTATAACTAAGGAAATTGAATGGATACTATATTGTCCTGCATGTGGCAAATCCGTAAAGGAAACTAAAGAGAGTTTTTGTCCAATATGTGGGCACAAGATGAAAAGAAAGCCAAAAAGGATTCTACAAAATAGCGCAAATCAATAAAAACATTTAACTTGCAGTTAGAAAAGTGTTAGAGTAGTATGTTCAAACCAGGTGTATATCCAAAAAACTCGACAGACCTTATTAAACTAACAAATGAGATACAGGAAAGTATAAAGGAAAAAAATGTTGGTGCAATAGTAACCTTTTTAGGAGTTTCTAAAGAAAATAGTACCGTATCAAATAAAAAAGTAAAAAGTGTGACAATTGAAGCATATAAAGATGAAGCTGACAAGGTGATAGAAAAAATATGTTCAGAATTAAAGTCCAAGTATTCCCTAAATTATATATCTATAATTCATTTAGAAGGCGAATTCTTGCCCACAGAACCTATTGTTGCCGTAATTGTCGCCGCCGAAACCCGCCAACAAGCTTTTAACGCGCTTGTAGAAGCAATAGAAAGATACAAAAAAGAACCTCCGATCTTTAAAAAAGAAAATTATGCGGATGGCTCCTCATATTGGATAAGTTAGGGGCCTCCGTCGGGATTTTCGAATCTTTTGAGATTTATCGAACCCGAGCCAACGGCTCCACAGGCCATTGTGACTACCACTACACCACGGAGGCCACACCTAAAAGGGGGAAGTATTCTTCATATATTAAAATTTTAAGTTACTATCCCAAGGCTCTAAGGTTATTTTCACCTAAAAATTTCTCTTAATGAATGTATCCTAAACGCTATGAGAAAGGAAATTAAATCTTCCACCATCAGCCACTATGACCTGCCCGGTGATGAAGTTCGATTCGTCAGAGGCCAGGAAAAGAGCGACGTTTGCAATATCCTGAGGTTCTCCCACTCTACGTAATGCAGTCACATTTGCTATGTTGTTTAATAACTTCTCTAATTCTTCCTTACTTCTTCCGACTGACAATATATCAGTTTTAATTAATCCCGGAGCTATCGCATTTACATTAATATTATAGGGGCCAAGCTCGTAAGCTAACCTTTTGGTCAGAATGTTTACTGCCGCCTTTGAAGGACCGTAAGCTACCTGCTCTCCAAAGGTTGTTCCAATACTGGCCAAAGAAGATATGTTTATAATTTTTCCATACCTTTGTTTAATCATGTATGGCACTACAGCCTGAATACAATAGTAGGTACCAATAAGATTAACACCCAGCACCTTTTCCCATTCCTCCTTTGTTCCACTTAAAATATTTGATGTTCTCCATGTGATACCGGCATTGTTAACTAAAACATCGATTCTACCAAACTCATTAATTACAGTTTCAACCATTTTATCTACCTCTTCTTTATTTGACACGTCAGCTTTAACAGTAATCGCACGCCTTCCTAACCTAATTATCTCGTTAGCAACCTCTTCCGCTTTTTCTCTATTTTTTGAATAATTGACAGCAACACTTGCGCCCTCTCTACCGAAAGTTAATGCTATAGCCCTACCTATTCCCCTCGACGCACCTGTAACTAAACAAACTTTATCCTTTAATCTCATATCAGAATATTAAAATTATAAACAATATAAATTTTTTTAACTATTAGTTAGCTATAAATATAAATTTTGAATGGGCCGGCCAGGACTTGAACCTGGGACCTACGCCGTGTCAGAGCGTCGTCCTAACCAAACTAGACGACCGGCCCAACGCACTTTAATCGACTAAAGGGAATAAAAAATATTTTGTTTCTATGATAGTAATATGATAGTAAAATGTCTATTTAAGTTCTATCTATTTATCTTGGCACTTTTTAGGATATATTCAAAAATTTGTCCCAGCTTATAATTATCTTCTAATGCCATCATTTCTCTTAAATCATAAGCATAAATTTGTATTTTATGAATAAAATAAAAATTATTTTTTGTAATACAATGGGCTCCTGTCCATACATATTCCGTTTCTTTTGGAGACGATGTCAATTTTTTACTAAGAATATTTCTTAAAATTGTTCTCTGTCTCTTCAACGTGGACAAGATGTATGTGGTGCGACCGCCGGGATTTGAACCCGGGTTACCAGCTTGGAGGGCTGGTGTCCTAGACCAGACTGGACGACGATCGCACAGCAGTACATTATGCTGCTTAACCTATTAAAATTTATTTTATTACATCCAAATTCTTTTCTAGCTCATAAAGTAATCTTGCTACCACTACATGTGCATCGAGAGAATACTTACTAATAGAAAAGATATTATTCATTAATAGTTTATTTTCATCTTTGAATGTACCTTTCGCAAATCCACCTACTATGAAAATCGGTCTCTCATAATTTAATCCGAAAAGTGCAACATTTTTGAAGGTACTTTCTTTTCCTAAACGGGATAGGCCAATAACAATAGAAGGCTTAAGTTTAGCGATCAGATCTTTTAGTGTCCCATCGTATAACCTTAGTAAGACTTTATTATCGCTTACTATAACATTTTTAGCATATAGATTTTCAATTAATCCCACAAATCTTTCATATACTCTAGGTAATCTAACATTTTCTCCTACTTCAATTATTTTATCTCCTACAGTATGAACATAGATTCTAACTCTATTTTCAAAATATAGAGGGATGCTTGTTGCCTCAAGTAATGAAAAGTGGGCGATATCAGGTCTTCCTCTCTTTTCATGATCCTTTAGTTTTAAAATTGCCTTATGGTGATAGCTTTGATCCAAAAGTACTTCGCATGCATCTTTTCTTTTTTTCTTACAGTAGTTCACAACTATTCTATCGTTTCTGATCTCTTCTGGTATTGTTTCTAAAGCTGTTTCCGCAAGCACAAAAATTGGTTTTATCATGGTAATTAATCTCTCCCAACATTTTTATTTAACATTATCTAATTCCCCTATGTCATGAAAAATGTTAGAAAAATTCAGAAAAAGATTGCCTTAGAAAGAATACAAATCCTTTATTCGAATGCACTCCATTATTCTATCATTAATAAAGAAATTGGATTAAAACAGCTGGAAGTAATTAAAAGATTGTCATTAAAGTTTAATTTACGTTTACCCTATCCATATAAATTATTCTTTTGCAAAAATTGTAAAGCTCCAATATTCCCTGGAATAGACTCTAAAATAAGGATTTCAAATACTCCACGATTGCATATAAAAATTATTTGTCTGAAATGTAATGGCGTATATAGACTTTTTCTCAATTAGGGTAATGTAACTAGTATCTTTCCATCTTCTTGTTTTCTAAGTTTAACTAAGAGTTTACGTGGCGGTTTCCTTATCCCTCTAGCCCAAATTTTTTGATTTAATTTCTGATCTATAACTATCTTCTCTCCATCCTCCTTTAATCTTTTCAAAACTTCCTCTCTTAAAACTAAGATTGCCTTTTTGGCTCTCCTATACTTTCCCGTCCTATACGCTTTCCATAACGGTACAGTAAAGATTGTTTCATCTAATTTATTTTCTGACATATCTTTGCACTCACCCCATCTAAAGCTTTAACTTCTTTCTTCTCCAATGTCTTCTCTGGGGATTACTCCTTACTTTCATTTTCGTTTTTAAAACAACCCACGTCGGCACTCCTTGAGCTTTAGAATACTCAACCAGCAATCTACGTTTTAAACCTTTACTCTTTATTGATCCCATACTAGACCCTCCTTATCCTAAATTCCCTTCTCTCACTTTCGGCGATACTACTTAATATTTCTTTCATTTCTTCATCAGTAATTTGTCTTTTCAGCTTTCCTGATAAAGCTAGCTGAACAATTTGATTTTCAACAAACTCCGCTAATTCAGGTTTAACAATTCTAACGTTGTTTAAACGTTGTCTTGCTTCAGGAGTTAAGAAGGTTCTAATAATCTTAAGCTTAAGCTGTCTTTCTTCTTCCTTAGAAGGTTGCGATGGCACATATGCAGACATTTTAATTTCACCTAAAGATACTTTTTTAATTCTGGTTTATCATTTGCTAGTGATTCGAGGATTTCATGACTTAACCTGTCCACAAGACTTCTTCCTTTTCCGGTCAATACCCTACCTTTCTTCTCTAATTTAGTAACCAATCCAGCATTTTCCAGTTGCTGTAAGACTTTACGTATCCCGCATCCACCAGCATCCTTGTGATGCCTTATCGTATGCTTGCTACTCCTAGCCCCACCATACATTGATTTAAGTTCATTTACGCCTATTGGTCCATATAAGTATATTTTCCTTAGGAGTGAAGCGGCCCTAAGATACCACCAGTTTTTATCTTGGGGTGGTCTCTCTCTATGTGCACCTGTCTTTACATAAAAGGCCCATTCAGGAGGTGTAACTTGGGTTACATTGCTTTTTATATATTCCGCTAACCTTTTTATTAATAAATCTGCTGGTACCTCGTATGCTGTTGTCATTTAGCTCACTATGCATTAAAGCCCTTGATTATTTAATATTTATTACTTTCTACTCATATAGATGTAGGCTTAAATTTTATGCGATACTACCCTTTATTAAATAATTAAGCTTTAAAATGGGTTCTTTCTACATGTTAGTGGTAAAAAATGTTGAATCAAAGACTGAAGCATGGTGTAATTACAAAGGTGGTTGGTCCTGTAATTTTTGCAGAAAATATGGAAAATATCACCATGTATGAAATGGTAAAAGTTGGTTGGGACAAGATAATAGGTGAGGTTATTAGAATAGAAGGTAATAATGCGGTAATTCAAGTTTATGAAGATACAACAGGCGTTTCTCCAGGTGAACCTGTAGAGCCAACAGGTTCACTGCTTTCTGTAGAATTGGGGCCTGGGCTTTTAAATCAAATTTTTGATGGCATACAAAGGCCACTTACTATTCTAGAGAAAGAGTCTGGTTTCTTTATAAAAAGAGGAAGGTATCCTGAAGCATTACCGCGAAACATAAAATGGCCCTTTGTTCCAATTAAGAAAGAAGGTGATAGAGTTACAGCAGGTGACATACTTGGGTACGTTAAAGAATCTCCTCTTTTAGAAAAGCATGCAATAATGGTTCCTACACATGTAAAAGAAGGAACGCTTTCTTTTATTATTAAAGAAGGTGAATACACAGTAGAAGAAATAATTGCAAAAATAGACTGTGGCCACAATAATATTGTTGAAGTTAACATGATAACAAAGTGGCCAATAAGAAAGCCAAGACCTATAAAAAGGCGTGTAAGCACATATCTTCCCCTTATAACGGGCCAAAGAATAATTGATGCTCTCTTTCCCATAGCGAAAGGTGGAACCGCGGCAATACCAGGTGGATTTGGTACCGGAAAAACTGTGATGCAGCATCAACTTGCACAGTGGGCTGACGCTAATGTTATTGTATACATAGGCTGTGGAGAAAGAGGTAATGAAATGGCAGAAGTTCTAGAAAGATTTCCTGAATTAAAGGACCCTCGTTCAGGTCTACCTCTAATAAATAGGACGATTTTGATAGCAAATGTCAGTAATATGCCAATTGCTGCAAGAGAAGCAAGCATTTATACAGGTATGACAATAGCAGAATATTACAGGGACATGGGCTATGATGTGGCTTTAATGGCTGACTCTACATCCAGGTGGGCTGAAGCCTTAAGAGAAATTTCTGGAAGGCTTGAAGAAATGCCGGGGGAAGAAGGATATCCTGCTTACCTTGCATCAAGAATTGCTGAATTTTATGAGCGTGCCGGTCGCTGTGAAGTGTTAGGTTCTGATGAAAGATATGGATCGATTTCTGTGATTGGTGCAGTTTCCCCTCCAGGTGCCGATTTTTCTGAGCCTGTCACACAGAGTACCCTACGTGTGGTTAAGGTTTTTTGGGCGCTTGACACTAACCTAGCTCAACGAAGACATTTTCCTGCAATTAATTGGTTAACTAGTTACAGTTTATATAAAAATGATTTAGACTTATGGTTTACAAAAAATTTCCCTGAGTGGCCAAACTTAACAAAAGAAATAATGCAGGTTTTGCAGGAAGAAGAAGAATTGATTGAAATAGTTAGGCTAGTGGGTCCAGACGCTCTCTCTGAAACTCAGAAACTTATCCTAGAATATGCACGTAAAATACGTGAGGATTATCTGATGCAACAAGCATATTCGCCAACAGATTCATATTGTGATTTAAAGAAAAATTATTACATGATGTCTCTTCTATCATATTTTTATAATACTGCTAAGGCATTAGTTGACAACGGTATTCCAGTAAGCAAAATAAACTCCCTTCCATCAGTCCAAGAATTAGGTAGAATGAAGTTCGTCCCTAACGAGGAATTTGAGTCCTTCTACTATAATCAATTAGAACGTTTAAAAAGCGACCTCTCCTCCTTAACTAAAGGTGTTAAAAGTTGACGCTAAAACCTGTAGTAGCAAAAGAGTTTAAAACTGTTAGTGCTATTTCAGGTCCCCTTCTATTCGTCCAGAAAACAAGGAATATAGCTTATGGCGAATACGTAGAAATTATTGCACAAGATGGTTCAGTAAGGCGTGGCCAAGTTCTTGAAACTTCATTTGAAATGGCAGTAGTACAGGTATTTGAAGGTACCGGTGGTCTAAGCAGGGAGCATACTGTTGTACGCTTTACAGGTGAACCATTAAGATTTCCGGTATCAACTGATGTAATTGGTAGAATGTTCAATGGATCAGGAAAAGTTATTGATGGCGGTCCACCTATAATTCCAAAAGAAAAATTAGATGTTAATGGTGCACCAATAAATCCAAAATCAAGAGCATATCCTACTGACTTCATCCAGACCGGAATTTCAGCAATAGACGGTATGAACACATTGTCAAGAGGGCAAAAATTGCCTCTATTTTCAGGTAATGGATTACCACATAATGAAATAGCAGCTCAAATTGCAAGACAAGCAAAAGTTAGGAAAACTGAAGAAAAATTCCTTCTAATATTCGCTGCACTAGGTATAACCGCTGATGAAGCAAGATTCTTCAAGAACTCTTTCGAAGAAAGTGGTGCACTAAGTAGATCTATTCTCTTCATAAATTTAGCCCAGGATCCTACAATTGAGAGAATACTGACTCCAAGATTAGCTTTAACAACAGCAGAATATTTAGCATTCGAAGAAGACTATCATGTTTTAGTAATAATAACCGATATGACAAATTACTGTGAAGCTTTAAGAGAAATTTCGGCAGCCAGAGAAGAGGTGCCTGGCAGAAGAGGCTATCCTGGTTATATGTACACCGACCTTGCAACAATCTATGAGAGAACAGGTAGAGTTGTTGGAAAAAATGGGTCTATTACACAGATGCCAATTTTAACAATGCCAAATGATGATATCACTCACCCTATCCCAGACTTAACAGGATATATAACTGAAGGCCAGATAATTGTGGATCGTGCATTATACAGAAGAGGTATATATCCTCCAATAGATGTTCTACCATCACTTTCTAGATTAATGAAAGAAGCTATAGGCCCGAATAAAACAAGAGACGACCATAAAGAACTCTCTGATCAGCTATATTATATGTATGCAGAAGGCCGCAGTTTGCGTGAGCTTGTGGCAGTAGTAGGTGAAGAGGCATTAACAGAACGTGATCATATGTATCTAAAAGCCGCTGACAGATTTGAAAGGGAATTTATATCGCAAGGCCGATATGAAGAAAGGAGCATCGAGCAAACATTGGATATTGGTTGGAATATTCTCTCATCCTTCCCAGAAAGTGAATTAAAGAGAATTAGTTTATCCACGATACAAAAGTATCATCCGGCCAAACGTAATAAGGTGTAAAATTAAATATGTCACAAGTAAAGGCCACTAGAAGTGAACTTTTAAGACTAAAAAAGAGATTACAAGCAGCTAGAAGAGGCCAAGAACTTTTACAGCAGAAATTGGATGTCCTATTAATAGAACTCTCAAAGTATGTAAAAGAGTATGTGGAACAATCTAAAAAGGTCTCCGTTTCCTTAAAAGAAGTATATTTTTCAATAATTGCTACTAAAGCTTTTTCTGATCAGCAGAGCTTCCATGTCTTCACAAATCTTATGAAAGGTTCTCTAGAAGCTGATGTTTCTTTTAATTCAGTAATGGGTATATCGTTCCCGCAAATTACTATATCTTTAAAAAATTCGTTTTCAAATTTTTATTCTATTGTTTTAAACCTTTATCCTGTATCAGAAAAAGCTTTTTCTGAAACAGAAAACGTTATCGCCGCCTTAATTAAGTTGGTTGAACTTCAGCAGATAATTTTAGCTTTAGCTGAAGCAATTCGTTCCACAAAAGTCAGAGTTAATTCGCTAAAGTACTATTTGATCCCATCCATGGAGCAAGCAATTTCATTTATCTCCCTCAGAATAAGTGAGATGGAACGGGAAGAGTTTTATAGGATAAAAAAGATAAAAAGCAAAATATTAAAATCAGAGCGGTCTCTTGAAGTACAATAAAAGATTAGGCCAACATTTTATTGTAGACCCCCTTTATATAGAGCGCATTATTTCTGTCTCTGAAATTTCGTCAGACGACGTTGTCCTTGAAATTGGAACCGGTTACGGCGTTTTAACCAAAAGATTATGCGAAAAGGCAAAAATTGTCATCTCATATGAAGTAGACAAGAAATTATTTGAGATTAGTCAAAAATTATTAAAATCGTATAACAATCTGATACTTTTAAATGATGATGCTTTAAAAACTGAGTATTCGTTTAATAAAATTGTTTCCAATCTACCTTATTATATTTCCAAAAAGTTTGTTTATTGGCTTACAAAAAAGTCATTTAATATAGCAACTGTAACCCTACAAAAAGATTTTGTTGAAAAACTGATTTCAACTCCATCTTCAAAGAATTATAGAGCTATTTCTGTTGTTGCACAGCTCGCCTTCAATATAAACATTTGCGACAAAATTCCTCCTACAGCATTCTATCCTCCTCCAAAAGTTTATTCTTATATTACAAAGTTCGAACCTAAGTCACAACTTATATTAGATGACAGTCAAATTAAAATCATAAATCAAATTTTCGCATTCAGAGGTAAAAAAGTTAGATCTTTAATAAAACATTTTTACAGAGACAAATTTTATAAATTGAAATTGGATGAAAATAAAATTTTTGATTTGAAAAAACGTGTAGAGGAGCTTTATCCTTTGGAATGTCTTTCTTTGGCAAAATTTTTATTAGAGCAGAAATAAGAATTTTTTAATGTACTTTCCAGCCGAAGATACATATTTGCTAATAAGAGGTTTAGATTCCCAAAGTAATTTAGGAAAGGTTCTAGAAATTGGTTTTGGTTCAGGAAAAGTGGCGGAAGCCCTAACTGGACGTTCAGAAATTTATGTAGGTTGCGACATAGACTTCAATGTTTTAAGAGGTTTTAAAATGAGGCATCCATATACTCCGAAAATAGAATTAGTTTGTTGTGATTCTGCTTCATGCTTTAGGGATTCTTTCTTTGATACCATCGTTTTTAATCCACCTTATCTCCCTTCAGATTCTATTGTTGACCATACAATTAATGGGGGTCCTGAAGGATGCGAACTTATATTAAAATTTTTAGAAAACTCTTTTAGAATTTTAAATTTGAACGGGTCAATTTTCTTTATTGCATCTACACTTTCAAATTTATCCAAAATAACTAGTTTTATAAAGGATAATGGATTCAAGTGTGAAGAAGTTATGAGAGAAAAGTTCTTCTTCGAATATATTATACTTTTTAAGTGTAAAAAGCTATCTTGACCTTATTTCAATTATATCCCCATCTTCCAATGGAAAATACTTTCCAACTTTTATTTCATTACCATCTCTAATAAGCTTAGCATATAGGAAGTTTTCTGCCATTTCTTTATGGATAATTTTTGCTACGTCAATTACAGTTTTTCCTTTTTCAACTAATATAGGACGTTCTGCTATTATTCCGTCTTTTCCTCTTGTGTATATTCGTATCATTCCAAGAATCTCAAGAATTTTGTCCAAAAATAATTTTTTTTCAAAGATTTTATTCAAGAAGCATGCATCCATAAGTATATTTTTTATATCTATCTTCTGCTTTTCATTATCATACAAAATTATTGCAGGTTTACTAATTTGACCGAAAATAATTGCCTCCAAATCTTCTAAAGTTGTTTCAATCGATATTTTCACTATTCCGTTGTCAATATGATATCCTCTAAGAAAATTTTTTATTTCATCTTCAGAAACAAATTTGGATTTACCAACAATCCTTATGCCTCCAACAGAGGTTCTCTCAATTTTAACTTCCTTCATTTTAATGTTCAATACTATATTATATTCATGAAGCCATTCAATCAGTTCGCCTAAGTAGTTGGTGTGATTGCTTTCAGGCAAAATTATTAATAGCAAATCAGCATTATAGAGAAGATTACTGAATCTCTTCTGCTTTTCTTCTCCAATAGTTTTATCAAATGGGCATAAGAGCATTTGTAAAAGTACTGAATCAATTTTTAATGTGCCAACTTGAGGCCTAGTATATACTTCAAATTGATTAATTTTTAATCCTACACTCTTTTCAAAAAAATCTATCGCATCGTAAATTTTTCCTATAACAGTAATTTGGATGTCTCCCTCCTTTTTAACATTCCAGATATTAATTATCTTTCCATGTTTTCTCTTTTTATTTTCAATTTCTTCCTCAAGTTTCTTTATCTGTCTTTTTATTTGTACCTCTAGTCTTTCAGTTGCTTTATGTTTTGGAAATGAACTGTAAAATTGCTTAAGTAACTCTAACTTTTCCTCAGGCTCCTTGGCCATCATTGCCTTAGCCCAAATCGATTTAGCTTTGGCAGGTAGATTTGTAACCATCTTCTTTCACCATTTTCAAAAAAGCTTTATCTACTCTACTAAACGCTGTTAAAAGTAATCCAGCCTCTTTATCACTAATTACACTCTTTCCAATTAAATTTCTAAATGCCCTTGTTATTAACTTTATTTTATGAGGTGGAAGATTTGTTCTAGACACTAATGTATTGACTCTATCTACCAACATCTCCTTTATCTTCCTATCTGCTATCGTGAACCCTCTTTTCTTACTTCCAATCTTTTGAAACAATTCATAAAAAATGATTGTCCCTGCCATTGCCACATTAAGTGTCGGATATTCGAGACTTGTAGGTATAGTAACTATTGCATCACATTCATTTAGCTCTTGATTAGTTAAGCCATGGCTTTCTCTACCAAATAGTATCGCTACTTTCCCTTTAGTGCCATAAATTAGGTTAGCGAGCTGCGAAGGTGTAATTGTAATCCTCAGCACGTTTGTTGATCTCCTGGCTTGCACTGCGGTGGTCCCGTAAATCAAATCAAATTTTTCTTTTATTTCATCAAATGACATTAAAATTTTTACATTATCTAATATATCTTGGGCATTAGCTGCCATTTTCTTGGCAAGCTCTCCTAATTCATCTTTTGGCCTGATAAGGTAAAGTTCCCTTAATCCAAAATTCTTCATAGCTCTTGCTATTGCTCCAATGTTACCTTGATTCTCAGGCTCAATCATAACTACCGCTATTTCTGGCATACGTCTCCCCATCTTTCTTAGTTTAAAAAATATGTTGCACAATAATTTAAATATTGGTGATACATCGGGGAAGTGATCGATAATGCGCGGAAAAAACTATCGTCATCCGGCTGGAATGCCCTACACAAGAAGAGAATTCGTAGGAGGTGTTCCACATCCAAAGATAGCAAAATTTTCTCTAGGCAATCCTAGTGGAGACTATGATGTTGAGCTACAATTAATTTCATGTGCAAATGTTCAAGTAAGACATAATGCTCTAGAAGCGGCAAGGGTTGCTGCAAACAAAAAGATGCAAGAAATTGGAGAAACAAACTACTACTTACTTGTTAAAAAATATCCACATGTTATCTTAAGAGAGAATAAAATGATTGCGACAGCAGGTGCTGACCGTCTTCAGGAAGGTATGAGACGTGCATTCGGTAAACCTGTGGGGTTGGCTGCACGTGTAAAAATAGATGATGTAATAATGTTAATAAGAACTAAATTAAATTACGTAGATAAGGCTAAAGAAGCATTGAATGTTGCTGCCTCTAAATTACCCATGAAAACAAGAATAAATATAGTTGAACTAAAGAAGATTTCAACCAAATAAATCCTTCACTCTCTTAACCGCAGTCATAACTGCGGCCATGTTTTGGCTCACTTTAGGTGAATAGGAGTAGCAAAAATAAGCTATTTCTTCAACACTGACTTCTCTAATCACCGATAGAGCCAAAAAATTGCTCCACGCTATTGATCCTTTGCCAATCATTTGTGCCCCTATAAGTTTTTTACTTTCGCTATCAAATATCAAATTAATATACGTTTTTTCCCTGGATTTGCAACAATCATCTTCTTCTAAAACTGAGAGTGAAGACAAAATCTTTATCCTAAAATTCTTTGCCTCCCTTAAGGTTATTCCCACTGAAACTATTTCAGTACCAAAAATTTTTGCACTAATGTTGTCAATGATTTTTCCCATTTTTTCTGATCCGCCTGCAGCATTTCTCCCAGCAACTTCCCCACTTTGAAATGCAAGAGCGGCCAAATGTATTGGTGTTTTTTCTCTTGTTACAAAATTTGTATATTCTGCACAATCTCCAGCAGCATATACGCCAGCCTTCCCTGTTTCCATTCTTTCATCAACAATTATTCCGTCATATTTGCCCAAAGGTATTCCTGTCTCCTTAGCTAGAACTGTATTCGGTTTTGAACCTAGAGCTAAAATAGCCAAGTCACATGGAATTATCCCTTTCTCTGTATCTACAGCTTCCACACTTTTCATACCATAGAAAGCTTTTATCCTATTTTTATGAATCACTTCTATCCCCCTTTTTTCCATTTTTTCTCTAAAAATTTTTCCAATGTTATCGTCAAAAACTTTATATAGAATTTCGGGCTCAGGAAAAACCATAACAATTTTGCACCCCCTCTTAAGTAGTGATTCAGCTGTTTCGACAGCAACGAGTCCACCACCAACTATTACCACCTTCATGTTTCTTGCTACTTCCTTGCTTATCTTGATAGCATCCTCTATTGTTCTCAATTCATATATTCTGTCAAGATTACATCCTTTAACATTAAGCTTTAGAGGTGTACTGCCCGTAGCAAATATTATTTTAGAAAAATCTATTGTTCTTTCATGCTTTTCTGAATCTATAAAGGTTAGTTTTTTACCATTTAAGTCAATCCTCTTTACAATGGAGGATAAGAATATGTTTATCCTTTTTTCTTTTAAAAAATCTGTTCTAGGAATTACCTTATCATAGCTTATATCTCCCGAAATTATATAAGGTAATTTTCCTCTAAAATAACCTATATATTTTTCTTTTTCAATTACTATGATTTCTATTTTTTCATTTTGTTTCCTCGCACCCAATGCTGCAGATATTCCAGCAATGCCCCCTCCAACCACTATTATCCTTTCCATACCACTTTTTTATGAAGCATAAAGATTAAATCTTTTTTACTATCTATATCAATCACCTTTTTGATGTTAGTTGGAATAATTGGGAAAACGAATGTGGGTAAAAGCACTTTCTTTAGTGCTGCAACAATGCTGAATGTTCCTATCGGAAATTATCCCTTTACTACAATCAATCCTAACGTTGGTATAGGCTATTTTAGAACAAAATGTGTTTGCAAAGAGTTCGGCGTAAAGGATAACCCCACTACCTCCATATGCATAGATGGTACACGCTTGATTCCAGTAAAGCTGATGGACGTCGCTGGCCTTGTGCCAGGTGCATCCTCAGGACGTGGTTTAGGAAATAAGTTTCTTGACGACCTTAGACAGGCTGACGCCCTAATTCATGTTGTTGATGCTGCTGGCTCAACAGACGTTGAAGGTCGTCCAGTAACACCAGGTTCACATGATCCACTAGAAGATATACAATTTGTTGAAAACGAACTTGACTTGTGGTTACAGGATATTATAAAAAGTGATTGGCAAAGAATTTGTAAAGTTTGTGATTCTAGTTTTGATAATGGTGTAGCCCAGCTTCAGCAAAAACTTTCTGGTCTTTCCATAACACGTGCACATATACTTAAGGCAATCGAAGATTGTAGTTTAATGAATAAAAAATTTTCTAGCTGGACTGATCAGAGTCTTATGATGTTCGTTCGTAGGCTTAGAGAACTTTCTAAGCCTATAGTGATTGCAGCAAATAAAATTGATCTTTTTCCAGCCCCATTAAATTATGAAAAAATAAAATCTACTGGAAGGATATGTTTTCCATGTTCAGCTGAAGCGGAATTGGTTTTAAGACGTGCCTCTGAGAAAAAGTTGATCGAATATATACCAGGTGACTCTGATTTTAAAATAATTTCTCCCAACTTGAGTGAGCAACAGAAAAGAGCCTTGGAAGTGATAAGAGATAGAGTGCTAAAAAAGTGGGGTTCAACAGGGGTTCAGGAAATTATAAATTTTATATTCCGGGACGTTCTACAGCTAATAACAGTATATCCAGTTGAAGATGAACGTTCTCTTTCTGATAAAAAAGGCAATGTCTTACCAGAAGCCTATTTGATCAAGAAGGGTTCTACTGCAAAAGATTTAGCGTACAAGATACATAGTGATTTAGGTGACGGTTTCCTTTATGCGATAGATGTTAAACGAGGTGTACGTATAGGTGCCGAACATATTCTTTCAGATGGTGATGTTATAAAGATAGTTTCAACTAAGGCTAGGGGGTAATGTTTCTTTTAATGGATAACCTAATACCTTAATTTTTCTCACATTCGCATATCTTATTTTAGTAATCTTTTTTGCCTCCGTTAAAATCTCGGAACCAATTTTTCCTAGAACCGATTCAAGAACAAATTGGTCAAATGTTAATTTTTCTGCCTTTTTACTTATAATTTCATCCATTATCTTCCTAATAGCCTTCTTCTTTGAAGTATTAATTCTACTTGAAGTGTAAACTATTGCAAAAATTCTGATTTTCGCTTTATCCCTAGTTTCTAGATTCTTGTAAAAGTCCACAATCGAAGTTCCCTTTCTTATAAGACTTTTTAGAGTTTCACGTGCAAGTTCATACTGTTTGACTTCTGTTTTGGCAGTTTCTCCCACTATCTCTTTTATTTGGAACTTTAGCTTAACTGCATACTGTTCCTCGCTTTCTCCAAGTATGTCAAAAAGGGTTGTTTCAACACATCTTCCAATAGCATTCTCAATATTCGTGACTGGTATTTTCGCTATAATTTTGTTTCCAAATATAGCTGGTGCTTCAACCGAAATCCATATTTTTTCTTTCCACTTATCTTTTACTTTTATCCCTTTTTTTGGCATCCTATTCACCTAGAATTTCTCTATATTTTTCTCTTACTATGGCTGGCCAATCTTCTTCTTTAAAACCTTTTTCTGCAAGAAATGCTGCGGTCCATCTGGAAACGCCTAACCCGGTGCAACCAGTCCAAATTTCTAAATTTTCTTCACATTTAATTTTAAATGAATCAACAAATTTTTTCTTGTGCACAAAACATCCTGCAACTTCAAGCCATTCTGAACTTTCTCTTGGCCCCCTGTAGGGTAAATATATCTCAATATCGTATGCCGGTACCTCTACACTATTATAGGGGTCAAAGTTTGATGAACCCTCCTTAACATAGAAGGGTGCTGCCGCTGTTATCCTCCATTCTAAATCCAATATTTTATCTGCAACATAGACCCCTCTTTCTACAATTTCATCTCTTATGTCTACTACTTGTTCGGGTAGACCAACATAAGTTAATTCAATACGTTGGAATTCTGTTACCCTTACGAGGCCTTCAACCCCCCCTCCTTCCCATCTGTATGTGTACCCTGAAGCATCATAGTATTTCAAGGGTAATGTTTCAGATTTGTGCTTTATAACGCTATAATAGTACCAGAATGGTTCACACTGTGCTGGTGCCAATACATATGCTGGATCTTTTAGAACTTTTTTCAGTTCCTCTATAGGCACTTCTTTTTTGAGCCTATATTCTAGTTTAAAGTTATCAAATGCTTCTGGCTCCCTTGGAGGCGGACATACGTAAAACATTCCCTCCGGTATGCTATCAAAGTAGCCTGGCATCTTTTTCATAACCTCAAAAGGTATTAACTTTGGTAGAAGGAAGGGCTTAAATCCTCCTTTTTTGGCAACTTCTTCAATAAGAATTGTTTTAATAGTCTCAAAGAGGGCTGCGTACTTGCTAGTGTATATAAATTGTCCTCTTCCAGGAAAAGGAACTACCCATCCTAGTTCTACGCTTGTAATAAGAGGGTCTCCTGTAAACTTTATTTGCTTTGGCTGGGAAATTCTAACTATTGGTTGTACCTGTTCGTAAGAAACATGTTTTTCTTTTGAAACTTCTTCGATTAAGTTGATTAACCTGTCAATTAAGTTTCCTCTTAAATCGTTTTCATCTAAATCTTCTAACAATATTACAGTTTTATTGTCTTCAGTATACACATCTCTAATTTTAGGCATTGATTTAATTTTATTTACAGCTATTTCATCTACTCTATCAAATAATATAACCTTAAAATTTTTGGCTGAAACCTGTCTTATTCCTATTTTTAACTTTTCTCCAAGTTCTTTTGCTAAAACCTTTTTTAATCTTAAGAGACCAACATGTGACCTAACCAGATTACCAGAATTGAGTGTAAAGTTCAATACGTTTTCTTTAACGTTCCATGACTTAATATAGCATGCATTTTCAAGGTCCTTTTCAGCTCCTTTTATTAGAGCCCTTTTACATTCTTCTAGACTTTCCTCTATTACATGCTCAATTTTCTCGTCACTTCTGCTTAATACAAAATAGCCATCAGTTTCTGTTTGAATCTTCTTCATCTCTTTCCACCATTAATACTTGTAGGCATAAACCAATATAATCGAGGCCTTCTCGTAATGTAGATATTAATGTTTCTATATCCTTTTCTGTAGATACAGCAAAAATAAGTGTACTATCTTCTGTATAAAATTCAAGTGATATTTCTTCTGGAATATTTACATTATCCGGTTTTAAGGCTTTAAAAAGTGTATCTATTATTTTTGGCTCCTCAGTCTTCACCAGAATTTTAACTTCCACCTTTTCCATATCTTATCTCTTCAATTAGTTTGGTCATAAATTTTTCATACTGTTCCAGCGGAATTTTTGCTCCAGCTGCTGCAGCGTGTCCTCCTCCCGAACCGTTTAGATCTTTAGCAACTTTACTAACTATTAGGCCGATATTCAAATCTTTAATCTTTTCCCCTCTTCTGATAGAAATTTTTAAATCGTTATCTTTTGTCTTCGTTCTAACAATAACAATTTTGTCTCTAAAAAGGGGCGAGCTTGCGATGATGGATGCTATAGCACCTAACATCTTTTCATCCACTAAATCATCTCCAATGACTTTAACAATATTTTCTTCATAACGCATTCTATTCACATCCGAATTTATAATTTGAAGGTATTGTGTAATCCTTTTTCTATAATCTGATAATATTTTTTCTCCCATATAGTATGCTTCATTTCTATCTCCTAAACAAATGAGTATTCCTATGCCAGGTTTCCCGCTTCTTCCACATGCATTTAAAAGGGAACCGAATTCCCTTGCATCTCTTAAAACGGTTCCTTCTTCTTCCTTTAAAAGTGTATAGACTGTACCAAACAGTTCTTCAATTATTTCACCTTTTGCGCCTTCCTTAGTTAAATAAGGAATAAGTATCTCAATAAGTTTCATTTTTTCTTCATAGGAAAGCTGAGAAATGGTTCTCCATCTTTCTCCCTCTTTTAATTTAAAGTTAGAGGAAAGTAATGCTGCTAGGCATGCGTCTGGATTACCCGAAAGTAATGGTATAAAAGGTGTGTTTGTAGATGCTATTGCCTCATGAATAGGCTTTGTTTCTCTTCCATAAAAAACAAGATCTTTTTCCTCCTTAATCAATCCCAACATTTTCGCATCCTTCAAAATAATTTTTTGATTTATTCCTATTAAGCTCCTTGACGGTCCCTGGTCCTGTCTATCTGCAAGTGCTCCAACAACAGCTAATGCGGCACTATCTCGATTTGAACTATTAATTCTTTTGGCTACTAAGTATGCGACACCTGAACCTGATATTTCAACTCCACCATCTATTCCAAATTCATGCGGATTTAGGACTCTCATGTGTTCTAATTCTTCTTTACTACTTTGATGGTGATCAAGAATAATCCATTTATTTTCTAACTCCTTTTCAAGAATTTCAACATACCCCATTCCAATGTCTGTAAATATGTAAAAGTCATATTCTTGGTTCCTTAAGTTTGTTATGCAGTTTTGATTAAGTTCGCTTAATGTTCTTATTATTGCCCTTCCTCCTTCGTTGTATATACTTTTTCCAATAATACTTCCAGATGCTAGTCCATCAGCGTCTAAGTGGCAACACACTATTATCTGTTTTTCTTCATCTATAGCATTTTCAATAAGTTCTGAAATAGATTCAGCTTTTTCTTTAAAATCTTTAAAGTCCATTTTTTTATCCTATTCCAACTGTGCAACTTGAGGTTTATATTTCCAGCTTTTGTCAAGTAAGCCGATTCTTTTATAATACTTTGAAAGTCTATGGATTCTTGCTTCAACCAGCTCTAGTGCTCTAACATTTTTTCCATCTTTCTTGTGCTTTTTTAGATGTTGTTGCAAGTTTTCCGCCTTTCTAATAAGATTCTCTAAATCGTAAGGAATTTTGGGCATCATATTATGTTCTTTCAATATTTCACATATACTTTTTCCAGTTATTTGTTTTTGAAGTGGGATCCCATACTCGTCCCTAAGGCGTATCCCTATTTGGCTTGGTGTTAATCCCTCGTTAGCCATCTTAATTATAAGGGATGTTACTTCTTCTGGCGTGTATGTTACCCAAGGTGGGCTAAGCCTATAAATAGGTCTGGTTGAATGTGATTTACCATCCTTATGGCAATACTGTCTGGTCATGTTCAAGCACTCTTAGTTAGGTGTATTTAAATACATTTTTATACTTTTGAATGGTTCACGAAATATTTATGGTTTAAAGCTTTATGATAGTTTATCTATACTTGAACTTCTTTTAGGTAAATTCTTCACCAAGTAGGATAATATTTGCTATCTACAAAATTGTAGTCAAAACTTATACTTTTTTAATAGAACCTTGTAACCATTCTCCTAATGCTTTAAAAGCTCTTCCCCTATGGGACCATAAATTTTTTTCTTCTAAACTCATTTCAGCAAATGTTTTTTCAACATTTTCCGGCATAAATATTGGATCGAATCCAAATCCATGTGTTCCCTTTTTCTTATATGCTATTCTTCCCACAATTTCTCCCTTAAATATTCTTATCATTTTCTCTTTTTTAAATCCTACAATTGATACGAATTTTGCACCCCTTTCTTTTTCTCCCTCAAGCAGTTTTAGTATTCCGTCACATCCAATTTTCCTATATACATATGATGAATAGGGTCCCGGGAATCCGTTAAGTTTTTCTATAAACAAACCTGAATCTTCAATGATAATTGGGATTGTTCTTTTGTTAACTTTTTTTAGGGCATGTAACACAATTTCTTCTAAAATGTCTGATTGTATCTCAACTTTTTTTGCATCTATCTTTTCAATTATTATTCCAAAATTTGATAGTATACCTTGTGCTTCTCGGATCTTGTTAAGGTTGTTTGTTGCAAAGAAAATTTTATTATCAGAGGGTAGCATATCTTCCTCTCCTCTCTATTTCTTTCACATTCTCTAATATTTTATTGGACATATGGTATGTGCTAGAATATCCAGAAAGCACTTTTTCAAATATTTGTTCAAAATATTTGGGATGTGCACTCTTTATTACCTGTTTAAAAAGATGGATGTCAACAGCTTTATCCTCAATTCTTTGAGAGTAAAAGGTTAATCCAAAATCTATTACATACACTCTGTCATCATCTTTTTTAATGATAAAATTCGATGTTGTTGGGTCACCATGGATTATATTATGTGAATGCATAATGCCTATTTCCCTACCAACCTCATAAAGAATTTTTCCCCCTCTAATATTATCATTTTCTATAACATCTTTTAATCTATCTCCTCTAATATACTCCATTATGATTTCCCCCCTAAATGGGTCTGAAAAGTAAATTAAAGGCGTTAAAACACCAAACTTTTTCACTAAATTTATGTAATATGTCTCTCTTATCGTCCTAATTTTTCTTATTTTAAGATCTAATTCTTCTCTCCAATACGGTTTACTTCTCCTGACCTTTCTAACAACTTCAATCCCATGCCATTTGGAAATGTATATGTTAGCTTCTGCACCAACCTTAATTAGTCTCTCCATGTTATATCAACCTCATCTATTCTCCAAGACTGTTTAACGAAACTCTCTTCCACATCTATAATATTATTAGACTTATATTGTAATAGACCAACTAGTGCTATCTGCGCCCCACAGTCGCCACTATATTCTCTTGGAATAACATGGAATGTAGCGTTATGAACCTTACAAAGGCTTTTAATCATCTCCTGTAGCCTAGCATTAGCTGCCACCCCGCCAGTCAGAATGACCTCTTTCTTTTCGGAAAAAGCTAACAGTCTTTCTGTAACTTCAGTTAGCATAGCGAAGGCTGTTTCTTGAACTGAATAGCAAACGTCTTCCTTACTGTATCCTTTTTTAATCAGGTTTTTAGCGTAGGTTAGAAGACCAGAAAATGAAACATTATTACCTTTTACACTATACGGCATTTCTATATACCTTCTGCCTTTACTTGCTAATTCTTCAATATGTCTGCCTGCAGGTGAGCCAAAACCTAATTCCCTACCTAGTTGATCAAAAAGTTGGCCCAACGTTATATCTAATGTCTCCCCAAAAATTCTCCATCTTTTCATTAAATATGAAGAAACAAGCGTATGCCCACCTGAAACTAGAACAACAACTGGGTCTAAGGTTTTAGCGAAAAAATTTGCCAATTCTATATGTCCTATGGCATGATTTACAGCTGCTAAAGGTTTATTATAATATGAGGCTAATGTTCGCGCAACAACAGCCCCAACTTTAAGACATGGTCCTAATCCGGGTCCGGCTGAAAATGCAATCACATCAACATCCCTTATGCCAATTCCACTCTTAGTCAGAGCCGCATCCAAAACCTTTTTAGCTCTCCTTAAATGATGTTGAGCTGCCTCATAAGGGTGAATGCCCTCCCCGGGGGGAGGTACATAAACTTCCTTTTCATTGGATAATATCTTATCTTCAGTTAAAATGGCAATGGAGAAAGTATGTGCTGTGGACTCTATTCCTAAGCATAATAAACTATTTTTGTTCATCTTTCCTACCTACACTGTTAAACTTTATTTATGCTTTGTTAGCGAGTAAAAGTTAATGATAAAAGAATCGTTTGAAATCAATGTAGAAATGTCATTTTATGTTCATGCAACTGAAGATAAGCAGAAATTGTTTGATAAAATTAAACTCATTTTTAATTTACCCTCTGAAACCTTTAAGGAGAATGTGTTCGAAGGCCATCATGGTAACCCTATAATAAAATATACAGCATACTTAAAAGGTTCACAAGCAAAGCATGTTTTAGAAGTGATCTTTAAGAGTCTTGATCCAGTTGATAAAAATATTCTTCTAGAGAATATAGAAAAAAGGATGGATGAGCACAAAAATCTTTATTTGAGAATTGATAAATCAAGTCTCTTTAAGAATTTTTTTAAGTTGGACGGTTCGAATGTTATTCATTTTAAACTTTTGCCTAAGAATAAAAATGTTAGGAATATAAAAAATTTTTATAAAAATTTTATAATGGTGCTAGAGTGAGATTGAGAAAGGTTTAAAAGTGACGGCCAAAATATCCCTTTCGGGGATGAAGTGTACCGCCGTCCCAGTCTGAGCTAATAAGCCTTGAAGAACCGATAACACTGACCTTCTAATTTGATAGAAAAAAATAAAAAGGTTTAAACGTAGCCATAATGACTACTATTTGGAAAGAAAAAGAGGTGAAGGGATATTTTCGGACCATCAGCTGGATATGATAGGGCGTTAACAATCTTCTCACCAGATGGAAGATTGTATCAAGTAGAGTATGCATTAGAGACCGTAAGAAGGGGTACAATAGCATTGGGTTTGAAAGGTGTCGATGGCGTAGTGTTAGTTGTTGAAGAAAGAATCCGTAAGCTTCAATCCCCAACCTTGTCACAAAAAATTTTTCAGATTGACGACCATATTGGTGCAGCAGCAGCAGGCTATGTTCCTGACGCAAGAGTTTTAGTGGACCGTGCTAGGATCTTCTCACAGACTAATCGTCTACTCTATGATGAGGACGTTGACGTGGAATCTGTAGCAAAATATTTAGGTGATCTCACGCAAGAATTTACACAATATGCAGGTGTTCGTCCATTTGGAGTTTCTCTCATAATCGCAGGAGTTGACAAAAAAGGTCCTTCCGTATTTTTGGTCGACCCAAGTGGAAGTTATCTACAGTATGAAGCAGTATCGATTGGAGCTGGTTCTGAGCAAGTTACACAATTTTTAGAAAATAACTTTAATCCTTCTATGACAGTTGACGAACTGTGCGTACTGGGTGTTAAATCAGTATACTTAGTTAGTGAAGATAAAGTTGGCACTGGGCATATAAAAATGGCTGTCGTGGATACTAAAACAAGGAAGCTCAGACGGTATACGGAAAATGAGATATCTAAATTTGCAGAACTAGCAAAATAGAAGTCTACCCAGTAGAAGGGAAAGTTCATGAGTAGCAAATTTACATGCGTTCGGTTGACAATTGATGGAGAGCGCTTTGAACTTCTAGTTCGCCCAGATCAAGCATTAAATTATAAAATGGGCAAACCTATAGAACTTTCGCAAGTGATAGGTATAGAAGAAGTCTTTTCAGATGCAGCTAAAGGAATGCGTGTGTCTGAAGAAAAGCTTCAAAAAATTTTTCATACAAAAGACTTTTATAAGATTGCAGAAATCATATTAAAAAAAGGTGAATTACAGTTAACATTGGAGCAGAGACGAAAACTTATAGACGAAAAGAAAAGAGCTATTATATCGATTTTATCTAAAAATTTTGTCGACCCTAGAACAAATACTCCTCACCCTCCAACCAGATATGAACAAGCTTTAGAAGAAGCTCATGTTCCAATAGATCCATTTAAGTCTCCCGAAGAACAGTTGCAAGCAGTAGTCGAAGCTCTACGTCCTATACTTCCACTTAAATCTCAAAATTTAGTATTAAAAGTGAAGATTCCTTCCAAATATTCTTCCAAATCAGTTGGATTGCTTAAATCATTTGGTAAGTTTCTAAAAGAACAGTGGCTTCCAGACGGAAGCTATACGGTAGAAATTGAGATTCCAGCTGGCTTACATTCATCTTTGGTTGAAAAGGTTGCTTCGTTAACAAAAGGTGAGGCAGAGATTTCAATAGTTGCGAGGAAGTGAAATGTTTATGGTTTTAGTTAGAACAAGGGTTTTGCCTGGCGATATACTACATGACTCGTACACTGGTCCAGCTCCCCCTAATACCTATAAATTAGGAAACAAACTTTTCTCTTTAAAGGTCGGCTTAGTTGAAATTGAAGGAAAGGATGTTAAGTTGATTCCTCTCGCTGGCCCCTATATTCCAAGAGTCAACGATTTCGTAATAGGCAAGATTATAGATTTTGATGCATTTTCTTGGGATGTTGACATAAATTCCATCTATACCGCTCATCTTCCAGCACAAGATGTTTTCGGTAGAGAATTTTCTTCGCAGACTCATTCTCTTACGTCACAGTTTAAAGTTGGGGACATGCTTGCCGCTAAAATAGTTGCATACGATCGGACAAAAGATCCAGTATTGACTGTAAGAGAACATGGGCTGGGAAAGATAGTTCATGGTGAGCCCGTAAAACTTTCGCCATCAAAGATACCAAGGTTAATTGGAAAAAAGGGTTCTATGGCCAAAATTATAGAGACAAAGACGAAAACAAAACTTATTATAGGCCAAAATGGTGTCATTGTTGTTCAAGGCCCTTCTGAGGGAATAGTGCTGGCCGCTAGAGCGATCCGTTTAATAGAGGAAAAAGCTCATATGCCTTCGTTAACAAATATGATTAATGAACTATTAACTCAAGAGGGGTGAATAAAGTGGGAAAATTGATCGATGAAAATGGTATAAGACTTGATGGAAGAAGATGGGATGAGTTAAGGCCTATAAAAATTGAAGTAGGTGTAATAAAAAATGCTGACGGCTCAGCCTACATAGAATTTGGCAAAAATAAGATCATCGCTGCCGTCTATGGCCCACGAGAAGCGCATCCAAAGCATATCGCACTGCCCGACCGAGCTATTGTAAGATGCCGATATCATATGGCTCCCTTTTCTACAGATGAAAGAAAGCCTCCCCAACCTACAAGACGAGAAATAGAAATTTCTCTTGTACTAAGAAGAGCAATGGAAAGCACTATCTTCCTAGAAGAATATCCTAGGTCAATAATTGACGTTTATGTTGAAGTTCTTCAATCTGATGGTGGTTCTAGATGTGCTAGTATCACCGCCATATCCGCTGCACTTGCAGACAGTGGAATCTCTATGCGTGATCTTATAGTGGGATGTGCTGTTGGAAAAATTGATGGCCAAATAGTTTTAGATTTAAGTGATTACGAAGACAAAGAAGGTGAAGGTGATATGCCAGTAGCCTATATGCCAAATCTTGACAAGATTGTCCTTCTACAGTTTGATGGGATCTTCACTGAAGAAGAATTTAAAAAGGCTATAGATTTAGCCATTTTAGGAAATAAAAGGGTATATGAAATACTTAAGAAAGCCCTTATTGAAAAATATTTTGGAACGGTGGAGGAAAAGTAATGTCAATCAAAAAGTCTCCAATTATAGAAAATTTAAGAAAAATGCAAATGATAGAACTACTGTCAAAAGAAAAGCGTTTGGATGGGCGTTCTCTTACAGATTTTCGTCCAATAAATATAAAGGTTGGCGTAATCCAGAAGTCAAATGGATCTGCTGAAGTATCTGTGGGGAACACAAAGGCAGTAGCTGGTGTAAAAATTGAAACAGGAACACCTTTCCCCGACACGCCAGATCAAGGTCTTCTGGTTGTCAACGCAGAGTTCCTTCCATTCTCCTCAGCATTAATTGAGCCTGGTCCTCCGGATGAAGATGCAATCGAAGTTTCAAGAGTCGTTGATCGTGGAATAAGAGAATCCCAGATGATTGATCTAAAATCGCTTGTAATTGAACCGGGAAAACTAGTCTATTGTGTCTTCGTAGATATAAGCATATTAAACATGGATGGCAACATATTTGATGCCGCATTTCTAGCAGCGGTTTCCGCCCTGTTAACAACAACCTTTGATAAGAAAATTACGAAAGAGGATGGGAATATTGAAGTTCAAAAATGTAGGCTGCCAACACGGTGTATTCCAATATCAGTTACTTCTATAACCATAGGCGATGCTATACTTGTTGATCCAACTGAAGAAGAAGACTCTGTCCAAGATTCAAGGTTAACTTTAACCTTTAATGATGAAGGTTTTCTGTGTGCAGGACAAAAAGGTGGTTCCACAGGAATATCAAAGGAGCAATTATTTAAAATAGTAGAAATTTCTAAGGCTAAGGCTGAGGAATTAAGATCTTTAGTGAAAAAGGTGATAGAAAATGCCCAAGTCTGAAGTCAATATGACAAAGGGTTTAGGTGCAAGATATGGTGCTACAGTAAGGAAACGGGCGTCAAAAGTACTGGCCCAACTAAGACAAAAAAGGGTCTGCCCCTCCTGTGGTTCAAAAAGGTTCAAGAGGAAGGCTGTAGGAATATGGTCTTGCAAAAAATGCAACTATACAGTAGCCGGTGGCGCATTTGATGTATAATTTAGGTGAACTCTATGAGTGAAGAAATTCCCGCTTGGCTTAGAGAACGTTTGGCGAGGTTTGAGGAAATGCAAAGAAGTCTACAGGCTGTTCAAATACAGAAAAGGCAAATCGATCTAGAAAATTCAGAAATAGAACGTGCATTAGATGAGCTAAAAAAGATTTCACCAGAAGATGCTGTTTATAAGTTCTCTGGCCAAATTTTAATAAAGGTTAACAAGGATGAACTTGTAAAAGAATTAGAAGAAAAACTTGAATTAAATAAAACCAGAATCTCAATCTTAGCGAAGCAAGAGGAAAAACTTAAGCAATCTCTTACTGAGCTCCAGAGTAAAATAAGTAGTGCACTTTCAGGCCAACCTGGAGCGCTTAAAGAAAGTTAAATGCCTAACTCAATGTTGCAGGAAGTGTTTAACGGGAATAAAATATGCATTATAACTCACAGACTAGCTGATGTTGATGCCCTATGCTCTTCTTACGTGTTAAGCATTTACTTTAAAGAAAGGAATGTATCAGAAATAGATTTAATTTTCCCCGAAGGTCTTGATTCAGCAGCTGAAACTATAAGAAAATTTTTTTCCATTGAATCCTCTGACCTTAAAGAATTTAATTCAATTGATCTAATAATTGTAGTTGATACTGGTTCTCCAAAGCTCCTGGGAAATTACTATCAACTTTTAGAGAACGCATCTTGCAAAAAAGTATTGATTGATCATCATCCATTAACTGATGAAAGCAAACATTTCTACAACTACTACTATGTTGACCCTGAATCGTCTTCAACTTGTGAAATAGTTTTATCACTCCTGTTAAGTTTAGACTTTTCCTTAACACCAACAGTAGCCAACCTTTTACTTCTAGGAATCTTATTTGACACAAAACATCTTATTTTAGCTAATGAAAGGACCATAAAAAATGTCTCATTGTTAATTGATAAGGGTGCAAAACTAAAATGGGGTGAAGAAATTCTATCCCAAAAAAAGGACAGATCTGAAATAATTGCAAAACTAAAATCACTTTCTCGAATGAATTTATACGAGCTTAACGATTCCCTTGTTGCAATAGTAAAAATAGGGTCTTTTCAAGCTTCTGTAGCCAAATTTTTAGTTGATGCTGGATGCGATATTGTACTCGCATATAGTTTTGATGATATAGTAAAAGGTAGTTTAAGGTGCTCAGATAACATATGCAAAAGATGTGATTTTTCATTAAATATTCTTGCCGAAAACCTGGCAAAAAGATTTAATGGTATAGGTGGTGGTCACAAGTGCGCCGCCTCCTTTAATCTTAGCTGTGACAATGAACAGCTTTTTATTTCAACTTTCTTATCTTTACTAGAGACAGCTTTCTCAACTAAAATGAACAAAATTATCTTAAAATGAATCCTTTTATATTATACTTTTGTCGCATATGGAAACGTTGACAGAGATAATAAAGTTCATAAATCTCAGTTTCTCTTACTCAGGATCTAGCACATTTATTCTAAAAAATATAAACCTTACAATTAAAGAAGGTGATTTTGTCCTTTTAGTAGGCCCAAGTGGTTGTGGTAAATCAACACTGCTAAGATGTATTAATGGGTTAATCCCTCATCTTTATAATGGCACCTATATAGGTGATGTGATTGTTGACGGTGAATCAGTTAAAAATAAGAATGTAAGCGAATTAGCAACTAAAGTCGGTTTTGTTTTCCAAAATCCTGAAAACCAGATTTTTATGTTTTCTGTGGAAAAAGATATAGTTTTTGGTCTAGAAAACATTGGACTTGAGAGGGAAGAAATAGATAATAGGCTCAAATGGGTTTTAAAGGCCTTAAACATAGAACACCTAAGATATAAGCCCCCATATGAATTATCTGACGGCCAAAAACAGAGAGTTGCAATAGCAGGTGTTCTGGCAATGAAACCAAAAATTTTGATTCTAGATGAACCAACCTCTCTACTTGACCCTAGAACAGCTCAAGAATTTATACTATTGTTGAAGGAATTAAATAAAAAGTTTGGGTTAACAATTATTGTAGTTGAACATCGAATAGACCTTTTAACGGATGCAGCAAATAAGATGGTTGTTTTAGACAAGGGTGAAATTGTCTTTGATGGGCCATTGAAGGATGTTATAAAAAGCAAAAACCTAAATCTCTACGGTGTTAACGTCCCCCCAATTATAGGACTGCAAAACTATTTAAAGGAGGATGGTCTGATTTTTAATGAATTTTGTTTAAATGTTAAAGATTTTGTAAAACAACTGAAAGTAAGGTTGATGAAAAGTTGATTGAAGTAGACTCATTATATTTTAAGTATCCTTTATCAAAAGATTTTATTCTAAAAGATGTCAACCTAAAGATCAAACTTGGCGAAATAGTTGGTATAATGGGTGGAAACGGTTCTGGTAAAACCACACTTATAAAACATTTTAACGGGTTACTTAAACCGACTAAAGGCTCCGTCAAAGTATTTGGTAAAGACACGCGTGAAGAATCAGTAGCCTATTTTTCAAAGAAGGTTGGACTTGTATTTCAAAACCCTGGCCACCAACTTTTCTCCGATACTGTATGGAATGAAGTTGCCTTTGCCTTAAAAAATTTCGGATTTGATGAAGAGGTTACAAAGAAAAGAGTTAAATGGGCTTTAGAATTCTTTAACCTGATACAATATAAAGATGTTTCCCCACTACTACTCAGTGGTGGTGAAAAAAAGAGATTATGCTTAGCCTCTGTTCTTGCATGGGATCCGGACTTTATTATACTCGATGAACCTACAGTTGGGCAAGATTCTCTCCAAAAGGAGAAGCTTAGGGAAATTATTAAAATGCTCGCAACCCAAAACAAGACAGTTATAATTGTGTCCCATGATGTTGAATTTATTTGGCTACTGCAGCCTAGAATAATATTAATCTCTAATGGGATGGTCGTTAGGGATGGTGACTGTAGAAAAATTTTTAGCGATTCAAAAGCACTAGAAGAATGTGGTATTACAAAACCTCAACTTGTTGAACTATATGAAGAACTCTTTCCATTAATCGATAAACCTCCCGTCGACCTCCTTGAAGCACGTGCCACACTTTTAAAGCTATTCAGAGGCTGAGATAAAATGTTTTGGTTAGCAGAAGGCTTAATATACAGACGTCAGGACAGTTTCGTGCACTCCCTTGATCCAAGAGTAAAGCTAATTATTTCAGTATCACTTTTTATCCTTTCACTTTTCAGTAATACAATTTTTGAGTTCACTATACTCCTATCCACTATTTTCATTTTAGGAATTGTTTCTAAAGTGTTTAGGAGGATGATAAAAACCATAACATTTTCTCTCACGTTTGTGGCCATGATCTTTGTAGTAAACTTGCTGGTAGGATATGAACTCATTTTCTCCATAATTATTTCATTACGTTTCATTGCAATAATCTCTTCATCTTCTATCTTTTTCTTAACGTCTTCTCCTGACGAACTTGAGCTTGTTATGCGCTCACTACATTTGCCTTATGATTTAATATTTGCCTTCGTTACAGCTGTGCGTTTTGTGCCAGTAATATTACTTGATGCGCTACAAATAATAGATTCCCAACGTTCTAGGGGTCTCGAAATAGAAAAGGGTAATTTATTTAAGCGTATTCGTAATTATATTCCGGTATTGGTACCATTAATTGTTCAATCGATTATAAGAAGTGAAGAACTAGCAGAAGCGATGGAGTCTAGAGCTTACGGTTTTTCTAAAAAGAGAACGTCATATTACAAATTAAGTTTTAGAAGACGAGATTATTTTGCACTATTCTCATGTTTATCATTTATAATCTTATTTATACTCCTCGTCTATTATTTTAGAGTTTAAAGTGGACAGATATGAGCTACATAATTGTAGATCATAGGGAATCAAAATCTAGTATACCTAGCCTACTAAAATCGATGAACATCAATTTTGTTTTTAAACTTTTAGAAGTCGGCGACTATATAATTAATCCTGAGACAGCAGTTGAAAGGAAATCAATGAAAGATTTTATAGCCTCCCTATTTGATGGCCGTTTGTTTAATCAAATTGAACAGTTGTCCTCCTCCTACTCTAACGCTTTCATTGTAGTTGAAGGTAATCTCAATGAAGCAGAAGCGTATTTACGTAATCCTAAAGCTGTATATTGTGCAATTGCCTCACTCCTTGTAAATTATAAGGTAAAGTTAGTTAATGTGCTTTCTGAAAAGGAGACCGCCTTATTCTTATCATGTTTGGTGAATACTTCTACCAAAAAAGAAAGGGGCTACCTTATTAAGCATGCTAAGAAAAAAGACTTTTTTGAGCAACAAGTCTATTTAATCTCATCGCTTCCTGGTGTTGGCTCAAAAATAGCTTTAAATTTGCTAAATTATTTTGGTTCTCCAAAGAATGTTTTTCTTGCCTCTGTAGAGGAATTGTCTAAGGTTCCTGGACTTGGTCTAAAGCGAGCTCGGAGGATAAGGGCGCTTTTAGATACTGATGTGAAAATGTATAAAAACCTTTTCGAAAAATTAAGTAAATAACTTTTTATTTGCATGCTACTAACCCAAAAATATGAGCAGTAGTATCCAGAGTGTTAAGGAGAGAGCTATTCTTTTGTCTGAGTTGGTAAGGGAGAATTTATCACAAGTCAATGAAGAAGAGTTAAGAACTTTTGTTGAAATGCTAAAGTCACATAAGAATAGTAAGATATTGATAATGGGTGCAGGAAGAAGTGGTCTAGTTGGCCGTGCTTTCGCAATGCGTCTTCTCCATTTAGGCTTTAATGCCTACGTTTTAGGTGACACTATTGTGCCATCAATTTCTAAAGAAGACCTTGTTATTGCAATTTCTGGTTCTGGGTCAACAAAACTTATAGTTACCGCAGCTGAAGCGGCCAAGCAGGTTGGCGCAAAAATTGTGTCTATAACTTCGTATCCTGATTCTCCTCTGGGTAAACTATCTAATCATATAGTGCTTTTAAGAGGACGAATTGAAGTCTCGCCAAGAGACTATTTTGCTCGACAAATTTTAGGCCTTCATGAACCGCTTGCCCCGTTGGGTACACTTTTTGAAGATAGTGCTCTATTTTTGTTGGACTCTATAATTGCCACCCTAATATCCGAATTTCATGTAAGCGAATTGGACATGAAAGAGAGACATGCGAATATTGAATAAAATTTATACAAAATTCAATAATATATGTGGTCGCAATCTCCTTCTCCAAAATCTTTTAAAAGGGTTTTTCCACTGGTTTAGTGGGGTTTACTATGCCAAGGTATAAAACCACCGCAGAAGCATTAAAAATCATAGGCAACAAGGACCAGATTCGAAAGGTTTAGAGGCATCTCTAAACCCGAATAATCTGGGCGTTGTTGCTCATGTAGATCATGGAAAAACTACTATGAGCGATAGCCTTCTTGCTGCATGTGGTATGCTTAGCCCTGCTCTTGCAGGCCAAGCTTTAGCCCTAGACTATATGGATCTAGAGCAGCAGAGACAAATGACTATTAAAGCGGCCAACGTTACATTGTACTATGAATATGAGAATGTTCCATATGTAATAAATCTAATAGATACGCCGGGTCACATTGATTTTACTGGTAGAGTGACAAGAAGTTTACGTGCGATTGATGGTGTTGTAGTTGTATGTGATGCTGTTGAAGGTATAATGACGCAAACCGAAACGGTGACACGCCAAGCATTAGAGGAAAGAGTTAGGCCAGTCTTATATATTAACAAGATTGATAGACTGATTAAAGAATTAAAGCTTAGTCCAGAAAAGATGCAGGCTTGGCTTGCCAATATAGTTAATGAATTTAATAATTTAATAGACATATATGCTGAGCCAGAATTTAAGTCAAAATGGAAAGTTAGTATACAAGATAGTAGTGTTGCATTTGGTTCAGCAAAAGACCGTTGGGGCTTCAACTTTATGATAGCCCAAAAGAAGGGTATCCGATTTAGTGACATATACAAGGCATATGAGGCAGGTAACATTAAGATTCTTGCCGAAAACTTTCCATTACATGATGCTATACTTTCAATGGTAATAAGGCATCATCCTCCTCCACATGTTGCACAAAGGTATCGTATTCCAAAGATATGGAAAGGTGACTTGAATTCAGAGGTAGGCCAAGCTCTCTTGAACTGTGATGAAAAAGGACCTGTTGTAATGATGGTAACAAACGTGGTCGTTGACCCCCAAGCTGGTGTCGTTGCTGTAGGACGCCTCTTTTCCGGAACTGTACATGATGGTGACATACTTTATCTGCACAATGCAAAAACGCAGGCTCGTGTACAATCAGTAAGCATGTTCATGGGCCCATTTAGAGAAATTGTTGGGGTTCTCACAGCAGGCAATATACCTGCTCTACTAGGGCTAGATGCTGCGAGAGCAGGTGAAACAGTATCTTCAATAAAGGATATAACACCATTTGAACAGATAAGATATGTATCTGAACCTGTTGTGACTATTGCTGTAGAACCAAAGTATCCAAGAGACTTGCCTAAACTTATTGAAACATTGAGAAAACTGTCAATAGAGGATCCTAATCTTGTTATCAAAATCAATGAAGAGACTGGGGAAATGTTAATGTCAGGTATGGGTGTACTACATTTAGAAATAGCAACAACGCTTATCACACAGACTGGTTTAGAAATAATAACTACACCTCCATTGATTAACTATCGTGAAACTATAAGGGCTTCAGCTGGGCCTGTCATGGCAAAATCTCCAAACAAGCATAACCGTATTTTCATGCGGGTGGAACCATTATCTGCTGAAGTTGTTGAATTAATAAGAAATAATACTATTAATGACCAACTTGACAGGAAGACAATTGCAAAAATATTAAGAGATCATGGATGGGATGCAGATGAAGCGAGAAACGTTGTCGCAATTGATCCAAGAGGTAACCTATTTGTCGATGCGACAAAAGGTGTCCAATTTATGCAGGAATCTATTGATTCGATAAGAGTCGGCTTCTTTGATGTGATGGAAAATGGTCCTCTAGCACAGGAGCCATGTAGGGGGGTTAAGGTCGTTCTACACCACGCCGAATTCCATGAGGATCCTGCTCATAGAACTTATGCCCAACTTTTACCAGCTTCTAGACGGGCAATATTAGGTGCTATGCTTCTAGCTAATCCAACATTGCTAGAACCTGTTCTAGGTATAGAAGTTAAAGCGAACAGCGACTTGATTGGTGCAATAGCTGGTGTAATTTCTGCTAGGAGAGGAAAAATGCTTAATGTGGAACAAAAAGGTGTCCTCACAATAATAGAGGGTGTTATACCTGCCGCGGAGACATTTGATTTAAGTGAGGCCATGCGTGGTGCGACTGCTGGCAAAGCCATGTGGAATACGCACTTTAAAGAATGGAGTCCTGTTCCATCAAATCTCCTGCCACAATTAATTGCCTCAATTAGAAAGAGGAAGGGATTAAGTGAGTCTCCACCATCGCCTGAGGAATTCATCGACAAAGAGTAGGTCAAGCATATCCTTTGATATAATTTTCTTCTTCAACATCCTCTAATTCGGTGAAAAAATCTCTAAGTATACGTGTAACTTTATTGTCTTCGAGACTTATAATTCTTATTTTACCAAACCTCTTTTGCCGGATTAAACCTTCCCTTTCAAGTTCAGTTAAGTACCTTTCAACAAATTTGTATGAAATTTTTGTTCTTTTAAGTAATGCTGAAATGTTAATTTCGTTTTCTTTTAATAAAATTCTTAAAATTTTAAATTTTCCCTTACTGTCAAAAAATGTAAAATCTTTATCCATATTCTAGTCTCTCTTTTATTTCATCATAAAGTTGTTCTGCTGGAATGTTCAGTAAACTAATTACCGTCGTCCTCCCTCTAGGATCAGCCTGCAAAACCTTTGAGTCTATAAATTCTCTTTGAGCCAAATTTTTCACTCTTAGCCAGAACTGTGTATGCTTTAAAGCCTCTTTACCATATTTTTTACACATTATCTTATATTCTTCCTCTAAAATCTTTAACGTAATACGATCCTCTAATTGCTCTTTTAAAAGCTTTGCTAAAGAAAGAAGAATAATTTTCTCATGCTCATCCAAATAATTCAATTCCTCTTTTCTTATCTGAGGTGGTAACTGTAATTTTGCCTCCCTAACATGTTCTGGTCTAACCTTCCTTTCTCCTCTAAACTCTGCAATTCTCCCTGAAAGTTGGAGAAGTTCTATGGCATATCTTGCATCTCCATACTTTGATGCAAGTTTAGAAATTAAATCTAAGGTTTCGTTTTCGACTGTATCTTCTTCAAAAGCTATCAGTACGCGATCATATAGGATATCCTTAAGCTGTGATTCATTATACGACTCAAGCTTAATTATATTTTTTTGGATGGAGCTTAGGATGCTTGGGTCTGCTTTATCCAGGTATGAAAAAGACTTGCTTATAATAATTGAAGATAATATTTGTCTATCAATTGCCATCTCTCTTAACCTCGTTATAATGTAAAGAGGCTCTATACCCTCATGTGAGACAAGTGCATCGAACTCATCAAATATAACTATCACATGTATCTTCTCTTCACCCAGTTTTGATATAAAATATTGTACAATTTCATCTAAAGAAAAGCCTCTGTTTGGGAAAGAGTGCCCTATAGAAGAAAGGATACTATTCAATATACTTCCAAAGACTCTATTAACCCTACAGTTAGTATAGTAGGTTTTTAATCTCACATCATTTATGACGTAATGGCTTTCTACATATTGAATAAATTTCTTAGATAAAAGAGTCTTCCCACTTCCAACGGGCCCTATTATAAAAACTTGCTGACTGTTTCTCTTAGGGTCATGTAAAACCATTCTAAAAAAGCTTTTCAACTTATCTAGTTCGTTCTCCCTATGCGGTATCCTCTTAGGAATATACTCTGGAGAAAGCTTACTTTCATCCTTGAATATCCGATATTCTTCTATCATCTTTGCATAAAGATAATTTAAACGATTATTTAACCATAACTTTAGTTTAATTGTATAGATGATAGAGAGAGGTGGACGAAAATAAAGAAGGGCTCTGAACTCAAGATCTATCACATAATATTTTCGAAGCCTTCTTTCTTCATCGCCCAACAAAATATATTTAAAAACTAATTTATAGACCTTATTGTTAAAATAATACCAGGGGATCGCATGGTAGAAATAAATTTGACAGTGCATTTGAATAAGATGAGAACTTTTCTAATAAACAGTACATGCCGCTCTTTCATGCCAAAAAGTTATTTAAAAAATCCTGATATTTTTCCAGAAAAGGAAACGGGCCCAGGTGCAATATACATAGAAGCAGTTGATAAGGTAACTCTTACAAAAATGTATGATATAACTTTCGTAAACGCGAAGGATGTACTTGGAATAATATATGTGTCTAAAAGTGGTAATACAAAATTAAAATGGAGACAAATTAGTGGCAAAATAGGCAAATTGACTGGCACTGCCTCAGCAAATTCTATAGCAAATTTGATAGACTCTGGAATATTAACTCAAGAACAAATAAAAAATATGCTTTTCAAAGAGGCGGAAACTTCTTCCTCCGAAGAACATCAGGCAAATTAGCCCATTGCATGAATTCTTCAGTAGGCTCAATTTCACGATATAATTCCATTCGTTTTGCCTCAAGTAATTGGTTACTTTTTCCCTGAAATTCTGCAAAGGTCTTTACCTGATTATTGAATATTCTCGCCTTACTCCTCAACTCTTCTACGAAAGCTATTGCTCTATCATCTCTTAAAATGTGATGGTCCAATATCATTAACTTTGTTTTTTCAACAAGTTTAGAAAGAGTATTTTTTGCAATCACATAGTTTCTCTCATCAAAACTATTAAGATATGTTGGTGGCCCGCCAATAACTAATATATCGGGACTTTCGTCTAAAATGGTGTTGAGGGCTTGTTCTGAAATTGCTCCCTGGACATCAGAAGCATGTAAAAAGGTCAAACCAGGACTTCTTATAATTGTGGCCAAAACGTATCCAAGTTTACTATTTTCTTCTCCATGAAATAGTGGTCTACTAAACTTTAGTATTGTTCCACCATAATAGAAACACTGGCTATCTGCTTTAATAACCTTTTTAGCAACATTTTTGACAGCCTTATTAAATAGTTGTCCTCTTACTTTTTGGCTAAAATTAATATCCTTATCAAAATCTTTAAAATACACTATTTTATCAGAATAAATTTCCCTTGCTACACTTTGATCACTCCATGTCCATAAAGTATCGGTTTCCTCAAAAAAGGGTGAAAAATGGTCGAAGTGATAATGTGAGATTATTATGGCCTCAGAACGTTCAGCATGCTCCTTTATTGCTTTCCTCGCTCTCTCTAAGGCCCCATATTCTAAAGGGTGTGGTAAGCGGCCGAACCTTGGCGCTAATGCTGCTCCGGCATCAATAAGAATTTTTAGATCAGGTGTTTCAACATATGTTGCAGTAGACCTTACACCCAAACTTTCTGCACAAAGGGGTCTTACTAGTATCTTCAACGGCAAAAGGCTATCAGATGGTATAAAATTAATTTTTATTTCCTTCCTATACCATAGATATGGCGATAGCAAATGGTGTTAGTTAAGGTGTTTAGGATAACGAGTTATACTGCACCAGATACTGGAGAACCTGGAAAGCAAATTGAATTAGTAGAAGTAAGAAGCCAACCATTTATTTCACACCAATACGGTGATGAAGCTGCACGCATGGCACAATCAATTATTTCACAAATACAATCCATGGGCCTTTTCCCTCCTGTCCCAAAAGAAGTAAATTACCCCAAAGTAATACTGTTTTTAACGGAAAAAGAATTTGATCAGCTCGGAATACCCATGAACGTTAACGATACATACGAAATGATATTTGAAAAAGAAAAAATTATATTTAAGTTACCTGAATAAATTAAGGATAAGCAGAAATTTGCGGCGTTGATCTAGTGGTCTAAGATGCCAGCCCCCCAAGCTGGATATCCCGGGTTCGAATCCCGGACGCCGCACTCCCATTTTTATGGCTAGAAGCTAAAATTTTGTTATAAAAATAAAGTTAAAAAAGCATGGGACTATATTTTTATATACATTAATTTGGTTATCATCTTCGTGCCATATAAATTCAATTTTGACTTGACATCAATACCAAAAAATTTTTTTAAAGAATTATTGATTGTCGCGTACAAGGCAAATACTTATGGAAAGATTGGTTTAAAGGCAAAAAATTTAGTAAAAAAATTTAGGTTAAATGAAATTATAGGTATTGATTTATATGAAGCAATCTCTCTTGTAGAAGACCTGCTAACAGTTTACGTAAAAAATATCCAATATAAGCCGTTATTTGAGTCAACAAATAAGCGTGCGCTAATTTTGCCCCATTGTGCAAGAAAATATATGGACAGTCGATGTAAAGCTGTATTTGACCCAAATGTGCCTACATATATTTGCCAAGCCTGTTCTGAAGATTGTCTTGTTAATCAATCATCTAAAATTGCAAGAGAAAGAGGATATGATGTCTACGTTGTACCAGGTGGATCTTGTTTACCGAAAATACTTAAGGAAAGAGGATACGAAGGTGTCGTTGGTGTTGCATGTAGTCAAGAATTAAAGCTTGCCATCTCAGTTTTGGAAAAGTTCGATATACCGGGACAAGGTGTACCTCTAATTAGAAATGGATGCTCTAACACTAAATTTGAGCTTGAAGCATTAAATTCAATATTATGACTGGATTGAAGTGTTAGTACATCAGTTTCCTGTTAGAAGCTACTTTTGCACTTGTAACAAGCTCTTTCCTTTTTTCAAATGCCCTTTCAATATTATCCACGATTCTCTCTATGTTGACATTAACCTTATACCATTTTGATATATCAGAAATTCGTCGGGCAACCTTTACAACGTTATATCCTACATTATATGCGCTTAGAATTGCCTCCCTATTATCTAACACGTCCTTCTTACTATGATGGTATGAAAGCGCCCAAGGTGGAATATGTACTCCCATGCTATTAAATGTAACCATTAAGTATGAAATGGCCATTATAGACCCTGAATCATTTCCTACTGCTAAGAATCCAGCAACCTTTCCATCCAATAAACTCTTTTTAATATGAACTATCATATTTTCCATGCTTGTTAGCCTGTCAATTAAGTTCTTTAATTGTCCACTTACCATGTACCAGTATAGTGGTGTGGCTATGATAAAGCCATGTGCACTAAGAATTTTTTCCCCAAGTTTATTGAAGTCATCGTCTTCAATCAGACATGGAAATTTACATTCTTTCGTATTATTAGATACGCATCCTATGCAAGGCTTAATATTGTATTCATAAAGGTACACTATTTCCGACTCTCCTTTCGCATCTATAACACCATGATTGGCGGCTAACAGTAACTTTTGGGACCAGCCATTAGCTCTAGGTGACGCATTTATTAACAATATTTTGGGCTTCATATCAATCACCTAGAACATTATAAATTGTCTAGGTAAGTGGTTAGGCCACTAACTTGGATCTTTCACCATATTATAAATTTTTTGATTAAAAATTTTTGGTATGAAATAGGAACTACCCTCTTTATGTTCTAAAATTTCTTACCCCTACTTAAGCAGCTAATAGTATATCATGTAAGGAATCCCTTTTATACTTTTAATATTAACCTTTAAATGGAGTGTGCCAAAATTGGGTATGGTTGATATTTCTAAAAAACCTATTGTTGTAAGGGAAGCTTTAGCTGAAGGTGTAATAATCTTGAGGCCGGAAACAATAAAGTTGATAAAAGAGAATAAGATTGAAAAAGGTGATGTTCTACAAATTTCATCCGTATGCGCTCTCAATGCGGTAAAAAAGACTCCTGAACTTGTACCATTTTGTCACCCTATACCAATAGAAAGTGTTAAGCCAGAATTTGAGATTGGTGACACATATATAAAAGTGCGTGTTAAAGTTAAAGCTTCATCGAAAACAGGCGTAGAAATGGATGCTCTTTCAGGGGTTCTAAATGCTCTTTTAAACATATGGGACTTGGTTAAAAAATATGAAAAAGATTCATCGGGAAACTATCCTTCCACCAGAATCCAAGATGTCAGAGTTGTAGAAAAGGTGAAGTATGAATGAAAAGTTACGAATCCCATAGACTCTCTGCACCGACTGAAATATCGTGTTCGGTGATAACAGTAAGCTCATCTAGATTTGAAGATGCGTCAAGAGGCCGCAAAATAGACGACCTTTCAGGGCTCAAAATTGTTCAAATGTTAATTGAAAGAGGTTACCAGATAAAGTCGAGAAAGATTGTTCCAGACGATATAGAAATGATTAGAAAGGAAACGCTTAGATCCATTTATGAAGAAAACTGTGATGTTGTAATTTTGACTGGTGGCACTGGAATAACATCCTCTGATGTGACAGTTGAAGCTCTTTCTCCATTATTTACTAAATCTATGCCAGGTTTTGGCGAAATATTTAGACTGAAAAGTTTTCAAAAAGCTAAAGGTGCTGCCATAATTTCGAGGGCGACCGCAGGCGTTATATCTAGAAGGGTTGTCTTTTGTCTTCCAGGTTCTCCTGACGCTGTTGAAACAGCAATGGAAATAATATGTGATGAGCTTCCACATATAGTTAAGCATGCGAGGGAATAAATAATGCTTTTGGACCTATACAACAGGCCAATTTATAATATAAGAATATCCGTTACATCAAAATGTAATCTAAAATGCTTTTATTGTCACGGTGAAGGATTTAGTAAAGGTCAAGATGAATTGACGTTAGACGAGATAAAGGCAATAGTCGATCTTGCCTCATCCTATGGTGTTAAGACGGTAAAGCTTACTGGTGGCGAACCCCTATGTAGAGATGATATTGTAGAAATTGTAAGTTCCATATCATCAACTCCAGGATTAAAGGAGGTTTCAATGGTCACGAATGGCCAATTTCTAAAAAATTATGCCTCTAAGTTGAAAACTGCAGGATTAAAGAGAGTTAACATAAGTCTTCCAACCTTGGACGGTCTAAAATACAGTAACATAACGGGTGGTGGGAATATTGAACCAGTGCTAGATGGTATAAAAGAAGCATGTGATGTAGGCTTAAATCCTGTAAAAATAAACATGGTTCTATTGAAAGGAATAAATGAGAATGAAGTAGATGATATGATATCATATTCAGCAAAGGTTGGCGCAATACTCCAGATAATTGAACTTGAACCTGTGCGAATTGCCACAAAGCTTTACAGTGAATATCATGAGTCGCTTGATGAACTAGAAAAAATGCTTTCAAAGAGGGCAAAGAACATATATTATAGGGATGATATGCATAAAAGGAAAATATTTGAGTTGGATTCAACAAAGGTTGAAGTAGTTCATCCAATCGAAAATACAGAATTTTGTGCAAATTGTAATCGTCTGAGGGTCACCTATAACGGTGCATTTAAACCATGCTTGATGGTTTCAGGAAATGAAGTTGATGCAAAACCTTATTTGAAAAGCAAAGATTATGATGGCTTAAGGAATGCTTTTCTTAAATCTGTTATTTTAAGAAAGCCATACTGTATAAGCTAGTGTTTACTGCATCACATAAAGTGCATAGCTTTCATCCTTTGCCATACATTCTTTGCAAATACATTTTTCCGAAGCATTATAGTAATCGCATTTTAACCTATACTCGCAACCCCTGCAGTCAACGTTTTTTCCGCAAATTGCGCATTCTTTATAAAGAATTATTTGGTCTTTTAGAACTGTCTCAAGGAATTCTATTAAAAGCTTTTTATTAGTTTCGTAGCTGACGAGCATTCCTTTACTCCTGTCATATTTGACCCCTAAAGACATTAATGTTTTAAAATCGTCTGCGTTAAGTCTGGGTAATCTGAACCATTTTCCCTCAACAATCTCCATCTTATTCCTTCACCTTTTTCTCTATATATGAAAGGAAATTGTCTCCGAATCCTACATATTTTAGATATTCTGAAATTATGCTGAAATCCCTTTTAGCTAATGAGATCATGCATGGTATATAATAGAGGGAAAATTCTCCGACAGAAACATGATATCTTTGGTTAACTCTCTCCTTTATTTCCTTAAATATTTTTAATTCAGTCCAATACTTTAACTTTAATTCCCATAAGGGCTCTTCTTCTGAATACCTGAATCCTCTCCTAATGTCTGGGTTAAAGATTTTTTCAACAAAATACATGTCATACCATCTTGCCATCCTCCATTCTTGTGTCTTCTGTATTCTGCTTCTTAGAACGTCAATATCAGATATTGCTTTCAGTGCCTTGGTCCTAGTAATTTTATCGAGGTTAGAGGCTAGGATAGAGTAAAACATTATTTTTAGCTTTTCTTCTATATCTGCATCCATTTGAGAAAATTTTTTTAGCGCAACTTCCTTGTCTTCACCAGATACTAACGCAATTATAGCCTCCATTTTTGACACGCTTTCATCCTTCATAAAATCTAATTCATCTAGAAGGTTTGAGGCATCAACAACGGTCTGAAGCATATTTAGGGCGTTACGTACATCGCCATTGCTTCTTTCAACAACCTTCTGAAGAACATTTTTATCCACTTGTTTACCTTCTTTCTCACATACATGTTTAAGGTATATTTCAATTAATCTTAACGGGACCTTTTGGAATTTGATCAATATCACTTTCTTAGAAAGTTTTAAAATGTTCTCATTTGACTCGTCGTTCGCTGTAAGAACTATCGGTACAGGTGGCTTATCAAGTAGTTCAATAATATATTCCATTCCCCCATAATCTTCTCTACCATATAGGCCATCTATTTCATCAAATAAAACCATTCTTTTCTCATCAAATAGATTTGCAGCATAAAGGCTTGTTCCTAGTTTTTTGCTAAGTGCATCTTTAGTTCTTATATCACTTGCATTTAACTCTATCACATAATATCCTAGTTTCCTTGCAGCAGCATATACTGATGTATTCTTCCCGATTCCAGGCGGCCCCAGCAGTAGTACCGCCTTATCTCCTCTTTTCCAGTTCCTTAACCATTCAAAAAATTCTCTCCTTGCAGTCTCGTTACCAATTATCATGTTGTATTCAATATTTCTATATTTTTCTGTCCAAGGTAAACTCATACCCACACCACCAACACTTTTTCTATTGCAAATGAAAAAAATCCAATAAGCATGCCATTTAAAGCCATCTTTTTAACACGCAAAGCATTTTCACCTGAACTATCCTTCAGAATAGAGTATGATAAGTAGATAAATAGTAGGTCAGGAAACAATACTGCTAAAAGATAAATCGTGCCCATTTCCCTAAAGACATAGGGGCCCAACGTACATATTACTGCCAAGATAAAGAATATGGCTCCTATTTTAGCTGCCATATCTTTGCCCCAACATATTGCGATAGACCTTACCCCTCTTATTTTATCACCTTCAATGTCGGATATTGTTTTTATCACCTCTCTCCCTGTAACAGCGAAGAAGGATACTAGAGAAAACCAGCAAACAGTGGGACTTAAAAGTATTGGGTTTGATAAATTACTAAACGAATTGTTGAATGAAAGTATGATGTTGCCATACAAATATGGTACAATTGTTGAAACTGCTACTGTCATATTGCCAATTATTCCATGTTTTTTTAAGCTAAAATTATAAAGCCATGAAATGAAAGCGAACAAAATTGCTATTATAAAGTTCAAAAATGAAGTAAAGTATGCTAGTGCGAGGCCAATAAAAAGTAGGAAAATGCCATATACCCATGCATTTTTAACAGTTATTTCACCCTTAGCAAGAGGCCTGTCCATATTATTAATCTTGTCTACCTCGATATCATAAATGTCATTTACGATCATTGAGTAGCATGAAATAAAGAATCCAGTTAGAAAGCCGTAAACGGTTTTTATTGAAAAAATTTGTTTTGGGTCGGTCAAGATCATTCCAATGATAACAGCTATGCCTATCATAATACTATTTTTTGGTCTAACTATCCTAACATAATGTCTGACTCTATCTCCTCCCATTAAAGGTCGCCTCTGAGGCTCTATAGTATATTACTTCCCCCCTTCTATCTAGAACAGCTATAATTGCCTCCTCCACAAAATTTTTTACCTCTTTAATTTCTTCAAAAATTTTTTTAAAATCTACTTCACATCCTTCATTTAATACAAACACTGCATACTTTGCATGTTTTATCCAATAATCATTTTTTTCATAAACGTAAAAATCAACTCCAAATTCATCGCCCTTCTTAACTATAAAGCCTCTGTTTCTTAAATCCCTATAGACCAGATAATTGGTAAGAACATTCCTATCTTTTCTATAGCATACTTCCATAAGTTCATTAAAATCTACAATTCTACCCCTATATAAAACTCCTATTTTTCTAAGTTCATTTAAATATAGTCCCTCGTATAGGTCTAAAAGCAGATTTTCTCCATCAATTTTCCCAAATCCACTCTGATATAATTCCTGAACTTTATTATCAACTCTTACAATAATTTTTTCTCCTTCCACTTTACCGTAGTATTCCATCTTCTTTTCTTCAATCTTTTCATTTGTTCCCATGTTAGAATTACACTCTTAATAAGTAAAGCTTTTAAGTGTTTGTTTATAAGTTTATGTGCGAATAACTTGCAAATCTCGCAATTAAGAGATAATATGAGAAAGGTTCAAGTATCTGGGAAAATAGTTGAAAAACCTGAAGCAAGGGAAGTTACATTAAGAACGGGTCAGAAGGCGAAGGTTGCAGACCTAACTTTAGAAGATGAAACTGGAAAGATAAAATTGACTTTATGGGATGACCAAATAGATATGGTTGAAGTTGGAGACATTGTTAGGATTGAAAACGGTTACGTGAATAGTTACAGAGGCGAAATTCGTCTAAATGTAGGTCGTTTTGGAAAGCTTGAAGTCATTAATAAGAAATAAATCTAACTAGCTGTCTGTTTGTAGGACAAGAACCTTAGCTGACCCACATTTGGGGCATCTTGGTTGAAGCATACTTTTTGTTCCACAAGTTGCACAGGAAATCATTTTCTTCCTTATTTTTATCATACTTAAATTTGAAATTGCCTTCGTTATTGCCTCTTCTAATAAGCTGTCTTCATCCTGGGTGCTAACATCTAAGATCACATGATATCCTCCGCCTGTAGTCTCTATTCTTGACTGCAATCTTCTAATTATATTCCCGTTATCTATGTCTTTGGCATCAAATACGGGTATTTGAGAATATCTTCCTGTACTAATTTTCTCCATAAACTCTTTCGGAATATTCTCTCTATCCATTTCATAGAATCTTTTAGAAGAATCGTCGACGTAGACAGCTGGTAAAACCCTTAAACCAGTTCCTTTTTCACATTCTTCTAACACCTTCCTCGAAAACTCCATGAACTTTATCCACACCCTGTTCTGTTCTTCTTCATCTTGTGGAGCAACAAATCTTGTAAGCTCATCTAATCCTACTAAATTTACTATCGAAAGGAAGTTTTTAGAAAATAGTTCATTATTATACTCATATAAGTATAATATCTCTTTCTCCATTAGATCAATTAAATTATTCCTACGTGTCTCCATGGCACTGTGCACCTTCTGTAGCTTTATTTTTAAAAGGCTTTTCAGAAACGTTTCTTCAGCGCCTGCATACGCAAGCCGTGGAAGATTTACAGCTAACGAATGCAAGATTATATTTCCTGCTGGAACTATATCGGTGGAGGGGAAACTTTTCCTTATACCTAGGTATGATACTGTCTCCGTCGGTTTTGCTGTGATCATCACATTCCCCCCACCCTTGATTATATCAAGAGCATAAGGCATTATCTGGAGGAATTTCTCTTTCTCAAATATGTTAAAGACTAGTTTTATTCTAGACTTTAATGTCCCCTGAACATATTTCAAGTATGCTTCACAAACAATTTTTAGTATCTCTATCTTGCTTTCCCCTCTAACATTTATTTGGAGGCTTAAAAAGTTGTTAGCTAAAGGATTTATTCCCAAAATTGAGTTAACGAGAAATTCATAGACTCTCTTAAAGCTTATCCCATCCTCTACCTTCTCCATCAGCTCTATAAACTCAATAAAATTTTCTATAGACACCTCGCTTGAGACGCTTTCAAGCATTTTATTTATGGATAGAACAGCCTTAGTAAAACTGATATTTTCTTTTCCATATTCTCTTGGAAGGAATGGGTCTTTTAAACCAAACTTTATGTCAAAGGAATTCAAGGCTAACGCGTCAAAGAATATATTGTCTGGCATAATACCCCAGCATCCCGTATTCGATAGACTAATTTCTCCCGAAAGGTGCATATCTAAAATCTCTGAACTAACCTGGGTCAGTAAAAGATAATCTGTGAACACCGCGTCAGCCGCTGCCTCTCTTAAGGAGGTAATATTTCCCTCAGAAAGTCCTATCTGTGTAATCTTGTCTGTAACATCCTTCACTGGCAACCCTAACCTTGTAAGCCTATTCCGATACTCATCTAACCCTTTCTCAACAAGGATAGAGTTCACGAATTCCCTTATCAACGGTGCTGTCAAATGGACATTCTCCAATTTACTTATCCGTGCCTCAGCCTCGGCTGTAATCTTTGAAGCTAAATCTCGGGGAACATTCGCCTCCCTAATCAGTGATTGATAAATTTTATTACTATCAAACTCTTCTATCTTATGTTTGGACGTTCTAACATATATTTTTCCAGAAAATTGTAAAGCCGCCTCCTTTAACTCATTTGTAGCTGCTAAAACGGTTCTACCGAACGGTGTCAAACTATATTTCTTAGTATTCTTATTTAATGAAATAAGATTGACAGAAGTTAGTAATCGCAAATGATACGCGAATCTTCCAGACTCCCTCTTCTTCACGAACCCACAATTATTCTTTAACTGAGTATAAGAAAGAGGTCCACTTTTATTTAATTCATTCAAAATGCTTAATCGTTCATTCGAACCAAGAGCAGAATAAAGTGTTTCGAAATCGATCACGTCCCCGTACATCCAGCATCTCCAACATTTACTCCCTTCAGCCTAAAAAACATTTTTAAAAAATTAATAAAAAAGTGAAAACGAACCTAAACATGGGGTCGTGGGCCAGTCTGGTCTACGCTGCGCGGCTTGGGCCCGCGCGGACGTGGGTTCAAATCCCACCGACCCCACCACCCATGTACGCATAAAGCTCAATTTTGATAAATAATTGTACTAAATAAATAATGACATCAACAATGAAATTAATGGTTGGAACGACGACTAAATTGTTAAGCGGGCCCGAGGGGATTTGAACCCCCGACCCCAGGCTTAGAGGGCCTGTGCTCTATCCATACTGAGCTACGAGCCCACTTTAGAGCTTCAATTCAAACCTTTAAAATTTTCTGTTAAAATATTTTATCTTCAATTAGAGTGTTACAAAAGTCATTTAAAAAATAAAAGTGGGGTGGGCGCCCTATGTTAGTCCAAGGTCTGGGAATTTTGCCTTTTCTAAACCAAGTTCTTCCTGTAGTGTTCGTATCCTTTTAGCGTATTCCAGCATTTTCTCTCTATCATTTTGTACCTTAGCAATTTTGTAAGCTTTCCACGCCTTCTTTAAGGCGCCCCATGTTTGGCCAGTGGTATAAGTCTTAGAAGACATACCGTCTCACTATAAGCTCTCGTTTGATGAAATAAAAATGTTTCTCTTTTCTCTTGGCAAGATATACACTATTTGAAGTGAATCCATCCTTTCCTCTCTACCACTTCCCCCTTAAAGTACACTTTACCGCTTCCCTCAACAGTTCTACCAATAACCTTAACTGGTGTGCCCGTTTCCTCACCAACTTTCATTATTTTTTGAGCATCCTTAGGCTTGCATGTGAAAACAATTTCATACTCTTCCCCACCATATAAAGTATATTCCCTCTTTTCTTCTTCAGAAAGTTCACCATAATTTTTAAGGTTCTCGTTTATAGGCAGTTCATATAAAAGTATGTCCACATGACTATATCGCGCTATCTCGTACAGTGAAAGAGCTAAGCCGTCACTTGAATCTATTGAGGCTGTAACTAGCTTACGATTTCCTGCAACTAAGCCAAAGTTTAATCTTGGCCTAGGATATAAAACAGACTCCAGCGCCTTCTCCACTAATCTAGGACTCTTAATTTTTTTCTTTCCACTCAAAATATCTAGCCCCAGAGGTGGAAGTCCAAAATCTCCTGTGACCAAAACATATTCATCAGTGTCCGCCCCATCCCTTCTAATCACATTCTTTCCCCAACCAAACATGATACAGTCAATTATAAGATCCGATGCCTCATTAGTATCTCCACCGACTATTTCTATATCGAACTCATTTCTAGCATCTTTAAACCCGTTCACTATTTCAAGAACTTGCTCCTCGTTAAACCCTCTGGGAAGACCTAATGAGACAAGCGCACCCCACGGCTTCACACCCTTGCATGCGAAATCGCTTACACAGGCAACCACACTTTTTCTTGCAGCCTGACGTAAGCTCATTCCTCTTGGCACATCAGTCTTACCTACAAGCATATCTACCTTAATAACAAACTTATCCCTCTTAACAGCCTTCCTTGTCCATGCAACATCATCACCAATATAAGAAAAAAGCTTCCTCGGCTGTCCTAAAACTTCTAAAAACATGTTAATAACAGTTAACTCATCAACCATTACACTTCCACACCAGACACCAACATAAACTATAAATTATGAATTAAATAAAATTTTAAACAATAATAGACAAATACTCTACGGGCCAAGTGCCCCGGTAGCTCAGCCGGTAGAGCGATTGCCTCGTAAGCAATAGGCCGCGGGTTCAACCCCCGCCCGGGGCTTCAAATCGTAGCACATTTAAATTAATGGCGTAAACTATATCAAAAATTTTAACCCAATATTAGACTATGGACTGTATCAGATGCGGTAAATGCTGTACTCACACACAGATGCAACTTACTGAAGATGATATAAAAAGAATAGAAAAACTTGGTTTCAAAAAAGAAAAGTTTGTGAAATATGATTCAAATGGCTTTGCAAAATTAAAAAACATAGAAGGGCATTGCATATTTTATAATAGTTTTGAAAAGAAGTGTATCATATACGAGGACAGGCCTATAGGCTGCAAACTATATCCAATAATATATGATCTACAGAAACATACAGTAACCGTTGACCAACTTTGCCCATCGGCTGAAACAGTAACAAAAAGGGAAATAAGGGTTCTGAACTATGTAATCCTAAGTGGACTTGCATAGTTCTTGGGATTCTTTGGCCTGTGGCTCCTCTCGAGTTCATTGGAGCCTTCATCAGCCTCTTCCCCTGTCTGGGTGAACCCTCTCCAATCCCTCATTAGCTTATTGAAGAGCTTTGGGGTTGGAGGAAGACCCTCCATCTGAAGGTACAGGTTTACGGCAGCGTTAAGCTGCCTGTCTATCCTCAACCCACATCTGCATCCGTATATTGCTCCTTTCGGGGCATTAACCTTCCCACATCTGGAGCACCTTTTTGTAGAGTTTTTGGGGTTGAGGAAAGTAACGTTAGATTTGTAGCTCATGAATTTTACGATCGCCTTCCAATCACTTTTTGAAATGTTCCTATTATGCTCCTTTGAGCCGTTAAGCATTCTGTTCTTTCTTAAGTCTTCAAACCCGTGAACGTAGCCCTCGAACTCCCTTGCTATGGAGGTTGTCAGCTTATGAATGTAATCTTTAGACCTATTCCTTTCCCTCCTAGAATATTTTGCCAGAACCTTCCTGAGTGATGGCTTCTTTGAAGCTTTCTGTTGGAACCTCCTCCTCTTTATTTCATAAACCCTATGAATGTGGAATAGTTTTGTCAGGTCTATCTTAATCCAGCCTATGTTTGGGCTGAACCCGTCTAGGCTCTTCTCGTTGCAATCCCAAGCTATCTTGCCTTCAGCTTCCCCCTCATCTGCCTTGAACCTGAACGTTACTGTTAGGTATTTTTCGCCTAGGATCAGCTCTCCCAGTTCACCCTTTGCCCTGCTGAGGAACCAAGCCTTGGAAATATCAAACTCCAAATATTTATCGTAGGGCTTTATGCTCACTTTTATCTTTCCATCCTTATAGGTGTAGAGTGTTTCCTTAATTCTAACAAACTTCCTCTTAACTACTGGTTTCTTTCTACTCCTCTCTCCTTTAACGTAACTTCTCCTCCAAGACTTTATTATTGAGTATGCCTGTTTTATTGCAGAGTCGACGTAGTGCTTCGAGTAGCTCCAGTCTCTCATCAAAAAATTTCTTAGATGGTGGTTTTTGAAGCTGTTGTCCTTTGGAATTATTGGGATAAGCCTCTTTCTCCCCTTCATATCGCGCTTCTCAATCCATATAATTTCAGCCCATATTTCGTCCACTGCCTTTTGAAGCAGCCTTCTATATGCTTCAAGAAACTCGTTTACATCATATCTGTGCTTTATATTGTATGCCCTAACCTGATAATAGCTTCTTGACACCTTCAACAACCTCCTCATATTTATGCGACCTCATCCCATAGAGTTTTCCAGCGAAATGGGACACGACGGTTATCAAGTCCTCGACGAGCTCATCTTGAGCCTTCTCCTCGCTGTTTATTACTTCTATTTCGGTTCCGAATGCTTGGAACATCTTCCTCAACGTTTCAAAACCAAACCTAGTCAGCCTATCCTCGTATACAATAATTACCTTGGAGACCTTTCTCTCAGCAACCATCTCTAGGAGCTTGAGAAAACCCTTCCTTTTCTCGTTGAGGCCAGAACCCACGTCGCTTAGTATTTGAACCTCGCCGTAACCTTTATCTTTAGCGTAGCTGTGTATAAGCTGCTTCTGCCTCTCCAAGTCATCCTTTTGAGTTGTAGAAGAGACCCTAGCATAACCCACTACAACCCTCTCTTCCTTTAGTCCAAGAATTCGCTTAATTTCACTTTCAGGTATCCTCCTCCTACCACCAACCGTCCTAACAACCCTCATCTTCCCCTCTTTATCCCAACGCTGAATAGTCTTAGTAGTAACACCCAGCAGCCTCTTAGCCTCCTTAAGCGTATAAAGCCTCTCCATCAACAGAAAATAACACTTAAGTCTATTTAAGTCTATCTATTTTGGAACTGCTATCTACGGCGTAAGCAGAAACTCTTAATTAGTACAGTAAAACAACTATTTAAGGAAGCTGAAGAGGGGAAAAATATTAAAAAACAAAAAAATTAAGAACCACAAAAAACAATACCTAAAACAACCGCGGGGGTTGCCAAGCCAGGTCAAAGGCGCAGGACTGAGGCTCCTGTCCCGTAGGGGTTCGTGGGTTCAAATCCCACCCCCCGCACTAATTTAATAGCAACTTGCATACGTCGTAATCTCACAGGTGAATCAGCTACCCTAAACTATTGTTTAAATAATGGTTTAAGTGTAGGCACATTACATGAAAGTTCAGTTAATCGGCCTTGGTAATGTTGGAAAAAGCCTTCTAGAACTGATTTTAGACGAATACAAAAAACTTGAGGATATGAAACTTAACCTAAAGTTTGTATCAATATCAGATTCTAAGGGTACGGCGGTTGATGAAGAAGGTCTAGACCTATCAAATGTCCTCAAGTATAAGAGTGTTGGATGGAATGGCTGCGATTACTATCTGAAAGGGTATTCTGCACTTGATGCAATAAAATGTATTGACAGTGATATCGTTGTTGAACTCACTTCATCTACAAATGATGGTGAGCCAGGACTTTCACATATTAAAACAGCGTTTACCCTTAAAAAGCATGTTGTGACCGCAAACAAGGGTCCTCTAGTTGTAGCCTTTAAGCAGCTTAAAAATATGGCTATAGAAAACAATGTTGATTTCCTATACGAGGCTACAGTTGCAGCGCATGTGCCCATCTTCTGCCTACTTTCCTCATGCTTTTTGGCTGACGAAATCTTAAAGGTTGAAGGAATCTTTAACGCTACAACAAACTATATAATATGTGAAATGGAGAAAGGTAACTCTTTCAAAAATGCCTTAGATAATGCCATAAAAGCCGGTTGGGCTGAAACAAATTACGCAGATGACGTGGACGGTGTGGATGCTGCCAGAAAGGTTGTCATATTGGCTAACAGTATATTCGACAGCGACTTTAAACTGAAGGATGTAAAGGTTCAAGGTATAAGAAATGTTGAGCCTTTAATAGTTGAAGCAAAAAGGCAAGGTAAGAAGGTTAAACTATTGTGTGAAATAATTAAAAAGGATAGTGAAATATCCTTGCAGGTTTCTCCAAAAATGATTCCATTAGATGACCCCCTTTCTACAGTAAACTACGGTGACATGGCCGTAAAATTTTATTTTAAAAATTCTCAAGAAATATTTGTGTCAGCGAAATTCAAAAGTCCTCGTCAAACTGCGCAGGCAGTACTAAACGATATAATAAAGGTAGCTTTAAAGAGGAAGTGCACTAGACAGCCAGCTTAAAATATTATCCAAGAATAGGGTGTAGAATACTCTCTTTACATCAAAAATCCCGCTTTAAGAAAGTACCTCAAAGGAAGGCACATGTTTTTCCTAAGAGCTTTTCGAATACTTAGGGGGCAGAATAAATGTTGAAAGAAGATGAGTAACAAACATTTAAAGGTGATAAAGCTCCTTACTCTTTACTTTTTTATCCCAATAAACTAGTTAAACAGTTTCTAACCATAATAGCGTGTATACTACTATTTGAATTTCAAGAGGAACTTGAGAGATTGGAGTATGTACGGGCTCGGTGGGACTTGAACCCACGATCTTCGGCTCCGAAGGCCGATGCCTTAGTCCATTCTTGGCCACGAGCCCATTCCTATCATAGTTTTTGATTAGAAAATAATGTACTTATACTTTTTTCGAATGGAGGATAAAGTGTTCCCTTCTCAGTTATTATTGCGTCGATAAGGTTTGGAGGTGTTTTATCAAAAACTGGATTATATACTTTAACACCTCTGGCAACAACCCTCTTCCTTCCAACAAATACTATTTCATCCACACTTCTCTCTTCTATAACCACTTTCTCATGCTCTATGTTGGTGTCAAAGGTTGAGGTTGGTGCTGCAACATAAAATGGTATATTATGTTTTTTAGCAAGTACCGCAATCTGGTATGTTCCTATTTTGTTAAAGACATATCCTTCTCTGGTTATCCTATCCGCTCCAACAATAACTTTGTCCACCATACCCTTAGACATTATGTATCCTACAGCTGTATCGGCTACGACTGTTACAGGTATCTTTGCCTTAAAAAGTTCCCATGAAGTTAATCTTGCACCCTGCTGTGCAGGTCTCGTCTCAGTAACTATTACGTAAATGCACTTTTTCTTTTCACACGCTATCCTTATTGGTGCTAGAGCAGTACCATATGCAACTGTAGCAAGCTCGCCAGCATTACAGTGTGTCAAAACCGTATCCCCATCATTTAAAAGTTTTTCACCATATTCTCCTATTTTCCTACTATTTTCTTTCTCCATATCAAATAGTTTCAGCGCCTCTTCTACAGCTACTTTTCTCATGTCCTCTATTTTTTCACACTCACTGATCCTTTTAAGGACAGTGTTCACACAATATTTTAGATTGTATGCTGTCGGTCTTGTGCTCAAAATATATTCAGCACCCTTTTCAATCTCTTTTAAAAACTCTTCCTTACTCTTTGCATCTGTCTTCTGAGCTAAGGCTGCTACAGCAAAGGCTCCTACAACCCCTATTAATGGAGCGCCTCTAACTTTCATTTCAACGATCGCTTGATGGAATTCTTCTAAATCTTTAAGGTATGCATATTCTATTTTTCCAGGCAACTTTCTCTGGTCTAATATTTTTAAAGAATCCCCCTTCCACTCTATATGTCTCATCTTCTCTAGCACCATCTTTTTTAAGTCTAGAATTTAAACCTAAAGCTGGAAGAAAGTTGCAGTCGATAATATACTTTCTTTTACCCATAATATCGTTCACGATAACCTTCTTAACTATAATATTGCTTATTCCATTTCTAGTCAAACGTAGCATGGTTGTTATCGACTTCCATAAAAAGGATCATAGAATGGTTCCTAAGCCAGCTGGGCCGGCAATCTTCTTAGGTCTCGCGTTCCCTATGATAATTCTTTATTTTCTAACTTCAGAAGTGAAGTTTCTTGCAACATTTTTAACGACTTTAATCGTTTTTGTTATCGGTTTAGTTGATGACTTAAAAGTGTTAAGTGGCTCATTAAAAATGATATTAACTGTTCTAGGTTCACTTCCACTACTCATCTTTAGAGTGTATACTCCATCAATAGTATTTCCATTTTTTGGGCCTACGAGATTAACCATCGTATATCCTATGATAGTGCTTCTGACAATTCCTGTTGTCTCTAATGCTATAAACATGATTGATGTGTACAATGGCACTCTCGGTGGTGCATGCATGATCTTGTCTCTTTCACAGTTCATTATAATAGCATTTATATTTGGAAGGCCTGACCAAGCTGTATTTCCCTTAACACTTTTTATGACCTCATTTGCATTTTACATATTTAACAGGTACCCATCGAAAATTTTTGCCGGTGATTCAGGAAGTCTTGTTCTAGGCTCCTTCTTTGGTGCTAGTACTATAATAACGAGAACTGAAATCCCCTCGCTTGTTGCCTTTGTTCCAGCAATATTGAATGGTTTCTACATTCTTGCAAGTATAAAGGGGTTTGTTGAACATAGGCGTATAAAGGAGAGGCCTATCATGTTAAACGATGCAGGTTTACTTGAAGTCTCTAAAAGTAAAGCTGCTCCTGTAACATTAGCAAGGCTTATTGTCGCTGATGGGCCTATGCCAGAATGGGTTGCATCAAAACGCATAATTTTACTCTTCTTGTATAGCGCCTTTCTTTCAATTATCACCGCCATGCTAATGAGATGGTGAAAATTGAATAACTTCACACGCCTAATTTTTCTAGTTACATTCGCTTGGGTAACACTTATTCTATCATCTTATGTGATTTTCATAGTTATTGTACCCTTTCCTGCACTATCTAATACGTTCTTTGACCGATTTATAGTTGGTGTACTTAAGGTTCTACTTTCAGCAATCCTTTTTATTCTATGGCTTCTATCCCTACTTCTTTTAAGAAATTATATTGCCAATAAAAGTATCTTTAAATAGTTGTTTGATTCTCCCAACAATTTCTTTTTCTCTCATACTCTCTCCTGTCATAGACTGGTTTCGCAGGATTTCCTAAGACAACGGTATTGGGTGGAACATCTTTTGTTACAACAGAACCCATTCCAATTACACATGATCTTCCCAATCTTATCCCTGCCTTAATAACTGAGCGTGCACCTATTATCACGTCATCTTCTACTATCACACCAGTTAGACGCTTACTTGGCGGATAGGGGTCGTTTGTGAACACTGTCGCAGGCCCGATAAAGACATTATTCCCTATCACAGTCAACGGCGGTATATAGCATGAACCTTCTATCCTAACATTGTTTCCAATTTTCACATTATAGTCTATATGGCAGAGTGATCCTATCATAACATTATCTCCTATTACAGTATTATCTCCAATATACGTGAAATGCCAAATTTTAACGTTCTTGCCAATTTTCACGTTTTTCCCAATATAATTAATAGGCTTATCTAGCGACATTTGCATAAACACTATTTTTCTAAGTGTATAAATATTGCTGAACCAAGCCTGTTTGAAGCTAATGCAGCATGCGCTATCTTAGTTGCCTTAACTCCATCCTCGCCGACAACTTCAGGCTCTCTCCCCCCATTTATGCATTCTATAAAATGCTTTAACTCGAGTAATAGTGGCTCCTCATACCTTGTTCGAGGTATATCCGTCCTATCCTCTAAATCTATTTTAATCTGCTGAGTAATAAAATCTAGTGATATTGTCCCATTTTCACCTACAATCTCCAGCTCTCTAACCTTTCTCGGTGTTATCCAATTGGATATGATCAATGAAGTCTTTTCTTTCGAAAATCCTAAAACTAATGCTGAAACCCTCTCATGCTCTGTTCCAAAGGCGCCCATTCTGGCGAAAACCATCATAGGTTCTTCTCCAAAAAACCATCTTGACAGATCTATATCATGTATTGACGTATCCAAGACTACTCCCACATCAATTATATGTACTGGCCACCGGTTTTCTCTTGCAAACAAAAGATAGAGGGGTTCACCAATAACTCCATTGGAAACAAGCCTTTTCGCCTCCCTTATTGCTGGGTTGAATCTTTCAATAAATCCAATAGTTAATATCACATTTTTCTCCTTAGCCCTTCTCACCAACCTTTCCCCTTCATCAACATTGTATGTGAAGGGTTTCTCTACAAGGACATGACGTCCCTTCTCAATAGATTTTAATGCAATCTCATAATGTGTTTTCGTGGGCGTACTTACAATTACTCCATCCAAATCATGTTCAAGAAATTTTTCCAAATCTGTATAACCGTCAACCTCATACTTTCTAGAAAACTCTTTAACTCTTTCTTCATTCACATCACATATCGCCTCTAAAACTCTAAGCTCATTTAAAACTCTAACATGATTTTTACCCCATCCCCCTACTCCTACAACACCGATCTTTATATCAGACAAGCTCACTCTATCCTTGATGGTGGTAAAGTGGCTTTAATAACTATAACCTTATCTCTTCCTAGAATCGATTGCTCTTCTAATGCTCTAAAATCCTTTTCTGAACAGGCTATAATTATGCAAGTTGGCCTAGTAAATGTTGTGAAAATCTTTTTCTGAATTGGCTCTTTTGAGGACAATAATTGTACTTCTGCAAAAAGATCTTGTAGCATTAAAACGAATTTGTTTGCAGCCTCCTCGAAATCAGGTCTAACGTGATAGTCACTCTTACTCCATAAAACTACCACCCTGACCCTACTAGGCTTAAGTTTCTTTTCTTTAACTATATCTTTTACATAATTGACAAGGCTTTTAGGGTAAGCTTCAACATTTCTTAAAAGTGTTCCCGAAAAGCTTTTTAAAGGCCCCCCCCTTTTTGCCGTAAAATATATTAGTTTCAGATCAGTATAGTATGAGAAAATATCGTTAAAATAGTGTTGCTCTTCCGGCAGATCTTTTTCTGAAAGTGTTATCATCTTTGATGTGTACTTTGAAATTTTTTCTAATATTTTTAAAATAAATTTCCTTTCAGCCTGCTCTAAAGTTAGGGGAACTATTTTAACGTTCAGAAGGTCATGCAAAAATTTTATTGCATCTTCCACCCTTCCAATTGCCCCGACATAATTAGTCTCCTGTTCAAGGAATGGGGGCAAAAATATGATTCCAATATCATTTTCTGATAATCTTGAATATTCGTAAACTTTTTCAGCTATTCTTTTTTGTCCACCTTCACCTAAAGGAACCCAAAAAATTATTGCACAATTTTTCATCATCTTCTGACATATTTCCTTTAACATTTTTTCATAATATCCCTGCACTTCTTCTATCTCGCATCTAATTTTTGGACAAAATATTAGATATTTTGTTCTAGAAACCACTTCATCCAAAGCTTTTATCTCAGCAAGGTTTTCTTCTTCAAAAAATTCGTCGACAGTTTTGTAGTCTAAAATTCTTTTACTGGCTTTAATTGGAGAGTTTAATTTTTCGTCCACTATGTGTACAATATACTCCTTTTCTAGGGCCCTTTGTGCAACCTCATACCCTTCTGTACTTAAGCCATATACTGTAACCGTATTCTTTTCCATGACATCAACAAATTTAAAAACCTCAACTATTATAGTTTTGTGTAAAAGTATGAGAATCTGGATAGATGTACTTACACCAAAGCAAGCCCTTTTCTTTAACGTGATAAGGGGGTGGCTAAAGGAAAGAGGGCATGAAGTCTTCTCTACCACAAGGTCAGGCTATGGAGGGTTTGAAGCGTCCTCTCTTGTAAACTATGACATTGTTCCTGTTGGCAAACATGGTCTAACACCTTACGAGAAGCTTATCGAAAGTTCGAGGAGAATAGAGCTCCTAGCGGATATTGTAGTGAAAAAAAACTTTGATTTATCAATTTCATTTTCTTCACCCGAATGTGCCCGTGTATCTTACGGACTTGGTGTACCTCACATAATGTTCAGTGATAGCCCTCACGCAGTTCATGCGTCAAGATTAGCAGTACCCCTTTCAAATCTACTCTTTACACCTTGGCTGATTCCGAAAAAAGTTTGGGTAAAATATGGAATAAGTGAAAGAAAAATAGTTCAATACAAGTGTATTGATGCCGCCTTTTGGATAAAAAACTGGGCGTATAAGGATGTTAGAAGTGAACTGAATTTATCAAATAAGGCAACAATTGTTATTAGAATGCATGAGGAGCATGCTTCATACCTTCTTGGAAAAAATAAAATGAACGTACTTGATGTAATAAAAAATGTTGTTAAAGAATATTATGATAAAGCCAATATTGTTGTTCTCGCCCGTTATCCTGACCAAATCTCATACCTTAAACAAGAACTGGATAATAAGATCATTTTACCCAATTTTGTTGACGGGCCAAGTCTGTTAAAATATTCTGACATATTTATAGGATTCGGTGGCACTATGACTCATGAAGCCGCTCTTCTAAGTGTCCCTTCAATATCATTATTTCCTGGGAAGGCAACATTAGTAGAATCATTCTTAATTAGAAAAGGTTTAGTGATTAGGCCAAAAAATCCGAAAAAGGTGAATAAGATAATCAGACATTTTCTCTATAATGTTGAAAGTAGAAGTCGGTTTGAAAGGAAGGCTAAAATTCTTTGGTCCATAATGGAAGACCCTAAGGAAAAAATAATTTCAAAAATAGAGCTTTTTAAAGAAAAAGTTTAAACCATCTAATTTCTATGGGAAAAGATAGCCCGGTGGTGTAGCGGTCAAGCATAGCGGGCTTTGGAAGCAAGTAGACTAGTGCATTCTACTTGCTGAGGAAACCCGCCGACGAGAGTTCGAATCTCTCCCGGGCTACCATTAAACTGCAATTTTGCCTCTATATTTCAAACATATGCTAAAATATTTTTGTAAGCTTATCGTTTACATTCAACAAAGGCTAGCATGTTAAAATTTTTTTAATAAAAAAATATTTTCCACTTTTTAGCCCTTCCCATTTTATTACTGCCGTTTTAGAGTTTCAAGTTTTTCGAAAACTCTAGCATATTCCACTCTTTCCTCATTCCCGGTCTCCAAGTCTTTTATAATACACTTATTTTCTTGGTCCTCTCTTGGAGCTAAAATTATTGCATAGCTGCTATACTTTGATGCATAGGCAAGCTGTTTCTTTAATTCTCTTGAATAAATATCCATTTCCGCAGCATATCCTCTTTTCCTAAGTTCTGTGACAATAGTCTGCGCCCTATTCTGTAATTCCGATGTCACAAACGCCACAAAAATCCTTTTTCTCTTGTCTATCTTAATAAGTCCTTTTTGATCAAGGACCATAAGCATTCTTTCTACACCGCCAGCTGCACCTGTTGCAGAAAGGTCACTTCTTCCAAAAACTTGCATTAGTCGATCGTATCTTCCTCCCCCGGCTATCGCTAGTCTAGAAATTGTTGGATCATAGAATTCGTAAACGATTCCACTATAGTAGTCTATTCCCCTTACTATACCCAAGTTTATGCAAAAATCTTTTATCCCTCTAACTTCAAGTTCCTCAACAATTTTTCTCAAGTCCCCAGTATTCTTTAAACCCTTCCCTTCAATTTCGGATAAAACGCTGTCCGCTTCCCCAGAAATTTTTGCCAACTGTAGAACCTCTTCTACAACCTTTTTTGGAAAGCCTTTAGAAGTATACTCAACTATTATCTCCTCCTCTTTCTTCTTTGTTGTCTTGTCTAGAAGCCTTAATAGCTCGTTTATCGTTCCCTCTTCTTTCACACCTATAACATCTACAATATATTCTTCTATCACCCTCCTATCATTTAACTCCACTCTAACATCATTTAATCCAACCTTTTCAAAGTATATTTTGGACAATTCTATTATTTCTGCATCAGATCTTATGCATGGCCTCCCGTATATTTCTGCATCCCATTGATAAAACCATCTATATCTTCCGCGTTGTGGTTCATCATATCTCCAAACGCTTGAAAAGGCTCCTATCTTAAAAGGGTACTCGAGGTCCCTACGGCTGCAAACGTACCTGCTTATTCCAACAGTTAAATCAAATCTTAGTCCAAGCTCCCTGCCAGCCTTATCCTTCAAATAGTATATTTCATCGACAATAGAAGGGCCACTTTTTGCCTCAAGTATATCCAAAAGTTCTATTGTTGAAGGCTCCATTTTCTTGAAACCGAAAAGGTCCAGTGTCTCCATAAACTTTTCTCTTAACCACTCCATTTTATCAAATTCTTCAGGTTCTATATCACGCAATCCCCTTGGAACATCTAGCCTCAAATCCTATCACTTTTTCAATTCTTCAATTTCAGATAATAGGGCTGTTAACTGTATTTCGGGATTCGCACCCTGTACTAGCCTATAATCGTATTCAGCTAAAATCTTAGCCGCCTTACCATGGTTGACTCTCTCATCATTTAATAGTATTGTACCCAAAATCCTTAGTATTTCATTCTCTGATACACCTCTAATGTTCAGCATTTCAACCAAAATTTTTCTGGCTTCATTAAAGTTTCCATTTAGTGCATGTTCAACCATTTCCCTAACCCTTGCCTCACCCATCAAACCCGCTTGTCTCATAACATTTTCTTTTGTGACTTTTCCTTCGATGGCTGAAGCCTGTAGAAGGTTTATGGTATGCCTCAAATCTCCTCCAGTTATATCGTACAATAGTTCTAGCGCTTCTTCTTCGAATTCCACCTTCTCCATTAAACATATCTTCTTAAGATGTCCGACGACATCCTCTCTACTAAGACTCTGAAATCTAAATATGGCGCAACGACTTTGTATGGGTTCAATTATCTGTGAAGAGTAGTTGCATATTAGGATAAATCTAGTGTACTTTGAACTTTCCTCCATTATCCTCCTCAAAGCTGTTTGCGCATCATGAGTCATTTCATCCGCTTCATCTAAAATTATAAGCCTAAAAGGCACATCCACACTTCTATCAACGTAGCCTGCAAACGTCTTTATCCTTTCTCTAACAGTCTTTATCCCCCTTTCATCTGAAGCGTTAAGTTCAAGTGTATAATTTCTCCATCCCTCACCCAACAGTTTTCTCGCTATTATTAATGCAACTGTCGTCTTTCCAGTTCCAGGCGGTCCAGCGAAAAGTAAATGCGGCATTTCATGAGGCTTCTGAATCAGCAGCTTTATCCTTTCTATAACCTCACGTTGGTCTACTACCTCATCCAATTCCTTTGGCCTATACTTTTCAACCCACATTAGTTCTTCTAGACTCATCTTTTAACACTCTACCAATCGAATTTAATGGATATAAGCATAAAGTTTCGGTGCAGACTTGCCTGTATGGAGTTTTTAATGCTTTCCCTAGCTACCTGGCTTTCCGGACCAAAGTTTTTTCAAAAGTGGGTGTTCCAGTCAAATGACTTCCAGCATCAACACTACCATTTATGTTACATTCAAGCTTCCATATTTAGAATCATTCACTTATCAGCGACTAACCGAATTCATCTGAGAATTTTGAGGTAGTTTGGGCGCTTAGAAGTAAATAATGGGATATAACAAAAACCCAAGAAAACTTGGAAATCCTTTTGTTATTCTCCATGTATTCTATTATCATTTCCGAACGCAAGGATGGAAGGTAGAGAGGAACAGAAAGGAACGCCAACAAGTTTGCACTGAAATTTATCGAGGCGTTTAAGGAGTACAGCGAATAGACTTTATAAGCCTATGCTGTTGATTATGCTACCTGAGTTGCCATCGATGACGAGAATGATCTTTTTTCCCTTATGGTCGTATTGAGCGAACCATATTGGCGCGTAAAGAAGCTCAGTTTCTGTTATATCAACATCTGTGTGGAGTTGCTGGATCAAGTGATACTGCGAATGTGCCTTCTCGGACTGTAATTGTTCTGCGAGGGCTTTCGCCTGATATTTAGCTGCTTCTTCGCCCACATCTCCATTTAGGATTTTTATGTCTTTTGGGATTTTGGAAACATCAAACAACATCCTTTCATGTAAGTTGAATTGATAGCTCTTCGGCTGGTATTCGCTGAACGCTTTGACAGCCACTATAGCCAAGTTGTAATTGTTGTTCATTTGATATGCTCTTTGCGCGCCTGCTTGGCCGGTTCCAATCATTGTACCAAGCATGGAACCAGCAAGAATGGGCCCTGCTATGCCCGTTCCACGCCTTCTACCGCTCATGGCGGAGCCCATGATGCCGAAAAGAGCGGCAGTAGTCGCAATTTCTCCAACTTGAACTGCAACATCGCTAGCGACAATTGAAGTTCTCGCCGAAACGGAGACTATCCAGTATGGAATATAGCTCAAATTCAGTTCCTCAAGCTTTGAATCTTCGTAAAGATGCCTATGCAAGAGCCCTCTGTCCATTAAACTGCGAATCTCTCCAGACAACCTATCTCGTTCTGCCAGTTTAAGAGGCAACATTGTTTGCTTATTTATGCTATGCCAACCATCGCCTCCTAATATTACAGCGTTTCCACAGTACTCACAACTTATAACCATTTCACCAAATTTCGGCGTGATTGGGGCTCCACAATGGGGGCACGTAAGCGACTTAGCCTCCAAAGGAGCTATGACTGGCGTTGATGGAGTTTGTGACGCAGGAAAAGTGGAAATCCTTGCCCCGCACTTCATACAGAAAATTGCATCGTCTGGGAGTTGTGCACCACATTTAGGACAATACAACTTCAACACCTTTACTTCAATATAATCGACTGCTAACAGTATATAAATGTTTTTTTCTCTTTGCCCTTTTTGCACAATGTGTTCTTCAATTTCGGATCTTTCGCTTTTTGCTTTAACTGATTGAACCTATTAGCAAATTCTCTGCATGTTCTCTTCCAAGCTGAATAGTAATATGTCGATGATATGGAAGATTTATCGTTACCTCTCTAGTTTCATCCGTATGTACTAAGTCTATGTCTTTTAGGCGTATGTATAATGGAACAAATATGCCTAATCCCGCTGATCGTTTCTTTAAGAATTGGCTTATTCTCAAGAGTTTCCTCCACTTCATTCTTTAAACCCTTCCCTCAAATTTATCTTTAAAAAGGTCTCGTAAAGTACTACTGTAAAATTCGGATTTTTTTAACTTTCAAAACAGGCATTGCATTTTACATGTTTTCTACCTTCAAGCAGAGAACACGATAATTATTCATTTTAATACGATGGAATGCACGCCTTGGCTGTTATTCGATGATATACCTAAGCTTATTGATGCCAAAATAAATAAGGCTTCATCGAAAATGGCGATTGCAAAAGTCTATTAGGACATTTGAAAGGTCTCCGGTTATTAGCAGTCCTCTTACTGCATTGAGAACGTAGCTTAGTGAGTTAAATGTTGGAAATTCTCTTAGGATTGGAGGCATAATTTGAATTGGACGTAGGGCATTGCTGATGCCCATAAACCTTTCACGTGTTTTCATAAATGATGCTACAAGTATGGATTTGGCTGAAAAGCTGCCGAAGGCGAAGAAAATTACTATGAAAGCTAAGATGAAGTAGGCTGGATTAGGCACAAACTGCGTGCCAAGTAGTACAGCTATGGGTAAAATTATTAAGGCTTGAAGTATTGCCAATATTTTTGTAAGAGGAAGAAAGAAGAACAGTTGCCATTAGAGACAAAAGAAGAAGGCAACAACTCCATAATTTGCGACTTCAGGTTCCTCCAGCATGATTCCGCGAATATTTCCCCCTCAAACCTGCAAAAGATTACAAAAAAGGGAGAGCGTCAACTTTAACTCTCATAGAATTTAATTAAAGTTTTTAACCACTAAAATGCTGTTTAGAGTGTGGTTGCAGCCTTGTACGTCACGATAGAGGAAATGATTGATATTAGAAGGTTAGGGTTTATGCTGACTCCAGTTAAAGTACTATTTAAATCTCCAATCCAAAATCTTAAGTTCGGCGACTTTCAGGCAGAATCTATTCCAGAAGGCTCTATAATGTCTATACCACTTTGGGCTGCAAAAATTCTTGAAAAAAATGGTTTTGTAGAAATCCAGGACGAAGGGTTTGAAGAAGAATTCTATAAGAGTGTTGCAAAGGAAAAGCTTTTAAAAGACTCGCTTAACCTTTCACAGCTTTCAGAAAATTTTTACCTTGCACTTTTGGACTTTTTGGATAAGAAAAGGTCAAGTCCGTCAACAGATGTTATAGCAAGGAGTGAATATTCGAAAGTTTATAATGATGCTCAAGATCTAATTAGTATTAGAATAAGAAAATTGTTACATTTCGCCCGCCCGTTCACGGACGTAAGTGAAATTCTTCCAAAACTAACTCTTGAGGAACAGACACTTTTGAAGATATTACAAAAGAATGTTAGAGATTTTGTTTCCAAACTATTGGAGGTTGGAAAATAATGCTGGAAACAGTTTCAGACTCGAAAATTAAGGATCTTTTCCTAGACTTTATTAAAGGATGGTTAGATGAGTATAAGCAGCCAAAGTACAGGGTTCAATTAAACAATATTATACAAAGAGGAGGCAACTCACTTATAATAGACTACTCAGACCTTTCACGCTACAATAGTGATCTTGCAGCTTTAGCGACAAAGGATCCAAAATATTTAGAAATATTCTCAAGAGCTGCTCTAGACTTTTTGAAAGAAGAGGATCCAGAATATGCGAAGAAGGTGGAAAAATTTTTTATAGTTAGGATAAGAAATCTTCCCGAAAAATATCCTCTAAGAAAATTAGATGTAAGCCTTCTAGGCAATCTTGTTGCTGTAACAGGAATAGTTGTAAGGGTTTCAGAAATAAAGCCATACATAATTGAAGCTGCATGGGTTTGTCCAAATAATCACATAACCTTTGTGCCTCAAAGGGAGCGTTCACTAAAAAAGCCATTAAAGTGTAGAGAATGTGACGAAAAAGACCTATTCAAACTTGATGAGCTAAAAAGTGTGTACGTAAACTTTCAGCTATTAAGGATACAGGAGCTGCCTGAGGAACTTCCTCCTGGACAGCTTCCTAGACAGCTTGAAATAAAATTATATGGTGACATAGTTGATGTGGCGAGGCCTGGTGACAGAGTAACCATAACAGGTGTTTTAAGAGCTGAAGAAGAGTATGGTGGACGTGGTGGGCGTTCCAGAACATTTAATGCATTTATTGAAGGAAACTATGTTGAAGTTTTAGGGAAAAGCCCGCAGGATATTATAATCGAAAAGGCTGATGAATTAAAGTTTAAGGAGCTAGCAAAACGTCCCGACTGGATGAAGTTACTGATAAGCTCTTTTGCTCCATCAATATATGGCCACGACCTTTTAAAAGAAGCAATCTTACTTCTTATAGTTGGCGCGCCACAAATACCCTTACCTGATGGAACGACATTGAGGGGTGACATAAACATACTAATTGTCGGTGACCCAGGAACAGCAAAAAGCGAGCTTTTAAAGTATGCTGCCCGTCTGGCACCAAGAGGCCTATACACTTCAGGTAAGGGTACAACAGCAGCCGGTTTAACCGCCGCCGTAGTAAGAGAAAAGAGTGGTATGCTAATGCTAGAAGCTGGAGCAGTAGTTTTAGCAGATCAAGGTGTATGTGCTATAGACGAATTTGATAAAATGAGCGGTACTGACAGACAGGCTCTTCATGAAGCCATGGAACAGCAGACGGTTTCTGTCGCAAAGGGCGGTATTGTGGTCACCCTTAATGCTAGAACCTCGATTTTGTCAGCAGCTAACCCGCTGCTTGGAAAATATGATCCATACAAAAATTTGGCTGAAAACATAAATTTACCTTCGCCTCTTCTAACAAGATTTGACCTAATATTCGTGATAAGGGATGTTCCAGAAAGGTCTGTTGACGAACAGATTGCATCACATATTATGGCTTTACGCCGCTCACGCACATTTGTACAGAAACCTCCTCTAGACATAGACTTCCTAAGAAAGTATCTTGTATACTGTAAAAATATTAATCCTACAATTACACCTGAAGCTGAAAAAATGTTGATAGACTTCTATCTTGAAATGCGTTCTCAGTCGGATACACAAGGTATACCGGTGACTCCGAGACAGCTTGAATCACTGATTCGTCTTGCAATGGCTAGGGCAAGGCTTCTGCTCAAAGATAAGGTTACCGAAGAAGATGCGGCAGAAGCAATAACGTTAACCAAAAGCATGCTATACACAGTTGCCGTTGACAAAAAGACTGGTAAAATCGATATGGGCACAATAACCGGCATGCCTGCAAGTGAAAGGAGTAAGCTGGAAATAGTGTTCCAAAAGTATAAGGAACTTTCAGGTCCATCAAATGAGCCTGTAGAATTGAACACACTTATAAAAGCACTTGTTGAAACAAAAAAGTTTAATGAAGTTGAAGCCAAAATGTACTTTTCTCAGCTAGAAAGTAAGGGTGTTTTCTACATGGTCAAGCCCGGATATTATAAGAGAGTATAGTAGGTTATACTCATGCATGTTGACGAACTACCATTACCTGAACAAGTCAAAATTATGTTAAAAAATTTAGGGTATCATAAGCTCTACCCTCCACAGGAGGAAGCTGTCAAGAAGGGTGTACTTGAAGGGAAAAGTATGCTTATAACAACTCCTACAGCAAGCGGAAAAACTCTTATCGCCCTAATGTGTGCTGCAAAGGCGGTGCTTGAGAATAAGAAGGTCGTATATCTTACCCCCCTAAAGGCTCTTGCAAACGAAAAATATGAGGAATTTAAGTCACTTTCACTACTGTCAAAGAATGATGGAATAAATCCTTCAATAGCTATTTCTACCGGAGACTATGATGTAAGAAGCGATTATCTGAAGGAAAAAGACGTGCTTGTTTTAACGAACGAAAAATTTGATTCAATGATCAGACAAGATCCATCTTGGATCGAAAGAATAGGGCTCGTAATATTCGATGAAATACATCTTCTTAACGAAGATGATAGAGGCCCAGTTATCGAAATGCTAATCTCACATTTTCTCTCCTCCCCCAATAGGCCTCAGATTATCGCCTTAAGCGCAACCGTCTCAAACTATAGGGATATAGCGTCATGGATTAATGCTGAAATAGTTAACATGTCATGGCGTCCAGTGAAGCTAATTGAAGGAGTGTATCATAATGGCCAAATCATTTTCTATGATGGTAAAAGGTTTGAAACAATAAGAAGTGACTATGGTCCAGCTATCGACGTAGCCTATACAATGTTGAAGGATGGTGGCCAAGTGCTAATATTTTCTGATAATAGAAGGAATGCGGTATCACTTGCCGAAAAGGCGACCGTCGTCTCATCAAAGTTTTTAACCGAATCAGAAACTGAAAAACTTAAAGAGGTATACGAGAAAATAATGTTCTCTGAAGAATTTACAGAAGTAAGCAAAAAGCTTGCTAACTGCGTTTTGAAGGGTTCAGCTTTCCATCATGCCGGTCTCCCACACTCGCACAGAACAACAATTGAGGACGCTTTCAGAGAAGGTGTTATCAAAATATTATGTGCTACACCAACATTAGCCGCTGGCGTTAATCTTCCAGCAAGAACTGTGATAATCAACAGTTTATCACGCTATCACAGTGAATGGGGTCAAAGTGAAGAAATAAGTATACTAGAATATAAACAACTTTGTGGAAGAGCAGGTCGACCAAAATATGATGATATCGGCTACGCTATAACTATTCTAAGGTCAGGAGATACGGAAACCTTCTTTGAACGTTATGTCAAGGGCTCCCCTGAACCAATCTACTCAAAACTAATTAATACAGAAATTTTAAGAAACCATCTTCTTGCAGTAATTGTTAGCTTTCCAGGCCTGTCTGAAAAGGAAATTTATTCCTTTTTCTCCAGAACCCTGTTTGGCTATCAGAGAAGGCCGCAATTTGTTGTATCGAAAATTAGGTCCGCTCTTTCCTATCTCAAATTAAATGGTCTAATTGAAGAAGAAGGTGGCAGGTACATTTCCACAGAATTTGGTAAAAATATTTCATTTCTATACATTTCAACTTCCACAGGAATACATTATAAAACAATTCTCGGGGAGTACAGAAACCTTAGAAACAAAAGTTTAGTAGACGAGGAAGACCTAATACTTGTATCTGCTGTAACTTCAGAAGATTTTCAACCAAAATTTTATCTTAGAAACTCTGACTACACAGAATTCGGGCACATTATCGAAAATAAATTAGGTCCGATCTTTAGCATTTTCACTAGCATAAGCTCTAAAGGTTTCGAGGAAGTTGGAAGAAGTTTTCTATCTCTAAAGGAATGGATAAACGAGCGGACAGAAAATGAAATATATAACAAATTCTCTATAGAACCGGGAGACCTTTATCGTCAAGTTGAATCCGCTCAATGGCTTGTTCACGCTTTCACAAAACTTTCCAACATGTTCGGAGTTAAAAATCTCCAAACTACATCATCATTACTTGAAGAACGCTTACGCTATGGTGTTAAAAATGAACTTTTAGAACTCACAAGGCTTGAAGGAATCGGTCGCGTGAGAGCGCGCATACTTTACTCTCATGGTTTCAAAACAATTAATGATTTGAAAAAGGCAAGGGAACAAGATATTGCAAAGATTCCGAAGCTGGGCCCAACTTTGGCTAAAAAAATAAAGGAGCAGCTCAGCATCTTTCCATAACACTTAAAGACTTAAGCTGTCAATGGTTAACACATGTCCTACTCTCCAATACTGCCAATAGATTCAGGAAGATATGGCACAGCTGAAGTTAAAAAAATTTTTTCTGACGAGTCTAGGTTAAGGTACATGTTGATGGTGGAAGCGGCTGTCTCGAAAGTCGAGGGCCTGCTAAAAATTATTCCAGAAGAAGCTTCGAAAGAAATTTGCTCAAAGTGTAGTATAGAGAATGTATCCTATAGTATGTGGAAGGATATTGAAAAGGTTACAAAGCATGAAACAGCCTCTCTAGTTGAAGCTATAGTCTCAGTAGTTTCAGAAAAGGCTAAGCCTTGGGTGCATTATGGGCTAACAAGTAACGATGTACTGGACACAGCCCAATCTCTCCAACTAAAAGATTACTTCAAAATAGTAGAAAGGAAGCTTGGGTACTTGATAAGCGTCTTAGGCTCTTTGGCTGAAAAATACGCTAGCCTCCCTTCGGTTGGAAGAACACATGGACAGCATGCTTCAATAATTTCCTTTGGACAAAAGTTTGCAGTCTGGGCTAACGATCTCCTCGACCATCTAAATAGGCTCAATGAAATTAAGCCAAGAGTTTTAGTTTGTAAGACTTTAGGTGTTGTGGGCAGCGGTTCTGTTCTGGGTCCAGAAGCATTAAAGGTGATGCAGCTTGTTGGAGAAGAGCTTGGTCTCTATCCCGTTAAAGCTGCAACACAGGTTGTTTCAAGAGAAAATTATGCGGAATTTGTATGGTGGTGTGCCCTTGTTGGTTCTACACTGGACAAGATTGCTACCGAATTTAGGAATCTTTCAAGGACAGAAATAGACGAGTTTGAGGAAGAATTTTCTAAGGATCAGATAGGAAGCTCGGCTGTACCATCTAAAAGGAATCCAATATCATGTGAAAAGGTCTCTAGTCTCTCAAAGCTCTTACGCGCTATGCCTGTAGTAGCTCTTGAAAATATAGCATTATGGCATGAAAGGGATCTAACAAATTCTGCAAATGAAAGATTCATAATTCCAATCTCAGCCATAATATTAGATGAAATGATTGAAACAGTTTGCAATGTTCTTTCTAAAATGAACATAAGGGAAAACGTTGTCAGAGCAAACATTGAACGCACGAAAGGACTAATATACTCAGAATTTGTTCTAGACGTGCTCTTAAAAAAAGGTTTCTCAAGGTCTGAAGCGCATAAAATTTTGAGGGAACTGTCTACAAGATGTAGGGTTGAAGGTAAAGAGTTTAAAGAAATACTCTTAGCAGACGATCTGGTTTCAAAATTCATTAGTAGAGAAGAGATTGATAAAATTTTTGTGCCAGAAAACCATATTGAGGGGTCTAAAGAAATAATTAAGAGGACGTTAGAAAGAATTAGGAAGGAAGTTGGTTCAACATACAGCTAAAACAAACGGCTATCTTATTGTAAAAGGTGAAGATGGCGTCAAAGATTTAGCAGAAAAAATAATCAAGCATACACTTTACAGAAAACACTTAAAGCCCATCTCATTAGATTATGTTAAGAACACCATTTTAGCATACCTTTCCCTAAATCAAGAATCAGAATCAAATATTCTTGTCCACGGAAGATTATTTGACCACCAAAACAATGTTAAGAAAATTCTAAACTTTTATGAGAGCATAAGGGATGGTTTTGATAAAGAATTTCCAGGGGAAATTGACGGCGACTTTTCGCTCACAATATTTGATGATGACAAGATATTTGCATTACGTTCACCCTCATCCTCTAAGCCACTATATTTTTCCGCTGGCAAAAAACATTTTATACTCTCATCAGACCCCTATTCATTAAGGTCCAATAGCCTAGACTATCAACCCATACCACCATCCACGTACTTGTACGTAAATTTCTCGAAAAACATCCTTTTGTGTAAAAGATATTATGAGCATAATTTTATAGAAATAGGCAGCATAGATGATGCAGTCAGCTTTTTACATTCAGCCCTAAAATATTCCTTAGAAAAAAATTTAGATGGAGTAGAAAATGTGGCTTTAGCATTTTCTGGAGGCCTAGATTCATCAATAATCGCAAAATTGGCTCATCTTAATAATATAAGGCTGCACCTGATAACAGTATGCTTGAAGAACTCACACGATTACATTCATTCAGAGAAGGTTTCATCACTCCTATCTTTTGAGCATCAGAGAATAGAATTAGATGAAGAGCGTTTGGCTTTAAAGGCAAGGCTTTTGACCAAAATAATTGGTAGAGAAAATCTGATGAACCTTTCTATCGCAATAATATTAAATTCTGTTGCTGAAGAAGCATTCCGTGCAGGTTTACAATATTTGGTTATAGGACAGGGTGCAGACGAACTTTTTGGAGGATACAAAAGATATGTTTCATTTGCTAAACAAGGCCATGACGTCGATAAAATTTTAAGGTACGATTTTGAAAAACTACAGTCTATCGACATTTCTAGAGACGATGCTTCAACTTCAATGTACTGTGAACCGGTTTTCCCTTACATAAATCGTAGGGTGTCGGACGTAGCTTTCTCTATCCCCATAAAATATAAAATTAATGTTGAAAATGATGAGAGAAAGATTGTTTTGCGTAGGCTGGCTAAAGAGTTAGGTCTTCCACAGGAAGTTTACGGTATCCAAAAGAAGGCGATGCAATACAGTAGTGGTGTCCAGAAAGCTTTAGCTAAGCTCCCACTCTAAGCATCTTTCTTCAAACGTTAGCATAGTCTTTTCTTATGCAATAGTATGAAACTAGTGTAGTCCATATTGTCAACAATATTATGTCATATATTTCAAGTAGTGCGGTTGAAGGCCAGTCTATTAATGCACTGCCTAAAATTCCAACCAAGAATATTATCATGGAAGATGTTCCATAAAATTTTTTACCATCAACATAAAATGATATGCTCATAAAGAAAATTGTCGCAGCCGCTAGTAGGAAAAATTCTAGAGAAACAAACTTGTGCGGTTCTGTACCAGAAGGGAAAACTGCTATCATTATCAAATGTGCTGCAGATAAGATAGCGATACCCGATGCCATTGCACTAACCCTGTTCCTTGAAACTCTTTCAAGGAAGCCTGCGTATATTGCAAAAACTATTCCTGTCAAAATCAATCCTGTATTGAAAATATAGTTTGTCTCTAAACCGACTGCTCCAAGATCACTTAATGCATTTTTATACAAATTAAACCATGGATTAACTGTAATAGAAACAATTATAGTTGCCCAAGCCATAATTAAAGCTAAGGGTCCAAGCAAACAGACTCTACTCATATCACATAGTTTCACTAAACCTTTTATAATACCTTATGTTATCACATCTTTCCCAAAAGTATTTTAGAACTTTTTGGAAACCATATAATGTGGAGCCTTATGCTTGACCTACTACAAGCAATACTCCTACTATTGATCATACTTGACCCCTTCACTAACGCCCCCTACTTTTACATCTTAACAAAAGACTTTAATCCTAAATTGCGTTCTAGTATAATAAAAAAGAGTGTGCTTATTGCGTCCACAATATTATTTGTATTTTCAGTGTCTGGTGACATACTTTTTTCTTTAATGGGTGTGAGCGTTGGAGACTTTAAAGTTGCCGGCGGCCTCGTCCTACTCATATACTCTGTACTCGGCCTTCTTGGAATATCTACGATGCCGAAGCCTGAAGCTGACAAAATAAGTATTGTTCCTATGGCAACACCACTCTTGGCCGGGCCTGGCGCCGTCACGGCTGTAATATACATAAAATATACTTGGGGTCTTGAAGTGTCCTTGTTAAGTATACTTGTTTGCTCTAGTATAACTTTGGCAATACTTTTAAGTGGTGAAAAAATGTTGAGGTTGCTTGGAAAGAATGGTACAACTGTTTTAGATAAGGTTATGTCGATGTTGATGGCCGCTTATGCCATATCACTAATACGTGAAGGGCTATAGGTGAAATTTTTTAAAGAGCATGTCTTAAGACAGCTTGTACGTGATAATAGTAGATGGCTAAAAGAATATTTGATTCAGTTCTTATTGTTGCAGATGATTTCACAGGAGTTAATGATACTGTGGTACAATTTTCTAAGCTTGGATTAAACTCAATTACCACACTTAACTTGGATTTGGTTCATGAACTTATACAAGAACATGATGTTGTCGGTGTCACAACTGAAAGTAGGTCAATAGATAAGGAAAGGTCCTATTCAATACTATATTCTTTAGGAGAAAATGTTAAAGACGTTTTTGACAACATTCTCTTCTATAAAAAAGTGGATTCAACACTTAGGGGCAATATTGTTCCAGAAATTGTTGGACTAGTGGATGCTCTTAACCCTGACCTGATTGTTTTCGCGCCAGCATTTCCTAAGCAGGGGCGTATAACGAAGGATGGTGTCCACTTGGTTAACGGTGTCCCTGTTGAGAAAACATATTTTGGAAAAGATTTAAGGTCTCCTGTGAAATCCTCTTATCTACCATCATACTTTGAACCCATATTCGGTGCACAATATCGTCACATAAATCTTCAAGAGCTTAGGAAAGAGGATCTCGATAAGGTCGTTGGAGAATTCAAATTTTTATCGTTTGACGTGGAAAATGACCTTGACCTTAAAAATATTGTGCAGCGGACCCTTTCTTCAGAAAAAAAGCGTGTTATTTGGGTTGGTTCAGCTGGTCTTGCAGAGCAGTTGGCCTACAATTCTATCGTTGGTTCAGTTGAGGGTAAGCCTGTTTTGATGGCTGTTGGTTCAGTTAATGAAGTTTCTAGAAACCAGGTTACAGAGTTTACTAAAGTTTTTCCAACAAACGTAATACAGGTAAACGTTCACGCGCTAGTAAAGGATTTTGGAAAAGAAGAGGAAAGGATTATGGATGAAGTTTCTCAAAACCTAAAATTTTCTAACGACATCATAATCGCAACCTCATACACTAGGGAACAGGTTGAAGAAGGTGTTAGCTTGGCTAAGGAGTTGGGGCTAAATCTTTCAGATTTTGGTTCAATATTAGCAGAAAAATTCGGTTTACTAGTATCCCATGTTATAAGCTTTTTTGGAAGAGATTGCTTTTGCGGCATTTACATGACTGGAGGCGATATTGCAGTCTCAATTATAAAGCATCTTAAGCTCGAATCATTCAAGATCTTGGGTGAAATTGAGCCTGGACTACCCCTTCTCCGTTCAAAAGATTTGCTTATAGTTACTAAGGCTGGCGGTTTTGGTGGTTTGGAAACGCTTATTAAAGTATCAACTAGACTAAAAAGTGTGAATAAAAGATGTCTGGTAAGAAGCCAGTGATTGCTATAACAATGGGCGACCCTGCTGGCTCAGGTCCGGAGATTGTCTTAAAAGCCTTAAGAGACAGCTCCCTCTTCTCTAGCGCCTCCTTTGTCGTTTTCGGAGACTACAATGTTTTTAGAAGGGCTGCGGAAATTGTTAATGCAACCGACTTGAAGCTTGTAAAAATAGACGATGTTTCAGAGTATGTTGACTCACCATTATCAGTAAACATCTTCGACCTCAACAATGTTGACGTCTCTAAAATTGTTTACGGAAAACCTTCTGTGTTGGGGGGAAGAGCATCTTACGAAGCCATAGTAGAGGCTGTGAAATATGCTCTATCAAATAAGGTGCACGCGATCGTTACAGCTCCGATAAGCAAGGAAAGTCTGAACATGGCCGGATATAACTATCCGGGGCATACTGAACTTTTAGCTGACTTAACAGGCTCTAAGGATGTTAAAATGATGCTTGTCGCAAACTTCTTCAAAGTCGTGCATGTGACAACCCACGTTTCTCTGAAAAATGCTATAGAGCTTATCAAAAAAGAGAACGTGCTCAAAACTATAAGGTTAACTTACAAAAGTTTAATAGAACTTTTCGGCTTTAATGACCCAAAAATTGGTGTTTCAGGCTTGAACCCTCATGCTGGCGAAAATGGGTTGTTCGGTGACGAGGAGATTAAGGAAATTGTTCCAGCAATTCAAGAGGCTGCTTCCGAAGGTATAAAGGTTACAGGACCATATCCTCCTGACACAATATTTTATAGAGCATACTATAATAGACAATTTGATTCCACTATCGCAATGTACCATGACCAAGGGCATATTGCCGTGAAAATGGTGGGTTTTATGGAGGGGGTTAATCTTAGTCTGGGCCTCCCAATAATCAGAGTTTCACCAGACCATGGGACTGTATGGGGTAAGGCTGGTAAGGGTACTGCAAGCGAAGGCGCAACCTTGGAAGCAATAAAGTTGGCGATAGAGTTGGCTTCAAAAAAGTTCGGTTTCAACCTAAAGTAGGTTAGAAACACTTTGTTGGGGTGCATTTAAGTGATGGAACAAAATTGTATTCTTTTCATTTCAAGAGATGAGATAGAGTTGATGGATATAGGGTCTTCAGAAATAATGGAGTGGGTTGAAGACGCTTTTCGAGAAAAATATTTTAGGAAGGTTGAGATTCCTCCAAAACCCGGTATCCATCCATCAAGTACTACGTTCATTCATGCTATGCCGGCTTATGTTCAAAAGTTTAATGCTGCGGGAATCAAATGGATTTCGGGTTCAGCATTAAATCCGTTAAAGGGTCTACCATACTTGGCTGGTCTAATAATATTAAATGATCCTGAAACTGGTTTACCGATTTCTGTAATGGATGCGAGCTGGATTACTGCCAAAAGAACGGCAGCAGTTACAGCGATTTCAGCAAAATATCTTGCGAGAAAGGATTCTGAAACTCTTTCGATAATAGGCTGCGGTGTGCAAGGTAAAAGTCATCTAGAATTTATTTCACTGGTTTTGGCCGGCCTTAAAAGGGTTAAAATATATGATACCGTTGCCGAAAAGGTTTTAGAATATGAACGTTTTGTGAAAACAAATTTCGGTCTTGAAGTCTTTAAGAGCCAGTCTCCTAGGGAAGCGGTCCAGGACTCTGATTTAATTGTCACAGCCACACCAATTTATAAGAATCCTAGCCCAGTCGGTAGGATAGAATGGGTAAAGGATGGTTCCCTGTTGGCTCCGTTAGAATTCGACAGCTACTGGAGCCCTGAAACCTTTTATAAAGTAGACAAGCTTTTTACAGATGACATTGAACAGCTTAAATATTATCGGACAATAGGCCATTTTCCTTTACTAAAGAATGTGGATGGTGAACTGTGTGAGCTTGTTGTTGGAAAGGTGGATGGCCGTGTTAATGATAGTGAAAAGATTTTAGCACTAAACTTGGGTCTCGCTATAACAGACATTGTTGTTGCAAAAAAGGTTTATGAGAAAGCCTTAGCTAAAGGTTTAGGTGTACTTCTAAAATACTAATGTCTAAGCTTTAAAAATAGGTTTGAATTCTTAAGATGCTGGACTTAAAGATTTAAAGCGGTTTTGTGTAAGAGTCTCCTGACATAGGAAGCAGTTTCTACTAAAGCTTAATTACGTTATATAGATTCTAATGTTGGGCTGGAAGATGATTGATAGATCAGAAATTTTAAGCACGCTTTCGAAGTACGATTTAAATAAAATTTCTATAGCCACACTATGTTCTCACTCTTCTCTTCAAATATTCTATGGTGCGAAATGCGAAGGTTTCAAGACTGTTGGAATATGTTTGAGTGATAGGGTTAAATATTATAGGGCTTTTCCTGAAGCCTTCCCTGACGAGCTTATAGTTGTTGACAGCTACAAGAACATCCTTGATGCCAGCGTCCAAGAAAAGCTTATCGACTTAAACTCTATTATAATCGCCCACGGCTCTTTTGTAGAATATGTTGGCTCAAAAAATATTCTCGACTCCTTTTATGTTCCAATGTACGGTAATAGGCTTGTTTTAGAATGGGAGGGTGATAGGGAAAAACAGTTTACATGGTTTAGGAAGGCTGGATTAACTTTTCCAAAAATATTCAATAGTCCAGATGAAATCGATACTCTTGCGTTCGTGAAAGTTTATGGTGCTAGAGGTGGTAGAGGCTATTTTACAGTAACCTCTAGAGATGACTTTTATCAAAAGCTTGATGAAAGGGTTAAGGCTGGCTTAATTGGTGAAAATGATAGGGTTGTTGTACAGGAATTTGTTGCAGGTGTAAGATACTATCCACACTATTTTTACAGCCAAATATATTCTAGGGGCCTAAAATTGAAGTTTGGAGGGCTTGAACTTTTGAGTATCGATAAAAGAATTGAGCCTATAGATGAAGTTTATAGGGGTCTCCCACATCTTTTGCCAGACTATCTCGACTATACTGTGACAGGAAATCAGCCTGTGGTAGTTAGAGAAAGTCTCCTTCCACAAATTTTAGAAATGGGTGCAAAGCTTGTCGAATCATCTATCGAACTCTTTCCACCAGGTTTAATTGGGCCATTTTGTATTGAAACAGTCTATAATCCTAGGAGAGGCTTCATAGTTTTTGAAGTTTCAGCTAGAATTGTTGCTGGCACAAACCTGTATCCCGAAGGCTCCCCGTACACGCCATATCTTTTCAGAGAGCCCATGTCCACGGGTAGAAGGATTGCTAGAGACATAAGGGTTGCTTTAGAAAGGAACCTTCTACCGTCACTAGTTTATTAAATGTTAAGTATCCTTTCAAAATCTCCCTTTTCAGCAAACTGTTTAAGCATGATTTTAATTTCCTCCAGTGTCCCCTCCATAATCTCGTCCACATCATATCCTCTCTTCTTGTAGCTTTTTGCCTGATAGAATGTGGAAAGCTTGTCCGCTAACTTAACAATCTTGGCCTCCAAACTTTCTCCTCCCAAATATTCTTCAAAAAATTGCTTTAGCCTCCCTGAGCCAAAAATCTTTTCAGCAGCCTCCCCCTCGATTTCATGTTTAAGGTTTTCGCCTATTTTTTCCGTTAAAGCTTTTGGCATGTCTCCTATGACTGATTCGCTCAAGTCGTGGATTAACGCCATCGCTAAAACTTTTTCTGCGTCAACCTTTATCCTAACATTGTTCAATAATGCTAGGGCGATTGCTGCTACCTCAAAAGAATGTTCTGCAATCGATTCAGCCTCATAAAATGGTATGCCCTTTTGAAGCCACCCTGTTCTCGGAATATTCTTCAATATCCTTGTTACCTTAACCATTTCCTCTAAGCTCATTATCATCTATCCTTTCCACAATCCTAAAGCGAGTCCGAGCAAAAATGTTAGTGAAGAATATGGTAGGATGTTTATCAATGGGCTTGCCTCTGTCCAAAGCATTGGAAGATACTTTAACGCTGCCCTTGCAATCTCTTCAAAGGTAGGTAATTGAGTATATCCTACTGCAGCTAAAATTATCAATAGTACTATAAGGGCTAGTACAAGCTTTAATGTCTTTTTTATTATAACTCCAACAATTAATCCAATAACAAATGGCACTATCACTGGAACTATCCAAGCATATTCTGGTGGAACGTTTATCATAAGTGCTACATCCATGTACTATAATTTAAATTTTGTTTTTAACCGCCAACAAAATTATTATCTTATAATGTCAAAGGGCTGCTCTAAAGTTCCCGCATCCAAAATACCCTTTATTGTGTCCGCAAAATTTTATTTAAAATTTCCCCCTCTATCCTCCACATTCTCTGCGAAGTGTATGTTGAATGGGGTCTAAACTTTCTCCTCACATTCTCCAGCCTTTCTCCTACAATCTCAATTTTATCGATGTCCCCTTCTCCCATACCAGCCATCTTTATGTAATATAAGTATCCTATATCATCTGGGTCAAATCCCATAATATAGGCTCCAACTGTGTCCGCGGCGAGGGGGTCTGTGCTTGCTATAACTGTTCCCATATCAACGGGTGTGCCAGAAACTGGGCCGTTTCCCTCCATTGCAGTATAGCCGTCTATTATTGCCAGGTTTGGCCAAACATATTTTGCTATCTTGTAAATATTCAAGTTTATCGCCTTATATCCCTGATGGATTCTGTGCTTGTCGTATCTGATTATGCTTCCAACAACCACGTTTTTTATTGAAAGGGTCGCTATCACTGTATCATGTGTCTTTAGTACTGCCGCAGATATCCTGTAATCGCTTTCCAGAACTTTTTCTGCAATCCTTACTGGAATCTCATCGTATCTATCATTATATACCATTATCTCCCTATAATTGTCTTGGTTGAGGTCAAAAAGTTCTATTTCACGTTCTCTAGCCAACTTTGTGTAGTCGAAGTTCTTGTAGGCTGTTAATGTGTCTGAAGCAGATCCTTCAGCTACTAAAATTTTTCCCCCATAATATTGTCTTATAAAATCTATTATTGCCTTAACTGTGTCCACGTGTGTTACTGCAAGCTGCACGTAAGATGAAACTAGGTTTGGTTTAATAATCAGACTATTTTTTCCGAAAACATCCTTTGCTATATCCTCCCTTATATACTCTAGGGCCCTCTTAACTGCATCATACCTGGTCTTTCCCTTCGCTATCGCCACTCTAGCGCTCAAAACTTTTTCCCTTAAACTATAAGATTATGTTGGTTAAATAATTTTAGAACCTAAAAAATCGTTCACGTTTTCCATAGTTTACATTAAATTCTTTTGCAAGCTCTTGAATAAGCTCCCTCTGTCTTGGTGTAAGCCTTTTCGGTACGCTCACGTTCACTTCCACTATAAGGTCGCCTCTTCCTCCTCTATCTAGTCTCGGCATACCCTTTCCATGTAATCTTATAGTTTCACCGGGCTGTGTGCCCGGAGGTATCCTTATTACAGTGCTCCCATCCAACGTCGGTATCGTCACCTCTGTACCTAACGCTGCCTCTGGGAAACTTATTTCAAGCCTATAGAAAATGTTGTCCCCATCCCTCTTAAAGTACTTGTGTGGCACTATCTTTATCCCAACATAAAGGTCTCCTGGCCTACCACCGTTTGGCGGTATATCGCCTTGTCCCTCAAGCCTCAGCCTGTACCCTTCATCTATTCCCTGCGGTACTTTAACGATAATCTTTCTCCTACGTTTAGTAACCCCTGTACCTTTACACTCTCTACACGGTGTTTCTATAACTGTCCCCCTACCCTTGCATGCAGGGCATGTGGTTATTTGAACAAATCTCGCGAATCCACTGCTTTGAACCTTCTGAACCTGGCCTGTGCCTCTGCATAAACTGCACGTCTTAGGAGCTGTCCCAGGGCTTGCTCCAGAACCATGGCATGTGTCACAGACTTCACTTCTGTAGACCTCTATCTCTTTCTCCACACCCTTTGCAGCCTCCTCCAATGTTATCTGAAGCTCATAGTACAAGTCTCTGCCAACATTCTCTCTCCTAAACCCTTCTCTTCCGAAGAAGAAATCAAATAGGTTGTCGAAATCGAATCCGAATCCCAGGTCTCTAAATATTGATTCAAAGTCTGTTCCCCTGAAAATGTCCTCAGGCGTGTACTGTTGCTGGAACCCCACCTGCCCAAGCATATCATACTGTCTCCTCTTTTCATCGTCTGAGAGCACGGCGTAGGCCTCTGAAATTTCCTTAAACTTTTCCTCTGCTTCAGGCGACTTGTTTCTGTCAGGGTGATAGAGCATGGCAAGCCTTCTATAGGCTTCCCTAATCTGCTCTTTCGTAGCATTCCTTGGTACACCAAGTATTTCGTAGTAGTCCTTTTTCGCGGACATGCCCTATCACCCTTTTTAAACTTGCCCCTATTTCCCTACAATAGAATCAGATTATATGGCATATTAACTATTTGTGTTGCTGAAAGCTTGTCTTTAAAAGTTTTTTCCAAAAACTTTGGCCTTATCACGACACTTTATAGTCTGTGTTCACTGTCTTATCATCCGTCTTCTTCTCCTGCCCTCCCTTCTGCTGTTTCGCGTACTCTGAAGCCGCCTGTTGGTATATTATCGTTCCAACCTCCTGCAACACCCTTCTAAGCTCTTCACGCTTTTGCTTAATCTTCTCCACATCCTTTCCAGAAAGGGCTTCCCTCAGTTCTGAAACAGCCTTATCGATCTGATCCTTCTGCTGCTGTGTAAGCTTATCGCCCAAGTCCTTTTTCGTCTTCTCAGAAGTGTATATTAGTGCTTCCGCATCGTTTCTCAGCTCCGCCTCCTCCCTCTTCTTCTTGTCAAGTTCAGCGTACTGCTCCGCCTCCTTTATCATCCTCTCCTTTTCCTCTGGAGAGAGTTTTGTTGCGGCTGTTATTGTTATGTTAGCCTCCTTTCCTGTTCCAAGGTCCTTTGCCGTAACATGCAGTATTCCGTTCGCGTCTATGTCGAAGGTTACCTCTATCTGTGGAACTCCTCTTGGCGCTGGAGGTATTCCCGTCAAATGGAACATTCCTAATGAAATATTGTCGGCTGCCATAGCCCTTTCACCCTGTAGAACATGTATTGTTACAGCCGTCTGAAAATCTTCTGCTGTCGTAAAGATTTGGCTTCTCCTGGTTGGTATTGGAGTGTTCCTTTCTATAATCTTTGTGAATATTCCTCCCAACGTTTCTACTCCTAGAGATAATGGTGTGACGTCAATTAAAAGTATGTCTTTCACTTCTCCAGTCAATACTGCCCCCTGTATTGCTGCACCTATTGCTACACACTCCATTGGGTCTACACCTCTTTCCGGAGGCTTTCCAATAATCTTTTCAACAAATCTTTGCACCAGAGGCATTCTTGTTGTACCTCCTATTAGAATAACCTTGTCTATGTCCTTTGGTGTAAGCTTAGCATCTTCTATCGCTCTCATTATTGTAGTCCTTGTCCTCTCAACAATGGGTTCAGCAAGTTCTTCAAGCTTAGCCCTCGTTATCGTCATATGAAGGTGCTTTGGCCCCGAAGAGTCCACGTATATGAAGGGTAAATCTATGTCCGTCTGCAAAAGTGTTGAAAGCTCTATCTTCGCTTTTTCGGCAGCCTCTTTTAGCCTAGCCATAGCCATCTTGTCTCCTCTCAAATCTATTCCAGTCTCCTTCTTGAACTCTTCAATGATATAGTTCATTAGTGCTTGGTCTATGTCAGCGCCACCAGTCTGCGTGTCACCGCTTGTAGAAAGAACCTGGAAAACGCCTTTACCAAAATCCATTATTGTAACATCATGTGTTCCTCCCCCGAAGCTGAACACTAGAATCTTCATTTCCTTCTCAAGCTTATCTATCCCGTATGCGAGGCATGCTGCTGTCGGCTCATTTATGATTCTTAAAACCTCGAATCCAGCGATTTCTGCAGCGTCTTTTGTTGCCTGTCTTTGGTTGTCATTAAAGTGTGCTGGAACTGTTATAACACACTTTTTTATCGGCACTCCAAGATATGCTTCAGCATCCCTCTTAATCTTCTGAAGTATGAACGCTGAAATCTGCTGTGGTGTATACTCTTTTCCAAAAATGTTCACCTTATAGTTTGTTCCCATCTTCCTCTTTATCTCGAAAACTGTTCCCTCAGGGTTTATTGTCGCCTGCCTTTTTGCAGGCTCCCCAACAAGTAGTTGTCCATCTTTTGTAAACGCTACAACTGATGGAAACATTTTTCCCGCTATTGTCGGCCCCTCCGCACTCGGTATCACAATGGCTTTACCGTTTTCCCATATTGCTGCAGCAGAATTTGTAGTACCCAAATCTATTCCAAGAACCTTTTCACGAACCTGTGTTTCACTCATCTTGATCACCTCCTAAACATTATTTTGATGACTTAACTGCAACCTTAACTATACTCGGTCTAATAACTCTATCCTTCATAATATATCCCTTTCTAACCTCCTCCAAAATTGTTCCCTCCTCTATATCGTCCTTTTCAACACGTGCGATAACATAATGTATATTCGGGTCAAACATTTTGCCTAGTGCCTCTATCTTTCTGACACCTTCGCCCTCTAAAATCTTATTCAACTTTTTAAGTGTCATTTCAACACCATCAAGTAAAATCTTTATAGAATTTGTCTTTTTACCAGCCTCTAAAGCCATCTCAAGCTCGTCTACAACCTCTAGTAGCGAGACAATAAAACGTTCGTTCGAATATTTTTTAACCTCCTCTATCTCCTTCTCAATCCTTTTTCTAAAGTTAAGATAGTCTGCCTGAACATACTTTAACCTTGTTAAATATTCTTCAGCCTTCCTCTTTTCCTCTTCAATCTCCCTACGATATTCTTCAACTCTCTTCCTTAAATCTTCAACTTCATCCTTCCTTTCTTCTTGAAGGCCACTTACTTGACCAATATCCTTTGCTTTCTCCTCAACCTTTTTCCCCTCATCATCTACACTAGTCTCCATCTACAATCACCTAAACCACGTTCCCCTTTAGCTAATTATAACCTATTAAGGGTTAAAAATCAATTTTTTTAACCTTTATCCCAGACTTTTCACTAGATAAACATTACATCTGCTATAGATTCTGCTGGTCCTAAATCGGAATTGTATATCAAATTTTAAAATAAAGTTGGTGGGTAGGCTCCTATTCTTTTGTTATCTTGTAGCCTGCAATCTTCTCCATTGCCTTAATCAACGCCTGCGTCCCCTTCTCTGAAAGGCCTTCCGCTTCAACAGTTCTGAACATCTGCTGCACTAGTGCTGTTGCAGGCAAAGGCACCTTGAGTTCGGCCGCTGTCTCAAAAACTAGTCTCAAATCCTTCTGTTGTGTTGCGATCTTGAAGCCTGGTTCCATATCACCTTTGATCATCTTTGGACCTAGGTTTGATAACATCCAAGAGTTTGCCGCACCTCCTGTGACAACCTCTAGGAATTTATCTAAGTCCAGTCCAGCCTTAGCTGCAAAAATTAATCCTTCACAAACAGCCTGAATGTTTATTACACAAATTATCTGGTTACAGAGTTTAGTAATCTGTCCATTACCGTGAGGTCCCATGTACGTTACTCTTTTCCCTAGAGCCTGAAATATTGGAAGACATTTTTGGAAGGTTTCATAGTTTCCTCCAACCATGATTGAAAGTGTCGCATTAATTGCTCCAATCTCTCCTCCAGTAACTGGTGCATCAAGCATTTCCACTCCAACTTCAGCAAGCTTGCTCGCAATCTTTCTCGCTACCTTAGGTGAAATTGTGCTCATATCGATAACTATTGAACCCCTTTTCACCCCCTCTATTACTCCAGAAGGTCCGAGTATCACTTCCTCTACATCAGGGGAATCGGTTAACATTGTTATAATAACGTTACTTTTCTCAGCCACCTCTTTAGGTGAACTCGCTCCCTGTGCACCCATTTCTATAAGCTCCTTCATCTTAGACGCTGTCCTATTCCATACGGTTAACGGGAAGCCTGCTTTAATCAGATTTTTTGCCATAGGTTTTCCCATGATACCGAGTCCAATGAATCCAATCTTAAAATCCAAATGTATTCACCTTAACCTATGGTTATCATGTTATGAATTAAAAAGTTTTAGAAATATTAAAATAACTAGTGCACTAAAATGACAACGGTCACAAGACAGTATGTCTTCAAAATTGTCTTTTGCGATAGAAACTGAGCTTTCTCCAATCAATTTCGGTTATCTCTTAAAATTTATTGAAGAAGGTTATCTTAGGAGGAAAGATATTTTTAAAGACATTAATTTTATGGAAGATGAAAGGGGTAAGGTTCTCTCGTTTAAGGTTATGGTTGAAGGCCTTTTATGGTCAATAGACGTCTCAATTATTGCAGGAAACCCTATTCTGGTTGAAATGCTTCTAAATGGCCCCGTTCCCGAAGAGTTCGTTTCAAGAATCAAAGAAGACCTGTTTATCACTGTCCAAGTTTTCGAAGAAAGAGTTAGGCAGGCAACATTATATTTTACGTGGGTTGAAGGAGAAACTATTGTGCCGGAAAAGGCTTTTTCTAAAAAGAACAGTCTAATCATTAAAGTTTTTTCTGAAAGCATGCTATTCTTTTTCCTCATTTTCATTTTCATAAGCGTTTTCCTATTCATAATCTTTGGACCATATACTCCAGTCCTCTTGGTTATGGTCCAATTCATCATCCTACTATATTCTGGAAAGATTGTCTCGTCTGTCGGCGACTGGGAGATTACCAAAGATAACCCGTATGTTCACATCCTACAGTACCAGCTTACGCCAGAGGAGTTTGAAAGGGTTAAAGTTAACCCGAAAATTTTGATGGAAATCAAGAACGAAGTATATAGTGTAACTTTAGCTAAAGGAAGGAAGGTTGAATGTGAAACTGCGAAAGAAGTTTTTTCAAAATATGGTCTAAAATGTGTGCCCGAAAGCGTTTCCGTCAAAATATTGAACCTTTATGAGCTTGTTGAATTCGCATGCAAAAGGTTTAAACTTCCAGTTCCAAAAATTGTTTTATCAAATATTACAATACCAAATGCAGCTGCCTCTGGAGTGAGTTCAAGATATGGTGTCATGCTAATCACCACAGGTCTTCTCACACAGCTTGACGAAGAAGAAATTTTAGCAGTCATAGGGCATGAACTCAGTCACATTAAGGGAAAAGATACTGTAGCCTTCTTCACCCTAGCTTCAGCAGAATATATTCTGAGAGTTTACGTGCTCTGGCCTCTTGTCGCAATATTGGGCTTCATATACCTTCTATTAGCATTTTCACTTGTCTACTTTATTGCAAAATTCTTTGAATCTAAGGCAGACCTCGAATCGGCTATTGTAATAGGAAAGCCAAAAGTTTTAGCTGAAGCATTAAGAAAAATCGGCTACAGAAGGCTCTTACTTGAAAGAGACTTCTCTTTCAGAGTTAGGTCTTGGCTGGGCTTCGACCCTCACCCTCCAATCTATTTTAGAATAAAAAGACTTGAAAGACTAGAAAAGCCTGAAACAATAAAACATCCTCTACTAGAATCAATTAAAGACAACATTAAAGAATTTATTTCACTCTTTCGACAATAGATTTTTTAAAACATTTTATAGCAAACTTTCCCCAGAATCCCCCCTCCTACCCTCTTCAACCTTCTCCCTAAACTTAACCCATCTCCTCTCATACTCTTTACAATACTCAGTATATGCTATCGCATGCTTCCTAATCAAATCAAACTTAATCTCATCATCCATCATATCAGCCTTAAAATACGCATAATCCCTACACTGAAGCCTACCACCAAATCCAGGAGAAAAAACAATACTAACATTATACCTAATACTATACTCTCTCGCAAGATCGTCACGCATAATCAAATACCTTGTAGTCCAAGGCAGCCTTTTCTCCAACTCACCCCACCTCTCCCTCTTCCTCAAATCCAATATACTGACAACAATACATCCCTCCCTAGGCTCCTGATAAAATGCCTCCAAAAACTCCTTCAACTCAATATCCGCTCCATCAAGATCGTATGCTGCACCCTGCAAGTCAACAGACATGTGAGGATAAACAACAACCTCATGATCAATACTCTCACTCACTCCACCAATATATCCCACAGGCCTAACATCATAAGGTACACAAACGTTCCACAAAATATTAAACCTCCTCAAAAACTTAACATCATCAACAACAACAAACTTGTCCCCAGTAAACTCTACCAAAAAATCTTTAACCCTACAGATAAACTCACTGCTCAAACACACATCATCTTACCATAAACCCATACACAAACACAAATATAAACAAAAATTTTTCCAAGAAAAATTATAGAAAAAGCAAAACATCAAACCCACTTAAAGCCTCAAGATTATAAATATTGTACACAAAAGTTATATATTCAGGTAATGAATCCTCCAAAAATGTGCCGCTGTAGCTTAACCCGGTAAAGCGGCTGGCTGTTAACCAGTAGAGTGGAGGTTCAAATCCTCCCAGCGGCGCTCCATTTTATTTTTCGATTGTTTTAAATAATTGGAAAAATTATGAAAGCTTGGGCTCAACATTCTCTAGAATAGATTAAGCTTTTTTATGATAATTGACGTTCATTAATGTTTTAGGCGTAGGAAAATGAAAACTTATTTTAGTAACATTGTATTGCGGCCATTGTATAGTAGAGCAAATAATATATAAGCCTCACAATCGCCATTATCCTAAAAAAAAATAAGGAGTGGTCAAGTCCACCCCATTCGTATATTTCTCAGTTAATGGAAAGCCACTAACTTGATTACGTTTATACGTTGTAGGTGAAGTACATTGCCCAATTTGCTGTGCTTGGGAACCTTGGACCTTCACCCCATGCCGTTTCACATTGTGTAATCTTAAGATAGGACACAGTCACTTTATAGATCAGTCCAGTTGGATTAACTGTAGTGTCGTCTGTCGGGTACGCGTAGTTGTGAACGATGAACTCAAGCTTGTTTGTTCCCTGAACCGGGGTAAACGGGTAGTTCCTTATCGTGCTCCATTCATGTGGGTCTCCACCGGAAGCATCGAAGGCTGTATTAACAGTTCCATCAGAACCGATTAGTGCTCCGTTGACGTATACTTCTTCAGCGTTGTCAGAATTTGCAGTGACAACACTTCCAGTAAGAGGTACTCCTGGAACGTCAAAGGTTACAGCAAACTTTCTCCAACTGTCAGGTCGGGCATTCTCTATATAATATGAGCTTGATATCCACTGTGCACCTGAGCCACTGATGGTTGGCCAATATGGGTGCTTCCATGTTACAACCGCATCTTGTGAAGTACCCCAGCCCGAATCGTCGGGTGAAAGATAAGAATAGACTGGCCCGTAAACTTGAGCTGAGCCTTCTCCACTTTCATATACTTCTGTTACCTCTTCACCTCTACAGACTTTAGCATGTGCTGCAATATAAAGGGTGCCGCTGAAGGTTCCTTCTATAGTATACTCGTACTCTGTTACTGGAGGATTATAATATCTATTGTATGGGAACTTTCCTGGAACCGGATTTCCTGTCTTAGTTTGCGGAATACCATTTAATGTTGAGTACACTGCTAAGTGTGTCTCAGTTAAATACCATCCTTCAATAGTTTCATATTTGACATGTAATGATCCTTCCTCGATCGATACTGTCACAGTACCAACTCGAATGTTCTGTCCAGCAATCAAATTTACAGTTTTTGGTTCCGTTCCTGTGCCTGGGAATGTAGTCGCAGAGGTTGTGGGAATTAGTGGGATAAATGCGACTATAAAAAGTAAAGCTATTAGGAATGTATTAAACCATTTTCTCATCATTTTCAATTTAAACACCTCTATTTTTTGGGGAACTATCATCGCCTTTCGGCTTTAACGGGGGCCTATCCCCTTTTGGTCCCCCCGAACAGTATAAACATGACTCACCAAGTTTACACAAGTTGTATAAACGTGATTTATCAGGTTTACACGAACAGTGTATGTATGATTTATCAAGTTTATAAATATTTGCATTATTTTAACTTTAACAAAAATTTTTTATAAAAAAATAATTTGCACTGCGTGATTTTTGTAATGCACGAAAGCCATCGTTCAAACTATATCCTGTTTATTGATGATTGAAGCTAAACTATTTTTAGGTGAAGTATGGTCCTTTTCTTGGCGAAATTTTATCAATTTTTTCTAGGTCTGCTTCGGTTAATTTAAGTTCTGTTGCTGCAACGTTTTCTTCTAACTGTTCTACGCTTGTTGGTCCAATTACTGGCGCTGTTATGGCTGGGTTTGCTAGGAGCCATGCTAATGCTATCTGTAGCATTGGTTTACCCATTTCTTTGGAAAGGTTTTCTAAGCCTTCTATAACTTTAAGGTTGAAGGGGTCGTCCCATTCGAAGTTGTGTCTTTTAAAGAATTCTGGCTTCAACGCTCCCCTGCTTCCCTCAGGCGGTGGTGTGCCAGGCTTATATTTTCCAGTCAATACCCCTCCAGCGAGTGGACTGTATGGCACTATCCCTATACCCTGGTCAACGCAGAATGGTATAATCTCTCTTTCAGCCTCTCTTTGCAGCAGATTATATCTTGGCTGGCTTACAACAAACTTTTCAAAACCGTTTACGTCACTGACCCATAAGGCTTTACAGTGCAACCATGCTGGAAAGTTCGAGCATCCAATATAATGAACTTTACCCCACCTTACAAGATCATTTAACGCTGCTAACGTTTCCTCCAGGGGGACTGGTTCGCCAACAAATCCTTTAACTATATCAACATTACTTGGCCTATGAAGGTATAATATGTCAATATAATCTGTTCCAAGTCTACGTAGGCTTTCTCTTACTGCAAACATTATATGCTTTCTACTGAGGCCTTCATCATTCGGCCCAGGTCCAACGCGATGCCGAACCTTTGTAGCCAAAACAATACTGTCTCTCATACCCTTTATCGCTTTACCAATATACTCTTCAGACTTTCCATTATTGTAAACGTTCGCTGTATCGATGAAGTTGATTCCTAAGTCAACAGCCCGCTTAACAATTTTTATTGCATTTTCCTCGTCAACCTTCGAGCCGAAATCCATTGTTCCGAGACATATTTCAGAAACTTTTACACCACATTTTCCAAGACGTTTATACTCCAAATATTGTTACCTCAAACTAAATCCACGTTCTCATATTATTTATATTTTGTCTCCTGCAAAAATTTTTTGTTATGTGGGCCCGGTGGGATTTGAACCCACGGCTGACCGGTTATGAGCCGGTCACTCTGACCTAGCTGAGTTACGGGCCCACGTTTCCTTCTATCTTTTATGGAGGTTTAAATAATTTTTGTTTTACATGAAGCTCGACAAGAAAGCCCTAGGAATTTTTTTAACCGTAGGATGAAACCATAAGGCTAACGAACCGAGAATCTTCTGACTTTAGTTGTGGAGAATGTCAAAAAAATGTAAAAAAGATGGTAAGTAATTGTTAAGCTACGCTGTACCCTTCTTTACTATCTCAAGCCATTCTTTTGCAGCTCTAAGTAATATTCCAATGTCTCCTGAAAGGTCTATCATCTTGAAACCCTGTTTTATCCTCTTTACTGCAGTCTGAGGATCGTCTGTCCATATTCCTCCAGGCTTGTCAGCCTGCTTTCCAGCCTTCAAAACAGCGTCTATAGCGTTCTTGAATTTCTCACTTTCAAACTCTCCTGGAACTCCTAGTGAGCATGATAGGTCATATGGTCCTATAAAGTATGCGTCAACGCCGTCAACTTTCAAAATTTCTGGAGCATTTTTTATCGCTTCCTCTGTCTCAATCTGCACTATAACTGCAATACTTTCGTTTGCCCTTTTAGCGTATGTTGGATCTAGACCGTATGCTGCAGCCCTTCTCGGCCCAAACCCTCTTATACCGTAAGGAGGGTACCTGCATGCTTTAACCGCTCTCACAGCATCTTCCACTGTATTAACCCATGGAACAACTACACCTTCGGCACCAACATCCAATGCAAGTTTTATTAAAACTGGGTCGTTCCATGCAACCCTTATTAGAGGTGAAACTTCTGTACTACTTAATGGTTGAATAAGCTTCTGTATTATGGGCGTGTTTAGGGGAGAATGTTCTGTGTCAAAAACAAACCAGTCGAATCCAACATGTCCAAGCATGTCGACAACATCCGAGTCGGTTAATGAAATCCATGTTCCGAAGGTTAACTTATGTTCTGAAAGAAGCTTCTTCATTCTACCTTTAACAAACTGTGGCATATTCCATCACAATAGTCTACCACACCCTAATATAAATTATTTTTACAAAATTTTTAAAATATTCAAACATTTTATTATATGTTTAAAAATGGTGTCGAGAAACATTTTCAGCAAATATTTAATAATATTGCCTCCAAATTTTTAAGGATGCGAAAAAGGTTTTTTATCCCAATATTGGCTATTTTTATTGTAACACTATCCTGTTCAAGTGTGAACTTTGCGCATGCTCTTTCTCCCTCCAAAGTTAAGGCTGGAATATGGGTTATCAGTGTTGATAGGGTTGACCTCTCATCTGGAACCTTTTCCGTAGACTTTTATCTATGGTTTTACTATAATGATTCTGCCCCAAACTTTGAGTTCATAAACGGTGTTCCCAGTAGGATTGAAAAGACCTTTGAGAGAGAAGGTTATGTTGAGTATAGGGTTAAAGCAACTTTTGTTCAACAGTATGATTTCAAATCCTTCCCCTTTGACGTGCAAAATCTTAACATCATTATTGAAGATAAGTCTCTTAACTTGACTAAACTTGTTTTCGTCCCAGACTTTGAAGAAAGCGGCTTAGACCCTGAAGCTTATGTGGTCGGATGGAAGTTTATGGACTTTAAGCAAGAAAGTGTTGTCCACGAATACCCTGATCAAAAATATTCTCGTATAGTCTTCACCATATCCATACAGCGTGAAATATTCCCTGTTTTTATGAAAAATTTTGTCCCAATAACATTGATAACATTAATAAGTTTACTCTCTTTTGCAGTAAGCATACAAAACTATTCTCAGAGGATTTCTATAGGTATAACAACATTGTTTTCGGCTGTAGCATACCATTTAGCAACCCTCAGTACACTTCCCCCTCTCTCCTATCTAACACTGTTTGATAGAATAATGTTGGCAATATACTCCCTTTTCCTCTATAATATTGGTGTAAGTGTACAGGGTATGCGGTTGGTTGACAGGAAGCAGATTGAGAAGGCGGTCGCATTCGAGGATAGGATGCAGAAGCTTCTCCCAGTAGTCGTAATAGTCCTTCTAGTATTCTTTACTGTGGTGATTGAACCTTTCACCTAAACCCTTTTTATTTTCTAAGATGTTTGGCTGCCTTTTCTGCTATAGCCTTAGCCATATCTAGGGTTCCAGCGTTTCCACCCAAGTCATATGTAACATACTTTCCTTCTAAAACAACCTCTTCTGTAGCATCAAATATTGCTTTAGCATGGTCCTTCTCTCCAAGATAATCTAGCATCCATGCCGCCGATAATATCATAGCTGTAGGATTCACCTTATACATGCCCTTATACTTTGGTGCACTACCGTGAGCGGGTTCAAATAGTGCATAGTTGTCTCCAAAGTTTCCAGAATAGATGCATCCTATACTTCCAACAAGTCCAGCTGCCTCCTCAGAAATTATGTCCATGAAAAGGTTTGTTCCAAGTATAATGTTCTGGTTAAACCTTTGAGGGTTCTTGACAAGCTGCTGTGCAATATTGTCCACATAATATTCTTCGAAAGCTATGCCCGGAAAATCCTTTGAAACTCTTTCAACAGACTCCACAAATATTCCATCACATTCCCTCATTATGTTCCTCTTCGTCACCACAACAACCTTGCTCCAGCCCCTCTCCCTCGCAATCTCGAAAGCTTTTCTCGCAACCTTCTCTGACTGTCTTCTCGAAATCTTTCTAAAGGCGATTGCAACATCATCTGAAATCTTAAACTCTATACCACTGTAAAGTCCTTCAGTCGTCTCCCTAACACATACGAAATCTACTTCTCCTAGAGGCCCACTCTTACCTTTAAAGGATTTGATAGGCCTTATGTTAGCGTAGAGGTCGAACTTCTGCCTAATGGAAACTACTACACTTTTTGGCGCACCGCTTTGTGGAGGCGTTGTCATTGGAGCCTTAAGGCAGGCGTCACTTTTCCTCAAAACTTCCCACGTTTCCTCCGGTATAAGTGAATTACCTCCATGCGCAAGCCACCACTCGTATCCTGCATCACATGGCACAAGCTCGACCTGGGGCTTTATCGCATCAAACACTATCATTGTTGCCTCAACAAGTTCTGGTCCAACACCGTCCCCCCTAAGTAGGGCAGCACGCTTCAACGGACACCACGGCTAAAATCCTAAAAGCTATCAAATTAAACCTTTTGCAAAAAACCATCCCACGGAATCTTCCAAGCTATTGGGCCTTCTCAATCGTTCTACAACTAGAACAATCGTTCAAAAGCATAGTATTATCTTCCCTAAAATGTATACTATGGTCTGATGAATATGAATAAAGAGCAGATGTTAGCAGTATTCGGTGCACTCGCACTCACGATAGCACTAGTCTCAACCTCAATGTACGCAGTGTTCCTTAACCAACATACTATAGCCACAGAAGTTGATCAAGTGAAGGAGCACACACTTTACGTTACAGGAAGCGGGGAAATCAAGGTCAACCCTGACACCGCTAGGATCATGTTCAGTGTCCTAACTCAGGCTCCTACAGCGAACGAAGCAGCAGTGAAAAACGCGGCTATAGTCGAAGAGCTTATGAAAAGGCTTGAAAAAGTAGGCGTTTCAAAGGAGGACGTGAAAACTACATCATACAACATTTACCCCATATACTATTATCCGAAGGAAGGGCCTCCCACAATATCAGGCTACAGCGTGGTTAACAGTCTAGAAGTTAAGGTTGTGGACAAGGACATGAACCAACTTGGGCTTAAGGCTGGTAGAATATTGGACGAGGCTGTAGCAGCAGGAGTTAACCAGGTTACGGGCATAATCTTCACTATAACAGATGAAACGTACAAGAGTCTAAAGAGTGAAGCTTTAAAGCTTGCTTTAGATGATGCGTCTGCGAAAGCTAAGCTTATGGCAGAAGCCCTAGGCGTTAAAATAGTTGGCGTGCAAACAGCAAGTGAAGGCTCCTACACTCCATCACCAATCTACCTAAAGGAAGCTTCATCACCATCTTCAGGTACAACGATATTGCCAGGTCAACTTTCAGTCCAGTCCACAGTGCAGGTAACATACATCATAGAATAGGCCAAAAAATTTTGGCCCCCAAAAAATTTTTTTACAAAATTTAGTGAAAAAGTCTCCAGCTTCAGTTATGTAAGTGGTGGCCTTAGGCCTTAACCATAGGACTAGACAAACAGGCTTCCAAATGGGCTAACTTTATAAGGAGGTGCCCAGAAAGCCCAGAGCTTTAGCTCTGAAATGAATGGGCAAAGTTTAAATATATGTAGAGATGAGAAATATTTTGAGGATGTTCCAATGACCTATGAGCCCTAAAGCCTGTGTTGGGCGAGGTGAGACAGGCAACAATAGCCCATAGAATAATGAGTTCTATGGGATGGAGGAGCTGTGAGCCCCTCGAACCAGCAGATGTGACTGAAAGCGTAAAGCTTCAGGCGAACGCTGGAAGCTCCCGACTTTAGTCGTGGAGTAGCTCACCACACTTTAGCCTAGGTTCAAGAAACCTTTATTAGAGGCAAGCTTATCCACATTAAGTGAAAAGTGTCCTCATGAACTTCAGCTTCAAATCAAGTTTTAGAGGACAGCGTTTATCCTTCACCTTAAAAGTCCTCCTTGTGATTGCACTTGCCTCAATCACAATATTCAGCCTCTTCCACACCATCGTACAAAATAGTTTGCGAGAGAACGTTTCTGGCGTGGAAAACGATTATGTAGCAAAAGTGCTAAAAGAGTATGAGTCAAAAGGTTTGAAAGACTTCTCTTATGGTGTCTGCGGCTACAGTGTTAATTCGAAGCCAATCTACTATTACATGATAGGATGTGGTGAAGAGAAGGTGATGGTGATAGGAGGGCTTCATGGTGACGAGCCGAAAGGAGTGTACGCCTGTCTAGAACTAATAGAAGCGCTTTCAAAAGATAATCTGACAAAAAAATACACGTTCATCGTTGTACCATTATGCAACCCTGACGGCGCCCAAGAATTTAAGAGAAGAAACTCCAATAACGTGGACTTGAACAGGGACTTCTACACACTATCGCAACCGGAAACCTCCGCCATCATAAGCCTCTTCAACAAACATAATCCAATACTTTTAGTCGATGTCCACGAAAGCTTTGGAAGTGCACCACTAATAATATACGCGAACAACAGCAAATCACTAGAGCTGGCAATATTCGTGTACCATGAAAGAGGATTTCCAGCCGCCCTCGCAGCTGACGTAGGCCAGTCTGCAAACTATGCGGGAAAGAAAGACATATTTGGACTCATATTAGAAATACCGGGCTTAAGCCTAAACTATGGTAACGGTACAAAACTGCTTTTAAGCATCCTAAAATCATTTGAAAACTTTAAAAAGCCAGTCCAAAAGATTTTAGCACCTTCTTGTTCAACAGTTTTAAAGGAAACAATGTTAAACCTTATCGAACTCCCCCTTTAAACTTCTGTCGAATGTGACAAGGTTTTCGCCAACTCTTTTCGAGATCGATAGAATAATCATGTCATTTAACCTTAAAGTTGAAAGCTTTTCGTTTTCCACAGTCTTTAGGGCTTCTAGCGCATCTCCCTTTTCAACATCAACCAAGCTAAACTTTGGATCGTTGACTAGTTCATAAAGTTTGTCTAAAATCTTTTCTCTTCCTAAACGTATTCTGTTCAAAAAAGCGATATACTCCACTAGCACAATTGATGGAATCCTCCACTCCGGTAGTGAATCCAAAATCCTTCTTGCATCTTCATGATAGGATGTATCCTCGAACGTGTCGTAGATTAAAACGTTGGTGTCCACTACAGTCAATCTTCTTCTCCCTCTAAACCCTCCTCTATCAATCTCTCTATGTCTTTAGGGGAAAGCCTTTTACCCACCTTAAACGTCATACGCTTTCTAGGTTCAGAAACTGTTCCACCCTCAAGTTTTCTAAGCTTCTCGTTGATAAGGAACGAAAGCTTCCTTGTCGTCCCATATTTCTCAAGCGCTTCCTTCACTAGCCTCTTGTAAAGTTCATCCTCTAATATTATTGTAGTTTTAACCATAAGAAGATAGATATTAAAACAATTTATAAATTTTACGGTTATATGGTTGCAGAATGGTAGCTAATCAAGAAAATATCAGTCTATCTCCTACCCTTAAGCTTAAACGAGCCAAGAACTTCTTGGACAAAAACTCTTGTCCCTTCACCGACACCCTTACTGTAAGCTTCCACAACATTTCTCCAGTTAACCTTGACAGTAATGTAGGTTATCAATATCGTGACCGCGACCAAAAGAAGGAGACTTACCTCAAAAGGAATATTGTGTCTGTTCGCTACCTCCACAAAAGCTCTGCCAAAAACTACTGCAAGGGATGTGACAATAATCTTTCCAGCGAAGACTGCTATAAAATAAGGTATAAGCCTATAGCCGCTTAACCCCAATGGAATATAAAGCACGTCATCTGGCAAGGGAAGAGCTGCAAAAAGGAAGACCGCTAAAAAACTCCATCTCCTAAAAAGGGTGTTAAAGCACTCCAAATTCTCCTTAGTTTCTTCAGAAAGAATTCTGCGAAAGCTCCTACCCAAAAACAGTATCACAACCTTACCCAAGGTCGCTCCAAAAGCTGAAGAAATTACAGCAAGGAAGGGCAGTTGGAAAAGAGGCGCCATAAAAACAAGTATAGCAAGATAAGGCAAACTCACATACGGTATCGAATTAGAAATCATAGACACGAAGAATATGCCAACATAGCCGTAGCTCTGAACCAAGCTAGCAAGCAATTTTACAAGCTCTCTCTCCATAAACTACACCATTAAACCAACGCTAAACCTAAAATCTACAATATTGGCCAATATAAATTTTGAAGATCAAACAACATAAAACTTGATCAAGCATAAAACAAGGTACACGTCCTTTCTTCAACTAAACTATTTATAACCATAAACCTTTACAGTGGCTTCTGTGAAAAATTGATGATGTTCGAAGCTGCACTAGAAGGCTATGGACTTGCGATAGAGGAAAGGTTAAAAAAATTTTTTAACAAACTAATTGAAGACGCGGAATCCTATCATCCAATAATAGGAAACGTCTACTCAACACTCAAAGAATATGTTCTGAGAAGGGGTAAGAGGATAGCCTCCTACACAACCCTCCTAACATATCAAGGATACAAGGCTGTCGAAGACGAAAGAATAATGTGCGCCTGTATGGGAATAGAACTATATAGGCACAGCATACTCGTCCACGACGACCTAGTAGACAGGGACACTGTTAGAAGAGGCGGGAAAACCGTGCATAAAACCTTTCAAGAAAAATACGGTGAAAGATTCGGTGAAGGTGCAGCAATATTCTTAGGCAACATAGCCTACACCCTAGCCCAAAAAGCCCTCCTCGAATCAGGCTTCGAAGACTGGAAAATGGCCAAGGTCATGAAGATCGTCTCAGAAGAATATAGGGCTGTCAACGAAAGCCAGATACTTGACCTAATCTTCGAACAGAAGGACGTAAGCGAAAAAGAATGGTACACTATGGCCTCTAAAAGGGCTTCATCACTCTTCAAAACCTCAATACTTACTGGAGCAATATTAGCTGAAGCGTCAGAAGAGGACATAAGCATCCTAGACGAGGCGGCAGAGCACATAGGATACGCTTTCGACATACAAGACGACATCATAGACACATACGCATCACAAGAACAGTATGGGCGACCACCATGCGGAGACTTCAAGCTGGCAAAAAAGCCACTGCATGTAGCACTCGCATTAAACTCTGAAAACAAGGCCGCATCAGACAAACTAAAAGCCCTCCTAGGCAAAAGGCTAAACAAAAGAGAAGTGGAAACAGTAAGGTCACTAATAAAGGATACAAGCGCACTAGAAAAGGCTAAAGAACATGCTAGAAAACATGTGAAAGAAGCTGGAAACTTAATCGCCAAAACAAAACTTAACAGCGAATCCAAACAACTCTACAACCAACTACTAAACTATATAGAAGAAAGCCTAGAATGGTACAAGTAATTCCAAAACCTTCAACCCTAAAATTAACAGACTCTAAATCAGTAAAATAATCTAAAACATAGCCCTAACATTAAATACAACAGCCCACAGAACACTTAAATAGAATAAACCAAACCATCATACCACATGATAAGGATACAAAGTAAGGATAAGGTTCAAGTTGTTCCTAAGCATGGTGAAGCATTGTATAGGGACTTTTTCTGCGCCCTACTTGAAGAGAGTTCTAACAAGGATCCTGAAAGCGAATGCCTGCAGGCGATGTGGAAGTGCTGGCTTACAACAGTACCACCAGGAGTAGAGCTTAAGCCACATGTGCACGAAAACCACGAACAAATATACTACATCATAAAAGGCTCGGGCACAATTTCCGTGGGAGAAGAGAAGGCTAAAGTCAAGGAAGGAGATTGCATATACCTGCCAAGCGACATACCACACGGCTTCACAAACGATGGAAAAGAGGAAGTAGAAATATTCTGCGTAGGAGCAAACATATTCAGACCATGGATGAGCAAAAGCGTAAGAGAAAAACTAAAAAAAGCAGAGCAAACAAATATGCTTATAAAAATTTAATAATGTCAATATTTTTTAAAAAATTTGTATAACTAAACACAGAAAAATATATAAACAGCTAAAATCATAATATATAACTCGAAAAGATATGTCTGAACCTAAAAAGGTTGGAAGAAGAACATTCCTCAACTACGCAACCGCAGTTGTAGCTACAGGAGTTATAGTTGGAGCCGCAACATATCTTGCAACACCAAAAGGTGGTGTTACAACAGTAACCGTTCCTGGAGGTACTACAACAGTCACAGCACCGGGAGCAACAGTAACAACAACAAAAACGGTGACAGGAACAACAACCCCTACAACTACGACTATAAAAGATTGGTTAAAGGAAGTTTCAAAACCATATAAAGGGGTGACAGTAAAAGCTATAGCAGAATCAACCCCTCCGTCGGGCTGGATACAGGAAACATTAGTTCCAGAATTTGAAGAACTTACTGGAATTAAAGTTGAAATAGAAAGATTAGGATGGGATGATGTACTCAAAAAAGAAATGCTAGATGGGGAGCAAAAACAGGGAACCTACGACCTATATTACATCGACGAAATCGAAGTGATGGCGCTATTTTTTGATAAAAATTTCATAATCGATATCCTAGATTTTGCAAGTGCGCATAGTGGAATTTATTATCCCGACTTCGACTTACCCGACCTGATACCAGTAAAATACTTTACATATAATGGCAAGGTGGCTGGGATACCATTTGAGCTATTTTTTAGACTTTACGCATATAGAAAAGACCTTTTCAACGACCCTGCTGAAAAATCCAACTTTAAGGCAAAATATGGAATAGAGTTGAAGCCTCCACAGACCTGGGCTGAATATGAGAAGATTGCCGAATTTTTCACTCGGCCTGACAAAAATCTCTATGGCCACATAGAGATGCCTTCATCAATGTCGCTTCCTTCGGACGTTGACAACTTTTTATTAACCTATGGGATAACAGCCTCAGGCATTTCTGTAGGCCGTAAAGCTTCGGTTGAAAATGGTGGAGAATTAAATTCTCCAGCCGCACTATTATGGTTCAAAAGATACATAGATTGGATGAAGTTTGCTCCGCCAGGTGTACAGACATTTACCTGGGATAATCTTGCAAGCGAATTTTTAGCAGGCCATGTTACCCAAGGGTTAATCTTCGGCGACCAACTTGCAACAGTAATCGACCCCTCTGTCTCACAAGTTGCTGGAAAAGTTGACGTGAGTCTTCCTCCAATAGAGCCAAAATACATGAGATTCTACTGCCCCTCTGTATTTGGTGATATGGGTATGTTCGCATTATCTTCACAGTCAAAGAATAAGGAGGCAGCTTTTCTATTCTTACAATGGATAGCTTGTAAGGAAAATGCTGCACGTGAAATGGAGGCACTTGGTACTCTTTGCACTAGAGCAAGTTTACTTTTCAGTCCTCTAGCTGAGCAGGTTGACGCTAAATACAAATGGAACTACTTTAAAGTCTTAAAGCAATGCTATATGCAGGGTCTCAACAGTGGTCCATTTGAAGCTATGCCGGAGCTTCTGACGTTCAGAGACATTTTATGGAAAGAACTGACGCGAGCCATTGCAGGCGAAATAAAACCTGAGGAAGCTTTAAATAACGCGGCAAGAGGAATTGATGAAAAATCTAAGGAGTTAGGGTGGTAACCTCTCCCTCCTACTTTTTTTGGGGTGCTCCCATGAGTAGGTTTAGGCCGTTCCTTCTTGTATTACCTGCAATTATTTTACTACTCTTTACAGGACTTCTACCATTTTTCTATGCAATATTTTACGCTTTTTCAAACTTCATTTTAACTTCAAAAAAGGGTATAGAGTTTGTAGGTCTACAAAATTTTCAGAAGTTTGTTGATGACCCAGAATTTATAACATCACTTTCCAGGGGCGTGTGTTTTTCATCCCTCTCAGTCTTAATAGAATTATCTTTGGGAATTGGTATAGCCTTTATGCTGTCCAGAGAATTTAAGGGCAGAAATTTCTTTAAAATTTTATTATGTTTGCCCCTGTCAATTCCTCCAATAATTGTTGGCGCAATTTGGAGACTTATGGTTTACCCTGGCATTGGGCCATTACCGTATATTCTCGGACTTTTAGGATTAAAGTATGATATAACAACTGATGGGTTGCAGGCGCTTGTTACGGTTGTACTCGTCAACGTTTGGCACTGGATTCCGTTTGACGCCCTTATCATTTTAGCCGGACTTTCAGGAATACAAAGAGAGGTTATAGAAAGTTCGGCTGTCGATGGTGCAACAACCTTACAGCAATTGAGACACATACTTATGCCCTTAATAAAATATGAGCTTTTACTTGTCATGCTGATCAGATTCATGGATTCATTAAAAATTTTTGATGAAGTTTGGATGATGACTGGAGGCGGTCCTGGAAGTGCTACACGTTTTCTAAGCATTTCCCTGTACACTTTAATTCTTAAAGGATGGGACGTCGGCTATGGTGCAGCAATATCACTAATATTTCTTTATTTAATGGAAGTGCTCACATGGATACTGTATAAAGTAATTTCATTATATGGAGGTGGTGCTTCATGAAGTTAAAAAAGCTGTTAACCAGAATCCTGTTCTACTCTATAATTGTGTTTATATCTCTCTCCATCATTTTCCCAATTTATTGGCTGATTGCAACCTCTATCAAAGCAAAATTAGATATATTCACATACCCTCCAAAATTCCTTTTCTTCACATTCGAAAACAACTATTATCGTCCATTTATCCTAGAAGGGTATACAAAGCTTCTCATAAATTCCATTATAGTATCGATAGGAAATGTGATCCTAGTCGCACCTATAGCCTTTATTGCAGCATATGCGCTTTCAAGATATAAGATATATGGGGGTGGGACCATCTACTTCTGGGCTTTAACTAATAGAATGGCGCCTCCAGCGGCATTTATCATACCCTATTACCTAATCTTTACTGGTCTAGGACTTTATGATACACAATTAAGCCTAATAATAGTTTACTCCGTATTCAACTTGCCTTTCGCAATATGGCTTTTAAAAGCCGGTGTAGACTCGATACCCCGTGCAATAGATGATGCAGCAATAGTAGACGGTTGCTCCATAGGCACATTAATTGTAAAAATAATGCTCCCGTTATCATTCCCCTCTCTAGCAGCAACTTCAATAATGGTATTCTTCTATAGCTGGAACGAATACTTGCTTGCCTCAATATTAACGAGCTATAATGCAAGAACCATAACGACAGGCTTAACCGCGTTTATATCCACAGTTGGTATTAGATGGGGTGAAATGGCGGCAGTTGGAACCGTATGTCTCATCCCTACAACAATTGTGGTCATTATTCTCCAAAAATATATAGTCTCCGGTTTAACGATGGGTGCTGTGAAAGGGTGAAAATATGAAATCATATAAAATTAAATTAGTTTTTAGTGACAAAATCTTTTTAGGAACAGCCATAATGATAGCTATAGGGCTCCTTTGGCTCAAGTTTCTAAAGGAAATCCATATAGGGTTCGCATTAATACCATCCGCCATCATATATTTTATAATCTTCAAATATTTTTAGTACGGTTGGGATGGGAGCATGTAGAAGTATACTTCAGCACGCCAAATCCTAGTATATCCCAAATAGTCTTATAACAAAGCAATTTATAGTTAAAGGTCTCTTTAAAACATCTGCCACTAATACGATTTCTTGCAAAAGATTATCTTGGAGCCATTACATGGAAAGCATTGTATCGAATCAAAATATAAAGTGAACATGGGTGACTTGGGTGTATCTGTAAAAGTCATTATTATTACTAATCCCTAATACAATGTTACTGCCCTAATTCGATGGACGTATAACAGTAAATTAATAAAAAGGGCAGTTCATTTATCTGAAAAGATTCTTTAAGCGTTGGTAAATCTTTACATATTTAATAAAATTTTGATCGTAAACCCTTTTCTTTGCAATGTTTGGTAATAGAGTTTCTGGTTCATCTAACCAGTTTTCTATTTCATTCCAATTACGCACTTTCCCTAAGGATTTAAAAGCAATGAATGCATCAGAAAGAGTTTCTGAAGCTTTAGGATAGCGTAACATTTTTTTTCCAAGCATGTTGGCTAAAATTTCAAGCATGAGTGCACTTTTTGTCATGCCACCACTAGCATATACAGTATCTGCATCATATCCTAGTTCTTGGAAAACCTTCAGATTATGATATATTGAATAGGCAATAGATTCAAAACAAGCTCTCGCTATATCTGATTTTCTAGTATTCTTCCTTAAACCGAACAGTACTCCTCTTGCATAAGGATCGAATATGGGTGTTCTTTCCCCAATAATATAGGGTAAGATAATGACTCCATTTGACCCCTCTTGAGAACTTTTTGCTATTTTCTCTATTTTGCTGTAATCAATTTTATTAAAAATCGTATTTCGCATGAAATCTAAGAAGAGACCTGCTGCGGCAGTCCCTCCTAACGCGAGATAAAGGTTAGCTATAGGGCTTAAGCCTAAATATATTCTTTTGCTAGGGTGAGGACATTCTGTTGAAAAGCAAATGATTCCTGTGCTTCCTAAAACAACTGTTAATCGATCAGGTTTATATGCGCCTGTACTTAATGTTGAAGCCATAGCGTCCTCGCAACCCGCATTTATAAATAGCTTCATTTTCCTTTTAGGGAATATTACTTTTATAATTTTGTCTTCAATGTTCCCTACAATATCTGTTGTCCTATAGAGTTCCGGCAAACATTCTCTGTCTATACCAAGATATTTTATTATTTCATCCGAATACATCCTTTTTTTATAATTTAAAAGCCCTGTGTCCTGCGCGACTGTAAAGTCCATCACATGCTTACCGGTTAAGTGCCATATGATATATGATGAAAGATCAAAAAATTTTTTAGCTTTCACAAAAACGTTTTGTTCGTGCCTTTTAAGCCATAACAATTTTGGAACCCACTGTTGTACATTCACTCTATTACCATTTATTTTGAAAAAGCTTTCGCCAAACTCTCTGTTTAGCTCTTCAATTTCATTTAAACTTCTTGTATCATTATATAGTATGGCTGGCCTTAGCGGCACACCCTTTCCATCAGCTATAATTAGGATAGGTGCACTCGTAGACAATCCGATAACGGTCTCTTCTTCCTTAAGGTGTAAGAGAACTTTACCTAGTATTTTGATTACGTTTTCTAAAATTCTATTTGGGTCCATTTCCATCCATCCCGTTCTTGGGCTTCTTATAATTCCAGTTTTACATGACAAGGAATATAATATTTCACCACTAATATTAACCAGTGCACATTTTATTTTTGTAGTTCCTACATCTAGGCCTATCGCTTTCTCAATTGACCCTGATAAATGCTCCCCCATCATATTCAAGTTGTTTTAAGGCAAAAATATATATTATGTTCTTAAGTGTCCATATCATATGAGTATTGGAAAGATGTTGAGACTTGCGAGAATACTTCCGAAAAATAATAAGACAGTTATCGTTCCAATTGATCATGGTATAGAAGGATACTACCCTGAACTTGAGGATCAAAGAAGGCTTGTGAGAGAGTTTATAGATGGTGGTGCTGACGCCATACTACTTCGAAGAGGAACTCTAATGAAAGTTGCGGACTTGATAGCTGGGAGAGCTGGTGTCATACTTAGAGTTTCAGGTGCCACAAGTACTTCGAAGGACTTGGGTGACCAGAGGCTAATTTCATCAGTAAGGGAAAGCTTATTATATGGTGCAGACGCGATAGTCTTTACCTTAATGATAGGTCACGCAAAAGAAAATGATATGCTCACATTATTTGGAAACTTAGTAGATGAGGCTGATGAAAAGGGTCTTCCTGTGATTGGAGAAGTAGACGTGTGGGAAAAAGCTTCTGGCGACAGATTCGAGCTTATAAGACAGGGTGTTAGAGTTCTTAGTGAAGAGGGTGCCTCCCTCATAAAAGCATATTTTCCAAATGAGCGAGAACGCTATAAGGATATAATAAAATATTCCCTTGTTCCGGTGGTTGCCGCAGGTGGGCCAAAGCTTGATGATCCTATAAGGGTTTTAACATTTGTCAAGGACGTGATTGAAGCCGGCGCTGTTGGAACATGCATTGGAAGGAACATCTGGCAGTATAAAGAGCCAAGAAAGATGATTAAAGCAATTTCTATTATAATAAAAGACAATAAAGGTGTGGAGGAGGCCTCTAAGGCTTTATAGGAGATCAACTATGCTTGCTGCAGTCTTATATGGAATAAATAGTCTCGTAATAGAAGAAAGGGTGATACCGAAGCCCAATAGTGGTGAAATTGTTGTCCAAGTTGACACGTCAGGTCTATGCCCATCTGATGTAAAGATTTTGAGGTACGGTAGTTCCCTTGTAAAGTATCCAGTCGTTTTGGGGCATGAATTTTCTGGTATAGTGTATGCTGTAGGAAGTGATGTGGCTGATGTGAAAGAAGGTGAAATGGTAAATATTCCAGCTGATGCCTACTGTGGAGTATGCAAAAGTTGTAGGGTTGGTAGAGAAAACATATGTAGCAACCCGTTAAGTTTTGGATACAATATTAATGGAGCACATCAAGATTATATACTAGTGCCAAAAGAGTTTGTTAAAAGAGGCATATTTAAAGTACCCGATAAAAAACTGTTAGAGGAGGCGTCCATGACTGAACCATTAGCTTGCGTAATACATTCGGTTGAAGTAGCAAAAATTTCACCTAACAAGAATGTTGTAATAATAGGGGATGGTCCAATGGGACTACTACATGCTTTAGTTAGCAAAATATACGGCGCAAACAAGGTTATTCTAATAGGTTTAACCGATTGGAAACTGAAGTTAGGAAAAGAATTTGGAGCAACGCATGCGATAAATTCCAAATATGTGGATGCACTGAAGGAAATAAGGGAAATTTGTCCTGAAGGTGTTGACGCAACCTTTTTAACCGTCGTTAATTCCTCAACCTTTGAATCTGCGGTTTCGTTAACTTCAAAAGGAGGGGTGATAGATATTTTTGCAGGGGTACCAAAGAACTCGGTGAATGTTAAACTGGATCCAAATATTGTACATTATAATGAAGTCAGTATCATTGGAAGTTCTGGATATACTTATACAGAATATGCGAAAGCTTTTGACTTTATAGTAAACAGGAAATTAAATCTCACAAGAATGGTATCCCATAGATTTCCATTAGAAAAAATTAATGAAGCAATTTCTGCATGGGATGACAAGGAGAAATCGCTTAAAATCTTGTTGAAAAGATGAGGAAGATATACTAACTTTAAAAGTCGAGCACGGATTACACTTTCATAGCAACAAAGCATTTCACCAAAAAAATTAATATAAGAAATCTTTCTACTATTAATGTGATGGAAAATGGTTGATCCTGTTGACAAAAAAATTAAAGAAATAAGGGAAAGGGCGAAACTTTATTCAAAAAAGGAATATCTTGATGTGATAGAGCGTGAGGCTGCCGGTCCAAGATCCAAGGAGGTTTTGAAGAAGATTATAGAGTTCGAGGGCTGGACGTCCTGCGGCTGGACCCTTTTCGACGCCCCTCCAGTTATAGATAGAGGTGAAGGGGCCGTACTCTGGGATGTTGACGGTAACAGGTACATTGACCTTATGGCCGGCTTTGGGGTTGAAAGTGTAGGCCACGCTAACCAAATAATATTGGATACCATCGTGTCACAGTTCAAGAAGTCTTCGCACTTCGCTGAACTTCCTAACGAGTTGAGAGCTAACCTGGCTGAAGAGGTTTCAAAGCTCGCTCCAGGCCCTAGCAGGAAGAAGGTGCATTTCACCATAACTGGATCGGATGCTGTAGAAAACGCTTTAAAGATCGCGAGATACTATACCGGTAGACCGGACATCCTAACATTTTTTGGAACATATCATGGTAGATCCTTTGGGGTTGCAAGCGTAACATCATTTGCTAACGTAAAATACCAGTTTTGGCCTCTAACTGCAAGAATGGGTGTGCTACACGTTCCATACGCCTATTGTTATAGGTGCATGTTCGGTAAAGAATATCCTGACTGCGGACTCTTCTGTGCAAAGTTCGTTGAAGAACTCTTTACTTCAACCGCCTACACACTTAGGTGGCCTAGCAAGGACATCAGCAATGTTGCTGCAGTGCTTACGGAGCCAACTCAAGGTGCAATGGGCTGCATTATCCCACCAAGAGAATGGTTGAGCGAAATAAGGAGGATTACAGAAAAGTATGACGTACTTCTAGTAGATGATGAAGTTTACGGAGGCTGGGGTAGGACTGGAAAGTGGTGGGCCTGCCAGCATTCTAACGTAGACCCGGACATCATATCGGCTTCAAAGACCATAGGCTCAGGAATACCATTCTCACTCGTCCTCACAAGAGAAGAGGTCGCTGACAGTCTTCCAGTAAACATGGTTCACTCAACAATGTCCGGGTACCATCTGGGCTGCGCTGTAGCGCTTGCGACAATAAAGATAATAAAAGAAAATAATCTTGTCGAACGTTCAGCGAAGCTTGGAGAATACTTCTTAAAAGGCCTAAAGGACCTGCAGAAATCACATAAGATAGTCGGTCACGTTGATGGCTTAGGCCTATGGCTTAGGGTAGAGCTCGTCAAAGACCGTAGGACCAAGGAACCTGCTGAAGAGGAGGCTAAAATCGTGCAGAAAAGGTGCATGAAAGATGGAGTTCTCTTCATGATAGAAGGCTATTATGGTAACGTTATAAAAATACATCCACCACTGGTCATCGAAAAGGAGCAGATAGACGAATCTATACAGGTGCTGGACAAGGAACTAAAATACGTTGAAGAAAACATGTAGGAGGCTAACGTATTTAGCTATAAAGTAATTCCCTACCCTTTTTTATAACCTCATCAGTTACTTCACGTTCATTTATCGTTGTGTAAAATAGCCCGTTTTCCTCAGAATACTTTCTCGTCAACTTTAAAGCCTTCTCCACATTATCCCACTCTTCCCCTATCTCCTCAGGTCTAACACGAACCCCCGCATCCCTTATACTCCTCCATATGCCTTCAACATCATTATCCTGGAGAATGGACATGAACAGTATACCTAAGCACACAACCTCACCATGCACATAAGCCTTCTTCGTAAGATGCTCAAGGGTGTAGAAGAAGAAGTGCTCACAGCCTTCGATAGGACGGGGATTCCATCCAGAATTATGATAGCTTGCGCCAGTCCACCTATGCGCCTCCATCAAAACCCTTATACCTAAATCAGAAACCTTGCCAACTTCAACAGCATTATCCCTAACCGACTGAAGAACCTTTCTAGCTTCAGCCGCAAGCTCATCATCCCAAGGCCAAAGCTTCTCCCTACCCCTTTCAGTAGCAAGCCTCCAATCATAGTGCGCAGTATGAATGCAGAACACGTCACCAACACCAGCCCTATTAAGATGAGGAGGAGCAGTCCTTATAACATCGTAGTCAACATAAACAACCTGAGGAACCGCCCAACCAATGTACCTGACAACATTCTTAATCCTAACAGCAGTCCTATGAGTGAAAGCAGCGTTCACAGAAGTACTTGTCGGCATCTGAAAGAGGGGAAGATTTCTTCTCCAAGAAACATATTTAGCAGCATCCAAAGCCCTACCCCCACCAATACCTATAACACTAGAAACCTCAGGAACACTCTTAACAAGATTCTCAAGATCTCCGATATCCAAGGATTCAGCAAAATGAACATATGCAACATTCTTTTCATCAAATTCATTCTTGAACCTGCTCCAGAGCTCAGGCATTGTAACAATAAGATAAGGCGGATTAACAGTCTCAACAAGTCCCCTTAAAAGATTCCGGCCGTAAACAGTATGGAAAAGAGGATTCTCAAAACCCTTCATTTACAACCACACCATTAACAAAAAGCAACTACATATTTAAATTTATAATATGGGAAATTAAAGATGGTGTTCTTGAAAATTAAAACAGTAGAAGTTCGTAAAAATTAGATTGTTTAAGAAAAAATTTTAGAAGAAGTTAAAATTCTTTTCCCTGATTCCTGCTGGAAAATTTTTCCAGTTCAGAGAAAATTTTTGTCGGATTAAATGAGGTACTTAATTTTAAAGCTCTCCCTGTTTTATATGAGACTCTACTCTTCTCCAATATTTCTATAGCATGCATCTGATGCTCGATAAATGGCAGAGTATTCCAATCATTAATTATGTCTTCAACAAAATAAGCCTACTGATAGTTGACGAAACCGAAACCTACCCATCCCCTATCTATGATGAATCAACAAATATAAAAACAGAAGAGGTGACAACAATCTACATAAATGACATAAACGTATCCACATTCATGAACCAATGCTTCAACCACCTATGGAATGAAGCAAAACCTCTTCCACCAGAGTATTCAAGACAAAAACTAAATCTCTCTCCTTCCAAACCCCATCCCTAAACATTCCTCCATCCCTATAACATCCACGTAATAAAAGAACAGGCAAACAACATCATTATATGCCTTAGCTTGATCATATTTTGCCGATATCTTTAATTTTATTGGATCCTTAGCTATTTTGACATATAATGTATGATCTATTGATCAAGGACGGCTTAGTTGTCGACACATTTCAGGGACTATGTGAGAAAAGGGATGTTGCAGTATCTGATGGTAGAATTGAAGCTGTTGAACCATGCATCTCATCAACAAATGTGAGAAGGATCATTGACGCAAAAGACATGTTCGTTGTACCTGGCCTCATAGACCTTCACGCACATGTAAGCTATAATGTGATTCCATTAAGTGTTGACCCTGAAGATGCATGTCTTAGAAGGGGTGTTACTACTGTCGTGGACGCTGGCTCAACAGGCCACCTAAACTTCACACCATTCAAAAAGTATGTTATAGAAAGGTCTAGGGCAAGAATATTCGCTATGCTAAACATTGAATCGCTTGGAATGATCGAGTTCTCCGACAATCCACCAGCATATACGAGGGAAAAGTGGCCTCAGCTACTAACATGCCTAGAC